>VFSW01007322.1_pt1 | contig 16024 bp, 15 predicted proteins | sample 5358111 | NCBI WGS metagenome assembly VFSW01 (sample SAMN11554181, study PRJNA540505) | mine drainage metagenome | isolation source: sediment from site ElyBrook_90M | place: USA: Ely Copper Mine, Vershire, VT | collected 2017 | reverse complement strand
TGGTGCCCAGGGGCGGAATTGAACCACCGACACCTGCATTTTCAGTGCAGTGCTCTACCAACTGAGCTACCTGGGCGCCCGCCGACATGGCCGCAAGAGGCCCGCACGAGCGCCGGTTTTATAGAGGCTCGATTCCCGGCTGTCCAGAATAGGCCCGGACGCGCCCGGACGCGCCGATCAGTGCGCCGCATCGTCACTTTCGTCGCGGCGCTCGTCTTCTTCCTCGTCTTCGGTCACCGGCACGGCGTAAACGCCCGAGAGCCAGCGATTGAGGTCGACGTCGGCGCAGCGCCGCGAGCAGAACGGGCGGAACTCCCGGGCGACCGGTTTGCCGCAGATCGGGCAGGCGTTGCGGCGTTGAGCGTCGGGCATGCGCGGAATATGGACTTCGGTCGCGCTCGCGCCAACGGCTGATGCCGTCACAACGCGTTGAGCCAGCCGAAGTGGATTGGATAGCCTTCACCGCCGAGCAGCGCCGTGGTTTCGTAGAGCGGCAGCCCGACGATATTGGAATAAGAACCGACGATTTTCACGATAAAGCTGCCGGCGATGCCTTGCGCCGCGTAACCGCCCGCCTTGCCGCGCCATTCGCCGGATGCGAGGTAGGCCTCGATATCCTCATCCGACAGCCGTTTAAAGCGCACGCGCGTTTCCACGTGCCGCTGCCGGAACGTCTCCTTCGGCGTTACCAGGCAAACGGCCGTATGGACGCGGTGGTTGCGGCCTGACAGCAGCCGCAGACATTGCGCGGCTTCGTCGAGCAGCTCTGCCTTCGGCAGGATGCGGCGGCCGACGGCGACCACGGTATCAGCGGCGAGGATGAAAGACCCTTTCAACTCCTCATCAAGCCGCACCATGGCAAGGGCCGCTTCCGCCTTGCGTCGCGCCAACCGCGTGGCGCAAGCGCGCGGCAGTTCGCCCCGTTTCGGAGTTTCATCAATATCGGCAGGCCGAAGCGCGTCGGGGTCGATACCAGCCTGGTTGACGAGCGCCAGCCGGCGCGGCGAGCCGGAGGCAAGGACGAATTTTGATCGGCCGATCATTTGAACCGGTAGGTAATCCGGCCCTTGGTCAGATCGTAAGGCGTCATCTCCACCAGCACTTTGTCGCCGGCGAGTACGCGGATGCGGTTTTTGCGCATGCGGCCCGCGGTGTGGGCGATGATTTCGTGCTCATTCTCGAGCTTGACGCGAAAGGTGGCGTTCGGAAGCAATTCCGTGACGACACCTGGGAATTCCAACAATTCTTCCTTCGCCATTCGTTATCCGGACTTGCTGACGTCGACCGTGCCATTGGCTTGCCCTCGGCCGAAATTGGCGCGGAAACTAGCGGATGACGGACGGTTCCACAACGCCAACTTTCATTGGTTTTCCGAGCGCAAACCAAGTGGTGCGCTGCAGGAGCGGGATCTTTAAAGACTACGAGACCCGATCATCCGGTCACTCGTTGCCGGGGCGCTGGCCGGCAAAGCGTTCCCGAATCCGACGAAGAAGCTGATCGCGCACTTCGCGATAAGCGCCGAGCCGCTGCTCACGGCTGCCTTCTACGTCGGTCGGATCCGCGGTCGGCCAATATTCAACATCGACCGCGCTCATCCGGGTGAGTTCGAGCGCGCGATGATGGGCTTCAGGCGCAAGCGTTATGATCAGGTCGAAATTGAGCCCCTCCAGGTCGTCGAGTTCCTCGAACGTGATCGGCTTGTGGCGCGAAATATCGACCCCGATTTCGTCCATGACCGCGACCGCAAACGGGTCAAGCTCCCCTTTGCGCACGCCGGCGGAGCCGACATAGATCGCGCGACCGAACATCTGCGCAAAAAGGCCGGCGGCGATCGGCGAGCGTACGGCGTTGAGACCGCAGGCAAACAGCACCGCCAAGGGTCGCGCGGAAGGTCGCGTTGCGGACGCCGGCATTGCGGCTCCCTACCCCTTCCAGTGCAGCACCGTGACCAGCGTGAACAGCCGCCGCGCCGTGTCGAAGTCGACCTCGACCTTGCGCTTGAGCCGCTCCATCAAAATCTGCGAGCCTTCGTCGTGCAGTGAGCGGCGCGCCATATCGAGCGCCTCGATACGATCCGGAGTCGCGCCGCGGATCGCAGCGTAGTAGCTGTCGCACACCGTGAAATAGTCCTTGACGATGCGGCTGAACGGCGCCAGCGACAACAGGTGCGCGATCACCGGCGTACCATCGGCGAGCCTGATATCGAACACGAGGCGGTTGCCGTCGATGCGCAGATTGAGGAGATACGGCCCGCCGTCATGGTCCTGCGGCCGAAACGAGTTTTCTTCGATCAGATCGTAGATCGCGACGGCGCGCTCATGTTCGACGTCGGGACTGGCCCGCCCGATCGAGGATTCGTCTAGCGTCACCGCAACCAGACGGCCGGTTTCGCTCTTGTCGCGGCCGGCGCGCGCCATCAGCGGTTCAGCCGAATGGCAATGGAGCGGGCGTGGGCGTCGAGCCCTTCCGCCGTGCCTAGCGTGATCGCCGGGTCGGCCAGGGCACGCAATTGCTCCGGTCCGCATTTGAGAATCGACGTGCGCTTCATGAAATCGAGCACGCCAAGCCCGGAAGAAAAACGCGCCGAACGCGCCGTCGGCAGAACATGGTTCGAACCGGCAACATAGTCGCCGACCGCTTCGGGCGTGTGGGGGCCAATGAAGATTGCGCCAGCGTTGCGGATGCGCCGGGCTAGGCCTTCAGCGTTGGCCGCCACAATTTCCAGGTGTTCCGGCGCGATCGCGTCGGCGAGCGGCAGCGCCTCATCGAGGTCGCGCACCAGAACGACCGCGCCGAAATCACGCCACGAGGCGCCGGCGATTTTGCCGCGGGTGAGCCGACCAAGCGCGCTCTCCACGGCGTCCCCGACGGCGCCGGCGAGCGCGGCATCGTCGGTGATGAGGATTGCCTGTGCGCTCTGGTCGTGTTCGGCCTGCGCCAACAGATCGGCCGCTATCCAGTCGGCGTTGCCGCTGGAATCGGCAATGATCAGCACTTCCGACGGTCCGGCTATCATGTCGATACCGACTTTGCCGAACACAATGCGCTTGGCGGCGGCGACGTATGCGTTGCCGGGGCCCATGATCTTGGCGACCGGAGCGATGGTTTCGGTACCGTATGCCAGCGCGGCAATCGCTTGCGCGCCGCCGACGCGATAGATTTCGTCAACACCGGCGAGTCTTGCCGCCGCGAGCACCAGCGGCGAAATGATGCCTCCGGGGGCGGGCACCACCATGACGATCCGCGGCACGCCGGCAACCTTGGCCGGCACCGCATTCATCAGCACTGACGAAGGATAAGCGGCAGTGCCGCCCGGCACATACAACCCGACCGCTTCGATCGCCGTCCAGCGCGAACCAAGCTCGACGCCGAGCGCATCGGTGAAGCGATCGTCCCGCGGCACTTGCCGGCGGTGAAAGACCTCAATGCGATCGCGGGCGAACTTGAGCGCATCCAGTACATCGTGATTGCAGCTTTTGAACGCTGCGTCGGCTTCCTGCTGCGCGACCCGAAGGCCGACGCTGTTGAGGTCGAAACGCTCAAACCGTTGAGTGTGGTCGCGCAGCGCCTGATCACCACGAGCGGCTACATCGGCGACGATGCCCCGCACGGTCGCTTCGACGTCGGCCGACACTTCACGTTTGGTATCAAGAAAAGCGCGGAATTGTTCGGCGAAATCCGCGGCGCGGGTATCGAGGCGAATAGCCATCCTGTTGCCTTTTGCGCTGCCATGCAGCGATGCAGAACGTCTCTTTTATTATAACAATTCTAATGTTGGGCTTTCTGATTGACAAAACGTGCGGCGTTCACCAATTCCTCTTATGTTCAACGTTAATTTAGGGGCGGCCAACAGCCCCCATGCCGGGTCATGACAAAAAGCACTGCTGCAAGAAGCACACCTGCAACGCTTTGCTCAATACTCGCCTGCGCGTTTGTTGTGAGCATGGCCGCAGCGCGTGCCGATGAGCCGGTGATGCTGTCGCTGACGATCAAGGATCATCAGTTCGTGCCCGCCGAATTGCAGGCGCCGGCCGGAAAGCCGATCGCATTTACCATCAAGAACCTCGGCTCAATCGCCGCCGAATTCGAAAGCGGCCCGCTGCATGTCGAGAAAGTCATCCCGCCGGGCGGCGAGGCGATCGTTCACGTGCGGCCGCTGGAACCGGGGCGTTATAATTTCTTCGACGATTTCCACCGCCAGACGCAAGGGTATCTGGCCGTACAATGAGCCGCCGAACAATAGTCGTCGCCGTGTCGTGAGGTGCCTGTGCTCCCTTCGCTCTTGATTGTGTTCCGTGAAGTCTTCGAAGCCGGATTGATCGTCGGCATCGTCATGGCGGTGACGTCGGGCGTGGCCGGGCGCGGGCGCTGGATCGCGGGCGGCGTCGCGGCCGGAGTGCTCGGCGCCTGCATTGTCGCGCTGTTTGCCGGCGGCTTGTCGCAACTGTTCGGCGGCAACGGCCAGGAACTGTTCAATGCCTCCATTCTCGGCTTCGCCGTCCTGATGCTCGGCTGGCATAACGTCTGGATGTCGCGGCATGGTCGCGAAATGGCCGCCGACATGCGCGCCGCCGGCGAAGCCGTCGTTGCCGGCGCGAAGTCGCTCGCCGCGCTGGCGCTCGTGGTCACTATCGTGGTGCTGGGCGAGGGGTCGGAGGTCGTGCTGTTCCTCTATGGCGTCGCCGCCGCGGAAGGCGGCGCCAGCGTCGGCATGCTGATCGGCGGCGCCATCGGACTCGTGCTCGGCGCGTTCGTGTGTCTGCTGACCTATCTCGGTCTGATAACCATACCGATGCGGTATCTGTTCGGCGTCACCAGCACGCTCATTGCGTTGCTGGCCGCGGGGATGGCGGCGCAGGCGATCGCGTTTCTGCAGCAGGCCGACATCCTTACAGCATTCGATCAAACGGTGTGGGATACGTCGTGGATCCTGCGTGACGAAAGCTTTCTCGGACGGGCACTGCACACCCTGATCGGCTACGTGGACCAACCGACCGCCATGCAGCTTATTGTCTATGCCGCAACCCTCGTCGTGATCGCGCTGCTGATGAAGCTCTTTTCCGTTCCATCCGCGCCGAACACGCGAACGGCTTAAGTCGGCCTACGCTATCTTCCGATCCTGAGTGAAGTGATCGGGACACGAAACTGCCGCGTAGACTTCGCCAAGGTCGGCGAGTTCGGCCTCCAGGCATTCCACGTCAAGCCGTATGACGCCGCCGCCCGAGAAAGTCAGCGTAACGGTGCCGGAAGGATCGTTGCGGCCGTCAAATTCGACCGCCAGCAGATTGAGGGTCGCGTCCTTGTTGGCCTGATCCAGGTTGCGGCACTTGCACGCGACGACCCGCTCAAATCGCAATGCAGTTCTGCAGCGCCGGTAATCCGGCGAATTGCCGTCCTTGAGGACGCCTGGATCAACGGCATTCATCCAGTCAAAGCGCTTAAGCGCCATCACGAACCGATGTTCGTGCGGTTGCCAGAAAATATCGGCCACCCGGACAAGGGCATCCTGCACATGGGCCGAAACGACCTCAATGTCATCCTTGTCGAGGGCGACGAGTTTGAGTTCGTCCATATCGCGTCCCCGGTCTCGGCGTCTCTTCGTTGCGAAGTTAGGAAGAACTCAATCCACTCGCAAGACCCGCAATCGCGATTCCACTGATGCCCTGGCGCGGCCCGCGGGACGAAAAAGATCCGAGCGGTCGATCCTAATCAGTTTGATACCCGTCAGCTGTTGCGCTGCAGTGCACGGCGGGTCAAGCGGCCAAGGCAGCTATCCGCCGACCACCTTGGCGTCGAAGGGCGCATCAAATTGTTTGAAGAATGACCTCGACCCGGCTATCAACAACGGCTAGTTGGTCGTGTAAGTTGGATTTGCGTCCAGCCCGATAGGTTGCTAAGAGCAACCTAACAACACTGGTTGTTAACTAGTCCTGCGGTATCTGCGAGGTTCGTTTGCGGACCATGACCGTGATCCTCACGACCTCTGCTCCGTTTGTTGTGTTTCTTTCACCCCCATCATGGGATCAAATTTGCCAGTCCTGAAAGGGAGGAATTATGGCTAAGAAGTCAAAGAAGCGGCGCGCTTGGACGGCGATCGAGGTTCGTGAGCTGAAGTCGATGGCGAAGAAGAAGACCGCCGCGGCGAAGATCGCCAAGAAGTTGAAAAGGACGGAAGGCGCGACGCGTCAAAAGGCCTTCAGCATAGGGCTTTCGCTCGACTCCCGTTCCTGACACCTTCCAAACAGCCAATCTCTCAAGTGCGGATCGACGCCGGCCTGTAATCCAGGCCCGGCGCGATGTCCCTTGGGTATTGTTGTTGGCGTCGGCCGCGGCAAGCTGGCGGCCGGAAGCCTCAGCCGGCTTTGCTATCTAATTAGGAATGATGTCCGGGCGGGCCTGCTGGGCGCTTGAGTGCGGCTTCAGCGCCGGCACGCTGGCGCTTACCGCGGTAATCCGGTCCGGTTTTGTTCAAAAATGGAGTAGGAACAAGCTGGCTGCTAGTAATTTGTAGACCGGATCGTGATATTCAGGCGTGCTACGGTGATGGGCACCCTACGATGAACCAGCTTTCGGGCCAGCCGCGGCAGCAAACAGCGAGTTCCGAACTCGCCATGGCGCTGGCTGCGTGCAGGCGGGCGTTCCTAGCCGTCGCGCTGTTCAGCGGCATGAGCAACATACTGATGCTCACCGGCGCGCTGTTCATGCTTGAAATCTACGACCGGGTGTTGCCGAGCCGCAGCGTGCCCACCCTGGTCGCGCTTTTGATCCTTGCCGGTGGCCTGTACGCCGCACAGGGCGTCATCGACGCCATCCGCAGCCGTATCCTCGTGCGCATTGGGCACAGCCTCGACGAAGCGATGAGCCTTCGCGTTTTTGATATTATCGTCCGGCTGCCGCTGAAAATCGGCAGCAAGGGCGACGGCGCGCAACCGATCCGCGATCTCGACACCGTGCGCGGCTTTCTTTCCGGCATCGGCCCGGTCGCGTTGTTTGATCTGCCGTGGATGCCGGTCTACCTCGCTATCTGTTTTCTGTTTCACACCTATATCGGCCTGACGGCACTCGCCGGCGCGATCGCGCTGGTGATCCTGACGGTAGCGACCGAATTTCAGACGCGGCGGCCGACCCGGAGCGCAACGCAATTTGCCACCGCGCGGAACGCGCTGATGGATTCAAGCCGGCGCAACGCCGAGGCGATTACCGCGATGGGCATGGTCGGCCGGACCGCCCAACGCTGGAACAACCTCAATCGCAACTACGTCGCTTCGAGCGGCCACGCAAGCGACGTTGTCGGCGGGCTTGGCGCGTTCTCCAAGGTTTTGCGGCTGTTGCTGCAGTCGGCAATTCTGGCGGTGGGCGCCTGGCTGGTGATTCATCAAGAGTCCACGCCGGGCATCATTATCGCCGGCTCCATCCTGGGCGGACGCGCGCTGGCGCCGGTCGACCTCGCCATCGCCAATTGGCGAGGCTTCGTGGCCGCGCGGCAGAGCTGGCACCGGTTGTCGCGGTTGCTCGGACACCTGCCGGCGCGCACCGAACCGATGGCGCTCCAGCCACCCACGAAAACGCTCGTTGTGCAAAACGCCGCCGTCAATCCGCCGGGCGAACAGAAGATCGTGTGCCAGGACGTGAACTTCACGCTCGCGGCCGGCAAAGCGCTCGGCGTGATTGGTCCGACGGCTTCCGGAAAGTCATCACTGGCGCGCATGCTGGTCGGCGTGTGGACGCCGGCACGCGGCAGCGTGCGCCTCGACGGCGCTACGCTTGAGCAATGGTCGCCGGAGGCGCTTGGCCGGCACGTCGGCTATTTGCCGCAGGACGTCGAGCTGTTCCCCGGCAACGTGGCACAAAATATCGCGCGGTTCGAGGAGCCACCCGATGCCGAGGCGGTGCTCGCCGCCGCGCAGGCGGCGGGGGTGCACGATCTCATTGTCAATCTGCCAAACGGCTACGAGACCAATGTCGGCGCTCACCGCAGCGCGTTGTCGGCCGGTCCAGCCCAGCGCATTGCGCTGGCGCGCGCGCTTTACCGCGATCCGTTCCTGGTGGTGCTCGACGAGCCCAATTCCAATCTCGACGCCGAAGGCGACGAAGCGTTGACTCGGGCTATTCTTGGCGTTCGCGCACGGGGCGGTATCGTCATCGTGGTCGCCCATCGCCCTAGCGCTATCGCCGGCGTCGACTACATTCTGGTGATGGCTAAAGGCCGTCAGCAGCAGTTCGGACCGAAAGAGGAAGTCCTCAACCGCGTCATTCAGCCGAGCACGCCGCCGCGCGCCCTGAAAGTGGTGCCCGAACAGGGAGGAGGCGTCGGGTGAGCAGCCTCCCGCGAACAGGCTGGTCTGCTTCGATCCACCGGCACATTATCGTCGGATGCGCAGTCGTCGCGTTCCTCGCCATCGGGCTTGGCGGTTGGGCCTCGACTGCGGAAATTTCCGGCGCGCTCATCGCGCAAGGCTCGCTGGTCGTCGATTCCAACGTCAAGAAGGTGCAGCATCCGACGGGCGGCGTCGTCGGCGAGGTTCGGGTGCGCGATGGCGATCATGTAAAGGCTGGCGACATTCTCGTTCGCCTCGACGAGACGGTGACCCGCGCCAATCTGGCGATTGTCACCAAAGGCCTCACTGAACTCTATGCGCGCCGCGCGCGGCTCGCCGCCGAGCGCGACGGCGCCGATTCAGTGGCAGTCCCGAAGGAACTCGCCGATCGGGCCGATGATCCTGACGTGCAAGAAGCGCTCGGAAGCGAGCGCAAGCTGTTCGACTTGCGGCGCAAAGCGCGGCTTGGGCAAAAAGATCAACTGCAGCAACGTATCAAACAATTGAACGAGCAGATCATCGGACTGGCCGCCCAGCAGGACGCCAAGTCCAAAGAAATATCCCTGATCGATCAGGAGCTTCAGGGCGTGCGGGATCTGTGGGCGAAGAATCTGGTGCAGATCAACCGGCTGACGTCGCTGGAACGCGAAGCGGCGCGTCTGCAGGGCGAGCGCGGCCAGCTCGTTGCCTCCGCCGCCGAGGCCAAGGGCAAGATTGTCGAGACGCAACTGCAAATCATCCAAGTCGATCAGGAGCTAAGCAGCGACGTCGCCAAGGAACTCCGCGAAACCGACAGCAAGGTTGGCGAATACGTCGAGCGCAAGGTGACGGCCGAGGACCAGCTCAGGCGCACCGATCTGCGCGCGCCGCAGGACGGCGTTGTTTTCCAGTCGACTGTTAATACCGTCGGCGGCGTCGTCGCCGCCGGCGATCCGGTCATGCTGATCGTGCCGGCCTCGGACTCGCTGCTGGTCGAGGCGAAGGTCGAACCCAAGGACATCGATCAGGTGCAATTTGGTCAACCGGTCGTGCTGCGCTTCTCGGCGTTTAATATGCGAACGACGCCGGAACTGAACGGAACCGTGACGCGTATCGCCGCAGACATCAACACCGATCAGCGCACCGGGCAGAGCTACTACCTTGTCCGCATCGCGATGACGGCCGACCAGATCGGCCGGCTCGGCGACGTCAAGCTCGCGCCGGGCATGCCGGTCGAGGCCTTCATCCAGACCGGTCAGCGCACGATGATTTCGTACCTGATCAAGCCGCTGCACGACCAGCTGATGCGCTCGTTCCGGGAGAAGTGAGGTCGGCCGCCGCACAGCGCACCCGGATTCTCCCGCCTGCCATCTGCTTGCTATAATGCCTGCCGTTACGGAGCAGGGCCATTAGACCATGAAGCGAATTGCTCGCTGGGCGCGCCAGTTCGGCATCGCGCGAGCGGTATGCATTGTGCTCCTGTTCGGGCTGGTGCCGTTGCGCATCGCCGACCCGCGGCTGCTGCAGGAAGCGCGGCTGCGGACGTTCGATCACTTTCAGGTTTTGCGGCCGCGGGAACAGACGTCACGGCCGGTCGTCATCGTCGACATCAATGAAGCGAGCTTAAAGCAGATCGGGCAGTGGCCGTGGCCGCGCACCATCCTGGCCGACTTGGTCGACCGCCTCACCGACCTCGGCGCCGTCGCCATCGGCTTCGACGTCGTGTTCGCCGAGCCCGACCAACTGTCCCCCAATCTTGTGGCATTGACGCTGCGCGATCTCGACGATGCGACGCGCGCGCGGTTGCGCAGCCTGCCCAGCAATGACGAAATCTTTGCCGCGGCGATCCGACGCTCGCGTGTCGTGCTCGGCGAATCCGTGTCCGACATTCGTTCCGACGAGGAATTGCCCGAAGGCTCCGGCTACGGCGTCATCACGACAAAGGGCGCCCCGGACCCGAGTACCTTTCTTGCCTCTTTTCCCAGTCTGGTTCGCAATATCCCGATCCTTGAAAAAGCCGCCGCCGGCCGCGGTATCTTCACCGAGGCCGACGAGCGCGATGGAATTGTCCGGCGCGCGCCGGTGATCATGCATGCCGGCGATGCGTTTGTACCCTCGCTGCCGCTGGAAATGCTGCGCGTGGCGACCAATTCCAACTCGCCGGTCATTCGCTCCGACCAAAACGGCATTCAGGGCGTTGCCTTCAGCCGGTTTCGGCTACCGACCGACACACAGGGTCGATTGTGGATCTATTTCAATCACCATGATCCCGAGCGCTATGTGTCGGCCAGAGATGTCTTGCATGGCCGCGTCGATGCCGACCGGATCAAAGGCAAACTGGTGCTGGTGGGCACCTCGGCCATCGGCCTCCTGGATCTGCGGACCACGCCGCTTGATCCCGTGATTCCCGGCGTCGAGGTGCACGCTCAGGTCATCGAGAGCATCTTGAGCAATGCGCTGCTTTCGGCGCCGAGCTGGGCAATCGGCGCCGAGATAATTACCGCCGTGGTATTCGGGCTTGCCATCATTGTTGCCGCGCCGATGTTGCCGGCCGCGATCGTGGTCGCACTCGGCGCCGGCCTGATTGCCGGTTTCGTCGGTCTGGCATGGTACTTCTTCGTCGCCCACAACCTGCTGATCGATTTCACCTATCCGTTGTTCTCGTGCTGGCTGCTCTATCTCGTGCTCACGTTCGTCAACTATTTCCGCGAACAGCGGCAGCGCCAACAGATCCGCTCCGCATTCGGTTTTTATCTGTCGCCGCCGCTGGTCGAACAGCTGGCGAAATCTCCGGAAAAGCTGGTGCTCGGCGGCGAAGAACGCCGCATGACCATCCTGTTCAGCGACGTGCGCGGCTTTACCACCATTTCCGAACACTACAAGGACGATCCGCAGGGTCTTACCCAGCTGATGAACCGCTTCCTCACGCCGCTGACCAACGCCATCATCGAGCGCAAGGGGACCATCGACAAATACATCGGCGACGCGATCATGGCGTTCTGGAATGCGCCGCTCGACGACGACGAGCATGAGGCAAATGCCTGCGCGGCGGCGCTGGAAATGCTGTCCCGCGCCGAAGATCTCAACGTCGAGCTCAAGCGCGAGGCGGAAACGAATGGCGGCGTTTATATGCCGCTCCGCATCGGTATCGGGCTCAACAGCGGCCCGTGCGTCGTCGGCAATATGGGCTCCGACTTCCGCTTCAACTATTCGGTATTGGGCGACACCGTCAATCTTGCCTCGCGGCTGGAATCGCGCACCAAAGATTATCGGCTGTCGATGGTGATCGGTTCACGCACGGCGGAGGGCGCGAAAAGCAAGTACGCCACGATGGAAATCGATCTCATTCAGGTGAAAGGCAAAAAGCAGCCGGAGGTCGTCTACACGGTGCTCGGCCCGGCCGAAGTCGATGAGGATCCGCGCTGCGGGCAACTGCGCGATCTCAATGCGCAAATGCTCGCGTCCTACCGCAAGCAGCAGTGGGACGAGGCCAGGAGATTGATCGATCGCTGCCGCAAGGTCGCCAACGGCTTCGGCGTTAACGGTCTCTATGACATGTACATTGAACGCATGGCGACTTATCAAAGCGATCCGCCGCCGTCGGACTGGAACGGCGTCTACGAAGCCGAGTCTAAATAACTTACACTAAGCGGTCACGTCGCAGGCGGCGCGTCGTGCCGCAGTGGGAGATCCTGCTCTATGGCAACAAGTTTTGATCGAATCCTGACAACACATGTCGGCAGCCTGGTGCGGCCGCCGGAGCTGACCAAATACATCGAGGCAATCGATAGCGGCGTCAAAATCGATCAGTCGGCCTTCGACCGGTGCCTGGCCGATAGCATCGCCGAGGTTGTCCGGCGGCAGCAGCGAGCCGGCGTCGACATCGTCAGCGACGGCGAGTTCGGCAAATTTCGCAGCTGGTCGTTCTATATTCTTGATCGACTTTCCGGCATCGAGGAACAGGCAATCGAGACCGCGCGCGGCGCCGGTCGCGATCAGCAACTATTTCCGGACTTCTATGCCGAGTACTTCCCGACGCAGAAACTGCCAAAGCGGGGCACCGCGGTTTGCGTCGGCCCGATCGCCTATAAAGGCCAGGCGGCGGTCCAGAAGGACATCGCGATCTTTAAGGCCGCGTTGAAGGGTGCGACCGTCGCCGATGCCTTCCTGCCGGTGGTAGCGCCCGCGAGCGCCGTTCCCCGGTCGAAGAATGAATACTACAAGGACGATGAGGAGTTTCTGTTCAAACTCGCTGAAGCCTTGCGCGAAGAGTACAAGGCGATTGTCGATGCCGGGTTGGTGGTTCAGATCGATGATGCCTTCCTGCCATATATGTATGACGTTGCATTCGGCGCCGACCAAATGGCGCAATATCGGAAATGGGCGGAGGTGCGGATTGACGCGCTCAATCACGCCATTGCCGGATTGCCGGAGGATCGCATCCGCTATCACATCTGCTGGGGCAGCTTTAACACGCCGCACGTCACCGACGTGCCGCTCAAGGACATCGTCGATCTGGTCCTCAAGGTGAAGGCCGGCGCCTACTGCATCGAAATGGGCAACCCGCGTCACGAACATGAGTGGCGGGTGTGGGAAAGCGTTAAGTTGCCCGCCGGGCGCAAGCTCATTCCCGGGGTCATCAGCCACGTCACCAACGTCGTCGAGCATCCGCAGCTCGTCGCCGAGCGCCTCACCCGCCTCGCCAAGCTGGTCGGACGCGAGAATGTCATAGGCGGCACGGATTGCGGCTTTGCCCAGTCGCCCTACGTGCGGCGCGTGCATCCGTCCATCATGTGGGCCAAGCTCGAAGCGCTCGCCGAAGGCGCGCGGCTCGCGTCGCAGGAATTGTGGGGCAGGAAGGCCGCCTAATTCCTCGCCGCCGTCAGATCAAGCCGCTTGGGCCGAGCGCTCGATAATTACTCGCAACTCCGGCACGCAGGAGCCGCAATTCGTGCCGGCTCGTAACGCCCGGCCGATGTCCGCAACATTCCCTGCGCCGGCCGCAATGATTTCGCGGATTGCCGAGAGTCCTACTCCGAAACAGGCGCAGATCACCGGCCCGGTCTCGGCCATTCCGTCGGCACTGCGGCCGGACAGGAGCATGCGCCGATCCCGCTCAGAAATCGTGCCGGTCTCAAACAGCGCGCGCACCACGTCCCACTGTGGCGGCGCGCGTTCCGGTCCGACGAAGATACTGCCGTCGAACCGGCCGGAGCTGAACGCGGCAATGCGTGTCACGCCGCGTGATTGATCGATGTACTCGGCAAGTTCCGCGCCGTCCGGCATCAAGCGCGGTGCAAGGTCGCGCCAAAACGCCGGCGGTTCATGGGTCGCGAGCAAAAGCCCAATGCCGCCAGTCACGGCCACGCGCGCGTACCACGTCCCGGCCGGCAGTCCGATCGATCGACGAGTCAGGACGAAGCCGCGGTAGGCATAAGCGACCGGCTCGATGCGCGCGGGGGTGGCCTTGGCCTCGGGCTGGCCGGAAACGGGATCGTTGGCTGCCGAGACCGTGTCGCCGACGCGCGCGTGAGCAGCCGTAGCATCGCTCCAGTGCATCGGAGCGAAGATCGAGCCGCGCTGTTGGCCGGTTCGCAGCACGACTTTGAGGACCACATTGCCGTATGGCGTTGTGATCTTGGCGAAGCCGCCGTCGGCGAGCTTTGCCTGCTCGGCGTCTGCCGGATGGACTTCGATGAACGGTTCAGGCGAATGGGCGGATAGACGCGGACTTGTTCCTGTACGCGTCATGGTGTGCCATTGGTCGCGGACGCGTCCGGTGTTTAGACGCAGCGGAAACGCTTCGTTCGTCGCGGCGTGCAACCGAGGCGATTGTGGCGCGACGAAGCGAGCGCGGCGGTCTTGAGTAAAAAAACCGCCCGCGCCGAAGAAGCGCTGCTCGAACCTCGGCTCGCCGGCTCGCGCCGGCCACATCACCGCGTCGAGCGCGTCATAGGCCTCATCGGACAGTGACGCCAGCGCGCCGATATCGAAGTCGCGCCGCCCGCCATTCTCGAAAGCGGATAAAGTTGCGTGCTCGCGAAAAACGGCGGCCGGCGATCGATAGTCAAATGCCGCGCCGAAATTGAGACGCCGAGCCACCTCGCTGACGATCCACCAGTCGGGCCGGGCTTCGCCCGGCGGCGGCAGGAAAGCGCGCTGTCGCGAGATCCGCCGCTCCGAGTTGGTGACGGTACCGTCTTTCTCGCCCCAGGCGACGGCGGGCAGCAGAACCTGCGCTCCGGCATTGACAGTGTCATTGCTCAGTACGTTCTCGCACACCACAAACAAATCAAGATTCTGCAGCGCGGCGCGCATCGCGCCGGCGCGCGGCAGCGATACTGCCGGATTGGTCGCCATGATCCAGAGCGCCTTGATTGTTCCGCGCTCGATGGCCTCGAACATGTCGACGGCTTTGAGGCCCTCGCCGGTCACAAGCCGAGGTGCATTCCAGAACCGGCGGACGCGATCGAGCTCTGCGGGCGCAAAGCCCATATGAGCCGCGAGCTGATTGGCGAGCCCGCCGACTTCGCGTCCGCCCATGGCATTAGGCTGCCCGGTGAACGAGAACGGTCCCATGCCGGGGCGGCCGATGCGGCCGGTCGCAAGATGGACATTGATAATGGCGTTTACCTTGTCCGTTCCTTGCGCAGATTGATTGACGCCCTGCGAGTAGCAGGTGACGACGCGTTCGGTGGAGCGGAAAAGCTCGAAGAAACGCGCCACATCGGCTTCGTCGAGCGCGGTCGCGCGCGCTGTTGCCGCCACGTCGCCGGCAATTTCGCCGGCCCGCGCGAGCGCTTCATCAAAACCGGTCGTGTATGAATCGATATAGCCGCGATCGAACGCCTGGGTTTGGGCGAGGTGCGCGAGCAGACCGCAGAACAAGGCGGTGTCCATGCCCGGCGCGATCGACAGGAACAGATCGGCATCCTCGGCCGTCGCGGTTCGGCGTGGATCGATGACGATCAGTTTGGCGCTACGCTCAGACCTCGCGGCCACGATGCGCTGGTAAAGGACCGGATGGCACCACGCCGCGTTCGACCCGACCAGCACGACAAGGTCGGCTTCATCGAGGTCCCGATAAATGCCGGGTACGGTGTCAGCACCGAAGGCGCGGCGGTGGCCGGCGACCGAGGATGCCATGCACAAGCGCGAATTAGTGTCGACGTTGGCAGAGCCGAGGAAGCCCTTCATCAGCTTGTTGGCGACGTAATAGTCCTCGGTCAGCAATTGCCCCGACAGATAAAACGCAATTGCGCCCGGCCCGTCGCGATCGGCGATCACGCGCAATCCTCCGGCTACGGCGCCGAGTGCCGTGTCCCAATTGACGCGACCGAGTGAACCGTCGGCCTGCCGCAGCATCGGATGCAGCAGGCGCTGACCGAGCGAGAGTGTCTCGCCAAGTGCAGCGCCCTTCGAACATAGCCGTCCGGAGTTGGCCGGGTGCCGGGAATCGCCCGAAATCGTCGCGCCGCCGTTGCCGTCCGGTGTCGCCAGGACACCGCAGCCGACACCGCAGTACGGACACGTCGTGCGGACGGTATGCGAGTGCGGCGGCAGCGCGTTCATGTCAGTTGTGCATCGTCCGTCGATTGCTGGCGGATATCGGCGTCACGCGGCGCGGCGCCCGGCGAGCGCACGACCGAAGACGAGATCCCCGCGGAATGACTCGATCGAAGCGCCGGTGCGGATGAGATCGAGATACCAAAGCGCGTCGCTGGTAT
>VFSW01007320.1_pt1 | contig 16027 bp, 13 predicted proteins | sample 5358111 | NCBI WGS metagenome assembly VFSW01 (sample SAMN11554181, study PRJNA540505) | mine drainage metagenome | isolation source: sediment from site ElyBrook_90M | place: USA: Ely Copper Mine, Vershire, VT | collected 2017 | reverse complement strand
GAAGCCGGCATTGTTGTCGATTCTGCGATCCTGAGCCAGACTCCAGTGGTTCCTTCTGACGCCCCGCTCGACGCCCGCTGGATCGTTGCGCGCCTCAGCTCAGTGGCCGCCGAGATCAACACGGAACTGGCCGACTACCGCTTCGATGAAGCCGCCAACCGTGTCTATCAGTTCTTCTGGGGCGACTTCTGCGACTGGTATCTCGAGATCGTCAAGCTGCGCCTCGACTTCAGCGAGCCTGCAGACAAAGCAGCGACAAGGTCCGCGCTGACCACGCTGCTGCAGGTCTTCGAGTCGGCGCTGCGCCTGCTTTCACCCTTCATGCCGTTCCTCACCGAGGAACTCTGGCACGCGCTGTACGAAGGCGAGCCACCGGCGAAATCCATCGCACTCACCCGCTATCCACCGGGCGTGGCGCACAGCGATGATGCTGCCGAAACCAGCTTCGCGCAGCTCCAGGAACTCATCGTCTCGGTCCGCGCGCTGCGCAAAGACCTTGGTGTCGAAGAGAAAGCTGCGGTCCCCATCCGCATTCGCGCGCAGCAGGATGGGCTCGCCTTCGTCGAAAATCTCGAGATCATTCAGCGCCTCTCGCGGGTTTCGAACGTCGAATCAGTAAGTATGATGCCCGAGGGTGCTGTCATCCGTTCCACGCCGCAGTTCGACGTTCAGGTCGTCTACGAAAAGACCATCGATGTCGCCGCCGAGCGCGAGCGCCTCACCAAAGAACTCGCCAAACTCGAGAAGGCTCTTGCCTCCGCCGAACGCCAGCTCAGCAATCCGGCATTCCTCGACAAGGCCCCACCCCACATCGTCGAAGGCCTGCGAAAGACGCAGGCTGAGAACAGCCTTCTCATCGAGAAGACCCGTAAAGCCCTGGAGGACCTCCGTTAGCCGCCATGGAATGGAAGAGCCGCCGCATTGAAGCCATTCTGGAACAGGCCCTCGCCGAGGATAAGGCCACGAGCGATGTAACCACGGCCCTCACCATCGAACCGTCGCTGCGCGCCGCGGCCACCATCATCGCGAAGCAGGAGTGCGTGATCGCCGGGCTCGGCTCCATCCCGCGCTTCCTCGAGATCTTCGCCCGCCTCGACGGCAAATCGAGCGGCCGCCACGAAGTCATCTCGCATCCGGAAATCTTCGACGGGGTCCGTGTGCGCAAAGGCCAGGCTCTCGCCGTCATTCGTCACAATGCCCGTGTCATATTGGCCTGCGAGCGCGTTATTCTCAATCTGATGCAGCGCATGAGCGGCATCGCAACACTCACGCGCCGTTATGTCGATGAGATCGCCGGCACCGGCGTCAAAGTTCTCGACACGCGCAAAACCGTGCCCGGCCTTCGCATCCTCGATAAATACGCGGTCCGCTGCGGTGGCGGCGAGAATCACCGCCTCGACCTCTCCGACGGAATTCTGATCAAGAACAACCACATCACCCTTGGAGGCGGCATCGTCAAAGTCCTGGAGTGCGCAATCGAACGCCGCAAGCCGGGCCAGACTATCGATATCGAAGTCCGCAATCAGACTGAACTGGAACTCGCTCTCGATCATGGAGCCGAGTCGCTGCTGCTCGACAACATGAGTCCCGCCGACGTAAAGAAATCTGTGGACCTTGTCCGCGAACGCGGTCTCAAAATCCCCATCGAAGCCTCGGGCGGCATCACGATTGAGAACATCCGCAAGTACGCGCTGGCCGGCCCGGACTACATCTCCGTCGGCGCCCTCACCCACTCGGCCCCGGCAGTGGATCTTTCTATGCGCATCACGGCGGAGATCTACTAGCGCAGTGCCCAGCTCGAATTACACAGCAGTGGACGACCCGTTCGATCTGCCGGCGATGAACGCCGCCCTCGCCGGCTCGCCTTTCGCCGGCAACCTGCACTTCTTTCCCGCGATCGACTCCACCAATAACTACGCCATGCGCCAGGCTGAAAGCGGCGCACCCGACGGCAGCGTCTACTTCGCCGATGAGCAAAGCGCCGGACGCGGCCGCGGTGCGCACGGATGGACTTCGCCTCCGGGCTCCGGCCTCTATGTCAGCATCCTGCTGCGCCCGCACATCGCCCCCGCCGACATTCTCTGGCTCTCGCTCGCGGCAGGCCTCGCAGTCCACGACGCCATCGGCTCCGTCACATCCCTGCAGCCCGACCTCCGCTGGCCCAACGACCTGCTCTTCGGCTCGCGCAAGTTTTGCGGCATCCTCACCGAACTCAACGCCGAGGTCACGCGCGTCCGCCACGCCGTCATCGGCATCGGCATCAACGTCCACCAGCCGCTGTTTCCCCCCGAACTCCAGCCGATCGCGACCTCGCTCTTCCTCGAAACCGGACGCGATTGGCCAAGGCAGGATTTACTCCTCGCCTTGTTACAGTCTCTGGATCGCGAGCTGGCCGCGCTTGCTAACCCCTCGGTAGCCGCGGAAAGCATCCGCGCCCGCCTCGAACAGCGCTCGTCCTGGATTCGTGGCAAGCGTGTACGGGTGGACGAAGGCGATCCGTACAACGGTGTCACCGACGGGCTTGACGCGCGCGGCTTCCTCCAGGTCCGCACGCCGCACGGCCTTCGCACCGTCCTCTCCGGCGGAGTCCGCGAAGCTGCGACCTAGCCTCCAACCCTGCGCCAACCGCATACAATCAGAACCATGCTCCTCGTCCTCAACGTCAACAACACCAACACCGTGATCGCCCTTTACGCGCTCACGCCGGAAGGGCATACCGGCGATCTCCGCGCCACCTGGCGCATCAGCACGCGCCAGTCGCAAACCGCCGACGAGTACGGCATTCTGGTGCGCAGCCTCCTGCAAAGCGAAAGCGTCGAAACCACCGCCATCCGCGGCATCGTCATCGCCTCTGTCGTCCCGCCCATCGACTGGATCCTCCGCCAGTTCTGCGAACGCTATTTCAGCCAGAAGCCGCTCTTCATCGAGCCCGGCGTCAAGACAGGCCTGCCTATCCTCACCGACAATCCGGGTGAGGTCGGCGCCGATCGCGTCGCCAACTGCGTCGGCGCGTTCCATCGCTACGGCGGTCCCGCCATCGTCGTCGATTTCGGCACCGCGACCAATTTCGATGTTGTCTCGAAGAAAGGCGAATTCCTCGGCGGCGCCATCGCGCCGGGCCTCGCCATCTCGGCGGACGCGCTCTTCAATCGCGCCGCACGCCTGGCCCGCGTAGAAATCCGCCGGCCGGCGAAAATCATCGGCACCAACACCGTCGACAACCTCCAGATCGGTTTGATCTGGGGCCATATCGGTCTCGTCGATTCCATTCTCGAGCGCATGATTGCCGAACTCGGCCCGGAGACGAAGTGCGTAGCCACCGGCGGCCTCGCCAACCTCATCGCGCGTGAGTCGAAATACATATCCGAAGTCAACGACCGCCTTACCCTCGAAGGACTGCGCCTCATTTACGATCGCAATCGCGGCCCCCGCAGCGGCGGCCATGCCGACTCTCAGCCGGCGCGAACTACCGGCGCGTGACGCCGTGGAAAACTACTTCAATTACTTCACCGAGATCGAAGAGCACTTCCAGCGGCGCCGCGGCTCCATCCTGCTCCTCTCCACGCTGGACTGGGCTCTCATCGACACCTGGCGCGAGGCGGGCATTCCGGTCGAGGCCGTCCTGCGCGGCATCGACTCCGCCTTTGATCGATACGAAAGCCGGCGTCACCGCACCGCACGCCGCATCAACGGCCTCGCCTGGTGTGCGCAGGAGGTGATCACCGCAGCCGAGGCGCTGCGCGAAGCCTCACTCGGAGCGGCGAAGCCCAGCCCCGACTCCACGACCGCCGGCCTCGAATGGGAGCGCGTGAGCGCCCACCTCACCCGCGCGGCCACGGAACTGCAGGCCGCGTCTCTCAGCGGCCTCGCCGCAGAGACGGCATCCGCAATCGCGGAACGCCTCCATGTCCTCGCGCTTCCTCCATCAACTGCTCCGAATCTTGAAGACCTCGAACGCAACCTCATCGTCCTCGAAGACAAACTCCTCAACGCCCTCATTGCGACCGCCCCGGAAGCCGAGTTGAACGCGCTCCGCGAACAGAGCGCCCAGGAACTCGCCCCCTACCGCCGCCGTATGCAGGCGCACCAGATTCGTCAGATCGAGCAGCAGTTTCTTCATAAGCGGCTATTGGAAAAGCACAATCTGCCGCGTCTGAGTCTGTTCTATATGAGGCAGGAGTAGAGGGTCCGACGTGGAGCTGCGCATCGAAAAGTCGGTTTACGGCGGATCGGGTCTCGCCCGCGCCGAGGGCAAAGCCATCTTCGTGCCGCTGTCTCTCCCCGGGGAAGTGGTCGAAGCGGCGATCACCCAGGATAAAGGTGGTTTCGCGAACGCCGAACTGCAGTCGGTCCTCGAAGCCAGCCCCGCACGCACTCCGCCGGCCTGCCCCTATTTTGGCGAGTGCGGCGGCTGTCATTATCAGCACGCTGCGTACGCCGCTCAGGTTGAATTGAAGCTTGCCATTCTGCGTGAATCGCTCGATCGCGCCCACGTGCCGGACGTGCCCGCCATCACGCCTGTCACCGCCGATCCCCTCGGTTATCGGAATCGAATCCGTCTCCACGTCGGCAAGAACCCGTTCTCTCTCGGGTACAAAATCCGTAACTCGCACGAGAATTTGCCGGTCGAATCCTGTCCCATTGCCGCTCCGCTGCTGCAACGTACTCTTCGGACGCTCAGCCGCGAAGGCGCAAGCCTCGACTTCCTCAGATTTGTAAGCGAATTGGAACTATTCACCGACGCGGCCGAATCGGAGCTGCTGCTCTCTCTCTGGATCGACCGTCCGGACGTCTCCGCAAAGGCGTGCGAAGAAATGTCTCACTCACTGCGACAAATCCTGCCCGAGCTGCGGGGCGTCGGTATCTTTTCTATGGAAAAGGGCCGACGCGTCAGCCGTCTTCTCGCTCACGCAGGATCCGAGTCACTTCTCTACACCAGCGGCGAACACGACTATCGCGTCAGCCTCGGCTCGTTTTTCCAGGTCAATCGGTTTCTCATCGATTCCCTCGTTCAGCTTGTCACAGAGAGTGAAACCGGCGCCCGCGCCTGGGACTTGTACGCCGGAGTGGGCCTGTTCTCGTTGCCTCTCACGAAGTCGTTTGGCGATGTCACGGCCGTCGAGTCCTCTCCCGCGGCTGTGCGCGACCTCCGCGAGAACCTCCGCGGCACACACCACCGCATCATCGCCTCGGATACATCCACCTTCCTGCATCAGGCTCACACCCGGCGTCTTGCTGCACCCGATCTGATCGTTGTTGACCCACCCCGCACTGGACTCGGCCGTGATGTTACCGATGCCCTCAAAAAGCTCCGCCCCCGCAAGATTACTTACGTTTCCTGCGATCCGGCGACGCTGAGCCGCGACCTCGCCGCGCTCGTACAATCCGGGTATCGCCTCAGGAAAATGCACCTGCTGGATCTCTTCCCGCAGACCTTCCACCTGGAGACCGTCACGCATCTCTCGCTGGAATAACTCATCGTCCGAGGCGCCCTCTCGCGATGGCCGCCTCCCTCGCCATTCCGCACCCCGCTCTCCCTGCGCCGCCGCAACGGAAGCCATTGGTCGGTGGGAACGCCGGCACCTTCACGGCGCCAGCGCTCCTTGTCGCTATCTGCTTCGCGTGCGGCGATGCAGCCTCGCGTTGGCGCTGGCTGCCTCCAGCGCATATTCTGTCGGCACTGGCGCTTCTGTTTTTCCTGTCGATCGTTACCCTGGTTTACGCCTCGCGCGTCGCCCTGTTTTCCGCTGCGATTCTATGCTGCATCCTTGGCTATTTCTGCGCAGCAACTCAACCGCGGCCGCCTACATCCACGCCTCTGGAACGCATCGCCTTCGCGACGCCGGCTTCAACACCCGCAGTCCGCAGTGCCGGAATTGCAACAACCCACGTTGTGGAGGGCACCGTGATCCGCGCAGCTCCGATCCGGCTCATCGAGTCGTTTGCCCCGTACTCGAACGTGCTCCGTCAGGAGCACAGCCAGCAGATCGATCTGCGCGTTACGGCTGTCGATGCGCGGAAGTTTCCATCACCAGAAGGCCTCCGTCTCACTCTCTACGCCCCTGCGGATGCACCGTTTCCCCGACTGGGCTGCGGAACAGGGGTCGCCGGTGCCTTTGCGCTCCACACGGAGGAGCTCTTCCTCGACCCGGGCGCGTGGGATGCATCAGCCTGGCTGCGCCAGCAGGGCATTGCCGCACTGGGCAGCGGTCATGCGGAGCAGGTAACAGTAACGGGTACAAATGCAGATCCGGGATTCTCCTGCCGGGTCCACTCCCTGCAGCAATCCATCAGCGAGCGCCTCGTCAGCCTGGGCGACCCGTCCAAGGAAAGCCGGCTCCCGCCTTCCTTCCGGCTCACCCACGACGATGCGGTCATGTTGACCGCGATGCTGACAGGCGATCGCACACTGCTCAGTCATCGGCTGCGCGTCGGCTTCGAACGTACCGGATCCTTCCACTTGCTGGTTGTTTCTGGTATGCACCTGGCCATCTTCTCCGGCCTGGTCTTTCTGGTCGTTCGCCGGTTTCGGATTCCTCGCGTGGCGGCGTCCTTGTTGACTGTCGTCGTCTCCTTCGCCTATGCCCTTTTCACCGGATTCGGGCAGCCTGTGCAGCGCGCCCTCTGGATGATCGCACTCTATCTTTGTGGCCGGTTGCTCTGGCGCGAACGTCATCCGCTCAATGCCATCGGCTTTGCTGCGCTCGTCATGCTTGTTGTAAATCCGGCGGCGCTGCTCGACTCCGGCTTTCAGATGACGCTGCTGTCTGTCCTTGCCGTTGCGGGAATCGCGGTGCCGGTGGCCGACAGCAGCTTCGGTCCCTACCTCAGAGCCACCCGCGAACTCTGGCTTCTTCCGCTCGATCCTGCCTTGCCTCCGCGCGTAGTGCAGTTCCGCGTCATGCTTCGCATGTTCGCCGATCCCATGCGCTGGCTCATCGGCCGCTGGCTGGCGCGTAAAGCCTTTCCCTATGCGATCCGTACCGCCCTTGTGATCGTAGAACTGGTCACTACCTCAATTGCTATCGAGTTCCTGATGGCGCTTCCGATGGCGATCTATTTCCACCGCGTCACCACGGCCGCGTTGCCGGTCAACATTCTGATCGTGCCCCTGCTTGGAATCCTGCTGCCTCTGGCGCTGGCCACGCTGTTCGTCGTAATGGTCCTGCCCAGGTTCGCCGCGCTTCCAGCGATGGCTGTGGCCTGGTTGCTACACGGTGTCAGCTTCCTCGTGCACGCGTTTAGCGCGAGGCGTCTTGGCGACTTGCGCATCCCTGCGCCGGGCACGGTTGCTGTGACGGCCGTTATCCTGCTCCTCGTTGCAGCCCTGGTTCTGATCCGCCGAAAACGTTACGCGATTCCGTCCGCGCTCGCGGTCCTGATGGTCGCAGTCGCGGTGACGATTTGGCCGCGGCCGATCCGGCATCGCGCCAACGTGCTGCAAATCTCCGTCATCGACGTGGGTCAGGGCGACTCCCTCCTCGTCATCACACCCCATGGAAAGACCCTTCTGATCGATGCAGGCGGCATTGTCGGCGCCGGCGGTCCCAACAGCAACGATCCCAATGCCCATGCCGGAAATTTCGATGTCGGTGAGGATGTCGTGTCGCCGGTTCTGTGGTCCCATGGAATTCGCCGCCTGGATGCTGTTGCCATCACGCACGCCCATGCCGATCACATCGGCGGCATGCCGGCGGTCATTGCCAATTTTCGCCCGCGCGAACTCTGGATCGGCATCAACCCCCGTGCAGCGCTTTACGATGCTGTTCTCGCCGAGGCGCAAGCCGTTGGAACCCGCGTGATTCATCACGTCGCCGGTGACCGGTTCGCTTTCGACGGCGTCCGCATTTGCGTTCTCGCTCCGGAACCCGGATACCATCCGGCGGCGAGTCCCGGCAACAATGATTCGCTGGTGTTACGGATGCGCTACGGCAACACCACGGCGCTGCTCGAGGGCGATGCCGAGGGGCCCAGCGAGCAGCGCATGATCGCCGATGGCGGTCTTCACGCGGACTTCCTCAAAGTCGGACATCACGGCAGCCGCACCTCACCCACGCCGGACGTTCTTGCCGCTGTTCGCCCTTCCTGGGCAGCTATCTCCGTGGGTCGGCGCAATTTCTACGGGCATCCGCGCCCCGAAATCCTCGATGAACTCCAGATCTCGCACGTCCAAACCTTTCGCACCGACGTGCTCGGCCTCTCCACGTTTTACTTTGACGGGGAGACGGTTCGGGCCAGTGTCTGGGCCGAGGACGGCCACCGATGATCCCGATGCACATTCGTCCGCAGGGAGGATCTACTTCCTGCGCACCATCGCTTCGAGCGCATCGCAGGCTGTGACGGCCCCGTTCTCGGCAGACACCTTCTCCGCCGCTGCAGCTGCGCGCTGCCGATAGCCCTCGTCCGAGAGCAACTGCCCGATCAGCCGCGCGGCCGGCTTCGCCTTGTATTGCTTCCGCCCCAGGACTTCGGCCACTCCGAGTCGCCGCACCCGTCGCGCATTATCCGGCTGATCATGACTGTAGGGCATCACCAGCATCGGTCGTCCCGCGCGCAGCGCCTGCGCCGTCGTTCCAATTCCCGCCTGATGGATGATCACCGATGCGCGCGGGAATATCTTCGAATAAGGCGCATAGCGCGCCACGCAAATCGTCTCCGCCAGCTTCCGCTTCGGCAGATTGCGATCGTCGGCGCCGATCAACAGGACAGCGCGCTGGCCGAGAATCTCCGCTGCCTCCGCGCTCTGCTCGTAGAAATCTCCCGCGTGCATCACGGCCGCCGATCCCAGTGTGAAAACCAGGGGCGCAGGTCCAGTCTCCAGAAACGCTGCCAGATCCGGTGGCAGCGCGCCTTCCGATCCCGAGCCATCGTAGAAAGCAAAGCCAGCGATCTTCACTGCTGGCGGCCAGTCCGGTTGCGGCTCGCCCATCACGCGCGAATACAACGCCAGCACCAGACTCCCCGAATGCTTCGCATCGAAAATGGGATCCCTTCCCGGCGCCAGCCCCAGCTCACGCCGTAGCTCGTAAACCGGCTCGGGCCACTTTCGTGTAACAAAGCGTACGAATCGCGCCACCACATGACCCAGCGGCGGGATGGCTCCCTGCAGTTTCGCCAGCGTCGGATACGGCGGCAAGACAGGCGGATCGTATCCCGAGAAGAACGAAAACGGCGCCAGCACATACGACGCCCACGGGATACCGGTTTTCTCCGCAACAATCGGTCCGGCGTAGGCCAGTTCGCCGGTTACCAGCAGATCCGCGCCTCCCTCTGCCTCTACCGCGGCCGTCAGGTCCTCGTAGCTCTCGCGCAGAGCAGGGAAGAGGAATTTGCGCAGGCCCGTCTCGGTCCCATGCTTGATGTCGTAGATCATCGCGATGAGCCGCGTGTCGCTGGGATCCTGCTCGGGCCGTACCGGTGCAAACCCGATCCCCAGTGGCTCTACCTTCGGCCGGAACATCTCCGGAATCGCCAGTACCGGGTCGTGACCGCGCCGCTTCAACTCCAGCGAAAGGGCGATCAGCGGATTCACATCGCCGAAGGTGCCATAAGTTGAAAAGACGATTCTCATCGCGTGCGAGCGCCCGGCACGCGCCGGAACTTGCTCAGCTCTCCTTCAAAAACCCGATTCAAAAACGTGGAACCGCCGCTCCAGTTGCCACTCCTGCTGTGCCTTCTCGCTCTCGCGCACCAGCGTCGCGCACGCCCCAGCCGGCTTCTCGCCTCCGAGTTGTCCCCGGCAGGCTGCTACCGGTGTCTCCAGCTTTTCCGGAGTTACTCGTTCCCACAAACTCGCTCCCGGCAGAAAACTGTGCTCTATCGACGTCCGCACCATCAGTTTCAGGTCCGCATAACTCAGTGGATAAGTATCCGCCGCGCGCACATATTCGTGAGTCAGGTCGATCCGCGAGACGCCTTCGTCGTCCGTCGATAGCGCCACCGGCACACCCGCCGTGCGATACAGCATGAATGGATGATCCGCGCCTTTCACGTTGAGAATCACGTCGTTACTGGTCAGATTGACCTCCACCATCACGTGCCTGTCCGCCATCTCCTTCATCAGTTCCCAGGGCCGATCTTCGTACATCACATCCACGCCGTGTCCGATTCGCTCCGCATGACCCTTTTCCACGGCCATGCGAATGTGAAATTTAAGCCCGTCCGGCGGTACCATGCCCTCTGCCAGCTCGCCCGCATGCAGCGTCATATGTACCTTCGGATATAGCCCGTGCAGATAGTCAAGCATCTGCATCTGCAACGCGTAATCACGCATCGAAATATACCCGTCCTCGGGCATAACAAAATTAATTCCCACTACATCGGAATCAGCGGAAGCAACTTCGAACCCCAGCAGCGTCTGTGCGAAGACCTCCTGCGGCGGATGTCCTCTCAGTACCTGATACAAAAACCGCACCGTCACCTCGCAGGCCGGCGCAGCGTCCGCCTGGCCGCAATGTTCAAGCGCATCGCGCTTCTTCAGCGACTCGTCCAGCTCCGCTCGGTCGCTCTCGATGTTGGCGCGAAATGTGGGTTCGGCCAGCAGTTTCGCTCGCAACTGCGCGGGATCGTCGTGCCAGCCGAACTGGTTCCCCAGGTCTTTCGCCGCAGTGAATCCCGGCGTCTCCATCAGCTCGAGGTATTGCTCGTTTTGCGCTGCCGCCCGCGACGCAATTTCGTCGATCCACTCTCCCAGGAACCGCTTGTCATCGCCAAATCGATCGAAGGTGTCGAAAAAGTGATCGTGGCCGGATTCGCCTGTCGCCGGAACAAACGTCCGCATTGAAAGTGCATCGATTAGTTCGTCGTACAGATGCTGGTCGGCCACCACATCCTTCGCCGGCACCTCCCCGGCCGGGCAATCCGGTGCGTGATGCCCGTCGTCCATCTTCATCTGCGCGGGACTGGCGCAAATCCCGTCTTGCCCGGCCTCCCGGATGAACGTCTCTGCATAGACCGCGCCGGTAATGTGAACGTGCAGGTCGCCGCCTTTTGGCATGCGGTAGAGGAATGCGCGCAGCGCCAACGGGCCTTCTTTGCGAGCTGCTTCAAATGCCCGTGCCGTGCGGATTGCAGCGGGCGAAACGGGCTGGGGTGCTCCTCGAAGACTGATCGGCATCGCAATGCAGGCGGCCAAAGCGGCTGAACAGGCACAGACGCAGCGAGTCCGGAGCATAAGCTTTGAGTTTCCTTTGGGAATCGAAGACCTTGAATCGTGAACCAAATGTAGCCCGGGATCGCGATCCGCCCGGGCCGCTTACACCAACCGCAGTAGCAGCGCGATCCCCGCTGCGAGTACCGCCAGCGGGACCCAGAAATGGCTATCGGTCAAAACGGCGCGCAGCGACTTCATCGTTAGCCAAAGTATACTCATCGGGTCCGTTTTCTGTTGATCGGTCCCCGATGAAGCGAATGAGCCCATCGATGTCCTCACATCACGTTTGCGCCGCCATTCATGACTCCGGTCTCCCGCACTTCAAAGCTCCAGGAGCCGCGTATTGAGGCCTGATATCGCCGCCCGGCCGGAGCCGCCCCCTGCATCCGACAGGCGATTGTCTGTGGACAGCAGATTCAGACTCGGCATCATCTGTGCCCTGGCGGCAGGAGCCTGGCTCGGCGCCGCCGAGGCCCCGGCTCGTCTCGCGGCCTCAGGCTTTTCCCCATTTTCAATTTCGTTTTGCATGGTGTGGGGAGTCTTCCTGGCGCGCTGGACCCTACCCGTGGCCGCGAAAGGCACGCACTCCGTGGTGGGCGACCTGCGTCAGCGCCCCCATCTGATGTTGTGGGCCATCATTGCCGGTGCGCTTTGGTCAGTGGCCAACACACTCACCATCTTCGCCATTCGCGACGTTGGCCTTTCCATTGCTTTCCCTCTCTGGAATATCAACTCGCTCATCGGCATCTTCTGGGGTTGGGCACTCTTCCACGAACTGAAGGGCGCCTCCAGACGGAGCTGGTTTCGTGTTGCGTGCGGAGCGGGCGCTATCGTGCTGGGCTCGGTCCTGCTCTCGGCCCTTTCGGTGCACAACATGGCCGCCACTCCGGGGCGCGCGTGGGCCGGCATCGCCGCGGCACTCGGTGCGGGCATGCTGTGGGGCACGATGTACGTCCCGTATCGCAAAGCGTACCTCAGCGGCATCAACCCTCTTTCCTTTGTCACCATCTTCACCTTCGGTGAAATCGGCACCATGTTTTTCCTCGCCGCGGTTTTCCCCGGCGGCCTGCCTGCGCTTGGCCATCAGCTCATCGCCATGCGCGCCTCCATCTTCTGGCTGCTCCTTGGCGGGTTCTGCTGGGTCATCGGCGATCTGTTCCAGCAATACGCCACGAAATACATCGGCATCAGCCGCGCCATTCCGCTGTCCAACACCAATCAACTCTGGGGATTCGCCTGGGGAGTTCTGGTCTTCGGCGAACTCGCCGGCACGCATGGATCCATGCGCCTCATGGCGCTCGCGGCCTCCGCCATCACGGTCGTCGGAGCGATGCTCATCTCCGGCGCGACCGTCTCCGCGGCCGAGTACGCATCCACGGGGCGCGCGATCCGCCGCGAATGCGAGCGCTACGGCATGGATCTGGCCGCGACCCTCCAAACCCAGGAAGGGCAGCCGGGGGATTCAGGGGTCGCCGCGCGTCGATCCTGGTTCGATTATCTGATTCTTCTCGGTGCCGTCGCGGTTTTCGTATGGTTCGCTCGATTCGTGCGCCGGCCGCAGGTTGCGCTCTACATTCCCGCCGCCATGGTGCTGACCGCCATCCTGCTCGTTGTTTTGTCCGCGTGCGGCTGGTTGCTCTGGAAGAAAACTCGCTTTGAATAGTCCGAGGTTGCTTTCCACGCGGAGTGCAATACACACTCCGTTAACATAGTGATCGTCACACTGGAAATTGCCTGTGCCAATAGACATTGTGGGCGTCGGCCTGAACGCTACCGACACGCTGATTCGAGTCGCACACTACCCCGACTCCGGTTCCAAAGTTGAAGTTCGCTCCGCTTCCGTTTTGCCCGGAGGCCAGGTCGCCACCGCCATGGTCGCCTGCCAATTGTGGGGCCTGCGCGCGCGCTACGTGGGCAAGCTCGGCGACGACGATGCCGCTGCTCTCCATGCTGAAGAATTCCGCAAGGCAGGTGTTGAAGCTCGCCTGCTCACTGCCCCGTCCTGCTCCAGCCAGCAGGCTTTCATTCTGGTCGAAGACTCCGGCGAGAGGACCGTGCTGTGGAAGCGCGATCACCGCCTGTCGCTGAATCCTGGCGAGCTCCGCCCCGAATGGTTTTCCGACGCGCGCGCACTCCATCTCGACGGCCACGACACCGCTGCTGCCATTGCTGCCGCCACCTTTGCGCACGAGGCCGGTATCCCGGTGATCGCCGACCTCGACGAACTCTATCCGGGCGTCGAGCAACTCATCGAAAAGGTGGACTACCTCATCGTTAGCCGCGATATCCCCACACTTCTCACGGGCAAGTCCGATCTCTTCGAAGCACTGGCGCAGGTGCAGGAGCGCTTCGGCTGCCACCTTACGGCGGCCACCCTCGGGCATGAGGGCGTTCTCGCCTGTATTGGCGGTGCATTCTGTCATCGTCCCGCGTACCAGGTCGATGTCGTCGATACAACCGGGGCCGGCGACATTTTTCACGCCGGATTCATCTACGGCCTGCTGCAGGAGTGGTGTCTTGCCCGGACGCTCGACTTCGCGTGCGCCGCCGCGGCGCTCAACTGCACCGGTACAGGCGCGCGGGGCGGTATTCAGCCTGTGTCAGCGATCGAAAGGCTCATCGCTGCGGACGCGCGCCACCCCACTGAATTCACCGCGCTCGCTGCCGCCCGCGATGCAGCCTGCAAGGTCAGACTGAGGCCTGAAATCGACGCGCTGTGATCGTAGAACAATGCGTGAGATAGCTCTGCATACTGAGTCCGGCTCATCGTGAGTGACGCGAGGGAGTGGGCGGCGAAGGCTGGTCCAACTTTCGCCGCCCTGGTATAGTCCTTCCCTGCGCATTCCTCGTTTGGGGTCCTACTCCCCGCTCGATACGGGAAGCGTCAATTTCTGCTCGAGCAAATCCGCAGCCGCTCGAGCCTCGCCGTAATCCACAAAGTCACGGATCACCGCCAGTGTTTTGTCGGCAAGAACGCGATTGCCGCGAGCATAGTCCTGGTAAGGCTGGAAGTGGATCTGTTTCTGGTTGTCATTCAGGTGCTGGATCGTGGCGGTCAGGTGATCGGCCATGGTTTGCATCAGAGGATTGATACGGTCGATAGCTTCCTGTTGCCAGAGCGATCCTTCCGATCGCAGCGCGGTGAGCCGATTGACATCGCCGATCAGATCGTTGACATGTGCCCTGATTCGTTCCAGTTGACCCGCATGCGTCTGCCAGTGCAGCCGCGAATGCGTGTAGGACTCGAGCGTGTGGGCATCGTCGGCGGCCAGCGTGGCGCTCGCTTTCGCCTGAGAGAGGAGCTGAGTAATCTCGGGAGAGTCTTTAGCCGCTTGCCCTTTCAGAAAGGGCGGCGCAGCGAGCAGCAGGACTACGAGAGTGGTGTGCGCGAATTTCTGAAGTCCATTCAGAGACATAGTCGTTCTCCGTTTTTTCGGGGATTTTTGCGAGCACCCCGGCCGCGCATCATCCATTTGTCAGCGGCCCGTGCTCATTATTGGATAAGCATTTCTCGTGCCAGGAAAAGCTCCCTGCCAAGAACGCTTTCCGCTCCAGTGAGCAGCGGAGTTTGCCTCCTCGTCCAGGCTCCTGGACCCGTTGTCGCAGTCCCTGGACTGCATTGCAGTCGCGCGTCAGATTACAACCTTCTCGGGGAGAAGTTCTTCCGTTTCGACTACGGACTCGAATGCTTCCGGACGAAACGAGTAGTCTCCGATCCTTCCGACGGGAGAATCATGCAGCAGCGAATTCAGGAGGCGGCAATCAGAGCGTGCGGCGGCGAGACTCATCGTATACGCAATGTGCCACCCGGTTTCATGGATACCTTTGTCTCGGGATCTCACGCAGATTTCGCGACGGTTCTCCGGAAATGAAGAATGGTTTCTGCGTCCACGGCGGGTTCCGGACTAACCGTCCATGTGGGAGGCGCCGCGCCAGCCGGGCGGCTTTGCGATTCCAGAACCAGCCCATCCTGCGTCCAGCGCCGCAGGACAAGGATCCGCGAGCATTCCGGGCAAAGCCAGAAGTATCGCGCTGCGCGGTCGAAGACAGGGAACCCTCCGGACCCTCTCTGGAGGCGGCTTTCTGAAGTGCACTCCAGCTCCAGCAGGCGCAACGTACCGCCGCGCAGGTAAAGCAGATGATGCTGGCACAGTGGATTCGCGCATTTCATGGCATCCCCCATTCGTGACTCCTGTACCGGGATCAATTCAGCGAACCCGTTTTCAGTTTCTGCCACTCGGTTGCCGGTTCTGCCCGGACGGCCGCGACCGGAGGCTTGAGGACGAGCACCGGACAGCGGGTCTCCGCGATCACACGGTCGATCAGATTGCTTTCCCGGCCTTGCGGAAATGGCGTCAGCGATGAAGAGCCGAGGATGATGAGGTCGCGAAAGTGGCACGCCGCCTCCTCAACGATCTGGATCGCCGGGTCTCCTTCGCGCACCGAAATGTCCGGTCGCCACGGAAGTTCGTCGTGCGTCGCCGCCAGAGCTGCCAGACGCAGCCGGACGGGTTCGTGCGCACGCGCTCGCTCATGGCTGCCGACGGTGGAGGGATCGATGACATGGAGCAGCGTCAGGCGTGCATTGCGCACCTGCGCCACGCCGCAGGCAAAGTCGACATACTCCTTCCGAACAGTCCGCAGCGAGAGCGCCAGAAGGACCCGCCCCACCGCCGCATCATGCGGCATTTCCGGACAAGAACGGCTGCAGACAACGCAGACCGGAACCGGGAGCGAAGCCATCAGATGCTCGGCGACGGATCGACCGGATGAGGGCTCCAGGCGCAGCCCGCTGCGCGCCGCCACAATCACCCGGTCGACTTTGCGTGACTGGACCAGAGTCTGGATCTGTTCGTTCGGTCTGCCCTTCAGTAC
>VFSW01007319.1_pt1 | contig 16027 bp, 21 predicted proteins | sample 5358111 | NCBI WGS metagenome assembly VFSW01 (sample SAMN11554181, study PRJNA540505) | mine drainage metagenome | isolation source: sediment from site ElyBrook_90M | place: USA: Ely Copper Mine, Vershire, VT | collected 2017 | reverse complement strand
CGTGACGGCGCGCGCCGCCAAACTCAAGGCCGAGGGCAAGGACATCATCGGCCTGGGCGCCGGCGAGCCCGATTTCGATACGCCGTTACATATTGCGGATGCGGGCGTCGAGGCGATCCGAAACGGCATGACGCGCTATACCGCCGTCGACGGCACGACCGAGCTCAAGGACGCCATCATCGCGAAATTCAAGCGCGAGAACGGCCTGACCTACGACCGCAGCCAGATCCTGGTGTCTTCCGGAGCCAAACAAACCTGCTTCAATTTGTGCGCCGCGCTTCTGGATCCGGGCGACGAATGCGTGATTCCGGCGCCCTACTGGGTGTCCTATCCCGACATGGTGCTGCTCGCGGACGGCGTACCGGTGATCGTCGACGGGGGTGCGGGCCAAGCCTACAAGATCACGCCGGCGCAGTTGCAAGCCGCCATCACGCCGCGGACCAAGCTGTTCATCCTGAACAGCCCGAGCAATCCCACCGGATCTGCCTACACGCCGGCCGAATTGAAAGCGCTGGGCGCGGTGTTGGACCGCCATCCGCAGGTCATCGTCGCCGCGGATGAGATGTACGAACACATCTACTGGGCGAGCGAGCCCTTGCCGAGCTTCGCACAGGCAAATCCCCAGCTCTATGGGCGCACGGTCACCATCAACGGCGTATCGAAGGCGTACGCCATGACCGGCTGGCGAATCGGCTTTTGCGGAGGGCCCAAGGATATCGTCGCGGCGATGAGCACCATCCAGGGACAGTCGACCTCCAACGCCTCGAGCATTTCGCAGCACGCCGCCGCGGTTGCGCTCAACGGCGACCAGGCATGTGTCGCCGAGATGAACAAAGCGTTCAAGGAGCGTCACGACTTCGTCGTGGCCGGACTCAACGCGATCCCGGGGATCACCTGCCAGAAAGGCGCGGGCACCTTCTACGCGTTCGCGGACGTACAGGGCGCGATGCGCAACTTAGGGATCAAGGACGACAACGATTTCGCCGAGTATCTGCTGATCGAAGCCGGCGTGGCCGTCGTGCCTGGCTCCGGGTTCGGCGCGCCCGGACACATGCGAATCTCGTTCGCCACCGGCATGAAGGTGCTCGAGGATGCGCTGCGGCGCATCGAGCGGGCGCTCGTCTCACCGGCGGCCAGACGCACCGGGTGAGATTGAGCAGACCGCCGGGGCGCTCGTGAACGTTCGTGCCGCAGGCGTGGGCGGACCCTCGACGGCGGCCCGAATGCACTGCGGCGCGAGTCGGCCGCGGCGCCACTGGATAACGCACCATTGGGGCGGAACAACGATGGGTCCGCCACGTTTGGGCGGCGCGACGGTTGCCCGGTTATCCGCAAGCGCCGGGTTTATCGACAAGATATCCGGTCATCAAGACCTTCCCGCGGCAACGCCATGAAGAATAGAATTTGACTGCGAAACTTATTCTAATCGTATGATTTTAAATGATAAAATATGAAATATAAGAATCTAGGAAACACCGGCCTCAAGATCTCGCCGCTGTGCCTCGGATGCATGACGTTCGGCGCTCCGGAGCGCGGCGATCATCCGTGGACTCTGCCCGAAAGCCAAAGCCGTCCGTTGATCCGCAAGGCGATCGACCTGGGGATCAATTTCTTCGACACCGCAAATACCTATTCCGACGGCACCTCGGAGGAGATCGTCGGTCAGGCGCTCAAAGATTACTCCCGCCGCGACGAGGTGGTGATCGCCACCAAGGTTTTCTTTCCCATGAGTCAGGGACCGAACGGCGGCGGCCTGTCGCGCAAGGCCGTATTCACCGCGATCGACGCCAGCTTGCGCAGGCTCGGCACCGACTACGTGGATTTGTATCAAATCCATCGCTGGGACTACGCGACACCGATCGAGGAAACGCTGCAGGCTCTGCACGACGTCGTGAGGTCGGGGAAGGTGCGCTACCTGGGAGCCTCGTCCATGTTCGCCTGGCAATTCAGCAAGTGTCTGCACCTCGCGCGGGAGCGCGGCTGGACCCCGTTCGTCAGCATGCAGAATCTGTACAACCTGCTCTACCGCGAAGAGGAGCGCGAAATGCTGCCGCTGTGCGCCGATGCCGGCATCGCCGTGCTTCCGTGGAGTCCGCTTGCCCGCGGGCGGCTCACGCGCGAATGGAATACCGAGACTGCAAGGACCCAGACCGACCCCTACGGCGACATGCTTTTTCCGCCCTCCGCGGGCGCCGATCGCAAAGTCGTGGAGGCTGTAGCCGCCGTCGCCTCGGCACGCGGAGTACCGCGCGCGCAGATCGCTCTCGCGTGGCTGATTCGCAGACCCGGCGTGACCGCGCCGATCATCGGGGCCGCCAAGGCGCAGCATCTCGACGACGCCGTAGCGGCGCTCGAAATCGACCTGACTCACGCCGAGACCGCACAGCTCGAAGCACCCTACCTGCCGCACGCGGTTTCCGGCCACGAGTGAAGGCGCCGGTAGGCGCGTTTCCTTGACTTAACCGTCTGGCTTCCCGACAATCCGCGCCTTCTCCGTATTCCCCGGTAGCTCAGTGGTAGAGCGACGGACTGTTAATCCGTTGGTCGGCGGTTCGAATCCGTCCCGGGGAGCCAACCAAGAAAATCAATAACTTAGTCTCGATATTTGACCTTCTCAAACGAGGTCATCTCTGCGGCACTTTCAACCCCATGTAAGCGCTGTGTAACCTGGCGCAGCGAAATCCCTCCTCTCCTGTCATCGCGGTCTGCCCTCGTGCGTTGTTCTCAGCACTTGGGGGCCAGCCGGCGGTGTCCCGAAGCCATCCGAAACAACTCCGGCAGCTCGGACCACGGTCCCGCGCGGCATACCCGCGGCGGTACTACTCCTCAGTGGCGACCGGGCCGCTTAGCCCCACGAGACGGGGCTTTACCTAAGCTACGGAGTCTTGACCGTTCGCGACCGCCCCAAACGGCGTAGGATCGGCGGCCGGTTCACCAGGCGGCGGACGATGGCACAGCTCGCGAAACCCCGACGGGAGACAAAGGACGCGCACGAGCGGCGGGTATTCGTCGAGTTCTGCCGCGCGGCCGGCTTGCCCGTTATCCCTGAGTCGATTCAGCAGCCGCAGCCCGACCCGCCCGACATCATCGCGGACATCGAGGGTCAGGGCCGGGTGACGTTTGAGCTTGTCCGGCTCAATCACGATGACGAACTGCACAGCCGGAAGCTACTCACCGAATCGTCGTACTTTCTGTCCGAGCAGTTCGCGAAGGTCGCGGACCCACAGCGCACTCGGCTTGCGGCGATGTATGCCGACGCCCACGTGCTTGTGCAGTTCACAGCGACCGCGGACGCCGGCCGGCGCAAGCGAGCGCTGCCGTTCCTATGGGCGTTCCTCGAATCGAGGCCGGCGGGCGCGAAGGGCGAGCTGTACCGGGTCTATCCGTGGCAGGTCACATGCGCACCCGCAGAACTGCAAATGGTCTACGTCTCGCGATGGCCGGAGAAACACGCCGGCCCCGAGTTCAACTGTCAAAGCGCGAGCTACGCTTACCCGATCCAAATCGAGCGCGTAGTCGAAAAGCTGCGGACACCCTACGGGCGCAAAGGGTCGCTAGAACTCTTGGCATACGTGGACTTCGGCGAGATTTCATTCGCACGCGATCTACCGGCGCTTGAGGCGGCGGTGCGCGAGCACCTGCCCGGCTCGGCCTTCCGTCGGGTGTGGGCGTTCGAAGAAATGTTGAACCGGGTCATCGCCATAAACTAGCGGCCCTCTCGCAATCTCACCGACCACGGTGTTTGACCTCGCGCGGCTTCATGTACCAGCCGTCGGTAGGGAGCGCCGTCGCGCGCCGGAGCATCAGCGCCGTTTCCTTGCTCGGAATGAGCGGGACGCTCAGCGGCTCCGGCTTCGGGCGTTCACGGGTGACGCGTCGCATGGGTCCACCGTTGCCGCTCAGCCGTAAGTCTCAGCGAACCAAACGGCGCCGCTATGTCGAGGGGCCGGCTTCAATCGCCGGCACGTCACGCACCGATTGCCCTTCGGGTCGGAGCGGAACAGCGACTCGGGGCCGCACGTCTTGCAATCATCTCTCGTGAGGCCGACAAAACGCGCGACAGTCCCGCTCGAAGCCGACCGGCGAGATTTGTAGTCGCGTGGAAGCGCTGCATGCTGACGAGTCGCCGCACGCTGGCATTCCACGCAGGAGCCGCCGCGGACGTAGCGCGATGAAAGATGCCCATGCTTGCAGGGCTTGCCCGTGAAGTAGCGATCCGTGCCCCGCGCGCGAGCTTCGGCGACTGTTCGAGGGGGCGCGTCCTTGCGCCCGGCTGCGTGCTCCTCGATCATGGCTCAGTCGTTATCGGGGATGACGAACTGATCGCGATGGCTGCGACCACGACCACGCGCGCCGACCTCGAACGGGGCGCGCTCAGCAGCCGTAAGCCCGTGGGGGACGCCTCGCAGCTTCTCAGTTGTGGGAGTCGGCCGCTCCGGTAGCTGTGTGCCCCATCCGATGCGCTCCTCGGGTGCAGCTCGTGTAATGCCGAACACCGCATCGAAAGCGTTGAACAGCGCGTCCTCGTCCGAGAGTTCCGGTAGCTCCTGGCGCTTGACCGTCAGCGGACTGCGCTCGTCATTCCACGTGCCGCCGACTCGGAGAATATTCGGAGCCGATGCCTCGCCTCTCGGGCTGAGACGTTCTTCGCCGAGGAGAATGACTGCGGGCTCGCGCTCGCCCGGCGCACGCTCGCTTGCGCGGGTGTGGATCGTGCCGTAGGAATTCTCATGTCGCAGAACGAAGGCGAGTGAGCCATCGCTCGCGGCTCGACACGGAGCACCGTCGAGCTTGAATCGTTTGAGGGCGGCGAGAACATCGGCCCGCGCCTTTGCATTGCGAGTGCCCACGATCAACGCCACGACGCGCCGCTGCTTGTGATCCTCGAACCCGGACGAGGCGTCCATGATGAGAGCGATTGCGGCCTCATCGTCCGCGTATCGAAGCCCGCGCTTGCCGGGCGAGCTGACACTCGAAGGGATGTAGCCGTTCTTTTCCAAGACGGGCGCAACGGCCCCGAGCAATATTCTATCATTCACTGTGATATCTCCATTTGTGATGAATTCGTTACGCGGTTACGGTTTGGCCTAGCTCAAAACCGTACATCCATTCACAGCGGCGCACCCCGTCGTGCCAATAGACGACGCGATATTGCAGGCCGTCTTGCTCAAGCATGCAAGCTGTAACTGTGCCCTCGATGTCGGCACCTTTTATTTGTACCTTGCTACCTATAGCAATCTCGAATTTGCTCATGTGCGTTATCTCAGTGCGTGGTGATGATGTGATTGATTAACGGCGCTTACGTGGGCGCGACCGTGGGGTTTTCCGCCCGGCATCGGAAGCTCCTCGCTCGGCGGCGATGGCTGCGCGCTCGTGCTCGATCTTCTCGCGCTCGAATGCATGACGCTCCGCGTCGAGGGCCGCGCGGTCACGCGCTATCTGCTCGCGCACCTCGGCGCCCCGGCCCTCATCGGCTGCGCGGAGGTCACGCTCGATCTGTTCGCGCAGCGCGGCGTGACGGCCACCATCGTATGTGAGGGTGACGGTGTCGCCGACTTGCTTCCACGATAAGTCACTGCGAGCCGCCCAATATCGAACAGCGTCGGCACTCACGTTCAAATTCTCGCCGGCCTTCAACTCTAAATCTTGCGGCACCATGTAGTGCGCGCTGTCGTGGGCGAGCGTGGGCGGGGTCGCGCGAAACACTATCCCGTGTTGTGATGGCAAGTTGCAGATAACGCGCAAGGTTTTGTCGCTCATCGTTTCCTCGCAAACCGTAGGACATTCGCGCTCGATGATGTTCCCGCGGGAACTTCGCCTCGCAGGGTCTCCACGAGGGCCCGAGCTTCCGCTAGCAGCTCGATACGGATTCGCTCTGCGAAGTCCTCACCGCGGGCGCCGGCCGCCTCGATCAGTACCGCCGCCACGAATGCCCGTGCGTGGGCTTTCGCTAGCCATCCGTCGCGGCACAGCCGGCCCGGCTCGTGAAACAGCAGGCCCGGCATCGGCTGATGCGCGAGCGCAGCCTCAAGCCGGGCGAGTTCGTTCATTAGCCGTTCGCGAGCGTCGGCGGCTGCTTGCCGAAAATGTCATCGACCGACACATCGGAGACGGCCGACTGTGCGCCGCCGAATATCGAGTCGATGCGCAGCACCGAGCCATCCTTCGCGAGTGCTACGCGGCCCGGCGAGTAAGCGTCGCCGCAGCCTGACCACACCGATGTCGGGCCGGCATAGCGTGAGTCTTTGGGTTGCTCGACGCGCAAACGGCTGTCATTACCCGTACCGCGAGCATTTTCTGCGTGGTTCGCGTTGCCGGAATCCTTGTTACCGTGAAAGCCGCCCACGGTCGGCACCGTCTTGCCGCCGGCATCGTCTTTCGCTTTGCGGGCATCGCGTGCCCTGCGAGCATCACGCGCGATGCCATCCACCACGCGATGCGCGATATCGAACTTGTCAGCATCGACCGTAATCGGCGCTTCGGCGTTGCCCTCCGCGGCGTCCATCGAACGCTTGTGATGCACGGTCAGGAGGTCGATAGCGTTTTTCAAGTCTTTGTTACGCCATTCCGGTAGCGCTGCCTCGCCGCCTTCCGCATCGAATGCGAGTCGCTGCTTTCGCTTCAAGTCGAGTTCCTTGCGAAACTCGGAGTCGAGCGCGTTGTCGAGGGCAAGTTGCTGTTCGCTCGTCAGAGCGAGGACGGCAGCCGCAATGGCGATGGTTTTGGGGAGTTTGAACATTGGCATATCACCTTGTGTGTTAGGGGTCGGCGCCCGCCGCTCTGGGATTCTCTCCCGAGTTCCCTCGGCTCCGAGTAACCAGCTCGGATGTCCGAGCGGCGGGCGCCTAACGTTCGCCAGGACAAAACCGCGACCGTCGGAATCAGCGTAGTTCAGGATTGCAAGCAGGGTCTACTTACAAAATCTCTGCGAGACGCCGCCGCCCGAGACGGGGTACGCGTTATGCCCCGACTCCGGCAGCGCGCATGTACCTGATGCGGTAATCCTTCTCGGTAGCAGTCGAGTTCCATCGCCATTCCGCTACGAGTTGAGAGTCGGTCGCACGGATGAGCGCAAGGCGTGCAGCGTCGTCGGGTGCATCGTCGAGCGCTTGCGTGAACGTTGCGAGGTCGGCATCGAGCGCTTCGACCTCGTGCGCGGTCTCAGCGATGAACGTGTCATAGCGGAGTCGCGTTGCAAGCTGCCGGCGCACGTCTTCGGGTGCAGAATCCAAGAGCGCGGTACGCTCCGCATCGCTCTTGCAAACGTCGAGCACGACAAGCAACGCTTGCACAGGGTCGATGTCCACGGGGGCATGCCCGTGCACGGGGGTCGGGTCGGCCCCTACGGTTTGAGCGGCAGAGCGTCTAGCACGTTGCGTGGGTCCGACGCTGCTAGCTGCACGTGGCGTGGGTTCCACGGTGCTCGACGGTTCTATGGTTACGCTGCTAGCAGCTTGTGGCGTGGGATTGCACACCTTGCACGGCTGCACGTGCGCGCAGTAGGTACGCTTCGGCACCGATGGTGACACCGCGGCGGCCCGCTGCGCCCGTATTCGATCTTCCTCGCTGCTGCCGCTCGTCATGCCGGTAGGGGGAACATCGATATCGGGCACCGACTCGCTGCCCTCGATGCGCTCGCGGCGGGATGCAAGAACCATCGCGTCAACGCTCGCGTAGGGATTGGTCACGACGGCTGCACCGAAGTTACGCGGCGCAGCGCGTGGAACGCCTTCAGCGCGTCCTCCGGGCTCACGGGTGCAGGAGCGTTGGGCACCGTAGCGTTCAGATTGAGGTTCGCGTTCTGCGACACGATCCAGCCGGATAGCTCAGCAAGGAGCCGCGTCGCTGCGAGCTGATCGTGTACCGCGATCTCTATCGAGCCGTCGGATTTCATCCGTATTGCCTTCATGAGCGCGCGGCCGGATGCCGACAGTTCATCGGTTGCGCGTATCTCGACACGGCGCACGCCCTGACCGCCGCAGCGCTCGCAGGAGGGGCGCGGCTGAGTTAGGTCGGGCATCGCGGCGTTCGTGGCCGCAGCGGCGTCTAGGACAGCGGCGACGGCCTCCGTAGACCAACACCCGTTGGCGCCGACGCAGGGCTCGGTAACTACCCGAGCAAGCTCGCCGGGGTCGGCCGATGCGATTGACGCTAACCGTTGCAGGTACGTCCGCACATCGGCCTGATTGGCCCGTGCAGCAGCAAGCTGAATCGCGCGCACGCGGGCTTGCACCTCGGGCCGAGCGGCTAGAGCGCTAGCGCTGTTGCGCACGAGCGTAGTCCCGTTCTTGAAGGCCGAGAGATACGCGGCCTTGTAACTCTCGCCGGCAGCGACCGCTTGCGCGAACTGCTCATGCCGTGCGTTCGGCAGCGGCTCCGTAGCCGAGACGACGGACCCCCCATCCGTTGGTAGCGCAATCGAATTCATCGGCAATTACCTTGTGATTCGCATTTCAACATCTCGGAATACTCGCTCGTGTAAGCACCTTGTAAGCACGCTAGCACAAGCTGAAATTCTTCGCGTGCGGAAATCTCTCGCGGCGGGGCGCGCCGGCGGCGTCGAGGGCCGCCCCCGCGTCCATCTCCACGATGCGAGGACGGTAGCCGCCTACATCTAGCGCAAGCTGCAACGTCTACGGCTACGCAAGCTGCAAGTTGCAACGTGCAAACCTTAGATTCGTCTAACCCGGCTGGTGGGTTGGTGGGTTCTGGTGACTTTTGTAGGTTCCTCTCTATAGAGAATTTTCCTATGGGATGGATATAGAGAAAGCCACCAGAACCCACCAACCCACCAGCCCAACCCCCTTCACGGTTGAGGGACGGGGGTCGCACCGGGCGGTAGCTGGTACTGAGCGCTGCCAAAGACTGTCTTAGGATCGAGGTCGCCGCCGGCACGTTGCCGTAGCCCGTAGAGCTTGCCTCTCTCAACATCCTTCGATTCAACTCCCCTACCACGCAATGCGAGACCGAACGCCGTTGGCGTGGAAGGGTCGGCCGGGCGCCCATCAGCCGCGCACCGCGTAACGAATTGCCGGAACAGCTCCGCGGCGAGCGTCCCCTGCTTCGGCGGGCAGCGCTCCCACGTGGTGAGCCATTGGCCCAAAACGTCTTGTTCGAGGATGTAGTCGCGGGTCAGCGCCATGACCTCGGGCGGCGGTTCGAGCCCTTCCTCGAAGTAGAGCATCGCGCCTTGCACGAGCCACGCGAGAATGCCCTCGTCTTCGCGCTCAAGCTGCGCAGCGAGTTCCTTATCGCCGTCGGGCAACATGGGGTCGCGCTCAAACTCGCCCGGCCGGTTCCATCGCCTATCGAATGGGATGAGGTGCAGCCGTCCGCGCGTCGCGGGGTCTACATGATCCAGCGCCGGCCGATTGTTCGTCATGAGCCACAGTTTGTGACTGATCCGAAACGTTGTCGGGTTCTCGCGCATCCGCCGCGCCGTCATTTCTGCATCACCCGTATGATTCTTCACCAGATTAACGTCGAGGCGCTGACCGGCGCGCGTCTCGGATGAGAGGGCGAAGCGTGCGCCGGCAAGGCTCGCGGCAAGGGCTGTCGGCCGCTCCGCATCGGCGGGACGGCTCGTAGCCATCAGGGCTTCAGAGGGGAGCACCGCCGAGTATTTGCCCATCACGCGCTTTACCGCGTCGAATACGACGTTCTTTCCGTTCGAGCCCGGCCCGATGGCGAGGAATAGCTTTTGCTCTCGGGTCTCGCCCGTCAGGCTGTAGCCGAGGGCCTTCTGTAGATAACGAGCGAGCGCGGGGCGCGGCTTGAACCGCCCGACGGTGCTCGCGATCACCTCGCCCTTGTCGTCCGTCTCCGCGGCGATAGGCTCGCCCATAATCTCATCGATGAACTGCTGCCAGCGAGTTGCGACCGCGGCGGGGTTATAGCGCACGGCGCAGCGCTTCGTGATGTAGTCCTCGCGCGCCTCGTTCTCGCGCAACTCGCCCGTTTTAAGGTCTACCACGCCATTGTGCACACCCAAGAGCCACGGATTGCGGTCGAGCTGCGTAATGGATATCGGAACGCCCTCGAACTTGCGAGCGAGCGTCACCATCGCATCGAGCGTGCTTTTGCTCCGACACTTCACGCCCCATTTGTAGATGTCCTCAGCCATCTCGACATCACCATTTGTGGTGAGTTGATACGTCCCCTTTTTCATCCCTTGCGCGGCTTCGAGGTAGTAGCGGGCGACTTCCATCGCGCGCGTGGTGACGAATACCTCGTGCTCATCCATCTGCCAGCGCGAACCGCTCCACCACAGCCATTGCCGAAGCTCGGGCACATAGCGAAGGTTGCCGCCGGAGAGACCTATCAGAAGGTTTGCATTGCCCGTGTCGGTGCGATCAACCAAAATCTTGTACGGGTCCACGGGGGAATACGCGACCGCGTAGCCGAGCACCGGATGCACGCGGCGCTCGTTCCACCAGTCGGCCCATTTATGGGCTTCATCCCACGTCATCAGGTTGCGCGGGTCGGCTCCGTTCGAGTTGCCGCCCGTGAGCGGGTTCGTGGGAATCGGCCCGGACATCTCGCCGTCGGCTCTTGCTTCGCCACGCGCGAGGAAGAACCTACGCTCGTTCGGATCAAACGGCGCATTCATCGTGCATCACCACGAAGCCATGAGGCGATTTCCTCGCGCGGCGCGTCCGATATGAGCATCGGCGTGCCGTCGAGCAATACGCGCAGCAGCGGGTAGATATCATCCGCGGGAACATCGTCAGCTAGGCGCGCGCGACACCCTGCGACCCATGACGCACCCTTTACCTCCGGGAACCAAACGCCATCACCTTTAATGATGAGGGTATTCGATTCTGGATTGCGTCGAGCGGCTGCGATATTGGATTTGCTCTCAAGGAGCTGTAGCGGCTCACCGCTTACTACGATGAACTGACGCCAAACGGCACTACTCATGATCTTCCTTCGATACAAATTTCTTGTCGGTGAGATAGGCGGCGTAGACGAGAATCACCGCGCCCGGATGGCGCTCGGCGATTCGCTGCGCCTCGGTGACGGCCGCCTCGCGTGTTGCGTGTCGGAATCGGGGACCACGAGCGCCACGTCTCCACGCGAACCAAAATTCGCGCTCGCCGGGCTCCGTGGGCACTGTGGGTGCTGCGGGTTCAACTACTCGGGGCCGGATGACGGCGCCTCGATGTAGCGTCAGGGTCTTCTTGGGTGTTATAGTGTTCATGCTGAATGTGTGTCGATGCGAAGCCGGTTAACAGCCGGCTTTGCTGTTTTCGGGGTTTGCCGCTGCGATCAGCTCGCCCACGAGCGCATCATTCCGCCGTATCCACATGAGCAGAGACCGAGGGTCATCAGCGTAGCGCTGAAAGAGAGCCGCTTGCGCGCGGAGACCTTCAGCCCGTGCGGCGAGCTTCCGCTTAATCTCAGCCTCGCGCAGTTCGGGAAAGAACAGCGCAGCTCCGTCTTCGCCGTGCGATAGATCGCCGATCAGATGGCCGTAACGGTCCAGCGTCCCGCGATGCGGTTTGCGGGGCTTCGTGGTCATCACGCAGCCTGCGAAACTGCTGCGCGCTTGAAGCAATGCCACGCATCGACAGGACGGCACGAGCCGGCGAGCTGCAACCAATGCGCCCGCCGCTGTTCGGTGAGTTCGTTCCACCACGCCATGCCGAGCACGTCGTCCGCCGCCTGACGCTCAGCGTCACGACGGCACGCGCGGCACATCGGTTTACCGCCGAATATGTTGGTCAGCGTATTCACGAGTTCTCGCCGGCAGCCGACGCAGTCGAGCACGAGCGGCGCACCGTGGTCGTCCACTCGCTGGTAATGCCCGCTCACGCGGCCTCCGTAGTCTTGGGCTCGATGAGTGCGCGTAGCTCGCTCACGACCCATTTGAGCCTGCCGTTCACGCGGCGGGGCTGGATCGGGCCAGAACCCTCGCACGCCCAACGGCGCAACGTTTGCGGCTGGTAGCCTGTCAGGAGCGCGGCGGTCGCCGTGTCCACGGTTTGCTCGACGCCGGTACGCTCGCGCAGGGCGCGTTCGTCCTCGACGGAAAGATGATTGGTCATGACTGGATTACCCTCATTCGCGCGGACTATTCCGCGGTATGTGGCAATCACATCATGCAGGGGGGTATGTAATTCAAACCCTAATTACGCGATTCCGCCGGCCTTGCGGATCAGCTCGCGCAATTCGTCATCGCACGCTTCGAGCTGTCCCGGAAAGTGACGCCACAACCAACGGTAAAGGCGCCGCGCTTCGGCCTGTTCTTCTTTAGTCTGACGATAGTTGCTCTGACCCGGCACCTTGAACAGCTCGACGGGCTCCAACGGCGGCAGGCCCTTTGCTTGGCGAGATTCGTTCGCCATCTCAAGTTGTGTCGGGTTCTGTTCTAAGAGCTGACGAACCGCGATCGTTCTCAATTGCCGCTCAAGGTCGGCAGCATTCGCCGGAGGCATCGACTGCCGGCCCGTCTTTGGTTTCCGCAGGCGTTGCAGCTCCGCCTTCCATTTTGATGAATCTAGCTCAGGCGAGCCCATCTCAAGCCATCGTTTATGCCGCGCTTTCTGTTCTCGTGGTGTCAGGAGTTGCTTATACGTCATCGTCCACTGATTAACCGCGGCTTTCCATTCGTCCGAACCGAGCGGCAGCGCTCGCATAGCGATTCGCGCCTTAAGGGCACGCTTTAGCTTCGCACGCTCGGAGGTAGCCTTGCTCACGGGGTCACGCTGCGGGCTGCACGCTGCCGTCGGCATTCACCACGCCGAGCCGACTACCGACCGGCAGCGGTGCGAACTGCACGCCGCCTTGTTCCAATATCCACGCCTCTAGCTTCGTGTGCCACGAGCGCAGTAGGTCGAGGGGTCTCACTTTGTAATGCTTCTCAGCGGTCGCCGAAGGCTTGTGCCCCATGATTTGTGCGACGACTCCCGTCGGCACCTCGACCCATTCGGACAGCGAGCTGAAGCTACGGCGCAGCCCGTGCAACGTGATGTGCGGCAAGCCCGCAATCTCTAGCGCGTCATTGTGGGCTTTGGTCGGCTCCGTCAATCGGCCGCTCTCCGCCGTCGCGCTCCAAAATACCCATCGATTCTTGCGTGGGAGCTTCGATAGCAGCGAGGCAACGTAGGGGGTTAGCGGGATCGTGCGCGAGCTGCCGCCCTTGTTCGTGCTCACGGCTGAGGTGCGCAGCGTTATCTTGCCCCAAGCGAAATCCACATCGGACCATCGAACGGATATCAGTTGCTCGCGCCGCGGACCGCTAAGCAACAGCGTTTGCAGGTAGGCTGAAATCACGGGATTCGGTAGCCCCCGCACGGCGTCGAACCACGCCGGTAGTTGTTCCTTCTGCAAGCAATCGTCTTTGGCCCTCGCCGTCGGGAGTGCTTTGCGAACATCGCGCGCGGTGCACGCATCGGACGGGATGACGCCTTTGTAGATCGCGACCTTGTCGGCGTCCTTGAACTCCTCGCACCAGCCCACGAAAGCCCGTAGGAGCCGGTATGCCTTGGCTGCGCTCGTGGGGCGTTTCGCGGCTTCCCGCTTGAGCCACGTGGCGATAACATCCGCGGTGAGTTCGGAGAGCTTGAGGGGCATCAGCGAGGCGAGCGGGCCGGGTTTGGTCAGCCCTTTGCCGCCGCGCTTTTTCTTGCGCTCGCCGCCTGGATGCGCTACCTCGGTATGGTCCGCGAGGTGCCGGGCGCCCCACGCGGCTTTGCAGTCCTCGATATAGGTCGCCCACACGGCGCTGAGCACGTGGGCGTGGCGTTGCGCCTCGATGCGGTCGGCGTCGGCTTTGGCGGCCTCCTGCTTCGCGACGATGCGCGGGTCGATACCCTTGTCCACGCACTCAACGGTGAGGCGCCGGGCTTCGGCCTGAGCCTTCGCGAGCGGCCACGCGGCTACGTCGCCGATGGTTGTCCGCACGGTGCGCCCATGCACCCGCCCCTGATGGATGTAGCTGCGCGCGCCGGCCGCCGTCACCCGCACCCCGAGACCCGGAGTCTTGGCGTCCCAGTAGAGCGCGTACCCTTTGCGACCTTTGCGCGGCGCCGGCAGCTTCGCCACCTGCGGCTGTGTCGAGAACGTAGTTGCCATGATCCGTTGGTCTCCGTGTAAGCACTGTGTAAGCAATGAGGCGCTATATTGTGCAACACTGGGGAATGTGGAAGATGGTCGATTTAACCTATGATTCTCGGTATTTCGCTGTTTTCGTTAGAAATTGATACATCGAGCAACATCGCGGAATCTAAAATCTCGACGACTGTTAATCCGTTGGTCGGCGGTTCGAATCCGTCCCGGGGAGCCAGTGAAATCTGGCACTTACGTCATTTTTCTATAATTTACTGCGCTACTGTCGCGCAGGCAATTGAGCCCTCGCTTGCCATTTTGAATCCGAACGTTGGGCCGCGACTTCATAGTGAGTTCCTCGGGCTTTGTCTCCGTCAGGACGGTCAATGACGGGTTTTGCCGGTGAACAACACGCGAAGGCCTTAAACACGAGAGTGCGATTCAGTGCGAGCTCCTAGAAGGCTTGCCCGAAGCACAAATCGTAGATTCGGCACGTGTTGCTTTTGTTGACAACATCAACTTACTGTTGCTAGCATTAGCAACATGAAGGCCGAGCTACTTATGCGTGAACGGCTCGTTCTAAGCCGCCGCGCGTTCGTAGAGATTGTGATTTGGAAACTTCCCAAACCGCTTCCGGATAGCAGACACGCCTTCAAGTACCGGTTGGCCTACATTGCGAATCAACGTTGTGTGCTTCGCTTCGACAATGAGACTGGCAAAGGCGATCACAGGCATATGGATGAGATTGAGCACCCTATATATTTAGCAACCTAGAAACGCTACAAGCGGATTTCTGGGCCACGGTGAACAAGCGGAGAAAGCGAAAATGAACACAGTCACTATCTGCGTCGCTTCTATTGTCGATACCCGGCGACGCGCTTCAGCCGCATTCCGTGGGAAGAAACAAGGTGCGCGCATTTCATTCGCTTCTGAGGATCTTCTTTGGAAGACGCTGACGCCCAAACGCTGGGCTCTCCTTAAGTTGATGGCTGGCCACGGATCGATGGCCATTCGCGAGATAGCTCGTCGCGCTGAACGCGACGTCCGCGCGGTTCACAGCGATATTCATGTTCTGCTTCGGGCGGGCATATTGGAGAAGGATTCGGAGGGCGGCGTTGTATTTCCTTATGACGCCATCCACGTGGATTTCCTGCTAAAGGCAGCTTGAGCGAATAGACAGCGCCGGTCTGGAGGAACTGCTGATCCACTATCAGCCGACATCGTCCGGCAGCAGCCACCAATTGGAAGGGGTGTTTTTGGGGGTATCGGTGCGCAACCGAAATCAGAAATCCCTTAAATTGCCGACGCTTTTTTGTCTGACAATACCAGACAGCAAGCCGCCGCCATCCGTGCCATTGCCGCACGCCTCGCGGATGCGCTGGAGCATGAACCACGCGGACTTCTGCGTGATGCCAAGTTCCTTGGAAATCTGCATCGACGAGATGCCTTTGCGAGCCGTCGAAATCAGGTACATCGCGTACAGCCACTTATCGAGCGGAATGTGCGAACGCTCCATGATCGTTCCGGTACGCACGGTGAAATCTACCTTGCACGCGAGGCAGCGGAAGTAACCGACCACAGTTCGGACCTGCACGCGCTCAATTTCATTGCAGTGCGGGCACGTCGGCGCGCCCTTCCAGCGACGCGCCTCAAGGTACGCCCGCGCCGCCGTCTCGTCTGGAAACTGCTTGAGGAATTCGTAGTGAGAAATCGTAACTTTCATGGCGCAAATCCTTCTTCGATGGAAGAATTGTACGCTTTCCGGTCAGGGAGTCAAGTATATAATTCCCTATTTTTGGGGGTATCGCCCTGTCGCGAGAAGCGATACCCCCAGCCCAATACCCCCACCGTCTTTTGCAAAACTCTGGATCTATAAACGGCGACCGAGGCGTAAGTGCTCGGCATGGAATTCACACTCTCGACCCACTGGGGTCGCTCACGAGTGGCGGCTTTGGGGTATCGAATAATGCTGCCGCGC
>VFSW01007318.1_pt1 | contig 16034 bp, 11 predicted proteins | sample 5358111 | NCBI WGS metagenome assembly VFSW01 (sample SAMN11554181, study PRJNA540505) | mine drainage metagenome | isolation source: sediment from site ElyBrook_90M | place: USA: Ely Copper Mine, Vershire, VT | collected 2017 | reverse complement strand
CCACCACTCACAATGCCAGTTACAACCTGTTCACGAATATCCAGAACTTCGCGTACTGGTCCGGTACGGAGTACCCGTCCAATCCTATTAACGCTATTAACGCGTGGGGCTTCAGCACCTATAACGGCGGCCAGGACGCGCACTACAAGGGCAACAACCTCAACTTCTATTCGTGGGCCGTGCTTCCCGGCAATGCTGCCGCCAATGTGCCGGAGCCTGCGAGTGTGGGGTTGCTTGGAATCGGGTTGCTGGGGTTGATGGCAGGGCTGAGGCGGCATCGGCGCTTCGGGTGATTTGCCCCTTTCGGGGATGCAGGGGGCGGTAGCCCCCTGCGGGCTGTCGGAAAACTTTACATGTGATTGATGGCACGATACGAACATTTACCGATCTACAAGGCGGCACTGGATGCGGCGGTGCATTTCGAGCAGGTGGTGGCGGGGTTCTCGCGCTACCACAAATAACCGTTTGGTTTGGTCACGGCTTGAATGACGGGCAAATTCTCCTTCCCATTATTCCCATAGCACTCCTACCCAAACCAACACCGCCATGACTATGCTCAATAACACCGCAGCGCTGCCCATGTCTTTGGCGCGTTTTGCCACGGGGTGAAAGTCAAGAGAAACATGATCGACCGCGGCTTCAATGGCGGAATTCAAGAGTTCAACCAACAACACAAAGAACAGGGGCGCAATCAGCAAGAGGTGATCGCGAAATGAAACTCTCAAAAAGAAAGAAACCACCAGAAGAATCAAGGAAACCCACACTTCCTCCCGGAATGCTGCTTCACAAACGTAAGCCGAACGCAATCCCGCTGCAGAATAACAGAATGCCTTCAGAATGCGCGGGATGGATTGACACTGCTGACACGGTTTTGGGGGTGGGGTGACACTGGACAAAAGTTCAATCCTCCAGGACGCTCTATCTAGGAACAGAAAGGATTATAGGATATATTACGCGGGTAGTTACAGAAAAAAGTTCAACCATTTGGAATGGGCTCATCGCCAGGGGGATGACAGCACCATGAACGCCGAGTTTAACCTGCCCATTCAGAACATGGCGACTTCGGTCACCCATCTCTGTCCTGGAGGGGTGTATCTCGTTTTTTATGAATCCAGCCCCCTCCGGGAGTTTGTGGGTTCAATCCTGCTGAACGCCGCAGTCGCCAGCAATAACTCCCGGCATTACTGGATCACTCGCAATCAGGATGAAACGATCTGGTCACTGAAATCCCCGACCATGTCCTTATTGACAGCAGCAATAGATCATAAAATCAGAGTATTCAAACAGACCGTAAAAAATTTGGAGTTTTCTGCCAATCGATTGATTCGAGATTTCAAACATTTCAGGATTTCAAGCGATAGTCTGGTAATTCTGGAAGGGGCGGAATCTCTTTTTCCCAATAGTCGGGATACTCAAATTTTGGCAGCAGAAACCCTGTGCCAATGGGCATTGGAAAAAAATTCCACCTTGCTTCTCTTCGCGCAAAAGTCTTTTTCCGGTAGTGAAACAGCGCAGCCGGATCCCTCCTTTGCCCATCTGTTATGTGGAATCGCTTACTGGCACGCACAAAGTGGCGTTTATGAATTCGAGGTATCCCATTGGTTTGGGCGCGAAGCTTCCACGTTCAAGCAGAAATTTCTGATGAACCATAATGTCACGGATGGTCTTTCTGTATTTAGTGTTGAAAATCCGCACGAACCCCCCAGTGTTGTACCAAAGGATGCCGATGAATCCCTGGTGTTGATCACCAGAACCGCACTGATGGGACACGCACTACCTTCCGGATGGAGGCTTGTGGAGGACAATGATGCATGCCTTCATGCTGCAACGGGTTTGGTGGAAGCCTCTCTCGTGCTGCACTTCGACCGCGACACGGATCGGTGCCACTTGACGGAAATCGTCTATCGTTTACGACGGCTCTGCGGCCTCAAAATTCGTATTTCCGTCAGAGAAATCAATGCCCATTTGCGTTATACCCATGAACATGTATTGATGCTTGCCGGTGCCAATCTGGTCATCCCGGCACCTCTCGCTTTCTTTCAATTCAGGAATCTCCTGAATAGCCTGTATGGTCAGACTTTTAATCGGGAATTGAATATTCCCCTGGCCGATCTGATGGCTCTGGCCGAACCCGAAACTGTGTCTCCCCTGCTTCCACCGGATTTGTTTGCGGAATTCGTACGAAAAAGTCTCAAACGGGGACGCGGGCTTTCTCAAGACAATTCCCTCGTACATCTCAAGGCGTTATCGGGAGACGGCGTCACCCGGCTCATCGATGAACTGTCCCTCACCAGACGAGGAGACGTCTACACCAGCACCCAGGGTGTCGGGCTCTTCATTTATCTTCCGGGTTGTGGCGAATCTGACATCGATTATGCGCTGGATCGTGCATTTCGCTATCGCTGGACCGATTTGATCATCACCGAATCACGCCACACCTCTCCAGAAACCATAGAACAGGCATTGCGGGTACTTTTGCCACCGGGAAAGGTTCTTTTTCCAGCGGCGCCCTCGACTTCTCGTGGCATCGAATCACACGACCCGAACCCCGCCGAGAAAATCTCCCACCCGTTTGCAGATGTCACTACTCTGGCACCTCATCGACAAGTATCCAGAGTTCAGCATAGACCCCTGTCCCGTCTCCACAAATCTTCTGTTTAGGATTCTTTGACCATGGCCGATTACCTGCTCGTACTTTTGATTGGCATGTTGTTTGGATTTTGGCTTGGAAAGCGTTGGGTTACCTATGCCGAATGGTGGAGTGGCTTCAGATATCAACCCAGACTGATCGAAGAATATACCGTTCCGGATCACCTCAAACAGACCAATAAAACACAGTGATGAACGATACCGCTCATGACGCCCCGGATATTCATTATCGATTTTCCTTGGGCGGGTGGAATTTTTATTTTCTGGTCAAGTTGTTGCTGGCTTGGCGCGGACTGATTGGTTTTCATCCCTGGGCCAACCTTGCCTTTATTCTGGTGCTTGCGGCCCCATTGCCTTCAAGAACCACCCGGATTCTACGCTTGGCTGTGGCCATCCCCCTGGGGATCGTTCTCCTCTACTACGACTCGTGGCTTCCCCCTCTGAAGCGCATCCTCGCGCAGGCTTCTTCGCTTTCCCAATTCACTTTTTCGTATCTGATAGAACTGGCAGAACGCTTTGTTCATCTTGAGATGGTTGTCATGCTGGTGGCGACATGGCTGCTCTACACCCTCGTGTCGCGCTTTCTCAAACTGGGGGTCATTCTCGCTGTCTCCCTGTTTGCGTTGGCCGTGTTGAATAAATTTGATCGTGGAGAGGCATCGATGACACCATCGAGCATAGCCCAAAGCGCGAGCCAAAATCCCGATCACTCCGCCTTGTCCGACCTTGATGTCCAAGTCAACAGTTTCTTCTCCACCGAATCCAGCCGGCAAGTGAATTTTGATGCCATAGAAGCCACTTCAAAGCCCTTTGACCTGATCTTCATTCATATTTGTTCTCTCTCCTGGAGCGACTTGAAAGCCATGGGGTTAGAGAACCATCCTCTGTGGCAAACGCTGGATGTTCTCTATACCCGCTTTAATTCGGCCTCCAGTTATAGTGTCCCCGCAGCCATTCGACTCTTGCGCGCACCTTGTGGTCAGCTCCCTCATGCAGACCTGTACAACCCCTCAAAAGATCAGTGTTACCTGATGGGTAGTCTGCAACAAGCCGGCTTCACCCCCAATCTTCTGCTCAATCATGACGGCCATTTTGATAATTTTTTAAAAACCATCGAAAGCCAGAAACTGGGGGTCGAACCGATCAAACCGAGCGGACTGCGTCCCTATGAGTTGGCATTTGACGACTCGCCGATCTATAACGACAAGGATGTTCTGATTCGTTGGATTCAAGAGCGAAGTACCAACCCGTCCAAACAGGTGGCCCTGTATTACAACACCATCAGTTTGCACGATGGAAATCGCCTGGTCGGTCCGGACAACTCCCTATCCAGCATGAAAACCTATGGAATTCGCTTGCATCGGTTGCTGGATGACCTCAACCAATTTATGGTGTCACTCCAGAATAGCGGCAGAAATACCGTCGTGGTCATTATTCCTGAGCATGGTGCTGCTATTCGTGGCGACAAATATCAAATTGCAGGATTGCGTGAAATTCCCACCCCGGCCATTACTCTCGTACCCGTTGGCATCAAGATTATTGGACCAAAAATCAGCAGGTCTGACGCTCAACACATCGTATCGACGCCCACCAGTTATCTGGGACTGTCTCAGGTCATTGCCAATATTCTTAAAACCTCCCCGTTCGAGGCATCCGGTTTTCGCGCCGATGATTTGGTCCGAGATATGCCCCTCACTAAATTCGTGGCTCAAAATGCCGATGTAACGATGGTGCGTAATAACGGACAATATTATCTGCGCCAGGATATCGAAGCAGGCTGGATCCCCTACGAAGGGGAGGAAAATTAGTCTCGGGTTTTACTGTTTGTTGAGGATCGGCCAGAGACTGGGAGAGGGCGCCGTACCTGCACCCCATCCCAAAGGAAGAGTTTGAGGGGCTGCGCTGGATTTTGGCTTTGCATCGAGATTGGTATAACTGTATGCAAAAGACCTGAACGAAATGATCTTTGATTTTCCACTGATGTCACTCTGAAGCCGGTCGATTTGATCCAGGTTGGCGCGAATTTTTTGATTGGAAGGATCCAGCCTGACTGCGCGTGCCAGTAATATATGGGCCGTTTCCAGATCTCCCTTCGGCAACCAGTAGCGAAGGGCATATTCATTGAGAATGGCTGGATTGTCATGATTGTAAGGGGGCAAACTCGAAGTTCTGGAGTTCGTTTTATGGCGACCCTCCGGGAGGGGCAACGTTTTTTTCGGCCCACAGTCTGCTTGCAAAACTGCCGGGGTATCCACAACCCCGTTTTCAGCGGGAGTGGCGGGACACTCTACCGCCCACAACCAGGCAGGAATCATGGGCAGGATAATCAAACCAAGGTGACACCTTCTCATGGATTCCCCCTGATGACTAGAATTGCGAAGTGGGAATGATGCCCGGGGTGGGTTGCAGACCCACGGGAAGGGCAGGGGTATTGTCAATCGCATATCTCAGATAAAGGATGGCATAATTGGGCGCGTAGTAGGGTGAACGGACCACGGAAAAACTGTTCCCGACAAACAAATTTGTCGAAAGTTGATATTCCATATTGGCCAGCATCGTGTAACCAAAACTGGTGCCGGCACTGGTGTTGTAATTAGGATTGCCGCCTGCTGCGATGGCCTGAGCCATGTAAAGAGGATTCAACGGATAATAGGGCGAAGCATTGGTTCGCGCCCATGCCGTAAATACCGAACCGCGCAGCATGTAGGAGAATCGGGTATAACGCTGCGCATAGGTCAGTGGGATTGCCAGAGAAGTATAGAATTGCGGGCTATAGTACCCGCCCTGACCGTAAGTAAACTCTCCCGAATCCTGAGTGAAATGCCACACCGTCCCGGTTAGCCCTGTGGAAAGCAGTCGATCATCCTGATTGATCAGTCTTCGGGTCACAACTGCCATCAATAGCGTTTCGGTATTGGATTGGACATTGGTCCCCGTCAACTGATGAACTCCAAAATTACTCCAATAACCCCAGTCTCCTCCTTGATCCAAACTCAGTCCCAACTTGACTCCCGTGGTCAGCACCCCGCCCCATAACTGCCCAGTCCGGGGATCAACGGTTCCGGCATAAGACAACAGCGTTTCAGTAACGGCGCGCCGTGCCACTTCGGCAGACCAGGAGTAAGGGCCCCAATCCCCCGTATGCCGGAAGCCCCCGACCCAATTCTGGATCGGGAAGCCGATGGGCGTCGTCCCCACATCCAGTCGATTCTGTTCATCCATATACCCCACGGTATAGGAACGACCGAAGGCATATTGGGACACGGGAGTCGGGCAATTGTTATGTTGCTGGCAAATCAACAAGGAACCAAAGGTTTCCGTGGCGTAGGTATCCGCAAGGGTCAGAGTGCCTGCGCCCACATCCACCTGATCGGAGCGAACGAACCATTCCCCCCCCACGCCTGCCGGGCTTTTCAATTCAATGGGATTTTGATGGGATACAAACTGTGACTGTCCAGGAGTTCCAGACCGGGTTACTACATCGTCCCCCACTGACAACCAGTTCGTACGTTCATCCTGCATCTCCGCGAGATTCTTGTACTGCCAGGAATCTCCTGAGGTGGGGGGGGTTGCGCTTCCCGTTTCGTGTGCGGTGACATCAATTTCAGCCAGGGAAATTGTCTTCTGATCCCCGTTCAATCCATTGGAATTTGCCGAGCCTGTCACCCGGTTGGGAGAGAGTGTGGCTTGGGCCAAAGATTCATAGGCGGCGGGAGCGGCCGAATCCACTGCCAGTTCTTTCTCGATTCCTTGTATTGCCTTGTCAAGATTCCCCATTTTTCGTTCCAAACGATTTTCCAGGGTTTGTGCCTCCTGATCCTCGGGGTTTGTTTCCAAAACCGGACCGAGTGTCGTTTCTGCCTCCGCGTAGTGTTGTTCTCCTTCCAGTTTTTCAGCGTGGGCAACCACCCGCGAATTCTCCAGTCTGGAATAGGCAAGTTTTTGCTTTTCATCGAATTCACTGCGATGTGCCCCTAGATATTCAATTTCCTGCTGCGCCGGTTCGGTCTGCCGGTTTCTCAGCAGGTAGACGGCATACCGCAGATGCCAATCCAAGGACAAGGCTGTGGGGTTATCGTGTTTGACTCTCAATAGAAGTGCGTTGGCTTGGTCATGATTCCCCAAATCATTCCATGCATACGCTACATTGCTCAGCAATACCGGATCATTATCCACCTGGAGTTGGATTTTTCTCAGTTCTTCCGTGGCCTCCTTTGTCTTCCCTGCTTTCTGTAGCCCTCGAACTTGTTCGATTTTTTGATCGACCCAGATTTGACGTTGGAATGCGGTAATTTTTTCGGTACGTTGCGATACGGGCAATTTTTCCAGAATGGCCAGGGCGGTGCTGGCGTGTTCAGTCCCGGACTGATACAAGGCCGCTGCGTAGAAAGCCTCCGCCTCCCTGGGTGTGGTGTGCAACCAGGGATCAAACAGGCCCGAACCTTTATCAGCCTCTCCATTTGCCGCATAGAGCCTGGCCAAACGGTAACGCAACCACGGGTCATCGGGCGTATCTCTCAAGGCACTGACAAGAGCCGCCCGTGCACCCGCATAGTCCCCCCTGGCCACGAACTCATCCGCTTGTTTTTGTGACATTGCCGATCGTTTCCGGGCAATTTCCTGTTCCAGGGCGGCTTGCCGATCTGCGGGCAATCTTGCAAGAATTTCCCGAGCCTCGCCGTAATGCCCCTGGTCAATCTCGATGCTGGCCAAAAGTGCGTAACCTTCACTCTCCGCCGGGTTGAGACGAATCACCTTCCGAATGGTTGTCCGAGCTTCATCAAACCGTCCTGCAGCGCTTTGCTGCCGGGCAATTTTCATCTGCCCCCAATACTGGCAGGTCGCTACCAGAGAATCCCATTTCTTGTGATTGCCGGGATCCAGCCTCGAGGCCTTCTGGAACCAGGGCAAGGCTTCCGCAAATCGGCTCTGACGCATCAGGGCATAGCCGGTCCCCGACACGGCCTGGAGGTCGTCAGGATGGATTTCCAGCACTTTGGAATAATTCTGCAGGGCCTCGGCGTATTGCTGTTTCTGCAATGCTTCGCGGGCTTGCTGAGTGTGTAAATAAGAGGGACTCGTCACCAGGGCCTGATGACGACTTTGTGCGTTCTCCACTGTCTTCAGTTTGGTCTGAACCGCGGAATCTTCTGGATCCAGTTTGATAAAGGCCTGCAGGCGGGCTCGTGTATCCACGCCCAGTTCAGGGAGATCCAGCATGGCCCCACGCAATACCTGACGAGCATCGTCGCCCAGGGGAGGAGCCATCGCCGCCATGGTCTGTAGTTGGTCAAGATTGGCCGGATCCTCAGGATAGCGCTTGGCAATCAATTTGGCACGGGCAAGTTTGTAGGCGTAATTGCCTGGGTATTTGCGGATTAGATTCTCGCTGGCGGTCAAGGCCAGAGACCATCCGCCGGGTAATTTCGACTTGATCTCCCAGTATTGAATCGCCTCGGGACCATCGGGAGGACCATGAGGAAATAACTGATCAAAATCATTCAGAGCCTGCTGCGGGTGGCCATTGCGCGCCAGTTGAACGGCTCGCCGCAGACGAATCCGGTCGCTCGCAGTCAAGGAAACCAAGTCCTTGAGTGAAGGCAACTCCGGGTAATTGGGTTTGATGCGCGCCAGATGGTCATACGCCGCCTGAGCCGCATCCTTACGCCCCGATTGTGCTTCCAGTTCAATCAATGCCGCCAATCCTCGCGGATCATCAGGATAAGAAGACAGCATACGGCCCAGAGTTTTGCGCACCATGTCAGGGCGATTCTTTCCGTCCCAGAAAACGACCTGATCGTAAAGTCGATCTGCGGGCGACTGGACCGACTCACGTTCTGAAACCAGGTTGGCAGCGGACGCTGCGGGTAGAATAACCAACAGGGAAAGACAAAGATGAGTTCTTACCGGGAGACGCATGACCAACCCGGAACCAGTGAACCTGTTGCGGTAAATGAAAAATCCCCTGCCGTGAAACCTTCTGCAAACAATGTCAGGACCCAGTTATAGTAGGAGTTCGAAACTGTTGGCGTCACCAGATCTCGAAATTTCGATACTTCCCTTGCCGGATCCTTTCCCACTGCTTGAACAAGCGGAGCAATGGCGGCAGAAAAACCCACTGGACCGTTGCCTTCCACTACCCCGTTAAGTGGGTGTGTTACTTCAGGAACACGGCCATCAGGCGTTATAAAACGGACGATGGCAGAGAAATGATCCTGTAGCCCCAACCATTGCGGGTCACTTCGAGGGAGCATGCCAACCCAGAGATACACTCTGATGGCATCGTAACTTCCTCGATCACCAGTGGCAGCATCCGCGTTGAAATGCCGGGTATTGGTGTCGAAGTCAACCCAGTCCGGGGCCAATCCAAAGGGGGAAACCGCATTCATGACCTGTAGACTGTTTTTTTCCAGTTCTCCCCATGAACTGCCAGGGTATCTGGAAGAGAAATAACGCAAAACTTGAGGGGGCTGATAACTGGGATTCAGTCTCCAACTGTGATCGGAAAGATGAAAGCCAACGGCTCCTGGAATCAATTCCCGGCCAAGCCCCGGGATCAAGACGGTTTCTTTACTCAGAATCAAACGTAGCAGGTTTTCGGATTTCTCGAGATATTCCGGTTTGTTCCACAGCCTTCCGGCTTCCCCCAGACTATAGGCAATCCACAGATCGGCATCTGTCGCTGAATTATCATCCATCAGTCCCCAGATCCCGTCCGTTTTGCGCCCCCACTCCCACCCGGGGAGTTGCTTATCCAGATGCCCTCCCGCAAGATTGTTTTCGGTCCACATGATGAGTCTGGAAAAAGTTTCAGGATCATTGGCCACCAACGCAAAGAACAGGGCATAGGATTGACCTTCGGAAGTCGTAATCGCCTTTTCCGGGTTGATGGGGTCAATCACACGCCCTGCTTGACTGACAAAGTGATCACGAAAGGTCTGCCAGTATTCCCATGGCCGAGCCTCACAAGATTGGGCGTCAGCCATGAACGAGCTGCTTAACAGAATCATTCCGATGAATATTCTTGGCATCATGTCGTGGTCATCCTATGGTGTGGTCGTTCACTATTCCCCCAACCTATTGGCCGCAAGACTTCGCAATATTTTCCATATCAGGATCGCCACAATCACCGTGACCAAAATACCCAGAATCATGATCAAGAGGGGATGCATGGACAATGGATACCAGATCGATGTCCAAAACGGCAGATGTCCTATCTTGTAGGTCTCCCCCACCAAGTCACTATCCACACGATGGGGATGAATGAACGAAACGCTCCCGCGAATATTGTCAAGCAGCGCAGGATCATCGATGGCGTTGAGCGCATAACTCATCGAGGGACCATCCACTGCCGAGAGCGATATCACGGAACGCGATTTCGTTACCGGGGATTCGAATCCTGTCAGGACGGCAAGTTGACCGCCCGCTGCGTATTTTTCCAGGCTGGCGACAGCGGGAGCCGGATGGGTATCAAATCCGAGCCAGTCATAGAACAGATTTACAGAACGTTTGGGTTGCGTAATCAGACGCCCTCGACTATCCACCAGCGCTGGCATATGATCCTTCCACGATTGTAGTTCACCTTCCTGAATGGCCCGCCCAATCACGAGAACATCGCGGTCTTTCAAGGCTGCAGCATCCCCGGGAAATGCCAGTTGGTAGCGGGTCGCCGGGTAGCCGGTAGCAGCGCTCAGGTGAGCCAAAATCGTCAGCATCGATTCGATATCTGAAGGGGTCGGTTGGCCCGGAATCACCACTGTGGTTTCCTGTAAATCGGCGAATTTGGTGAAGGGGAAACCCAGCATTGCAAAAGAGGCCAAGTTCGGCATCTCCGCGTAATGAGGATACCCCGACAGATCGATGGTGGAATCCGGGTCGATCGCGGCACGAATATTACCGCTCTGGGTATCGCGGCATACGCCCTCTTTATGGTGCGCAATACTGAATCTGAAACTCAAGGTATCACGGGACCACAGTTTATAAGGAGGGATCAATATTTGATCCGTGGCGGAAAGAACCGCATTGTCCATCAAGGGCAACCGGATCTTTTGATCTTCCGCTTCATTGGATGCCCTGAGATTGAAGGCTTGAACCAGTTGATGATTGATACTCATCACCAAACGGGATTCGCCGGCATCATGAGGGGGGGTATAGCGATATTTCAGTTCTACCGGAATACCCTGACTACGCCAGGCAAATACATCGGGGGCCACGCGCATATGGATACGAATCGGTAACAGCGAAGGACCGAAGGTTTGGAGTTTATCTGGGGTATCTACCAATTCACCCAATTTTACGGGCCCATCGAGGCGTAACCAGCGCGGCGCATCATAGGCCTTGCGAGGGTCTTCCTCCTTGACTTCCACCACTGTTGCCGATTGTCCGGACAAAGCACTCTGACCCAATGCCAGCGCAAGCGCCGCCGTATGAAGGTCTTTGTCATTGCGTCCAAAAATCACCAGAAGACGGGATATTCCATCCGTTGGGTTGGTCATGATTTCGAGCACGGGACCCGTGACATTGGGATGGTCACGCAAAAAATCGGGACGAACCCCATTGGTCGCAAATACCACGGCATTCCCCGCCGGCACCTGATTCATGGACACCGGAAAAATCGAACCTCTCCAATCCGCCAACTTTCCCAACCACGACGACACGATCCCAGCCGCCTGGATCATCGGCAGTCCCGGCGCATCGGGAAATACGAAAGGGACATCGAGGCGTGTATTATCATGCGGATCGAAGAATGGCACAGGCAATAAACCCAAGCCGCCCTTCAGAGGAATCTGCGCAACCTTCATCTCCAGGTTACTATTACTGCCGACATCCGCCCATAACGTCGTATTGAATGGATCTTCGCACTGGTCGTTGGTGTAATGCCCGATAAAGACCAGTTGAAGCCGGTTGTAATCAGTGATGAGTCTTGGATCCAGAGGCACATCGATACTCAGGGGTACGGAGGAATACTCCTTTGGAATCGAAACCACTTTGACGACTTCGTTGTTCAACAGAATCTTGATATGGGATTCCGTTGGGATGAGCGCAGGTGAATAGTTGAATTTCAGGTGAAAAACAGCACTTTCCACCACTTGATCCAGACGGGTTCCGAAAGAAAAATTGAGGGTTCCTTCCGTGGAACGCAATTTGAATACTCCACTGGTTTGATCCTCATCTTCTCCAAGTTTATACAGGGGGTAGTGACTCACGCTTTCGAGAGTCGTCATTTCCGTCGTCTCCGGCCCCGAACTCACCAAAGTCGCGGCATGAACTGCGGTACCAAAGAATAAAAAAAGCAAACCCACCAAGGGGTTTTTTACTTCCATATGTACTCCATCGTTTTTGGTGTCCTTGGAAGCATCCACATCAGTGTGGCCCCCATTCGAGTCACCGTTGCCCGAACCAAATCCACTCCGGGGATTTTTATGAACATGCGCCAATATCCCACCGCCCCCACCTTAAAAACCTGAAGCAACCCCACCAGTGGCTTATCGGTCAGAATGTGGTCTGACCAATGAATCCAGGCATCGGCTCTGCCAAAGGTGCACTGGATGTAATTTCTCTGTTCGTCAATACTTTCAAACAGCCATTTCATGCGCAGTGTGCCCTCGGACTGGGACATGACTTGTGCCGGAAAAGTGTGTTCTTCATCTCCGCGCCACAACGACACTTGCACATGATCCTCCGGAGCCACAGTCCGTTCGCGACCCACCACCAGAGAAATTCCTCCCTGAGAGTAGTCCGCCGTATGGGTCTGAAGGCAGAAGCCATCCGAAGTTTTGAGTATGGCGGGGAGATTGACCTGAACACGATGGGAAGCCCGAACCTGGCGCACTTCCGAGGCGACAAACAAAGTACAGCCCAGCATCAGACAGTTATAAAAAGTCCAAACCAGATTAAACGCTACGGAAAGGACCTCATTTTCCGGCCCATGGATTATTCTGTAGATGCCCGCAGAAAAACCGGCAAGATTCAAGACGATTAACGCGATAAAAGGCATGGCAATGTTGAAATCAAAATAATCATCCAATATCAAACCGCCCTTGGCCGTGACATTGAATTTCCCCTTTTTGGGATTGATCATCGCAATCGTGGTTGGCCATGCAATATACCAGGACAGGACAGTTTCATAGACTTCAGAGAAGAACGTGGAACGGTATTTTCCCTGCAAACGCGACTTTGCCAATACCGCGTGGAGAATATGAGGGACTACATAGATCAATACAGTCAGGGCTGGGGCCAAAATCACATAGGAGTGAAAAAGGAGAAACGCCAGCGGTGCAGTCAGAAATAAAATTCTTGGAATACCGCCAAAGAAATTCAGCATGGCCGTCCCGTAACTGATTCGTTGCATCAGCGTCAATCCCCGGCCCAAAAAAGGATTATCCAACCGGAAGATCTGCGCCATTCCCCGTGCCCACCGAATACGTTGACCAATGTAAGACGATAAACTTTCTGTCGACAATCCCGCTGCTTGAGGAATTTTGAGGTAGGCAGAGCGATAACCCAACCGGTGCAATTTGAGGGAGGTATGTGCATCTTCTGTCACGGTTTCGACCGCCACGCCCCCAATCTCATCCAGGGCGCTGCGTCGGAGAACCGCACAACTTCCACAGAAAAAGGTACTGTCCCAAAAATCATTACCGTCTTGCACCAATCCATAAAACAATTCGCTTTCATTGGGTGCCGCCCGAAAGGTAAAGAGATTTTTTTCGTACGGGTCTGCCGAATAGAACTGGTGGGGTGTCTGCACCAGAAATAGTTTGGAGTCCTTGAGAAACCCTCCCATGGTGGTCTGCAAAAAAGATCGCGTCGGAATGTGATCACAGTCAAAGATGGCAATAAAATGACCATGAGTCTTTGTCATGGCATGATTCAGATTCCCCGCCTTTGCATACTTGTTGTCCGGACGAGTGAGGTAGTGAATCTTGACCATGGAAGCAAATTCTTTGAATTCAGGACGCCTGCCGTCATCCAGCAAATAGATATTTAATTTGTCTGTTGGCCAATCGATCCCCTGGGCCGCATAGATGGTTGCACGCACCACCTCCAACGGTTCGTTGTAGGTTGGAATATACACATCCACCGTCGGCCAAAGCGTTTCATCCTCAGGCAATGGCACCATCTTCCTGTGCAGCGGCCATGCGGTCTGAAAATACCCCAACACCAGAAAAACATAAGCATAAATTTCAGCAGTCAACAACAGCACTCCCCAGATCAAATCCAGGGAACGATCCCAGTTAAGCGTCGAACTAAGCCGCCACCAGATATAACGCGTTGAAACGGCAAGGGACATGACGATCAAGGCCAGGGAAACCAGATGCCCTGGCACATTCCTGAATAAAATGGTCAACGACAAGAGGGAGACTGAAAAAACCACCTGTCCAAACGTACTGAAGGGAGTGAAAATAAAGGCAGTCGCGATAATAAAAACGAAACTGTAAACAATCAGCCTGACGGAACGATATTCCAGGAGTCCCATCCACTTCTCCTGCCTGACGATCATGAGAGATACTTTTTGGATCGCAACATCGCAGGACTGAGATACGCGTTGCCATGATGTCCCCCATCGGTGGATCACTCCATTCCACCCCTTCCGCGTAAACTGAACCATAGTTGCCGTGCCCGGAACAGTGACTCTGGGTTCGGAAGGTTTCCACGATCCCTTTTTCAAGGAAGAGAGAAGGATCAAAAGTAACAGCCAGAGCAATTGCAACGGGAGTCTCAGAATATCTGCTGCATGGAAAGATTCAAAATCGATATGAGGGAAATAACCTGCAAATACCGACGGATTGTTGACCACGTTGTCCGAAATTCCCCCCCCACCAGCATGACCAGACAACTCGTTGAAGAATAGGGTTTTTAGAAAAACCACCCAATTATCGACGCGGATACCGTTGGCCAGAAAGAATTCATCCCAGGGAAAAGGAGTGCGGTCTCGTCCGTCTCTCATGCCGTGATCCGCTCTGGCTCTGGGTCAGTCAACCAGGTCGCCAACGATAAAAAGTCCCGTGCTGCTTGAGAAGAGGGGGCCCTGGAAAAAATATCCCCTCGTTGCGCATAAGCTTCGCGCAACCCTTCATCCCTGTGGAGTACCACGCGAATGGCCAGGTCGGCGCATTCTGCACGAAGCACCGACAATACATCCCGATCCAACCTGAGGGCCGAATCGAAACGATTGAGTAACGCATGAACCTTGGTGCGTGAGGAAAAAAGACGGATTTTATTTTCGACCTGCCGTAACCGCACCAGTGAAGACAAGCCTGTATCGAGCACCATGATCACCTGATCGGACTGGCATACGGCCTGCAGTTGCAACGCAGTACCGAGACGAGAACCATCAAATACCACTGTCGTACCCGTGGGAAGTTCCAGCGCATTCAATTCCGTTTCCAACCAGTCAGAACGCTGTTCGATCCATTGATTAAAATTTCCTTCCTGCTCACGGGTAATGCAGCCAAAGGGAATGAAGTCGATCAACTGAGGATTTCGATAGTTGGCATCCTTCCAATCCTTACCCAGAAGAATTCTGCTTGCAAACCCATCACTCTCACTCAGGTCCAGGCCAAGATGGCCAGCCAAACTGTTGTCTGAAGACAGATCCATCGCCAGGACCGGCTGACGCTGTGCCGCCAGTGCGTAAGACAACTGTGCCACCACCGTCGTCACTCCCACGCCTCCGGCCAAACCAATGACGGAAATTTTTTTCACCCAGCCTCCTGGGATGCCTGCTGCCAGAAATCGAGAATTTCCTTCAACATTGGCCAAACTTGAAGGGCATATTGGGATTTCTCCTTCATGCCCGTTTCATGATAGCGCCAGGGCGCATTGCAAAACTGATGTAACTCGTCGATGTCTACCCGAGCCAACTCTATCTCATGCAACTTCATGACATTATTCCCACCGCACGCAGCGCTGCGGCCTTGATCTCGTGATTCATCGGTACGCTCACCTAAAAAGCAGTTCTTGACTGGCTGGATAGTTCTGCCTCTCAGGAGAGGGAACCTTTCTTCTGGAGACTTTAAGCATAAACCGTGCCACTTATTCTATTGTAAGAAAAAATTAATATATAACATATTGTTATAAATTAGAGGCAAGGAGGCGGGGACAGTGAGATGTAAAGAATTCCGACACTTGATCGGAATCAGAGGGGCGGTTTGCGTGGTCTGTTTCAGACTCCAGCCAGCGGTGAATTCCCGGTTTGGGCTTCGGACACGGCTACTGCACGAAAAGGTTTTCCGAAAACACAGCAGTCCTGGATTACATCGATGCTGTTTTCCGAATTCGTTTCACCCCTGAAAGGGGCAAATCACCCGAAGCGCCGATGCCGCCGCAGCCCTGCCATCAACCCCAGCAACCCGATTCCAAGCAACCCCACACTCGCAGGC
>VFSW01007317.1_pt1 | contig 16035 bp, 23 predicted proteins | sample 5358111 | NCBI WGS metagenome assembly VFSW01 (sample SAMN11554181, study PRJNA540505) | mine drainage metagenome | isolation source: sediment from site ElyBrook_90M | place: USA: Ely Copper Mine, Vershire, VT | collected 2017 | reverse complement strand
GGTTCCATTTCATCGGGGGCCACCACGACATCCAACCAGGTGGTCGGAACGGCTGCGGTGACCCTGACGAGCGCCAATGCCACCTACCAATATCTTGCCTCTCACTCGACCTTGGACTCCCAGAGACTCGTCAAAGCCACCGGGTTGGCCAGGAACACCTCCCAGGCGGCCTATGTGGCCAATATGGAGGCGGAGGTCAATAGGGGTCAAATAGCCACCCTGGACAAGCGTATAAACGATCTGGTGGCCCAGACGACGGCCAAGAACAAAGCCACTGCTTCGTATCGCCTCGGCAACCTATTTCTCTGGTTGTTGGGGATTATGGGGGTAGGCATTGGGTTGGTAATCGCCTCCACACTGATCACTCATTTTGTCAATCCCGTTAAATATCCATTGACGACCCTCCTCAGTAATTTAATTCATTGGCCAGCCAATGCGTTCAAAATTGTTGTAGGGTGGGTAGAGCTGGCATATACGTGGGTGATCGGTTTGGTTAAAAAGATATTCACCGGCCATAAAACTTCCCAGGTCGTCCCCACCCCCGTGGTGTCCAAATGATTTCAGAAACTCTAAGAGTGATCTTGCAGTCGTTGGCGACCATCTACGTATGTGGAATTTTTATTGGATCAACCTTGTCGTTGATCAAAAATATCCCATGTGATCGGCTGACCGTCTTGGCCATCCTCCTCTGGCCACTATCTGTACCTTGGGGGCTGTATCTTTTATACAAATATAGGAAAAATAAATGACAGTCGAATCGGCACGTAAAATGACAGAATTTATAATACTGGTCATCATAGCCTTTTTGGTTGTCTATGATGTGGTAATCGAATTGAAATTTGGTTACAGGGCCACCATCAGTCAGGTCATATACGATTCCATTCAAAAATTTCCATGGATTGCCTTTGCCGCTGGATTTTTATGCGGCCATTGGATTTGGAGGTGAGCGATGCACCATGACCATACGGCAGCATGGCTTTTCGGGTGTGCGGCGTGTGCGTTCCTGGGTGCGGCGTGGGGTTATTTTCTGCGCGATATTGCGGATGTGTGGGATCGGTATCGGGTGCATCGGCGGATGCGTAAGGATGACGTATGAATGACCCGCAGACAATGATTAACGAACAGATCGCGCAGGACGTTTCGGCGTCCGCTGTCGTCCCCGTCAATTCGACCGTGCTTGTGCAGAAGGCTTGTGGCGTGAAGATCGCCGGGCTTGGCCGCTTTGATCCTACCAATACCGGACCCGGCTGGTCCGATATGCGGCGCGCAATTGGCACGTCATGGAAATGGGCTGGCGAGGCCAACGGCACGATTCTGGACCTGACCAGCAGCATGAACACACAGGTGCGAGACTTGATGCTGGACGGGAACAAAACGGCTGGCGTAGGCATCGGCTGTTGGGGAATCAATGGCTGGCCGAACAGCGAGACCGCATTGCGGAACGTCCAGATACAGAACTGCGCGGTTGGCGTGCAATTCGGCCACGGTGTAAGCGACTGGAATTGCGACCTGTCCGATTTCGATTGCCTGCGCCTGCTTGATTGCCAGACCGGCATTCAAGTACTGAATTGCCAGAGTGTCGGCCACACATGGCGACGAATTCAGAATTTTGGCTGCAAAATCGCTATCGACGTTCAGCAGGGTGGACATATCGTCGTGGATGGCGGTACGCAAGACGGGCTAGCGCAGACCGGCAATACATTCATGCGGCTTGGCGCGGGCGGCGATAATGTCGGCACCATTACGCTTCGGGGTATTCACATTGAGTCTGGAATGTTGTTGGATGCTTCAGCGGCACCAGAATGGTCGAGATGGCGCGTGCGGATTGAAAGCTGTATGGCCATTTCACCCGACCAGAGCGTGTTGATTGACGCGGGCGAATTCGCCGAGGTTAGGATTGTGGGTTGCAATTTTAACAGCCGCCAAACTAAAGGCAGTCATATTACGGTGGAGAATTAAAGGAATATCGATATGTGGATTGAAACACAAGCGTACATGGTAGCCAACGGCATCACCACAGCATCCGCGCAGCTTGCGGCGGGTCAGGCGGTGGTGACAACGTAGGCCTTGGGCGTAGGCAATCGCCTACGCCAGAGCAACTGGAAGAGTAAGTTTTATAGGACTGGTAGCACAGTGGCATATTTCCCACCAAGCGGTAACTCAGCATCAGGTTCAGACGTTGTTCTGTCCGTGGCCGAGACTGCAATCACGAGTACCAGTAACACCACGATCCTTACCTACACCCCGACAGCCACGGCTAATTTTACCCTATCTGCCTACTTGGAATTGTCGGCTTCTACAGGCGTCACCATGGCCTTTTCTTGGAATGACAGCGGTGGGGGGCGGACGGTGAGCCAGCTAAATTCAATCACATTGCCAGCAGGTGCATATTGTCTCGCACCCGTACCAATTACAGCCAAGGGCGGCACAGCGGTCAGTGTGACTGTAACCGTATCCGTGGCTAATCAGGTGAAAGTTTCATCTACTTTACGTAAAGGATAACCTATGTCTACCGAAGCATTCGCGAGTCTTACCCTTATTACCGACAGCAACGGTAACGAGATTGTGCAGTTTACCCCAACTGCGTCTGCCGTGAACTTTTTGGAGATTGCCAATGCGGCTACCACCAATGCCGTGATTGTGGCACCGGCAGGCTCTGATACCAATATCGGCGTGAATATAAAGAGCAAAGGTACTGGGAATGTCCAAGTAAATGGGTATAACTTGGCGTTGGGAGGGTCTATAAGCACGGCTGGGGCTGTTACGTTCAGCGGTGCCTTCGCAGTCACTTTGACCGCAAGCGCTATCAGTAACTCAACATTGCCAGCGGGAACGCATACGTTAGCGGCTATCGACTTAGCTCAGACGTACAGCGCACTCCAAACTTTCGGAAATAACTTGTCGTTCGGCGGCGTACAGGTAAACATTTCTAGCCTCACGAGCGGCCAAGTGCTTTCATATAACGGTACAAACTGGGTGAATTCGGCCAGCACAGCAACCGTGACTGCGGACGCCAATACCACAGAACAAGAACTGACAACTACTACGGCTACCACGATTGCCACGTTCACCCCGACAGTCGCGGGCAACTTTAAGATCGGCGCATACTTCCGCGTTGTTACGGCAGCAACGACCGTAACCTTATCCGTGACTTACACGGACGCAACAGGCGCACAGACTATTACACTCCTGAACGCTATTTCCGAAGCCGTAGGAAGCTATACCTTCAACGACTTCACCATTAACTCGGCAGCGTCGGCAGCTATCACCGTATCAATGACCGCAGGAACGGCCAACCAAGTGTTTGCATCGGCGACCATTATCGGAGTCAGCTAATATGTCTCAACTCCTGATACCACCCCTTAGCGGTCCCGTAACCGTTGGCACTTCAACGCAAAACGCTACTTTGAGCGATAGTGGTATTGCCATTGCCGGAAGTGTTACAAATGCACCATTGCTATTACAAGCTGCTGGAACTGGCGCAATTCAAACAACATCTTCTGGTAATGCACGCGGACTTTATGCCGTTGATTTGCAGCATTACAATGGAACAGTAACAGCAGTTGCCAGTGGAAATTATTCAGCCGCATTTGGGCGTGGTACAACCGCAAGTGGATTTTATTCATCCGCATTTGGATTTTATTCATCCGCAAGTGGATTTGCTTCAGCCGCATTTGGAGAAAGTACCGCAAGTGGATTTGCTTCAGCCGCATTTGGAGATAGTACCGCAAGTGGAAGTTATAGTTTTGCAAGTGGTAGGAATAGCACAACCGGTTATCCAGCCTCCTCTATGACATTTTCAGGAACAACAGTTACTATTTCTGGCAATGTATTAAATCAATTTGGAGTTGGAGATACGGTATTATATAGTGCAAGTGGTATATCTCCGGGAACTACTACAGTTTCTGCTGCTTCATACGCTTCGCCAAATACCACTTTAACTCTTGCTGCTACACCAACTGCTGGTTCAAACAAAATTGTCTCAACTACTAAAGGTGAATATGGTGAAGCAACCGGTTTGCAGTCAGCAGCCCGTCAGTATGGCGAACAAGCCAGATCGTTAGGTCCATTTGCCCATCCAGGTGATTCGCAAGTTTCTACCTTTGTTGTGCGTAATGTAACCACAAATACAACTGCAACTAATTTATTTTTAGACGGAAGTTCAAAGGGAATAATTTTACCAGCCAATCAGACAGCATGGAAATATACAGTTGAAGTATCTGCATATGACTCCACAACAAATGATAGTGGCATGTTTAAGATCGAAGGCGGAATAAAATTAAATAACAGCGGAACATATTCACTTGTTGGCACTACTTCATCGGTCTCATGGCTTGATAGCGGTTTTACCGGATCGGCAACAGTAACTGCCACAAGTGGATTCCAAGTTCAAGTAACCGGAATATCAACCGATACGATCCGTTGGACGGCAAAAGTTGATATTGTACAAACTAGTTTTGGAACACCTTAATTTTTAGGAGCATTTTATGCCAGTCACAAATCCAACACCAGTTGTTGCCCCTGCCGTACCACAGCAAACATATAATTTGCTTTGGGTAAACATGAGTATTCAAGGTTTAGGAAATACTGGAGTAAGGGCAATGATAACCCTCACGCCTTACTACCTCGACTCAAACAACAATCCGGTCTACGCAACGACCGGAATTAAGAATATCTTGGTAAAAGATTTGCTTTCTGCCGCCGCGACAGACTCGGTTCTGGCCAGCAACCTTAATAGCATTTTTACGGAAGTTGAGTCGTGGCTGACGACTCTTCCGGCTTATGCACAACTAATTAGCAGGTAACAGATTATGGCAAATGAGGTTCAGACATCTTATACCACGGGCGCAACACTGTATTTTCAGTGCCGAAATTCAGTAGGGCAGCCGTGGAACCACGTCACGCAAGCCTTTGAGACTTTTACGCTCGCAGATTGGGCAGACTATGCGTTGCCCATGACCGAAGAGACAGGCGCGGGTTATTACATGGGTAGTATTGATGCGGCAGCATTGCAATCTAATATGTCTGTCTCAATTTATGTGCAGGCCGGTGGCAGCGCGGCTTCGAGCGACTTATTTGTTTCGGGCGGTGTTTATCTTCCTTCAGTGGGGGCGGCGGCATCGGTAACAGGTGCGGTCGGCTCGGTCGCGGCCCCGGTAACGCTCCCCACAAGCGTTCCTGCGGCTTATGCGACTTCAGCGAACCAGACTACGATCCTCAATGCCGTCAACACCATTACCAGCAATGTCGCGCGGGCCAAGATGGTTCTGCCGACGTTCATGGCTCGGCCAAGCACTGGATTAAGCGTGTACGCGGTGAATGTTTATCTGTACAATCTTGAGGGACACCTTGAGGATGCGGATTCCAATACCATTACCATCGCTGCGGCAAATGCGGCTGGCGGCTCGCTTAATGCCGGGCTTTCATCCACAACGATGACGCGCGTTTCGACCGGCCTTTACACTGTCAATTACACGGTGAGTCCGACCGATGCCACCGGTGAAGTGATATTCTCCATTGCGTGGTCAATCAATGCGGTTGCAATGTCCACGGCTATGGCCAGCATGGTTGAGGATGCGGAATCGTTGGCGACATTGGCGGCGATTGAAGCGAAGACGAATTTGATCGGAACGAATTCAGCAGACTCGCCAAACGCGGTTACGGCGCAGAATACGATTACTTTGAATTTGAACGCCAGCGTGTCGTCACGATCTGTGTATGCGGGAACGGATACACCCGGAACAACGACGTTATTAGGCCGACTGCCGCAGGCACTCCTGTTCGATACGTCCGGCTTCGTGAAAGCCGATACGGAATCCATCATAGGAACGCCGCCGACTTTGACAGGTGGAAATCTGAATGTTAATGCGACGAATATGATCACACTCCCCGCAATCTATTCAGCGGAGGTGATCGGCGGTGGAACTGTTACGTTCACCGGCTCATTGTTCACGACATCTTATGAGTCGGGCGCGACTGTGTACATGATAGTCTATAACAGCACAGGTGCTGTATACACACCGTCGTCAGGTCAATTTTTCTCCTACGCAGAACCGAATTGGCAGTATTATGCGATTGCAGCCGCCGAACAGAGGCCAACTGGGTTTTACAGTGGGGTGTTCCCGACTATTCCGGCTGGCAATTATACCGTGAGATGCTTTGCACAGGCAGGGGCTTCCCCAGCGGCAACAGATTACTGCTTTGCCGCCGCTACTTATTTGCCAAATACGCTTTCTGCCAATCTTCCCTCAATCTATCCGGCTGATGTTACAGAATGGGATGGTGTGACAGTCACAACCGTGGTGCCAAACACCGCATCAGTCACTTTGGCCACCTCTCAGAGTTTCAATAATACTGGTCAGACTACAGATTATCCCGTGACGGTGGCGAGTACCAATGTTACAGAGTGGAATGGGATGGCCATAACAACGGCTGTTCCGAACACCGCATCAGTCACTTTGGCCACCTCTCAGAGTTTCAACAATACTGGTCAAACTACAGATTACCCTGTAGCTATTTCTGGTAATGGTGCTTACGTGGTGACGGCCCCCGTGGTCGATCAAAACGGTGTGGCCCTCCAGAGTGTCACGGTCAGCCTGTCCGCGAATGGTTACACCTACACGGCACTCACGAACTCCAGCGGTATCGCCGGTTTCAATCTCAATGCAGCTACTTATACCGTGGCCGTATTCCTGGCCGGATACAATCTCCTCTCATTGCCCGCCAATGCGGTTGTAAGCTCTGCCATGACCTTGCCGACCATCTCATTGACCAAACAGACCATCGCCCAGCCCTCGGTCTGTCAATGCACGGGTACGCTTTACTCCTCATTCGGTCCGGTGGCCGGGGCGAGTGTGGCTTTCCAGATGATCTTACCACCCCCCGGCGCTCCAGTGGGGGTGGGGGAGACCAATGCTGTTGTGACCGCCACGACCGATACGGATGGGTTGCTGACGACCAACAATGGATTAAATAATTATGTGCCACTGTTCGCCGGGGCCACCTATAGCATTACCTGGGGTATCGGTAATCAATTGCCACCGTTCCTGGTCCCCAGCGCCTCGACCGCAAATCTTCCGGCCATGGTTGGGAGTTAAAAAATGGATGTAGAATATGCAACCGTCTTATCGACCGAGCGGGATTTGGATAAACACCTGACTGTTTACACTCTCCAGTTAAAAAATGGTCACGTGTTCAAGCTCGCCGTTACCGATCAGCTACATTTTGAGTCTGGCAATAAGGATGTTCCAAAAGTCCATAAGAAATTAGGAACCAGTCAGTGGAAAAAGTAAAATGAGCTTACAGGTGACAACTTCCGACTTTCTGGACCTCCCCACGGGTTCGACAGTCCCCAATTTTGCCTGGCAAACACTAGCGGAATTCCTCCAGATACCCACTACGTTCGACCAGACGGTGGTCGCCTACTCGGTCCCCAACTCAAAACCATGGCAGTTGGTTACTTATTTCCTGCCCATGGTCAAGTACGCCAACGAAGCCTACTTCCCCATGATGTTAGACCAATACAACATGGCCAGGGGGGTGGAACAGGTGTTGTTCCGAGTATTCGTGTCATTTGCAGCCGAGAACAATCTGTACCCCTATCCATTCGCGACCTCCGTCACCCCCTATGCTCCCAGTACGTCCCCAAATCTGTTATACTCCATCATGTGGGTTTATGGCGGAACTCAATACGGGAATGCCATTATAATCCCCAAATACGCTGTAGGGGATTTTTTGTCCGAATACGATGAATATATGACGAGGAACACCGACTAATGGCTCTCAACGAAGATAACTATAAAGAACTGCGGGCTGGTGTAGACCCCACGTTCATCCACCACGCGGAACATGTCAAGGAAGTCAAGGACATCCGTATGACCGGCCTAGAAAACGAAAACCGGGTGATGAAGTTCGATGCGCCTTCATGCACCACCCCCGGTCTGGTTTACCACGACCGTATAGAGTTCCTGGACTACGATAAGTTCGCCAACGATTTTTCAATGAATAAACAGGCACGGGCTAGGGCTATTATAGGGGGTGAAATAAGAGTCCACTGTGCATGTAAAAGTTTCCTCTACTGGGGCTATAAGTACATTGATACGACCATCGACGCGGCTATAGAAAAAGAGGGTAGGGCACCAGATATTCGCAATCCGCAACGTCGGGGGACGCTCTGTAAGCACCTGGACGGTATTTTGAGGGTTTTGCCCTTTTACGCCGCCGAATACAGCCGTTTTATGCCCGATAAGGGGTCTGGGGGACCCCAGGTTGTACGTAAAGGTGGTCTTGGTTAAAATGTCTGTTATTGGGCATTTACACCAAAACTGTAGCTTTGATGGTGTATTAGGGGGATGGGGAGGTATTTTTGATTTGAGGCCATTATGTTATTGAAATTTTTTCTATCTCCCGAATGTCTTACGCTCTTCATCATCTATGAACTTACACTGGTCTTGATGGCTCTCAACAACATAACTCTCTGGTGGTCGAGCGTTATTTTCTGTATCATAGTCATGGCCATGCAGGTAATCGAGGTGGTGGTCGCCCGTAAACAGGAATATAAACTCACATGAGCATCGTTTCTGTCAACAAGACCACGCAAAAAGAAATCTATTTTTCAGTAGATGGACAAGTTTACGGGTTTGCTCCGAAAAGCAACAAGTTCACCCCCTATCAATTGGAACAGGAATTGAAAGCAGAACTTAAAAAATGGAAAAAAGAAGGAGTCGATTTGAAATCTGCTGCACTCGGTTGGGCTAAGCGTCGGGGGCGCCAGGTATCGGGGCCGGTCATGGAGTCCATACTCCACGAAGAAACACCAGTGGTCAACCCCACGTACATCCATACCATCGACATCATCAATCGCTGGTGGAAAGGTCCGCTCGGTCAGAAGGTTGTGGAGGCGATCCTAAAAGCTTCGATAGAACAGGAAAAAGAGCGTCGGGAGTTGGGAAAAAAAGAACTAGACGCTCTGGCCTCAAAAATAAACGGTGAATCGTTGACAGTCGAATCCGTCCGTGAGGGGGTGCGGAGGAAGATATTGAGCGAAACGACCGCCCAGTTGGTCAACAGCGACAACAGTTTGCTGAAACTCTACGATGACACGATGGTCTGTCTGAATAAAAACAGTCTGTTCAACTCGGTGATCGGCGTAGATGTTGAACGGCGTCTTAACTATTTGTATCTGTGGATTTTTGAATCGGCGGATATTGCGGATATTGTCAACTTCCTCCATGAAATAAAATCCAAATACATTGCATCCGCACTGCTCGTCCAACCAGACGATGGACCAAAAGACAGCCCACGGTTGTATTTTTTCATAATTTCCGAAAACACCCTTCCCGATTTCAGTGGAGACCACTATCTGGGGGATTCTGAGGAGTTGGCGGTCATCAACCAGATGGCGGCCACGGGTGGCGACAAGGTTGCCGATGAGGATTGTTTTTCGGGTAACATCGTAGTCAGCTAACAGGAGCTAAATATGTCCGCACGTTTTGAATGTCCCAATTGTGGTCACGCCTACAACATCAGCGCATCACCGGCTGAACAAGAACCAAAGGCTGAGGATGGTCTGGAACAACAGGACCATCTTGACATCGCCCCCCGTGACGCCGAGGCTGAATCGCAGACAGCCGATGATACGGGTGAGCCGGGTATTGCCCCGCTCCCCGATACAGTGAATTACAACGAAGCCACGCTGCCCGCCAAGGACACCGCCTTTATCGTCGAAACAGATGGGGGTAAGAAAACTTACTGTCATCAGTGCACCAAATGCAAGTGCAGTTTCTACGGTGACATTGAAAAAGCAGAGGGTGCGGGTGAACTGTGTTGCCCGGACTGTGGGTGTGAAGACGTGGTTCTCACCATCCCCGACGCCCTTGGGGAGGCCGTTGAGGACGAACTTGAGATTGTATCCACGGGCGAAATTGACGACGGCCAATCTTTTAATCCCGATGAATATGCGGAAATTATTGGAGACCTGGCTGACCTGGAAATTGATGTGGTTCCCCCCGAAGGCCCGATGTCAGTAACCGCCTCAGAACTACTGGACGAACCTGTTCTGAATACCGCTGAACCGATGAATGACTACTTTGCCGAAAAGATTAACCCGGCCCTCTACCATAGCTGGTCCGGTGATCTCCCCTCGGCCATTGTGAAAATCCGGGGCGTACTTCAGGTGGCCACGGGAACCGATGTCCAGTTTGACTCTTTCATCAGCCGACTGGATGAAATGGGCATTGTGGGTGTGGATGAAGAGGGGGTTGTCACCATCGACACACGGGCGCTCATCGCGTTCATGCAAACACAGTCCAATATGGATGACCTGCTGGTCGCCCGTGAGGGCCTCAAACCGGCCTTTGAAATGTATTTTTGACAAATCATAGACAGTCATCTATAGTATTAACCATAAGGCTTGTGTTGAGCCTATGTATTTCTGATAGGATGCGATATGACTTACGAACAACAGGTATTACACGAGACGCTCGTGAACTCCTTGCGGGTTGATGTGGCTTTCAACGACTACATGAACAATCTTGCTGGACCGGAAGGATTTTCTGAAGACACTCTGGCCGAGTGTGCGGACGCCCTTGAGTATTGGGTGGATTTTTCCAAACCCATACATCCGGAGTGGGCCTCCCATTTCCTGGACATCACTCTGAGTTCCATCGACTTCTCCAGAGCCGCCGCGATGTATCTTAAGTTACATAAATAAGGATTTTTCCATGGACAAGCCCGTTTTTATCGTCGTCAAGTACGAAAACAAAATCCCTACATTTTGGGTATCGGGGACCCGTTGGTCTTCCGAGTACCCGGACGCCCATGTGTTTGAAAGCGGCTTCGATGCGGCTGATAAAGCACAGAAGTTGGGTGGGGGTGCGGAGGCCGTTGGCGACTATGGTCTGACCACCGAATGGACGGTCCCACCCGATGATCTGGAAGAATCGTTCGGACAGGAAGACCCACACTTCTGTTCTGAATGTCAGGCTCATTCTGATGAGGGATTCAAGAAAACAGAAGACGGGCGATACTGTTGTGAAGAATGTGCCAAGTTGGCGCTCACCGAATCGGGCGCAGGTAAACTGAAATCCCCAGAACTTAAGCGGTGGGACGTTAAAACCGTTGCACACGAAATTCAAAAACTTCTTTGGAAAGCTCTGGTTAACAGTGGTGATGACCTTGAGACTCAAGTCACCGTTTACTTCCACGCATGGGTCGAGGATGGACGTGCGGGGGCTTCTATTGACGACCCCTATGCTTTTGGTGTCGAAGGCGATGGTATGGGTCAGGAGACTGTAAAAATTAGTGACTACGCTACTGTGATCGACTATGGGGATGACGTAACTGAACTGGACTGGGACGACAGTGCGCTTTACACTCTAGCCGATAACCTTGTAGATGGTGCTAAGTACAGTTACGAGGAAAATCAAAGAATAAACCACGAAGAACTTGAGTGATTGATCAATCAGTAACAGAGCAGGCCATACGAGAGTGTGCTGCACAACACGGTTTCGATTTTGACCAGATGGTCGCCGACGCCCAAGTTCACTTCACCGAAAATGTTCTCCCGACCGAAAATGTCAATTTAACCGACCTCCAAATTCAGCAACTCATTGAAGACTTTAACCGGGATTTCTACCATGCCAGTTCTTGAACATAATCAGTTTGTTTCATCGAATGTAAAAAGTTTCTCGTATGACACCGACTCTCGCGAGTTGCGCGTGTTTTTCACAAACGGATCGGCTTATTCGTACTCCAACGTCCCCCACCCGCTGTATGAGTCATTTGTATCCAGTCCCTCCAAAGGTAAATTTTTAGCCTCGATCAAACGCTCATTCCCGGTAAGAAAGATTTAAGAAGCTTATCGGAAAGTTATCTATATTTAGGCACTTCACCTGAACAGTACCAGTGTCTTTCGTATAGTTACCCGTAGACGGGCCAATTAGTGTTTGGCCCCCTATGGAGAACTTGGTGGACATCAACCGTTATCATTTTAATCTGGCTCCAGATAGCTCGACTTACATCATCCCCCTCAACACCCCGTTGAACCCACCGGGTGCCGCCATATTCCTTCAAAATTTTGACAGCATTTCTCGATCAGTGTCATTGGACACATCAAATTCCCCGGCTGGTCCGTGGACAGCCGTTGGTGGTGCGACTTCAACCGTTGTGCCGTTCGGAACATCTCTGTTCACCATCGCCGCCCAGCCACTCTCCAATTATCTACGTATAGGCCTCTCCGGGGGTGTAGGTAATGTTGACGTGGTTTACGGTGGCGTGTCATACACATCCGCACCGACAGTCGTGTTCACGGGGAGTGGTACGGGGGCTGCGGCGACAGCGGTCCTAGACGCAACATCGAGTGTGACGGGTGTAACGAGTCTCGTAGGCGGTACGGGTTATACGACCCCGCCGACCGTCACAATCGCCCCACCCCCAAGTGGAACACAGGCTACGGCCACGGCGACCGTGAGTGGTGGTGCGGTGACGGCCATCAACATAGTGGTCGAGGGAAATGGCTATACGTCTGTCCCCGCTATATCTATCACCGGTGGTGGTGGAAGCGGTGCATCGGCTACGGCGGTCTTGAGTACAGCGGCTGGTCCTGTGGTCTCCGTGACCGTCACCGCAGCCGGTACAGGCTACCTGGAAGCCCCCTCAGTATCGTTCACCGGTGGTGGTGGAAGCGGTGCATCGGCTACCGCATATCTGACCGTCAGTTCACCGTCTACATTGGGTGATGGTGTCGATGTTCAGTTTCTAAAAGCATTCAATAGATAAGTCTACATGCCGGCGCAGAGGCGTTTTGTTTAGCCTGCGACTTCTTCAGGAGTTTTTCTATGACGTATGTATACCGCGACGAACGCCAGTTTACCGCCAACGTGCAGACCGGCAAAGCCTTTACCCGCGACATCCGCATCTCGGCCAATCGGGGGTCGCATGTCCAGCGGGGTCTTATCACCTCCTACGGTCCGGGGGTAATTACCGCCCAAGCGGTTTCCCGTACCAATAATGGTGGCACAGGTGCAGTTGTCAACTTTGAGTTGTCTGCTTCTGGTGCAGTTACCCAGGTGAACGTGACCAACGGTGGAAGCGGTTACAACGTGGCCCCGACCATCACGGCTACCATTGGTACTGGCTTGTCCCTCCAGGCTGAAGTCATCGACGGTGTTCTGGTCGGTGCGACGGTAATCAACGGTGGAAGCGGTTATACCTCTTCGTCTGTCATCACCATCAGTGGTGCGACATACACTAACGTCGGATCAGCCCTGACCATCGCGCCGGGTGCGGAGGTGGCGTTTAACTTCAACATTATTTCGCCCAACGATTTTTGGAACATCAATGTGTCGGCTACCACACCGACGCCCGCCACCTGCATGTTGATCGGCGAACGCTTCACCGATACGGCTATCGGCGGAAATACCTAATCGGGAGTCCTATGGACGTTGGCTACAGGCAGCGTGGCAGCCCCGATTATTTGGTGTTCACCAAGGCTGTCCATAGAAGTGCGGAAATTCTCGCTTACTACCCAGATCGTACTTCCTATGAACTCTCGATGACCGATGAATCTTTTAACCTATTTTTAAGATTCCATCAGTGTGAACACCAGGAAGAAATTGAACGGATAGTCTGTTCATATAAGAGTGCAGTGTGGGATTTGCGGACAAATGAGGTTAAAAGTGTAGTTCTTCCACAGGAACAAACACTAGTCCCCCTCATCACCCGCAGACAACCCACTTACCCGTGAGTGATATATGGCCCAACTGGTCGAAAGATTAGTTACCTCTTTTAACCCCACAGAGCGAATCTGGGAGGACCGTAAAAACGGTACCAAGGCTTTTATCGTCCGTGGTAAACTTCAGTCGATAGACTGTCCGAACAAAAACAATCGCATATACCCACGCTCTGTGTGGGAGAATGCCATAACCAAAGAAACATCTCCATTTGTCCAACGTCTTAACAAAGACGGTGGTGTGGTCGGCCAACTTGAACACCCGGAGTCCGGCGTATCTAGACTGTCGGTGAGCGAAACATCTCATCTGATGAAGAAAGTCTACATCGTCGAAAATGACATTATGGGTGAAATCATTGTGCTGGACACACCGGCTGGGAAGGTACTCCAGGAGCTATTCCTCAACGGCTATAACCCTGGTATTTCTTCGCGTGGTCAAGGGGATGTTCGCATTGAAGAGGGGCGGGAAGTAGTTGAGGATAATTACATCTTGGAAACCTGGGATTTTGTATACGACCCCTCTGTTGAGGACGCCCGCCCCAAGATGATCGAATCTGCTAAACAGGAGCCTAAAATGGACGAATTGTCTGGTCTTCGCACAGTCGGTGCGGCTAAAGAAAAATTGACTCAACTGTCGCGGTTGGTCGAGTCGGTAAAGGATATTCGTGGGTGCCTCAAGCTCAACGAAGAAGTTCGCATGGCCCTCGGTTCCATCGTTCCCCTGAGTTCCAATCTGACATCTCCGGTGGCCAAGGAAGCTATGGAGTTGTCTGGTCGTTTCGATACGCTCTCCGGGACCATCAACGAGAAGCTGGCGAAGATCGCCGAGGACTCCAATCCCGACACCACGGGTGCGGGTAAGGGCGTGGAAGCGGCCAAACCGGCCACTCCGTTCCTCCGTAAAAACACTCTTCCGAAAGACTACAAGTCTGTTCCGGAAAAAAGCTACCGTGTGACCCCCAATGGAAAAACTTCGCAGCGTAGCGAAGCTGGTTTTATTAAACCATCCAAATCACCGTTCATCACCAAACCTACTTTTGGAAAGGCCCAGGGTGATCTCATGCCCGAACGTCGTATTACATCTTCAATGACCAACCGTATTGCCGAACGTATCGCCGCCCGTCGTCGTGAACGTCGGCTGGCTATCGCCGAATCGCGTATGGGACGAAATTTTCGCCCCACAGATCGGTTGACCCGGATTAGTGAAGCTCGCCGGGAAATCCTGCGTGCGCGTCTGCGTAAACTCGCGGAACGTCGGCGTCGGTTAAGTCGATCCGGTCGTCTTACGTTGTCTGAACGGAGTAGGTCAATCATTTATAGTCTGGGTGATCGTCGGATTGCCGAAGGTCGGCGTATCTCACGTTCTACCCGACCGACCAGCCGATTCTCGGAAGATCGTCGAAAAGAAATTATCCAGTCCATCCTCGAACGTCGTCGGGCTAAGAAATCCGGAAAGTTTGGTGCATTTGGCAAGGGCAAGGGCGCGGTTGAAGATAAGTTGACCGCTAAACCCGCACCCAAGATCAAAGACGACGATGTTAAGGATAAACAGACGACCGTCGATGCCAAGCTGGAAAGCCGCAAGATTCGGGCTTTCGTGACCAGCCTGGCGGCCAAGCATGAAGCGATTGACCGGGTTAAGGACAAACTGTTGAGGGTCGAGTCCTTCCGGAAGGTCCGCTTGATGGCCAATTTCATCCTCGAAAACAGCGGCAAGAGTCCTAAAGAAAACTTGTCGAAAACTGAAAATACCCCGCTGATTAAAGATAAAATCACAGAATCCGTGGGTAGACAACAGTCTAGTAACAACAGCAAGCCTGTGGCTGTTGTGCCCGATATGTTGCAGTAACCGGGCACTGCCAATGTTCTCCGAGGCCGAAGTCCTTGGGGTAGATTGAAACAATTTTTTCTAACTCAACAGGAGTATTCAAGTGGGAAATCTTTCAGACAGTCCAACACCGGAAATGGCGATTGCAAAAGGTCGTCACCTTGTCGAACGGTGGTCCAGTCTTCCAGAATCGGCGATGGCACGCTTTGGTCTCAAGACCAATCAGAAAGGCGTCAGCCATTTCAACTTCCTGGAAAACATCAAGGATGAATATCGCAAGACCGTCACGGCCACTCTGTTGGAAAATGCTCACCGGCATTATACGAATATGAATGAATCCACCATGTCCTATAAGGTGGGTGGCTATGAAAAATTCGTGTTCCCCACCATCACCGCTGTTTACGCAAATCTGTTGCTGGACAAATGGGTGTCGGTGCAGCCGTTGACCGCCCCCTCCGGTCTGATTTTCTTCCTGGAT
>VFSW01007316.1_pt1 | contig 16035 bp, 11 predicted proteins | sample 5358111 | NCBI WGS metagenome assembly VFSW01 (sample SAMN11554181, study PRJNA540505) | mine drainage metagenome | isolation source: sediment from site ElyBrook_90M | place: USA: Ely Copper Mine, Vershire, VT | collected 2017 | reverse complement strand
TGCGCCCTCGTGACTGATGTGTCGCCAAGGCTGAAGCTCGCCAGCCGCGGCTCGCTGCGCCCGGCTTCCGCAGCCATGCCGATGCCGACGAAAGCAAATTCCCCTCCGGGACCCAGCAGCAGACCGGTCTCGGCGGCGACCGGCCACGACAGGCGGAAAAGCTTGCCGAGCCCGGTGAGCAGCAACGCTTTCAGCGCAATCAAGCTGACGACGCTGCCGAGGAGCAGAAGCGGTTCGCGCAGCAGCTCGCGGAAATCGATGTTCATGCCGACGGTGAAAAAGAAGATGCCGAGCAACAAACCTTTGAACGGCGCCACCGTCGCTTCGATCGCCTTGCGGTATTCCGTCTCAGCCAGCAGCAATCCCGCAACAAACGCGCCGAGCGCCATGGACAAGCGGGCCTGTTCGGCGATCACCCCGGCCGCGACGATCACGAACAGCACCGCGGCGATGAAAAGTTCGCCGGAGCGTGCAGTCGCGACCAGCCGAAACAACGGCCGCAACAGCACGCGGCCGAACGCAACAATGACGGTAAGCGCCATCGCCGCCTGCAGCAGCGCGCTGGCAAGGCTGGCAAAAACCGAGCGGCCGGACTGCGTGGTGACGATGGAGACGAACAACAGGATCGGAATGACGGCCAGGTCCTGCGCGAGCAAAACCGAAAAGCTCGCGCGGCCGACGCCGGTGGTGAGACGCTCCTGGTTGGAAAGAAGCTCAAGCACAATCGCCGTCGAGGATAGCGACAGGCTTGCGCCCAGCACGATCGCTTCCGAGGGATTCTTTCCGGCCGCGAGTGCGGCGCCTGCAATCAATGCACTGGTCAGAATGACCTGCGAGCCGCCAAGGCCGATCACCAAACGGCGCATCGCCGATAGCCTGGGCAGCGACAGTTCGAGACCGATCAGAAACAATAGAAAGACAATTCCCAGTTCGGCGATGCCGGCGACGTTCTGGGCGTCGCTGATGGTGAACCAGGACAATACCGGCGTCGCTTTGCCGATCGAACCGAGACCGAGCGGCCCGAGCACGGCGCCCGCCGCCAAATAGCCGAGCACAGGGCTTATTCCCCATCGCCGCACCACCGGCACGACGACGCCGGCGGTGCCGAGGACGACGAGCGCATCGCTGTAGCCGGCCATGTCGTTGGGTGAGACCACGAAATTCTCCAATTCCGTGCCGGTACCCGGCAGTTGTACCCGGTCCAAACGGCTGCCGCGACTCAACCTTGAGGATGCCGCAACCCGCCCATGTTGAACTCTTCCGCTATATCCTTGTTAGGTGATTCGCGACCCTGGCCACTGCGCTTGGGCGCAGCGCCGGTGAGAATGCAGTGAAGCTATTTCAGTGCCAGAACTGCGGCCAGCCGCTCTATTTCGAGAACACGCGTTGCGAACGCTGCGGGTTGGCACTCGGCTATTTGCCGGAGCGGGAAATCATCACCGCGCTCAAGCCGGACCGGAGCGCGCCCGATGCACCGGAGCAGGTCTGGCGGGCACTCACCGACAGCCAGACTTACCGCTATTGCGCCAATGCCGCCTACGACGTCTGCAACTGGCTCGTGCCGGCATCGACGCCCGACGCCTATTGTGCCGCCTGCCGCCACAACCGCATGATTCCCGACCTGTCATTCGCCGAGAACATCGAGAAATGGCGCGCCCTCGAAGGCGCCAAACACCGCCTGTTCTACACCCTGTTTCAGCTGCGGCTGCCGGTCGAGACTCAGGCGCAATCGCCCTATCGCCTGGCGTTTCAATTTCTAGCCGATGTGGAAACGTCGGGATCGCCGATCATGACCGGCCATGCGGACGGCGTGATCACCATCAATCTTGCCGAAGCCGATGATGCGCAGCGCGAACGACTCCGGCAGCAGATGGGCGAACTGTATCGCACGCCGCTCGGGCATTTTCGTCACGAGATCGGTCATTATTACTGGGATCGGCTGATCGCCGACACGCCGCACCTCGAAGAGTTTCGCCGCATTTTCGGCGACGAACGCCGGGACTACGATCAGGCGCTACAGAACTATTATGCGAACGGACCCGTCGCCGACTGGTCGGAGCGCTTCATTTCTCCGTATGCGAGCGCGCATCCGTGGGAGGATTTTGCCGAAACCTGGGCGCACTACTTTCACATGATCGACACACTCGAAACCGCGTACGTCGCGGGCCTCGAGGTCAGTCCGAAATTGCCGCAAAGTCCCGGAGCGGTATTCGATTTTCACCCGCTCAACACCGGCATGGATCGCCTCGTCGAAGCGTGGCTGGCGCTCACGTTCGCGGTAAATTCCATCAATCGCAGCATGGGTTTGCGCGATCTCTATCCTTTCGTGCTCGGCCCGCTGGCGGTGGAAAAACTGACTTTCGTCCAGCAACGGATACGGGCAGTATCAAAGTCCACAGCCAAGGGTGACCAAGGTACCGGCTTGCGAAAAAGCGCGTTGGGTCGTTTGTTGCGATCCGAAACGGCATAATTGATACGTTCTGCGCCCGCACACCCCCAAAAATCGTGCTTCCAAGGACACAGGCCTGCCACAGAAGCAGCGTCACTGCTCAAGCCCTTGTGCTTAACAAAAAACCAAGCGTTCCTTGAATTTTAACCAGCCACCCTCTGTAATAGTGCCGGACGGGGCAAAGAAAGCTCATTTATGACCGATTCCACATCGGGCGGCGCGACCGCCGGCACGGTGTCGTGGGTGACAGCGACGGCCATCGTTGTCGCCGACATGGTGGGCGTCGGCGTCTTCACCAGCCTCGGATTTCAGGTCAGTGACATACCGTCCGGCTTCTCTTTGTTGCTGCTGTGGATCGTGGGCGGAGTCGTGGCAATATGCGGGGCATTCTGCTACGCCGAATTGGCGACGATGTTTCCCCGCTCGAGCGGGGAGTATAATTTTCTCCGCCGCATCTATCATCCTGCATTCGGCTTTGTCGCCGGCTGGTTGTCGGCAACCGTCGGCTTTGCGGCACCGATCGCGCTCGCGGCGATGGCGTTCGGGATCTACTTCAAATCCATAATCCCCGGCGCACCTCCACTGTTGCTCGGATTTTGCATCACCTGGCTCGCGGCACTCGTTCATCTCGGCGGCGTCAAGTTCGGCGGCGCCTATCACAACGCCTGGACCGCACTCAAGCTTGCTCTGATCGTTGTCTTTATCATCGCCGGATTCACGTTTGGCGACGTGCAATCGATTTCGTTTGCGCCGAGCGCGGTCGATATCGGCTACATCGCCGGCGCGCCATTCGCGATCAGCCTCGTTTTCGTGATGTATTCCTATTCGGGCTGGAATGCCGCGACCTATATCGTCGGCGAAGTGCGCGAACCCGCCCGCAACCTGCCGCGCGCGCTGTTCTCCGGAACGGCAATCGTCATTGTCCTCTATGTGGCGCTCAACGCCGTCTTTCTGATGACCACTCCGATGAAGGAATTAGCCGGCCAAATCGATGTCGCTATCGTCGCCGGCAAGCATGTGTTCGGCGGATTCGGCGGCCGGGTTGTCGGCGCGGTGATCTCACTCGGGCTGGTGTCTTCAATCAGCGCCATGACCTGGATTGGTCCCCGCGTGACAATGACCATGGGGGAAGACGTGCCGTTGCTGCGGCTGTTCTCGCGCAAATCGAAGCGCGACGCGCCGGCCGTCGCCATTATCTTTCAGCTCGTGATCTCCAACCTGCTGCTGCTGACCCAGAGCTTCGAAGCGGTTTTGGATTTCATTCAGTTCAGCCTGACCTTCTGTTCATTTTTCGCTGTGCTTGGCGTGATCAAGATGCGTATCACCCACCCCAATTTGGCGCGGCCCTACCGCGCCTGGGGTTATCCGGTGACCCCGCTTATTTTTCTCGGCGTGACATTCTTCATCATGTATTATCTTGTGGTGAATCGACCCCTGCAATCGCTCGCCGGCTTCGCCATGATGTCAGCGGGGCTTGTCATTTATTACGCATCCCGCCTGTCTTCGAATGTCGCTTCCTCCGATGTTTCACAAACGGTGTCGTAGGATAATGTCTGCAATCATGCCTAAAATCACGGCAGCTGCTCTGTTGGCAGTCATGCTGAGCTTGAGCGTGGCGCCGGCGCACAGCGTCGAATCCGCGGCAGCAAACGATACCGCGCGCTTCCTCGCCGGCATGCCGCCGGCACCGACGTCCCCGCTCGCAGAGCTGACCTCGGATCCCCACTGGCAACAGCATGCGCGCCGCTTCGATGCACTGTTTGGACGCGAGGAGAGCGCCAAGCTTTCGAAGATTCGCGCATTCGCCCAGCAGCGCCTGACCGAGAAGCATGACACGCTGCTTTATATGTTCAGCGGTCCGGATTTCCTCTACGCTACTACGTTTTTTCCAGATGCCTCAACCTACGTTCTGGCGGGCCTCGAGCAGGTCGGCGACGTTCCGCCACTGACCAACTTGTCGCGTGGCAGCCTCGACCAATCGCTGCAGAGCGTCGAGGTTTCGCTGGGGACCATTCTGAACTTCAGCTTCTTCATCACCAAGAACATGAAGACACAATTATACAGCGCCCCGGTTAGCGGAACGCTGCCGATCCTCTACGTATTCCTCGCGCGTACCGGAAAGACGATCCAGGAGGTGAGCTTCGTCGGGCTTGACGAGTCGGGAAATATTTCATCGCCCGGCGCGAGGTCCGCCACCAGGGGCGTCAAGATCGTGTTTTCGGACAGCACTGGGGCGAGAAAGACGCTTTATTACTTCGCTACGAATCTTGCCGACGACAGTATCGGACGCACCGGCATTTTGCAGTTCTGTGCCGCACTCGGCCCCGCCGACAGCTTCATCAAAAGCGCCTCCTATCTGCTGCAAACCGGCCGTTTCAACAAACTGCGCAATTTCCTGCTCGACCATAGCGCCACGATCCTGCAGGACGACACCGGAATTCCGATCGCCTATTTCGATCCGAAGGTCTGGCGGTTCCAGGCGTTCGGCCGTTATGTCGGTCCCCTTAATATCTCGGGAGCTACCTATCAGGCCCGAATGGGAGAACTGTTCCGCAATGCCATCCCGATCGATTTCGGAGTCGGATACCGTTGGCGGACAAACGAATCGAACCTGGTGCTGGCCCAAAAGGTCGCCTACGGGACCAACGGCAGCGTCTTAGCGCCCCGTTTACCATCAGACCGCTACCCTCAAAGCACGGCCCGATCAAAACATCAGCAGCCGTCCCGAAAGCAGGTCGAAAGCTCGCCTAAGGGAGTGTTGGGCTGCGGAATTCCTGGAATCTTCTCGTTTTGTTCGGCTCCCGAAACTAAAGCAAGCCAGTAACGCGTCAAAATGGGGACATAGTCGTCGCGGAGACTGGGCACTCGTCGGGGACGGGGACATTGCCTAATACGGTCCGAGGACCAAAGCTGCATGCGATTCGCAGGCCGGCCGCAGGGGCGGTCGTGGCTGTTCGCGCGCGCCATTTCGCCTCGGATTCGAAGGCGCGGCGGCTTGAACATCCGGCCCCGCGGATTGCGCCGGCGACCAAGCCTTACGATGCGGTTCGCACTCGTCTCAAGCCCCGCAACAAGCTGGCACAGCGAACGGTCCTGCTGAAGAATCGGCTGCAGCACAACCTGCTCCACATCTCCGCGGCGCTGTTCTTCGTCGGTTGCGCCGGCTGGTGCGCCCTTATCTGGAACCATTTCGCCGCGCCCGTTTTGGTCGAGCCGGCGGCAGCGGCTTATACGGTTGCGGCAAAGACAGATATCGAGGTGGGCAAATCCGCCTCGTTTGGTATATCGAGCTACCTGCGCATCGATCATCCGCCGGCCCCGCTAACCGGCAACTATCTCGGCAGCGATGAAAGTCCGGCGCATATCGTGGCTCGGGAATGGAAGCTCTTCAGTCTCTCGAAGGTCGCCGACCGCGGCGGCATGCCGGCGAAGCACGCAACGAAAGCACCGAGTCTGAAGTCGGCTGTTCACCTTGCTTCGCTGGAGGGCGCTCCTCTGTCCATCCCTGCGTTCCACGCGCCGACCGACGCGGTGCCGTCGCACGTGCGGCCGCCGATTGGCGAGCAGACAACGCTCGTCGACTTCGAGACAGCGCCCTTCCCGTATCACGGCATGATGGGCGATTCGGACCGGCCGTTTCTGAATGCCGGCGAGGAAGGCCGCCGCGGCCACGTCAGTTTCCGCGGTCACGTTTTCTGGGAGTCGGAGACATTCAGCGACGACCGCGTGCTGCTGCACATTCCGCCGGGCTTCGACCCCACGCTTCCCGCGGTGATGGTTGTGTTCTTCCACGGCCATGGCGCCAATCTCGCCCGCGATGTCCGCGATCGGCAGCAGGTGCCGGCGCAAATCACTGCAGCCGGTGTCAATGCCGTACTCGTGGCGCCGCAATTCGCCGTCGACGCCGCCGATTCAAGCGCCGGGAAATTCTGGGAGCCGAACGGCTTCAAGCGGTTCCTCGATGAGGCCGCGGTGAAGCTTGCCAGACTATATGGCGATCCGCGGCGCGCGGCGGCGTTTGCCAAAATGCCAATCGTAGTCGTTGCCTACAGCGGAGGCTTCGGACCGACCTTGTCGGTTCTGGATCGCGGCGGCGTAAGATCGCGTGTGCGCGGTGTTGTCCTGCTCGACGCACTCTACGCCGGGATTGACAAGTTTGCGGGCTGGATCGCCGATAACCGATCCGCGTTTTTCGTCAGCTCCTATACGCCGCACACCGCACGGCACAATGCCGATCTCGAACGGCTGCTGAGCGAACGTTCGGTGCCTTTCGGTTCGGAACTGCGGAGCAATCATCTGCAGGGCATGGTTGCGTTCCTGCCCACCGGAGATATCTCGCACCGCGATTTCGTGAACCGTGCCTGGGTCGATTATCCGATCGCCGATATTCTGGCGAGAATGAACAGCTCCAAGATCGAGACCGCCGGCGCCGCGGCGTCAAGCTCGTCGAGCGCTCTGGCCTCAAACCACAACTAAGACGTTTCCCGTCGCGTAAAACGACGCAATTGGCGCAAACCGATCTGTTCCATTTACGGCAGGTCATACGCTCAAATAGTTACGCAGCACGAAGTCGTTGCTCTCGAGCTCCGCCGAGCTGCCGGTGAAGCAGACCCGGCCCTTGTTGATAACATGGTGCCGGTCGCCGACCGCGAGCGCGGCGCGAAGATTCTGCTCGATCAGCAGGATTGCCAGCCCGGCGCTCTTCAGCGAAGTTATCGTCTCAATGATCGTCTGCACGATCATCGGCGCCAAGCCCTCGGACGGTTCGTCAAGCAGCAGCAGGCTCGGGTTCAACATCAGCGCCCGGGCGATCGACAGCATCTGCTGTTCGCCGCCCGAAAGCTGAAAACCGAGATTGTGAGCGCGGACCTGGAGGCTCGGAAACATCGCAAAGATACGATCGAGCGTCCACGGCCCGCTTGCCGAGCGCGCGAACACCGTGAGGTTCTCACGCACGGTCAGGCTTGGGAAAATGCCGCGCTCCTGCGGCACGAAGCCGATGCCAAGCCGCGCCACCGCATAGGGCGGCAATGCCGATATGTCGCGGCCGCGAAAGACAATGCGGCCGGGACGCGGCCGCAGATAGCCCATGACGGTGAGGATCGTTGTCGTCTTCCCCGCACCGTTGCGGCCGAGGAGCGAGACGACTTCCCCCTCAGCAACCGACAACGACACACCGTGCAGGATGTGACTGTCCCCGTAATAGGCATTGACGTCGTGCAGGTCGAGCATGGTCAAGCCGCGGTTCCGAGATAGACTTCGCGAACGCGCTGGTTCGCCTGGATTTCGGCCGGAGTACCGGTGGCGAGAACCTCGCCATAGCAAAGCACTGTGATCCGGTCCGCCACCGAGAACACCACGTCCATGTCGTGTTCGATCATCAGGATCGCGAGCGTCCGCGGCAGGCTTCCGATCAGATCGATCATGCGGGCGGTCTCTGCCGGCGACATTCCCGAGGTCGGCTCGTCGAGCAGCAGGAGCTTGGGCTCGCCGGCGAGCGCGACCCCGATCTCGAGCTGGCGCTGCTCGCCATAGGAAAGACTGCGCGCCGGCCGGGCGCCGTCGCCGTCGAGATGCACGCGCCGCATCAGCTCCTCGGCGCGCTCGACCAGGGGACGGAAGCGCTCTATGGCCGAGAAAAAGTTCAACGGATGACCGCGCCGGGCTTCAACGGCAAGCCGGAGATTTTCGACGACACTCAGATTCACGAACAGATTATTGCGCTGGAACGTGCGGGCAATTCCGGACCGGCAGACCCGATGCGGCGACCAGCCGGTGATATCGGTTTCGTCGAGAAATATGCGACCCGAGCTCGGCGGCAACTGGCCGCCGATTTGATTGATCAGGCTGGTCTTGCCGGCGCCGTTAGGCCCGATGATGACATGGCGTTCACCCGGCTCAACGGTCAGGTTGATGCAATTGGTCACGACAAGGCTGCCGAATGAACGGCACAATTGATCGGTACGGAGCACGCTCATGCCGCCGGCTTCCGCGCCCGAATTTGTCGCAACGTGCCCCAAATTCCACCGGGGAAGAACAGAACGCAGGCGACGAAGACGACGCCGATAATCAGGAGCCAATGCTCACTGTACGAGCTCACGACGTTCTTCATCAGCAGAAACAGCCCCGCTCCAATCGCCGGCCCGATCAAGGTACCGGCGCCGCCGAGTATCGTCATGATCAGAATATCGCCCGATGCCGTCCAATAGACCGCGTCAGGCGAGATGAAGCTGTTGAAGATGGCGTAGAGGCCGCCGGCCAAGCCGGCAAGCGCCCCGGCAATCGTAAAGGCCAAGAGCTTGTACGCGCGCGTCGGATAGCCGATGGCCATCATGCGCGGTTCATTCTCGCGAATGCCGACAAACACGTGACCCAGCGGGGCATTGAGGAGCCTTCGCAATCCCCAATAGCTCAACAAAAAGAAAATCAACGCCATGAAATACATCGGCGTCGCGTTCGACAGATCGAAGCCGAAGAAACCCGGCTTGTCGGCGATCGCCATGCCATCCGAGCCGCCGGTGAGATCGCGCCATTTGAAGGCCACCGAGAACACCAGCTGCGCGAACGCAAGCGTCAGCATCAGAAAGGGAATACCGGAAATGCGGACGCAGAAAAAGCCGATGACAAGCGCCGCAACGCCGGCGAAAAGGACGCCGGCGACAACGCCCAGCCACGCATTGAGACCGAACAATGCGCTCAGCACCGCGACCGCATATGCGCCGCAGCCGAAGAACGCGGCGTGCCCGAGCGACATCAAACCGGTGAAGCCGAGCAGAAGATCGAGGCTCATGGCGAAGATGCCGAAGATGTAGATCTCGGTCAGCAGCGCGCGAGGATAGTTCGGCACCAGAAAGGGAAAGATCAGCATCGCCGCGACAACGACAAGCCCGGCGAGCCACGCCCGTTTTGTCGTCGGGGCACTGATTGTGGCGACGGCAGGCGCAGCCGAGACACCGGTATATTTGATGCCGAACAAACCCTGCGGCCGAGCCAGCAGCACGACCGCCATCACGAGATAGATCAGGAACATCGCCATGCTCTGCAGGTAGGCTTTGCCGAACGTGTCGGCCTCGCCGATCAACATGCTGCCGATGAAAGCGCCGCGCAGGCTGCCCATGCCGCCGATGACAATGACGATGAAGGCCGGAATCATGATCTCGGCGTCCATGCCCGGATAAAGGCCGATGACGGGAGCGGCCGCCACTCCGCCGAGTGCGGCCAGGGCGACGCCGGCACCGAAAACGCCGCTAAACAGCGCCGGGATGTTCGCACCGAGCCCCGCCGCCATGGCGGCGTCGTCAACGCCGGCCCGCACCATGGCGCCGAGGCGGCTCCTTTCAAGAAACAGCCACAGCAGCAGCGCCAGCGCAAACCCCAGCGCGATCAGGAACAGCCGATAGGCGGAAAATACCCCGTCACCGATCTGAATAGCCTGCTGCAAGGCGGCCGGAGCCGGCAGGCTCAGCACTGTGCGGCCCCAGATCGATTGCACGAGGTCGAAAAAGACAAACGTGAAGCCGAACGTCAGCAGCACCTGGTCCATATGGCCGCGGCGGTAAAGCGACCGCATGAACAGTCGCTCCATGACTATTCCGATGATGGCCACCCCAATCGGCGCAACCACCATCGCCAGCCAGAAACTGTGCATCGCCTGAAAGATGCTCAACCCGAAAAAGGCGCCAAGCATGAAGAACGAGCCGTGCGCGAGGCTGACGACGTTCATCAAGCCGAAAATAAGCGACAGGCCCGCCGCCATTAAAAACAGCAACACACCGTAGACCAGCCCGTTGAGGAGCTGGGCAATGATCAGTTCCATAAATGATCCACCCGCGGCGCGACGACCGCGGCAATCAATATATCTTTTTTCCGGGGTCCTGAACTTGTTTGGCGGTGTAAAGTACCGTGCCGGCGGCCTTGCCGTCGGTTTCGACCACCTTGCAGATGTAAATGTCCTGAATCGGGTTATGCGTTTCCGGATCGAACCGGAATGGCCCTCGCGGCGCGTCGAATTTGACCTTGACCATGGCCTCGGCCAGCTTGTCTTTTGCAGTGTCGCCGTTGGTTGCCTTCAAGGTCTCCGCAATCGCCACGCCGGCAACGTACCCGTAGTCGGAGAAAATGTCCGGCAGCGCGTTGTATTTTGCCTGGTACGCGGCGACAAAACGCTTGCTCTCCGGATTGTCCACGGCGGGGATATAGGTCGTTGCGGAGATCACACCGACCATCGCCTTGCCGAGCGTATTGAGCATCAGAGAATCGATGATGGTAAAGCCGGTCAGCGGCATCTTTTGGAGCAAGCCATATTCGCCATATTGCTGAATGAAGCGCACCGCATCGGTGCCGGGCATGAAATCGTAAGTCACCGGCGGATTGAGCGATTTGATGTCGGTGAGGTAGGCGCTGAAATCCGTCGTCCCCAATGGCGGAAATATCTCCTTCAGCACCTTGCCGCCCTTCTTGACGTAAGGCCCCTTGAATTCCGCGATGACGTCCCGGCCGCCGGCGTAGTCCGAGCCGGTCAAAACGATCTCCTTGCCGAGATTGTCGAAGACCCATTCCGCCATCGGTGCGCTCAGCTGATAGGCCGAAATCGAAGTGCGGAACAGATAAGGGTATCGATCCCAGGTGATTGCGTCGGTGCCGGCGCCGGAGACGATGTAGAACGCCTTCTGCTGTTTCATGTAGTTCAACACCGCAAGCGCCACATTGCTCGCCTGCACGCCGACGACCATGTCGACATTGTCGCTTTCAACAAGCTTCTTCGCTTTTTGCAGCCCGACCTGGGGATTGAACTGGTCGTCTTCCTTGATCAATTCGATTTTTCGGCCGCCCGCGGTCCAATTGATGCTGTCGAAATAGAGCGACATGCCGTTAAAATTGTTCACGCCCGCATAGGCGATGGCGCCGGTGAAGGAATTGAGAACGCCGATGCGGACCGGCTTGTTCGCCTGCGCCAGGATGGCGGGCGCGGCGAAATTGGAGGTGAGAACCGCGCCGGCGCCGGCGGTGCGAGAAATAAAGCTGCGGCGCGAAATTCCCCTGGATTTTGTCATGTTCCCCTCCCTTTTGTTGCGCCATGCGACTGCATTCGGCAGCGTGTGTCAATGCGGCGCTGCGACCGCGCACCCCACAATCAGATTTCATCGGCCAGACCAAAACGGCCCCAAACCTGACCCGCCGCCATCCCGGCCAATTCGCGGCCGCACTCGCGCAGGATCAGCGGATGGGCATGTAGATGCTGCGTGCCGGCATGGATGTCACGAAAGCACCGCTGGATCGGTCCGTCGCGCAATGCGCCGCCGCCGCCGGCGCGATAGGCGAAATTGCAGACGTCCGCCACCGTCGAAGTGATGTGACTCATCGACAGCCGGGCGAGCGTGGTCTGTCGCGTCGACATGACCTCGCCGCGCACCAGCGATGTCTCGATCTCCGCCCAGGTCTCGTATACCAGCGCACGCGCGGCGCGAAACTGCGCTTCGGCCGCTCCGTAATGCTCGCGGAAGCTGTCACTGTCGCGCAAGCGGCCGGTCGGGCCGGACTGCTGCCGCGCAAAGGCTGCGATCTCGTCGAGCGCGCGACGGCCCACGCCCAAAGCAAAACCGGTATGACCGATGACCGCAACGCCAAGGAGTCCGATCAGATAAACATTGCCGCCGCGCTTCGGCTGTAGAACGCCCGGCGGATGCGAGAATTCCTGCGGCACGAACAGGTCGGTAATCGTGTAATCGACGCTGCCGGTCGCGCGCAGGCCGAGGACGTTCCAATCGTCGGCGAGAATGGCGTCGCGGCGCGGCGTGATGAAGATGCGGACTTCCGGCTGCCCATCCGGGCCGCGGCGGGGCACGCCGTTTTCGACCACAACGGCGCCGGAGTGGATGTAGTCGGCATGTTTGGTGCCGCTGCCGTAGCGCCAGTTACCGCTTAAGCGAAAGCCGCCGCGTGCGACGGTGGCGGTGCCATTCGGACCGCCATGACCGGCGATGATCGGAACCGAATCGCGTCCAAATATCTCTTTCGCTGCGCCGTCATCCAGGAAGGCCGCGCCGGTGCCGATGCAGAGTCCGGCGGCCATAACCACCCAGCCGGTCGAGCCGTCGGCGCGGCTTAGCTCCTCGATCACGCGCAGCGCCGCGATCGGCTTGGCCTCGGCTCCGCCGAAACATTCCGGCAGCATCAGCGCGAAGAAATCGCCGCTGCGCAGCGCCGCCATGGTGCGATCGGTCAACGCGCCGCGCGCGTCGCCCGCTGCTGCTTCTTTGCTGAGCAGATCGCATAGTGACTGCGCCTTCGCCAGGAGCGCAGTCGCAGTGCCGGCCGATGCCGAATTTCCGCGGGTCATGACTGATGCCAGCACAATCCGGGTTAGCTGCCGATTGCCGCCTCTGCTTGCCTTTCCACTGCGACATCGGGCGGAGCGATCCCGAACTCAGCCTTGAGTCGCGGGTAGACCTCACGCGCGAACGTCTTGATGCCCAGCACGGTCTCTTGATGATCGAGAAAGCCGGCTTGTCCCATCAACAAGATATGGCCAAAGCCGCCGACATAGTCATAGACTTTCCTGATCTGCTTCACGACCTGGTCCGGCGTTCCCGCCATCATGATGCCCGACTTGATCGCGTTTTCCACGGTCGGCGATTCGCCGAAATGGCTCAGCGGGCTCGTCCTGCCGCGCATGACGTCGACTGCCGTGCGGACCGGCACATAGCCGGGCGGATAGGTGAACTGCGGCACGATCTTGTTGGCGGTGACGTACCACATCAGCTTTTCCGCCCCGCTTCGCGCTTCGGCTTCGCTCGGCGCGGTGTAAACCAGCGCGGCATAGGCCAGGCGATCGAGCGGCACGGTGTTGCCGCGGCCGGCTTCGCGCCAGCCTTTGCGATAGCCGTCGAAAACCGCGCGCGTGCCGTCGTAACCGGTGAGAAACGTCGCCTGCACAAAGCCCCGGCTGCCGACGCGCGCCGCGCCGCTCGCACTCGTGGTGCTGACCCAAATCGGCGGATGCGGCTGTTGGTAGGGCCGCGGCCAGATATTGATCATGCGGTGGTGAAAGAACCGGCCCTCGTGGCTCACCGGCCCGTCGTGCGACGTCCAAGCCTTGATGATGAGATCGAGCGCCTCCCAGTGCCGCTCGTTCATGCGCACCGGATTGCTGTTGGCGGCGGCGACCTCCCACGGCACGCCGCGTACGAAGCCGACTTCGACGCGGCCGCGCGACAGCACGTCGGCCATCGCCATCTCCTCGGCAACCCGCACCGGCTGGCGCCGGTTGGAGATTGGATTGCCGAGGATTAACAGACGCGCCTTCTTGGTGACGCGCGCCAAGGCGGCGAGCACCAGCGGCGCCGCGGGATCGACGCAGGTCGCCGTCTGATGATGTTCGTTGAGCATCACCTCGACGCCTTCGTCATCGGCAATGCACCACTCGTCGAGATAACGGTCCCACAGCGCGGCGCCCTTCTCCGGATCGTAGTATTTGTTGGGAAGGGTTACGCGGACCGATGAGTAGGTATCGACCGGCGGCAAATACGGATACGCCGTCTCACTGAAGTGCCAGGCTTTCATTTGCGGTTACTCCTCACAAACATCGCGGCCATGTTTGTGCATGATCAGTCATCGAGGAAAGCGAGCGCTGCGGCGGCAAACTGTTCGGGCTGTTCAAGTTGCGGGACGTGCCCGGCATCGCCGATGGTTGCGACTTTCGCCTTCGGCAACAGGCGCGCGTAGGAACGGATATACTCGTCAGAAACCAAACCGTCGCTGGCGCCGCGCAGAAACAGCACCGGCGACGTTACCCGATGCAGCCGGTGCTTGAGCTTCGGATTGTGCATGTAGGGTTCCCAGGCAATCAGCGCCAAGGTCTCTCGATTTCGCACGACGATTGTCAATTCGTCGTCGCTGAGCGAAGCCGGATTGCGCACCATCTTTACCGGATCGTGATAGATCAGACGATTGAGCTCATCGGTCGGGAGCGCGAAGATGTCGGGCACATCGAGCCGGTCCGGACTGCCGGTCTTCACCCCGACCGGCCCGACCAGCACCAGTTTGGTGAATCGCTCGGGCGCTTTGGTCGCCATTTCGGCCGCGATCCAACCGCCAACCGAGCACCCGATCAGATCGACGGTCAGAAGACCGAGCAGGTCCATCAATTCCAGATAAACGTGAGCGATGTCGTCGATGCTGTCGAGCCAGTCGGGGAGCGCCGATTTGCCAAAGCCCGGATGTGACGGGCAAATCAGGCGGCGGCTGGCGGCGAGAAGGGCATTGACCGGCTGCCGTGGATCGAAACCGCCGGCGCCATGGAGCATCATGAGCGGGGCACCGGTCCCGAATTCGCTAACGTCGAGTTCGAAGCCGGCGACCGTAATCATTTCACTGGTCACCGGCCGATCCTCGCCGCTTGGCCGGGAGCCGGAACCCTCGGCGATCGGCGCGCGGCTTTGCGCCATACACGACTATTGCAGTCTACCTGCGACATGTCCGCTCCTTGGACTCTCCCCGTAGAAATATTGTAACACAAGCCCGCAGGCGGCAGTCTTCCATGAGCGGACCGTCTCAAGAAGTGTTCGCCGCACATAACAACCATGACAAACGGGGAGGATAGAATGCACCGGCGGAAGTTTTTGGCCACTGCCGCGGCGATGCCCGCGGCAGCGCTCATTGGCAGCGGGCGCGCCCGGGCCGAGCAGCACCTCAAATGGGCGGTGTTCACCCCGGACAGCGAAGTGACCTTCCGCACGGTGATGAAGCCGTTTGCGGAAACCGTCCAGCGCGAGACCGACAACGCCGTGGTGTTTGATCTGTTTCCGAACGGCGCACTCGGCCGCAATCCCGGGCAACAGCCGCAGATGCTGCTTGACGGCGTCGCCGACCTGGCCTGGGTAGTGCAGTCCTATTCACCCGGCCGCTTCCCGGATACCGAGGTTCTTGAGCTTCCAGGAATGTTCAAGGACATTCGCGAATCGTCGCTGGTGGCGACGGGACTTGCCAAAAACAACGTGCTGAAGGACTACGGCGACTATTACATCGTAGGATTGTGGGGAACGGCGCCCTATTCCATCCACACGAATTTCCCGGTCAATTCGATTGCAGATCTCAAAGGCAAGACGATCCGGGCATCGAGCAAGAACGAAAGCGCGGCGTTACGCGCCTTCGGGGCCGTTCCTATCGGCATGCCGGTCACCGAAATCCCCGAGGCGATCAGCCGGGGCACCATCAGCGGCACGACGTCGCATTTGTCTCCGTTCTTCGACTTTGGCCTCGATCGGGTCACCAACAATCACTTCTTCATCGGGCTCGGCGTCGTTCCGCTCGCGGTCCTCATGAATAAAAAGAAATTCGACGCGTTGCCCGAAACTTCACGCGCGGTGATCGAGCGCAATGCCGGATACGCGCTGACCAAAAAGTGGATCGATTCGATCACCAGCTACAACGCGGCCAATCTGGAGAAGCTCAAAAGCAACCCGAAAAACAAGATCGTGTTTCCGGACCAGGCTCAACTCGACGAGGCGCAGAAGCTGCTCGCGCCGGTCCTGGAGGAATGGGTTGCGGCGAGTGAACGGCACAAGGAATTGAAGGCCGCGCTCGAC
>VFSW01007315.1_pt1 | contig 16037 bp, 17 predicted proteins | sample 5358111 | NCBI WGS metagenome assembly VFSW01 (sample SAMN11554181, study PRJNA540505) | mine drainage metagenome | isolation source: sediment from site ElyBrook_90M | place: USA: Ely Copper Mine, Vershire, VT | collected 2017 | reverse complement strand
GATCATCTGGTGGCGGCGGCGCGGGGGGACACTGGTGAGCGGCGCGGGGGGAGAGAGATGCACAGAGAAAAAGATTTGAACGAGCTTGTGAAACGCCTCAAGGAAGCTGCGCGAGCGAACCTGAGCGCGGTTGTGCTATATGGCTCTGCCGCCGACCATGAGTTTCACGAGGAGCACTCGGATCTGAACATCCTGTGCCTGGTCAACCGGCTCGATGGGGCGGACCTGGCAAATCTTCGACCAGTGGGGTTGTGGTGGTGGCGTAAGGGTCATCCGACACCGCTCGTTTTTACGCTCGAAGAGTTGCGCCATTCCGCCGACGTCTTTGCGATCGAGTTGCTGGACATAAAACAGCACCATCAGATGCTGTTGGGGGAGGATTGTTTCGCGGATCTGGATGTCCCGATGACGCTCCACCGCTTGCAGGTCGAGCGTGAGTTGCGCACAAGCGTGACCCGCCTGCGCCAGGCGTTTCTGCGGTCGCGTGGCCGCCGGTCGGAACTGGCCGAGCTGATGATTGCTTCAGCGTCGACGTTTGCCGCGCTCTTTCGCCACTCGCTTATCGCGCTGGGCGAGGCGGCACCGGACTCGCGTCGGGGCGCCGCCGACCGGTTGGCGGCGCTTGTCGGATTCGATCCCGCAGCGTTTCATACCGTGCTTGATCTGCGCGAGGGGAAGAGGGCTGCGGGAGAAGTCAACCACGAGCAAACGTTTGCGGCATACCTGGACGCAGTGACGCGCGTAGCGGAGGGAATGGACCGGCTTCTCGCGACGAAGCAGTAGGCTGTGAAATTGGGCTTTAGTCGATGGGTGTTTGGAGACTAGAGAAGGAGTTACGGAAATGAAGAGACTGCTGATTGTCATCGTTGTACTGGCAATTGTGGCGCTCGCCATTGGCGGGATGTATGTCGGGCGCCGCAATCAAATGGTTACAAAGAGCCAAACCGTGACGGCGTCGTGGGCTCAGGTAGACGTCGTACTCCAGCGCCGCGCCGATTTGATTCCGAACCTGGTCGAGACCGTGAAGGGCTACGCGGCCCAGGAGCAGACCGTCTTTGGGGATATCGCCAAGGCACGTTCTGCGCTGCTTGGTGCACAGACTCCTGCCGGTCGCATCGCGGCGAATGGCCAGCTTGACGGGGCAATTGGCCGCCTGCTCGCTATCGTCGAGAATTATCCGCAGCTCAAGTCAAACGAGAATTTCCAGCGCTTGCAGGACGAGCTAGCCGGCACGGAGAATCGCATCGCGGTCGAACGGCGTCGCTACAATGAGGCCATACAGGACTACAACACCTATATCGGACTCTTCCCGAACAATATTTTTGCAGGCTGGGCCGGCTTCAAACAGAACACAGCGTATTTCGCTGCTTCGGAGGCTTCGCGCGAGGTGCCGAAGGTGCAATTTCCTGGCCGAGCGAATAAGTGAATTCTCCTGGGTTCGGCACCTGGTACAGAAAAATGGCCGTGTTGCAGAGAGTCGTTTCAAGGAACTGGAAAAGGCTGGGACCCGCAGTCGTGTTGCTGACTTCTGCCACGCTCGCTGTAGCACAGGGACCACAGATTCAGGCCGATGACCTCGTGCGGCAGAGCGTAGCCAACGAGTTGAAGGCCGCCGCCGTACCCGGACACTATATGTATCGGCTTCGCACAGAAACATCGGGTCGGTCTGAGACCAAGACGATGATTCAAACCACAGACTGGTTGATCGGACGGTTGACCCAAGTCGATGGAAAGCCGTTGTCCGCTGGCCAACGTCGACAGGAAGATCAGCGACTCGTGCGTATGCTGAGCAGTCCCGAGCAGTTGCGTGATGAAGAACAGGAACAACGCAAGTATGAAAAGAGGGTGTGGGACATCGTGAGAGTTTTTCCCGAAGCCTTTCTTTACGAATACGCCGAAACGGCACGGGGATCCGACGGCGATGAGCTTGTTCGGCTGACGTTCCGACCAAACCCGGCCTTCAGATCCCCTTCGCGTGAACTGGCAGTCCTGCGCGGAACTAAGGGTAGCGTGTGGATCGATTCGACTGCCCAGCGAGTCGTGCGCGTTGATGCCACGCTCTTCCGCCCTGTGGATTTTGGATGGGGCATTCTCGTCCGGCTGGACGAAGGCGGAAGCTTTGTTCTCGAAGGAGGGAAAACGGACAGCGGCATGTGGGTGGTCAAGACTCTGCAGCTTCATTTCACTGGGAAGGTGTTACTCGTTAAGGGTCTGACGATCGACTCGGCGATGAAGACGGCGGATTTCAGGCCCATGCCTGACAACCTCACGCTGACCGAGGGATTGGAACTGCTGAGAAAGCAGGACGAAACGATGGCCCAAACAGCGGGGAGTCAATGAGCCAAACCGCCAAAGTCGCCTATTTCTCGATGGAGATTGCGCTCGACCCTTCGATCCACACTTACAGTGGCGGGTTGGGCGTTCTAGCGGGAGACACGCTCCGTTCGGCTGCCGATCTCGGTGTGCCCATGGTGGCGGTCACGCTGGCTCATCGCAAAGGCTATTTCCGGCAGCGCTTGGACGAGATGGGAAATCAGACAGAGGCAGAAGATCCGTGGCGTCCTGAGGACGCGCTGACGCCGGAGAAGCCGACTGCGGCTGTGGTCATCGAGGGCCGTACGGTGCGCGTGCGCGGATGGCGATTTACCGTTCAAGGAATTTCCAGGCATGCAGTGCCGGTCTTTCTGCTCGACACCGATCTTCCCGAAAATAGCCCTTGGGATCGCCGGCTGACCGACTACCTATACGGAGGCGATGAACACTACCGAATTTGTCAGGAAGCGATCTTAGGCATCGGTGGGGTGCGGATTCTCCGCGAATTGGGCTACACGCAGTTGCAGGGTTTCCACATGAACGAAGGACACTCGTCGTTCCTGGCTCTGGCCTTGCTAGAGGAGCAGCTTGGTCGGCCAGATCTACGTACAGCAACCGAACACGACATTGAAGCAGTCCGGGGGCGCTGTATCTTTACCACGCACACCCCCGTGCCGGCCGGACACGATCAGTTTCCCAGAAGCCTCGTGAATCAGGTACTCGGTGAGCGTATGGGTTCGGTTCTTGATGCCACGCATTGCTGCCCCAAAGGGATCTTGAACATGACGTTCCTGGCCCTTCGTTTTTCGCGTTACATCAACGGAGTCGCCATGCGGCACGGCGAAATATCCCATGACATGTTTCCGAACTATCCGGTCCATGCGATTACGAACGGCGTCCACGCCCTCACTTGGACGTCACCGCCCTTTCGCGAACTGTACGATCGCCACATTCCAGAATGGCGTTACGACAACCAGTACTTTCGCTACGTCCTTGGGATACCCGTGGAAGAGATTCAGCAAGCGCACAAGCGCGCAAAGAAGACTTTATTCGACGAGGTGAAAGCGGCCACAGGAGTTCAACTGGACGAAGCAGTAATGACCCTCGGCTTCGCGCGGCGAGCAGCCACGTACAAACGGACGGATTTCCTCTTTTCAAGCGTCGAAAGCCTGGAGAGGATCGCCGATTCGATAGGCCCGCTTCAAATTGTGTATGGCGGTAAGGCTCATCCACACGATGAAGGTGGTAAAGCGCTCATCCGTCGAGTCTTTGAAGCGGCCCTGGCCCTGAAGAACCATCCGATACGAGTGGTCTACGTTCCCAATTACGACTGGCGTTGGGGACAGCTTCTGACCAGTGGAGTGGATCTCTGGCTGAATACGCCACAGCGGCCATACGAAGCATCGGGAACCAGTGGGATGAAGGCCGCGCTCAACGGGGTGCCTAGCTTGAGCGTCCCCGATGGTTGGTGGCTGGAGGGACATTTAGAGGGAGCGACGGGTTGGGATATCGGGCGTTCCGAAGGCGTGTCTGAGGACCCCGCAAGCGAGGCTGCCTCGCTCTACGACAAGTTGGAGTCAACCATCGTTCCTATGTTCTACAGGGCACCCGTGGCGTACGCACAAGCCATGCGCTCGACCATCGCCGTAAACGCGTCCTTCTTTAACACGCAGCGCATGCTCTCTCAGTACCTGCGAAATGCATACCAGTCCATCGAAATCGACGTTGCGGCCGCGGCAGCCGAGAGAGGCGCGGCGTGAGCGGCATGCAAGTTCTTGTTTGAAGGCATTAATATGGCCACTGAGGAACTAAAGGGAGTCGCGGTCGAAATTTCTGGAGCGGGTCCCGCCGGGCTCGCGGCCGCGCTGACCGTCGCAAGAGCAGGTGGCCGCGCCGTGGTTCATGAGCACAACGCGGATGTGGGTGGCCGCTTCCACGGCGACTTTCAAGGACTTGAAAACTGGACGGTCAAGGAAGACGTTATCGAAGAACTCGGGCGCCTTGGAATCGATGCCACCTTTGAGCACACCCCTTATCGCGAGTACACGATCTTTGACCCGGAGGGACGCCAATTCGCATATCGTTCACCCCAACCCTTGTTTTACGTAGTCCGCAGGGGCTCACAAGCTGGAACACTTGACGCCTGCCTGAGGGACCAAGCCGTCGCCGCAGGCGTGGAAATTCGCTTCAAAGACCCGTCCCAACGTTTGGCAAAGGGAGGCATCGTTGCCCAGGGGCCTCGAGGTTCGGATGCCATTGCTGTAGGTCAGGTGTTCGAGACGGATATGGCGGATGGAGCCTTCGGCGCGCTCTCCGATGAGCTTGCTCCAAAGGGATATTCGTACCTGCTAATCCACAAAGGTCGAGGAACAGTTGCTTCGTGTCTCTTCCAGGATTACCACAACGAGAAGAAATATCTGGCGCGCACAGTCGAATTCTTCAGTAAGAAGGTCGGCGTCCGCATGACGAACGCAAAGCACTTTGGCGGCACGGGCAACTTTTTGGCGCCGCGCACGGCTCGCAAAGGAAGACTGCTGTACGCCGGTGAGTCAGCTGGATTTCAAGACGCGCTGTGGGGCTTCGGGATGCGTTACGCCATGCTGTCCGGTGGATTGGCCGGGCGGTGCTTCTTGGATGGCTGCCCGGAGGAATATGACCGCCGGTGGCAGGAGCGCATTGGTGGACTACTGCGCGCTTCCATTGTGAATCGCTATCTGTTTGAAAAGCTGGGCAACTCTGGATACGCAACTCTATTGGCTGACGTTCAGAAGTACTCGGATGGCCGTGATTGGTTGCGCGATCACTACGCAGAAACCTGGTGGAAGTCTTTGCTGTTTCCCATCGCGAGACGCGCGGTCCGAACGAGCCAGAAAGAGGCTGGCTGCCCGAAAGAAGGATGCGACTGTACGTGGTGCCGCTGCCAGCATCCGCCACTGAAAGCCTAACCCAGAAGGAGAGAGCGTCTTAGTTGGTCCAACAAGGGTGCGGAAAAAAGAAAAAGGCCACGATCCAAAGCAATGGGAGTGTTCGCACGATGGTTCCAGCAGCGAGCGAAGATAAGGAGCGACTGTATGAGTGCCTTGTGTGCGGTCTTCACTACATACGAAAAGAGTGGGCAGAACAGTGCGAAGCCTGGTGCAAGAAGCACCATAGCTGTAGCTTAGCGATCACAAGTCACGCAGAGGAGCGAAATAGCGCACGATGAACGGAGCACAGTATCAAATATGGGCGACATCTTCGTTGAGCAGTTAATACAAACACCTGTAGAGGAACAGGACATTGAGCTAGTGGAGCGAAAGGGTCTGGGACATCCCGACTCTCTCTGCGATTCGATTGCCAACCATGCTTCGGTCGCCCTGTGCCAGGAGTACAAGAAAGCTTTTGGCAGGATTTTGCACCACAACCTCGACAAGGCACTACTCGTCGCTGGTAGCTCGAGCCCCAGGGTTGGAGGAGGGACAATCGAAAAGCCCATGCGGTTGATTCTTGGCGATCGAGCGACCGCGGCGTTTCAGGGGGAAACCATCGACGTTCAGGGCATCGTCATCGAAGCGGCGAAGGACTGGATACGGCACAACCTGCGGTTCGTGAATCCGGATTGCCACATGATTTTCCAAAGTGAGATAAAGGCGGGATCGCTGGAGTTGACGGACATTTTCGAGCGCGGCCGCATGGGAGCCAATGACACTTCGGCTGCGGTTGGCTTTGCGCCTTTCACCCTCACTGAGCAGGTCGTTTTTTCAGTGGAAAAGTACTTGAACTCTTCCCAATTCAAGCAGCAATTCCCCGAAACCGGCGAAGACATCAAAGTCATGGGATTGAGGCACAAGCATGAACTGCACTTGACGATTGCGGTCGCGTTTGTCGATCGGTTCGTAGCAGATAGCCGGACCTATTTCGCGCGAAAGGAAGAAATGGCAAAGAGTCTGTCTCGATACCTCGGTCCGCTTCAGCGCGATTACGAGCGGATCAAAGTGGACATCAACGCACTGGATGATAGGCTACGGGCCGAAGGCGGAATGTACCTCACGGTGCTTGGGACATCAGCGGAAGGAGCTGATAGTGGCCAAGTGGGTCGAGGTAACAGAGTCAATGGAGTTATTTCGCTCAACCGTCCACAAAGCACTGAGGCTCACGCCGGCAAGAACCCAGTAAGCCACGTCGGGAAAATCTACGCTTACTTTTCCAGTCATGTTGCCCAGCAAATTGCCTCGAAGGTGAACGGAATCCGGGAGGTGTATGTCCAGCTCTGCAGCCAGATTGGAAGGCCGATCGACAAGCCCCTGATGACTTCACTCAAGCTCATCCTCGAGCCGGGAGCTTCCTTGGGTGATGTCAGGGCGGACGCCGAATCTGTTGCCGCAGAAGAGTTGACGCGAATGAACGAGTTTGCGTCCATGCTGGCTACCGAAGATTTTTATCGTACTTGGGAACAGGGCATGAGGTGCGACTGTTGTGGGTAGAGTCTGCCTCCGGTCAGCGTTGCATTGGCCAGGAGACGCTGAGCTGATTTCACTGACAAAGGAGAGTCGCCATGGACAAATTCGAATACACGGTCACAACGAATAAGCCCTTTCCGGAGGCGGTGGAGGCAGTCGAAAAGAAAACAGTCGAAATGGGCTTTCGGGTTCTGCATACGCACGATATCGCTGCAACTCTGGCAGAAAAGGGATTTTCTCGGGAGCCGTTGAAGCTTATCGAAATCTGCAATGCGAAGTACGCAAGCCAGGTCCTCGACAAAGACGTGAAAATCTCGTTGATGCTGCCTTGCCCGATCAGCGTGTACGTCCAAAGTGGGAAGACGCATATCAGTACGCTCCTTCCCACATCAATTGCACATTTCTTTCCAAATGCTGGTATCGAGGGCGTGGCATCGGAGGTCGAGAATGCAGTACTCAAGATTGTGGAGGCAGCTCGCTGAGACCCCCCAGGTCAAAGGACCTCCGATGCCTAAATGGTGGCACTGAGAGTTCGGGGGCAGCGCTGCTGGGAAAACGCCAAAATGGAGGCACAGTATGAAGGATGTCGTTTGCAAGATGGATGTGAATCCAGAAACAGCGAGGGCCAAAGCGGAGTATCACGGCGAAACCTACTATTTTTGTGGACCGAGCTGCCTCCAAAAATTCCAAGCCGAACCGGGAAAATACACCACCGACGCTTCCGTTATGTCTCCCGTCGCATCAGCGGTCAAGCAACGAGTGACCGGCCCTGCGGCTGAATACACTTGTCCGATGCATCCGGAAGTCCGGCAGAAAGGTCCGGGCAATTGTCCAAAGTGTGGCATGACACTCGAACCGGCTTCCGTAGCGGCTCAAGCAGAAAAAGTCGAGTACGTGTGCCCCATGCATCCCGAGATCGTCAAGAGCGAACCGGGCTCATGCCCGATATGCGGCATGGCCCTGGAACGGAGGACCGTAAGCGCGGGAGAAGAGAAAAATCCGGAACTCGTGGACATGACGCGGCGGTTCTGGGTTGACACGGTTCTGACCATTCCGGTGCTGATAGTGGCCGTTGCGGAGTACGTGCGGTCTCTGTCGTCGCTTATAGGATGGGCTTCGCCGAACGCCAGGCAGTGGTTCGAGCTGGTCCTGGCCACCCCCATCGTGCTGTGGGGAGGGTGGCCTTTCTTCGTTCGCGGATGGCGATCCATCGTCAACCGCAGCCTAAATATGTTCACACTGATCGGGCTTGGTGTGGGTGTTGCCTACTTCTATAGCGTCGTCGCTACGCTCTTCCCAAGTATTTTCCCCGCGACTTTTCGTGGGGAAAGCGGCGAAGTGGCAGTGTACTTCGAAGCTGCAGCGGTCATCACCACGCTGGTGCTTCTCGGGCAGGTCCTCGAACTAAGGGCGAGAAGCGAGACGAGCGCGGCAATCAGAGCGCTCCTCGGTCTTGCTCCAAAAACGGCGCGCTTGGTTCGCGAGGACGGTACGGAAATCGACGTGCCGCTCGACCAGGTCAAGCCCGGCGACCGTTTGCGGGTACGTCCCGGCGAGAAGATTCCAGTCGACGGCGTTGTTCTAGAGGGATCGAGCAGCGTGGACGAATCGATGATCAGCGGCGAGCCAATCCCCGTCGAAAAGCAGAAGGACGCACGCGTCGTGGGCGCGACCGTGAACGGCACTGGCTCTCTCGTTATGCGAGCGGAGCGTGTCGGATCCGAAACGCTGCTGGCTCAAATCGTGCGAATGGTGAGTGAAGCTCAGCGTAGCCGCGCGCCTATCCAGAAGCTTGCGGACATCGTGTCTGGTTACTTCGTGCCCGTCATCGTCGGCATTGCCGCAGTAACATTCGTCGTCTGGGGATTGCTGGGTCCGAATCCTCGAATGGCGCACGCGATCATCAATGCGGTGGCGGTTCTCATCATTGCCTGCCCATGTGCGTTAGGGCTAGCCACGCCGATGTCCATCATGGTGGCCACCGGCAAAGGTGCGACCGTGGGTGTTCTCTTCAAGAATGCCGAAGCCATCGAATTCATGCGCAAAGTGGATACCCTCGTTATGGACAAGACCGGAACCCTCACGGAGGGCAAGCCGAAGCTGGTCTCAGTCGAACCGGTTGATGGCTTTGAAACAGAAAAACTGCTGCGTCTCGGAGCGACACTTGAGCGCGGCAGCGAGCATCCCTTGGCGGCGGCCATCGTAAAGGGTGCAGAGGAGCGAGGAATTACGCTCAGCTCGGCCGAAGCCTTTGAATCACTCACGGGCCGAGGCGTGCGTGGACGTGTGGACGGTTCCCAAGTTGCTCTCGGCAACCTCAAACTTCTTGAAGAATTGGGCGTGAATCCCGGCGGCTTGGCGCAAAAGGCAGAATCCATGCGTACCGATGGCCAGACGGTTATGTTTATTGTTGTCGAGAACAAAGTAGTTGGGTTGCTTGGCGTGGCGGACCCCATCAAGCAGACCACTCCGGAAGCGATCCGCCAGCTTCACGGGGACGGCATCCGTATTGTAATGCTCACGGGGGATAGCCGGACCACAGCGCAAGCTGTGGCTAATAAGCTCCAAATCGACGAAGTTATCGCCGAAGTTCTGCCGCAAGACAAAGCCAGCATCATAAAGCGTCTCCAAAGCGAAGGCCGTTTCGTGGCCATGGCTGGCGATGGCATTAACGACGCTCCCGCACTCGCCCAGGCGCAGGTTGGAATCGCCATGGGAACGGGGACTGACGTGGCGATGGAGAGTGCGGGCGTCACTCTGGTGAAAGGCGATTTGCGCGGCATCGTGCGGTCGCGGTTCCTGAGCCGGGCCACGATGAAAAACATCAAGCAGAACTTATTCTTCGCCTTCGTCTATAACGCGCTGGGCGTTCCCGTTGCTGCGGGCGTGTTGTACCCGTTTTTCGGTTTGCTGTTGAGTCCCATCATAGCAGCGGCGGCAATGAGCTTTAGTTCGGTATCTGTTGTAGGAAACGCCTTGCGGCTTAGAAAGATTCGTCTCTAGGCCGGGTGATGGATCTGGCGTCCTACCGGGGAGGACTCGATGCCCCAGGATGGCTGGCACAACCTCTTTCAATGGTGGTTGAAGCACTGGACGTGGTTCTTCTGGATCATGGTTCTGCTCGTAGTGGTGCAGCAGGCCGTTCGGTGGTTCAGAATCCGCGCGGCGGTATCGAAAAGCTTGCCGGCTGGTCCAGAGGAAATACTGAAGCTACGCTACTCGTGTGGCGAGATTGACAGGTCAGAATACAAGCGCCGACTCGATGGTTTGCGCCGTCTACGAAGGAGCGCATGAATAGAAGCATGTGTAAGCGTATCGCCGTCCGGTGAATGCTGTGAAAGGCAACATGCCTGCAAAATGGAAGTAAGGAAAGCGAGGCGATTTTCATGCAAGACAAACGTCAGCAAAATCAATTGTGGTCGAGATTGCTGTGGATTCTGCTTCTTCTCTTGCCAGTGGCGATTCTTTTCCTAGCGCCGGGCGGGGGATTCGTTAGGGGCGCAATCTGGTTTTGGCTTACCTTGGCGGTCTCCTTCTGGTTGGCTTGGTCGATTTTCGGTTCTCCGAACGAAGACAAAGCGACGGAACCACAGATACGTATGCTCGAAACCGATGAAGAGCCCAGCGCGATTCGGGAAGTCATGGGCGTAAACGTAGCGATGGAGGAAGCGGGAATTCAAGTCTTTCGAGGAAAGCTGTTGCTGCCTGCTGCAACGGTGTACGAAAAATTGAAGGCCACCTTTCGCGGAAAAGCGATCCCGATGGTGCGGGAGGACGAGAGAGGGGGTTCCGCCATCCTGCTTGTGCCCGACGGCAATCACGAATCGCCCAGCGAACATCCCATTCGTCCGTGGGTACATTGGCTCCTGTTAGGTTTGACCCTCTTGACCACCACATGGGCCGGGGCTGCACACCAGGGCGTTGATCTTTTGCGCGAGCCAATCCGGTTCGCTGTGGGACTGCCCTATTCGTTGGGCCTGATGGCCATTCTTGGTATCCACGAATTGGGCCACTACTTCACGGCGCGCAAGCACGGCATGCGGGTAACCCCACCCTACTTTATCCCGGTCCCGTCCTCCCTGGGGACATTCGGGGCGTTCATCCAGATGAGGTCGCCAGCTGAAAATCGCAGGGTGCTATTCGATGTCGCCGTGGCGGGCCCGCTGGCGGGCCTTGCCATCGCGATTCCCGCGCTACTCATAGGCTTGCGCTCGTCGGTTGTCTTGACGGCAAGCCCATCTTCCTCGGCAGAACATACGATCGGAGTTTCCGCCGGCTCTTCCGTTCTGTTTGCGCTTCTTTCTAAGATTGCGCTCGGCAGTGCCGTTGGTGAAGGGCACGTACTGCGGCTCAGCCCTCTAGCGTTCGCTGGGTGGCTTGGACTGCTCGTCACCGCCCTAAATCTTTTGCCGATTGGGCAGTTAGACGGCGGCCATATGGCGCGCGCGATGTTCGGGGCACGGACGGGCGGAACAATCAGCAGTTTGTCTATGTGGTCGCTGTTTCTGCTGGCAATTTTCGTCTGGCCCGGCCTTTTGATGTGGGCGATCATCGTTTTCTTCATCGCAGGTTCCAGCGCATCTCCTCTTGAAGATGTGACTTCGCTTACTCCGTGGCGACGAAGGCTCGGGTACGTGACATTTGCCATTCTAATCGGGATATTGCTTCCTCTCCCGCATGCATTGTGGCAGGCGGCCGGGATTCATTGCCCGTACCTGTAGACACAGCAGGTTCAACGAAACGGATGGTGCGAACTCATGTCTTGGGCACGTGAACAGGGTAGTCCCTCCCCGCTGGGGGCGACTTGGATTGCCGCAGAGGAGGCGTATAACTTCGCTCTCTACTCCAAGGATGCGGAAGAGGTAACGGTGCTGCTGTATGCGCCGAAGGATCTGGCGAACCCTGTTTTCAGCTATTCCTTCGACCGTTTCAAAAACAAGACCGGACCGGTGTGGCACGCGCGCATCCGGAAGGACGATATGGGTAATGCTGGATTCTACGCCTATTCGGTGGGTGGATCTCAGAAAGCCTTCCGGCCCGAAAAGGTTCTTCTCGATCCCTATGCAAAAGAGGTGTTTTTCCTCCCTCGTATGAGTGGATCGCAGCGACTGCCCGAGGTAGCAACGCGGGAAGGGCTCCGCTGGGAGTCCTTTGCGATCACAAGATGGCCTTTAACTGGGGAGATGACCGTCATCCGCGCCACGACGGGGACCTAGTCATATATGAAATGCACGTCCGGGGATTTACGATGAATCCGAACTCTGGCGTTAGCCGGACTCAACACGGAACTTTCTCCGGAGTCGTCGAAAAAATTCCCTATCTGAGGGAGTTGGGGATCACTGCGGTTGAGCTCATGCCTGTCTTCGAGTTCGATGACACAGAACCGAACTATTGGGGCTACATGCCGCTCAACTTTTTTGCGCCTCACCAGAAATATGCCTCCGATCCAAGCAGATGTGAGGCCATTCAGGAATTTCGGGGAATGGTGAGGGCACTCCATGAAGCCGACATCGAAGTCATTCTGGATGTCGTCTACAACCACACCGGCGAGGGCAACGAACAGGGCGCAACCTTGAGCTTCAAGGGGATTGACAATGAGAACTATTACATTCCCTCGGGAGACTCTGATCATCCTTACGCTGACTTCACGGGAACTGGCAACACACTGGCTTGTGCAGACCGCGTCGTGCGGCAATTGATTGTCGATAGCCTGCGATACTGGGTGCGTGAGATGCATGTGGACGGTTTCCGGTTCGATCTTGCGTCCGTCTTCTCCCGAAATAATGACGGCTCAATCAATTTCGACGATCCGCCCATCTTCGGTGACATTGCTGCCGATCCTCACCTTTCGCAGGTTCGTCTGATAGCGGAGCCGTGGGAGGGCAATCCCGGCTACCCCAATTACGAGTTGGGCGAATTTGTATTGAAAAGCCCCGGTCGGATGCCTGGTTGCGAAATGCTGGGTGGTAGTTGTTGCCCCACGACGAATGTTCTTCAAAGTAGCTTTCCGGGGGTCGGGTGGAGGCAATGGAATGACAGGTTCCGGACGACCGTTCGGCACTTCGTCAAGAGCGATCCGGGATTTGTTTCTGACCTGATGACCAGGATATATGGCAGTTCGGATATATTCCCTGACTCCCTGCGAGAAGCATATCGTCCCTACCAAAGCCTGAATTACGTCAGCTCGCACGACGGGCTGACCCTTTACGACTTGGTTTCCTATAATTCCCCAGAGAGTTGGAACTGCGGCGACCGTAATGGAGAAGAAGGCATCAGCACGGATGTGATGAAATTGCGTAAGAGGCAAGTCAAGAACTTCGTTTGCTTGCTGCTTCTCTCCAACGGAACCCCCATGTTTCGCGCGGGCGAGAATTCCTGCAGACGCAGGATGGTGACCTCAATCCGTACAACGTTGACAGCCCAAAGACTTGGCTTGACTGGAGCCGCTTGAAAGCCCACCGAGATGTCTTTCGCTTCTTTCAGGCGATGATCGCATTCCGCAAGAGCCATCCGAGTCTGGCCCGTTCAGTGTTTTGGCGCGACGACGTGAAATGGTACGGCGTTGGGAAAGAAGTGGATTGGTCCTTTGAGTCACACACTCTGGCCTTCTGCCTTCACGGTGCTGCGGTCGGCGACGGGGACCAGTACGTAATCATGAATGCTTACTGGGAGCCCCTCACGTTCACGATACAGGAGGGGACGCCCACAGAATGGAAGAGAATTGTCGATACATACCAGGACAGCCCTGACGATTTTGTTGGCCCTGCAGCGGCTCCGGCGCTTTCATCGTTGTCCTATACCGTCCGCCCTCGGTCGGTCATCGTGCTGCTGCGGCCTTAGCTGGATGTGGTCCGGATGAACAAATACCTGTTCGCGCTACTCGCATGTTTGGTCGTCGTCATGATTGGCTTTGGCGTTACGTTGCCTGTGCTACTGTTCCAGCTCTGTACAAGGCTGCAGTGGAGGAGGTTCAATTAATCGCCAAGACGGAAGACGAAATCGCCATTCGTCAAATCCTGGGCAGTTGTTCAGGGATAGCGCAAGGCGTAGCTGCGCTCCGAAATCAATTTGGAGATGCTCGTGGAAGGCTAGGTTCGGCCGTAGAAAAGCGTCTTGCACGTCTTGCCGCGAACGCAGTCGGGGCGCTCTGTACGTGCCTCATCGAATCGCTTGAAGCTACGCGAAAAAAGGGTTCTCAGGCGACGGCGTGAGGATGACTCCTGACTGCGATCACTGAATAGTCCGCTCTTGGCGGGCTGCGCGGATATTTTGTCCGCGCCGATAGCGTTGAGAATGTGGGTTGCGGTTTGCTGGATGTCTTCGAGGGTTTCGGTGAGGAGCTTGGCATCACCCTCGTAGCGTTGGATGTAGTCCTGCGCTGCCGATCCCGTCTCCAGACCGATGGCTTGAGAAATAACGAATGCGACAGTCTCGGCCTCAGTCTCGCGGATGCGTTTCGACATGCTGTTTCGACGCTCAGTACGGTGCATCATATCGTGCGCGAGTGTCGGGAACTCTTCAGCCGGGCCTAGTGTCGCGTTACTGCAATAGGTGACACATGGAAAAGGCAGCGCGGAATCCTTGGAAGTGCGTAAGCCCTACGGAATTCAGCCGATTTCTTTCCTCAAGGCGTCCTCGCGCGTGTCACTTTCTTACGTAACACGACACTAGCCGGGCAGCAACGTGATCTTACCGCTTGCCGAAGTGGTACGCACCGGGGCAATGTCCTCAGAATATTCAAGAGCGATGCCTTGTTCGGTCACACACTTCGCAAGGCGCTCACGGTAGTCGCGAGGATCGCAGGCGCCCATTTTAGGTTGCAAGTCGGCGCGAACCCGGCTGACGGCCTCTCGACCTGGAGGAGTATGCGACGAAGAACAATTCGGTTCATTCGGAAGGGCCTCGGGTGTATAAGTGTGCCCATCCAGGAGGTCAAAACGGAAATCCCGGTTAACAGTTCACTTCACAGGCGGGTCGTGAACACGCCATTATTTCTTGGAGAGCTTGTTAATCATGACGACCGGCAGGACCACCACCAGTACGCCGATCACCGTCCAAATCCACATCCCTCCGCCCATCCATCCGCCTGTATGATTCATCGTAAAGCTCCTTTCGTTGCGCTGCAACCAGCCCACCATCTGGCAATCCAGATTGTTTCCGTGATTAATGTCTTGTTATCGTTTTATTTGCAGCAACCGCGCATTGACGGCCACGATCACCGTGCTCGCGGACATCAACAGCGCACCCTCAAGACTTTTGCTCTAGCCAGTCGGTGATCCGTTTCGGAATCCACGTTTAAGAGTATTCAGCCAGGCGGTCGCGCAATCCGTCCAGACCTTCGGTTATTTTCTCTCTGGGATGACCTGCCGTGCCCTTTGCATCGGTGTCAACTTTGATGGAGGGAATGATTCCCGCACGGTGATGGCTTTAACAAAGGGAGTGTCATCTTTCTGTCGGCGGATCGTCTCGTCGTAGAGGATCGCGCCACTAATGCACTCACCGAGACCGGGCGTAGTCACAATCCGCTCCCGATAGGCGCGCCGGGTACTTTCATCCATCGCCAGCAGGCCTTTGTCGCTGGCGACCATCGTCCTCTCGCTGTCTATAAGCGCTTGTGCATTCATTTGGGGTTGCCCCACTTCCAGTTGCGAATTTCCGGCATGTCTTGGCCGTGCTTGTCGATGTATTGCTTGTGCTCGACAAGCTTGTCCTTGAGCTGCTGCTTCAGGTAGATGCCCTTGTCGCCGATTTGCGGCAGACGGTCGATGGTGTCCATCACGAGGTGGAAGCGGTCCAGATCGTTCAGCACCGTCATGTCGAAGGGCGTAGTGATGGTCCCCTCTTCCTTGTAGCCGCGGACGTGGATGTTGTCGTGGTTGGTGCGGCGGTAGGTCAGCTGGTGGATAAGCCACGGGTAGGCATGGAAGGCGAAGATGACCGGCTTGTCCTTGGTGAAGAGATCATCGAAATCCATGTCGCTCAACCCGTGCGGGTGCTCGGTTTGCGGCTGCAGCTTCATGAGGTCGATGACGTTGACCACCCGGATTTTCAGGTCGGGCAGATGCTCGCACATAATGGAGACGGCGGCGAGCGTCTCCAGCGTGGGCACGTCGCCACAGCAGGCCATGACCACGTCGGGTGCAACACCCTGGTCGTTGCTGGCCCACTGCCAGATGCCGATGCCCTCAGTGCAGTGCTTGACGGCGGCGTCCATCGTCAGCCACTGCGGTGCCGGGTGTTTGCCCGCGATCACGACGTTGACGTAATGGCGGCTGCGCAGGCAGT
>VFSW01007314.1_pt1 | contig 16038 bp, 23 predicted proteins | sample 5358111 | NCBI WGS metagenome assembly VFSW01 (sample SAMN11554181, study PRJNA540505) | mine drainage metagenome | isolation source: sediment from site ElyBrook_90M | place: USA: Ely Copper Mine, Vershire, VT | collected 2017 | reverse complement strand
ATCATGATATCCTCACGGTCGAATGCCGTCGAATACTTACACAGGTTCGCGGGGCGGCCGTTGCTCTTGCGGTCGATCATCGGTCCGGTTCGATAAAGATAAGCGATGTGCTGCTGCCAGTCGTCCGTCGTCAGGTTGGAGAGCCTCATCCAGAAATCGGCGTCGCCCGTGATCTGTACATCCGGTTCCTCTTCAATTGCGGCAGTGGGTTTGGTCTCCTCCTTTTGCTGCCTGCCCCGTCGTCTTTTAGTTGCCTCGGCACCGTTTACCGGCGGTCTTGTGCCTGGAAGTTGTTCTATTCCTGTCGCTACGGCCATCAAAGTCTCCTCGATTACATTGCTTTCGGACTGTGCCCTCTAGACTACACTAGTGTAACTGTCGTTGGACGGCAAATCGCAACCCGCGCATAATCAGGGCTGGCGATGTCCCAATCTAACGCCGGTCTGAACCTGCCCGCGCTTGCGCTCCATCGAACGATGGCGGGCTCCGATACCGATACCGCTACCCGGCAGACGGTCGTGAAGATGTGCGAGCTGATCCGCGACTCGGCGCGCGATCGGCTTCTTCAAAAGATAGCGGCCGATATCAAGCGCACGCTCGCAGGTAACTCCTCCGATTCAGGCGCACTCGCCTGGGGCGTGTTCTGGTGGGTCAAGCATCACGTCAAATTCAGAAGCGATGAAGCGACACTCGCGCTGCATCTCGGGGAACGCGATCAGCAGGATCTTTTAATTTCGCCCGCCGTGCTGGTGCGCATGGACAAGCCCTCTGAAGATTGCGACGGCTTTTCGATGTTAACCGCCGCGCTACTTGCAATCCTTAATGTGCCGGTGGTAATCGCGACGGTGGCCGTCGATCCGAGCGACACTTCGCGGTGGTCGCATGTGTTCGTGTGCGCGATTGTCAACGGCCGGGTGATGCCTCTCGACACGTCGCATGGTACGGCGCCTGGCTGGATGGTTCCGAAGTCGCGGATCTCGCGCTGGCAGACCTGGACACTCGACGGGCGGCCGGCCGACGTTCCGATTCCCACGTATCACGGCTTGCATGGATACCGCACGGGCCTTGGCTGGAGATCGTGGGAGCCGATGGTTCCGCTGTTGCCGCGCCGATCCGGGTACATCCCCGAGCCGATGATTCCATTGTTGCGCCGCAGGATGAATGGACAGCGGGGCATGGGGCAGACCTATTCAGCGTCCGGTCTCTGTTCGACTTCGGTTTGTATCGCCACCGATCCCGAGTCGGGCTTATGCCAGTGGGACGATTCAAGCTGCTCGAACCTGCAATCGAACCTGCCGATAACTTCGCCCCTGGACACGAATCCCTTATTAAACGCTCTTCCGAATATCAATGTCCCGCTAAATACGCCGGTCACACCCAAGCAGGCCGGGCTGACTCCAGCACAGGAAGCGCAGCTCATCGCGGCGACGGGCAACTCCGCGGTGTCGCTGATACGCACGGCGACCGGCGGCCCGTACACAGTCGCGGGCACAAACTTGGTTTACAATCCGGCAACCGGCGCACTCACGACGGCGGCTGGGGCGAATCAGATCGCGGCGCTGATGGCAGAGGCACAAACCGGCGTTGCGCAACTGGGCCCTTATCTTCCGATGATCGGGATTGCGGTCGTGGCGATTCTCGTTTTACCGGCTTTATTGGGGCGCAAGTGAATGTACGTGCGCTCATCTTCGTTCTACTCGCGGCGGCGGGGGGTTGGGCAGATTCCTCAATCCATGCAGACAGGCGAGACAATCGCGAGTACTGCGGCTGCGGGGATTGCGGCGACTACATCCATCATGGCGGCGCTCGGATCGACACTGACGGTTCTGGGTTTGGCGTTGCCTGTGGTGGGAACCGCGATCTCGGCTATCGTCGCTGTGGGGATCGCGGTCGCCAATATGTTCAAGGGTTGCGGCCAAACCTGTGTCGCGGCTACCAACATCGCGAACCAGGCCGATGCGCTGATGGTCCAGAACGTCACCGCGTACACGTCCTCCCCGATTCGCTACGCCTCCATGCAGGCGGCGGCGCTGAACACGTTCGACACGACCTGGGCGGCGCTTCAGCAAGCGTGCTCGAATCCACAATTGCAGGCGGCTGGCCAACGTTGCATCACGGATCGGCAACGCGGCGCGTGCCATTGGAAAGCATCGCCCGGCGGATGGAACGCGGATGGGACGTTTACTCCGTGGGGACCTGCGGGCTCGGGCTCGGCTTGCTGGGATTGGTTCACCGGGATGCGGGATCCGATTGCGAACGATCCATTCGTGCAGCCCGATCCGGTTCCGGGCGCGGCTTCGACGGCTTCGGCTTCTTCAACGGCGGGGGCGGCCAGCTCGCCCGGTTCGTCGTTTCCGGTTCTTCCGGTTCTGATCGGTGGCGGTCTTTTGTTGTGGCTGACGATGAGGAGCGACTGACATGTACGTAACCGCCCGCCGTCCTCAACTGGTTCGCCGTCCGATACCCTTCCTTGTTCGTCGCCGGGGGATGGGGCAGGCGTGTCCGCCAGGGCAGACGCTCACCAACATGTACGACGGCTCGACAAAGTGTTGCGGCGGGCCCACGCCCGAATCCGATCCATGCAGCTACCTGAACACGCCGGGGTATATCGCAACGCAGCAGCAGGCGGCGGCCGATGCCATCGCGGGTGGCGCGGGGCCCAACAACGCGCCAATCCTCGCGGCGCTCGCTCAGTATCCCCAGAACGTGCAAACCGACGCCATCGATTGTGTCTCGAATCCAGGCTCTACCTTTACGGACGCCTACGGGAAAACGGTCACGTGCCCGGCGGCCTCGACTTCTCCCGTTCCCGGTATCAACGTTTCGATTTACACGCCTCAGCAGATCGCGGCGATGATCTCCGGGCAGGCAACGCCTTCCTACGAAACGCCGATCAACGTGGCGGGTACGAAAATTCCGGCCACTCAACCCGGTTACATCCCGGAACCGCTGGTGCCCGTGGGCGGAACAAAACCCACATCGCTACCGGCCGCAGTCAGAATCAACAAAAGCAGTTTTAATGTCGGCGACTCCTGGCAGATAGTCGTGACCGGCCCGCCCAACGCCTCCGTTACCGCGTCCAGCACTCAGAACGGAACGGCAGTCGGATCCCAGACGCCAATGGGTACGATTGGATCGAGCGGGCAATTGGTGCTCACCGGAACGATGAGCGCGGCGCAGATTGGCGCATGGTCTGAAAACTGGCAAGTGAACGGGCAATCGGCGGGATCGATCTCGTTTACGGTCGCGGGATCATCCGGCAGCTCGGGCGGCGGGTCAGGTCCGTCATCGGTGGGGCCTTTGGGATTTCCCACGGGGCCGGATCTTACTTCGATGTTGACCGGATCGGCTTTCACGGTGGGCGGCGTTTCGATTCCCGTCTGGGGACTTGCGGCGGCGGCGGTTGCGGCGTTCTTCATTTTTGGAGGGCGCAAGTAATGGCGAAAGACAATTCCCTCTTCATTATTCTGGGCGTGGGCGCGGTTGCGTGGTGGGGGTATACGCAGGGCTGGTTTTCAAGCTTCTTCGCTCCGGTCGCGGCGGCTCCTCCGGCTCCACCTTCGGGCGTTCCGACTGCAACGCCATGCGCGGCTCCGAACATGCTGATTAACGGAATTTGCACGCCACCCGCCACCGCTTCGGCGAATCCTCCGACGATTACGCAATACGGCGGCCCTGGGGTTTCAACGAACGCGCAAGCTCTGGTTGCGGCGGCGCTGGCGACGGCGGCCCAGCAAGCGGGCGCGGGAGCGAATCTGAATGTCGATCAGTGGGCTTATTACTATGGGCAAATTCCGGGCCCGTCGATCACGATTCCGAACCTCGGGGCTCCCTCCGGCACGACAACGATTCCCGGTCAACCGGCTCCCTTGAGCGGTTCTCAGATCGATGCAATTCTGACGGCGGCGGGCGCGACGGGCGCGAATCGATCCACAACCTTGATGAGTGCGGCGCAGTTCGTTTACCTGGTGGCGACGGCGGGCGGCGTAAGCGGGCTTTCGGGCGTCGGTGCCTATCGGCGGTACACGCTCGGCGATTTGCGGCGCGTTGCGAGGGGGTACTAAATGTACGTCACACGTCGCCGCGGAGTCGGGCAGGCGGATCTTTCAAGCTGGGGCTTTGTGTCGCCGTGCGCGGCGGCTTCTACTCCGGCGGCTTCGACCACCGCTCCAGCGGGGCAACCGTGCGCTCCGGCGTCAACATTTCCGTTTTTTGGAACTTCCGATGGCGCGAGTTGTCAACCGGCCTCTCCCACGCTTGGCCTGGCGGCTATGGGAGTGGGGCTGTTGCTGCTCTACGGCGTTTTTGACCACGGGGGACGCGGCTGATGTACGTCACCAAGCGCAACTGGTATTTGCAGGGGCCGGGACGACGGCGGGGCATGGGGCAGACCGCGTGCGTATGTGCGGACGGCTCGACCGGGGATCTTGGCCCGGATTATCCGTGCGCTGATGGCTCTATGCCTACGTGCACCACCAAACCTACGGGGTTTCCCGCGAGTCCGGCGCAAAACGCTTCACCGATTGCGGGCATTCCGAACAATTATCTTTACCTGGGCGGCGCGGTGCTTGCGGCGTTCCTGCTGATCGGAGCGATGAAAAAGTGAGTCGCTTACTTACCTAGAAATGATGAAGAGAATTCAAGAAACGGGCTCAACGCTCCCGGATAGCGGGCGAGGGCTGGAATATAGCGTCGAGAATGGATCGCTGGATGTAAAGGGTGATCCTCAGCGCGTGCGCGCGCTAATGGCTCGCATCACGCAGTATTTCGACGCGAACCCCGATGTCCGCTTGTCTCCCGATGAATTGATGGGAAAATTCGCACCAGGGAGCACGAAGAAGTAATGTACGTGCGTTCCAGTCGCGGGCGGGGAGTTGGGCAGGTGTCAAGCACGCTGCTGGCTGCTCCCATTGGGGTCGATACAGCTACTCCGGCCAATGCTCCTGTTGGTATTTCGTGCGCGGCGGGATCTGGGAGTGCGTGTAGCTGGTACGACAATATTTGGGCAACGCAGGGTTGCCTTGACTGGTATGCGCAGTGTGACCCGACGAATCCGTTTTATGTGACAAGCACCCAAGGGTTAATCGTGGGCGGCGCGCAAGTTATCGGATCGACAGTAGGGAATGCCCTTGTTTCTGGTGGTGAAGCTGCTGCGGCTACGACGGGCGTTCCGGTCTGGGCCTGGGCGCTGGGCGCGGGAATGCTGCTGCTTTATGTGCTGCCGGGGCTGGTGAAACGATGAGCTACTCATCTACAGCACGGCTCGGCGACTACGCGAACTCGGGTGACTGGACCTGGGAGCACTGGCCGCCTCCGTTTACGCAATGGGGCCCGTCGAATCCGGCGAAACAACCGTCGGCTTTTCTTGGCGGCGGGAGTCTGGCCGGGCTCGGCTGCTCATCGTGCGGCGGCGGTTGTAATTCAGTCGATCAGGGATTGGGGCAGACCGGGCTTTTCGGTACGGGATTGTTCGCCGGGGGATTGAATCCTTCGACGTGGGGAATCGGGGAATGGGCCACGGTTGGGATAGCGGGATACCTGGGAGTCCAGGTGATCGGCTCGCATCCGGCGATTAAAAAAGTGGGGAGAAAGGCACGGAGGGGAGCTTCACAGGGATCGTCGGCCATCGGCAATATCGTGTTGCTTGGTGGGGCGGCGTATGCGGCTTATTACTTCTGGAATCAGTACCAGACGACGGGACAGTTATAATGTTGGCCTCGCACCACAATTCGGCACAACGGGCGCTTTCGGCTCGACATGGGCGAAGCCTAGCGCCGTCGGGGCCAAGTGTCGATCCATTCGAGCTCGGGATTTCCTTCCGTCTCGCGGCCGATGACTTCCGGCACTCCGTCGTAGGGCCCCCACGGAGCGTTGCGATCCCACTTATGGGCGTTCAGCGCCACAACGTGAACGGCATGATGGCCAGTCGGATCACGAGCGATGGTTTCACGAATGATTCCTCGCTGCCAACTTTCGTGCTCTCTGCCCGAGCCGGGATTGTAAAACGTGACAGTGTTACCAACTTTGAGCGATGTCATCATTACGATAATACTTCTCATGCCGAACGGACACAGCCCGACGCGCGGGAGGCTGCCCGATGAGGCCAAAAAGAAAGAACTCCCGCAACGTGCTGGCCGATCTCTCCTATGATCTGGGCTCCGTCACTCCGGCGGGCGCCGTGCTATCGGGAGCGGGCAAGATTTACAAAAAGCACGTCGCAAAACGGAACCGGACGCGCAACCCGGCTAAGTTCGACCGCTGTGTAAAAGCCGTGAAGAAACGCGGCGGCGCTCGGAACGCCTACGCGGTATGCAAAGCATCAACCTCGCGCGGCAACCGGGGCAAAGTCGAGCGTTTCCTTGTGCGGCTGAACGCGGGCACCAGGCGAAACCCGGAAGACACGGCGGTTGAGCGCTACGAATACTTCCACGGCCGCAAACCGGAAACGGACACGGTGGTAAAAACGCCGATCCATACTCACGAAGTGCTATCGGGGATCGGCAAGCTCGTGGCGCTCGAAATTCTGGCGATCAACGGCAACCGCAAAGTGAAGATCGAAAACTTCAAAGGCGCGCTGCTCGCACAGGACGAAAAAGGCAAGCAGCTTTATATCGTGGGCGGGGATCAATCGGTGAACCTGAAAGACTTCGGAATCACGGCGGCGCACGAACTGGAAATCCTCGGCGCGCTTACCTCGGTGGTCTACTTCACCACGAAAGATCACCTGATGCCCGAAGACGGCGGCACAGCGAATTACGATCACAAATTTGGCGGCAATTCGCGAGTGACCTACACCTATGATTTCGGCAAAAAAGGCACCAAGTTCCCGTTGGTCGGCTACGACGTGCGCAACAAACTTTTGAGCATTCAGGGCGGGTCCTACTACCTGCCGGCGGAAGGAATCGATGGCTAAACGCAAATTGAAATTCGGCTCTCCCGCGTGGCGGGCGAAGTACATGAAGAAAAATGTCAGCACACGCCGACGAAGGGTAGGCGAGGTGAAGCGTAAGCGTAACGCCCCGAACACGTACTCACGGAGAGGCGCGGCGGCGAAGCGCAAGCGGTTGAAGCAGATGATCCGCGCAAATCCGCCGCGCAAGTGGCTGAAGGTCAAGCAGGTGCGCGTGGTGCGCAAGGACGGCAGGGACATTCTGGAGATCAAACGTTGAAATTCATCTTCCTCAGCTCGCCGACATTTGAAGCGTGGGACTGGACCAACCCGGATACCGTCGGTATCGGAGGATCCGAAACCTCGCATGTCGAAATGTCCAACCGCCTGGCGGATCGGGGCCACGATGTGATTTCCTACGCTCCCACGCCGTTCGAGGGGATGCGCCAGAACCCGCACGGGGTGCTATGGGATCAGTGCAAGTACGCGGATGCGAAGCAACAAGGCGTCTGGGTGGTTTACCGCGATCCGGTCGCCATCGACGGTATCCCCGAGGGACAACCGATCTGGCTGATCTGTCAGGACGTGGATTATTCCACCTTGACGGAAGAGCGCGCGGCCAAACTCAGCCGGATCGTGGGCCTGTGCCCAACGCACGGGCGTTATCTCAAATCCCGCTACCCGTTCGCGGCGGAAAAGGTCTGCGTCTCCTCAAACGGTATTAAGTCCGAAGCTATCGCGAAAGCGCTGGCCGATCCTCCGGCGCGAAATCCACGGCGTCTGATTTACGCCTCCAGCCCGGATCGCGGGCTGCTCTACTTGGCGATGATTTTCGAGCGGGCGCGGGAGTTGATGCCCGATCTGGAACTTCACGTTTACTACGGCTTCGACAATATCGAAAAAGTCATCGACAAATTTCCCGGCGTACGCAAAAAAACGAACGAAATTCGCAAAATGCTCGATCAGCCCGGCTTGGAGTTTCACGGGCGCATGGGGCAACCGGAGTTGATGCGCGAGTGGCTCAAATCCGGGATTTGGTGTCACCCGTCGAGCTTTGCCGAAACCTCGTGCATTACCTGCATGGACGCGCAAGCGCTGGGAGCGATCCCTATCACGACTCCCACCTGGGCCATCGGCGACAACGTGGAGCACGGCGTGTTTATCGAGGGCGATCCCTACAACTGCAAGCTGACGCGGGCGCGGTATGTGCTCGAACTGATGAAGCTGGTGAACGACCCGCTGCGGCAGGAATCGATCCGTGAAGACATGATGCCGTGGGCGCAGAAGCGGTTCGGCTGGGAGACATTCGTCGATCAGTGGGAAGACTGGGCGCGGATCGATACCGGCGCGGTGCGGCCGTCTTCGAGGGTCCAGGAAGGGGTAACGGTATGAACGACCGTCTCCGCGATCCCATCATCTACGACGGGCAGTTTCCGTTTCAGGCGAAGTATGCGACGGGAAAGGTCTTGAATGTCGGCTGCAACTCGGACGGCGCCGGGTTCCGGCTTCGCGGCGGTGTGAATATCGACCTTTTTCGAAAGGACGATCATACGGGCTGGGATTTGCCGGTTGATGCGCAGGCGGATGCGCGGCGGCTGCCGTTCCGTCTCCATTCCTTCGATTCGGTCGTGCTCGGGGAAATTCTTGAACACATGCAAACGCCGGACGCGGTTTCTTCCTTGCGTGAGGCGAAAACCGTGCTGAAATCCAGCGGGCGAGTGGTCGCGACCATCCCGCATGACGACCGGGGCGGGCCGGATCACATCCCGGAATACGCTCCGGGTATCGCGGCGTACCATTACCGCGAGATTACGCGCTGCGAGTTTTTCGAATGGCTCAAAATGGCGGGCCTCGAACTCGTGCTCTGGGCAAAGATCGTTCACGTGTGGGGCAAAGAAGGGACGGGCATCGTGGCCGTTCCGACGGGAGCCGTATGCTAGACCGGATCAAAACGCTGGGAACCATCGGCTACATGGGCGGGCTTATGAGTCTGCCGGAACCCTTCGCCTGGGCCTGGGGCAACATGCTCCAATTCACCCAAGAGGCGATCCCTGCCGGAACGCGCATCAAGCCCGCGCGAACCAAACTGTCGTTTCACTCCGGGGCCCGGAATGACCTGGTTTCGCAAATTTCCGGCGACTGGCTGCTGATGCTCGATGCCGATCTGGAGTTTGACCCGGACTTTGCGGCGCGGCTGATCGCGGTCTTCGAGCGGTACAAGTTGGACATTCTCACTGGGCTTTACGCCTATAAGAGTCACCCAGAGGTTGCGGTCGTCCACATGTTCAACGAAGAAACCGGACGGCATGAGCCGATCTCAAAGTTTGACGACGCAAGCGACCTGGTGGAGATCAGCTCGGCCGGCGCGGGATGCCTGCTGGTGCGCAAGTCGGTTTACGAACGCATCGTGACCGAGCTTTATGAACCGCCGTTTCAGATCATCGGGGCCTACGGCGAAGATCACTCATTTTTCATGCGGGCGCGCAAGCTGGGCATCAAAGCCTACTGCGCCTGGAAGATTCGCGCCTCTCACTTGGGCTATAACCCGGTTGAGTTTACGCCGAATCTGGCGAATGCGAACTGCAACGAATACACCGTGACCGGCTTCGGCGCGGCAAGACAAGAGGAGATACACATATGATGCAAGTTAGCTACCTGTGGCCGGTCGCGGGCGCGCCTCCAACGGCGGCACAGGCTTACAAGGTTTCCACGGTTTCGGTTGGCCTCAATCCGGTAAATTCAGGGGACAACTCGCAAATCCTTACCCACGCTTTCAACCTGTCGAATGCTCAGTTGACGCAGGGCTTTCCCTTCGTCTGGTTTGAGCCACTCGATTCGCTCGCATCGGGTTCCGGCTGGTACCTGCTATCGAGCGCTACGAATTTCGTGATCGCGGCGCGCGGCGCGAATACGGCGAGTCTCGACACCACGAACAATATGCAGGTGATTTGCCGCATTGAGCGGCCCTGGTCGGGATCGAAGTAGGGGGGGTAACAGGTGGCGAAAACAACCAAGATTACGCGCGTCGTAGGCAATCGCGGGCGCGCGTTCGGCTCTCCCAAAAAACGGCAGGGCTATCGGCGTCCGAAGGCTCACCGCAGGGCGCGGAAAAACTCGGGTGAAATCTTAGCGTACACACTTGCGACCGGAAACCCCGGCGCTAGAAAGGGAAATATGGCAAACCGAAAAACAAAACGCAGAAACTACAAACGGCCGGGGTCGAGAGTCCATCACCGCAAAGCGACGAATCCCGGACGGCGGCGGCATTACCGGCGAAACACCGGGATGACGCATCACCGGCGGCGAAACTACCGGCGCAACCCCGGCGGCACAGGTTCAATCGGAGAGATCATCACGACCTCGACATTTGTCCTGGTCGGCGCTCTCGGATCCAAGCTGGGCGCGCAGTTGATCCTGGGATCGAACAACACCGGGCCCATCGGCTACGCGATGAATCTGGGCGTGGGGGGAGTTCTGTGGTTCCTGACCGATAAGGTCATGAAGAACAAAACCGCCGCCTCGGGCGTCATCGCCGGAACGGTCGCGCAATTGATCCTTCGTCTGATTAACGACTACACGCCGTTTGGGTCGTATCTGGCGAACGCCGGGTTCGGGGATTACCAGATGCAGGCGTACGTCACGCCTCAAATTCTGGCCGATCCCACCAACAGTTCCACGCTGTTGAACGGATATACGGCTCCCTACAGCCCGCCCGCTGTGGTTTCGACGGGGAAATCCGGCATGGGCGCGTCGAGCTACGACGACGGCGGGTTATTCGGGGCGTCCAGCTATTAAGGGCGCTCCGGCAGGAAAAACGAGAAGTCCAACATCAAAATTTAAGGAGATTGAATTTTATGGGAGCCATTCCAGCACCGGCCGCGTTCATGGGCCGGAATACCAACGCCTTCGTGGCGAACACCGTGGATCAGGAGCCTTACATCTACTGGGACACTTTGCTCACAGCAGCCGGCACTCAGCTTTCTTCGCAGTACTATCTGTTCGCCACTCCAATCGGCAACCAGAACACGTTCAACGGAAACGTGGCGAATACAAAGCTGCAAACCAACATGCAGACGGGGAATCAGTTCCCGCCGCCTCGCTGCCTGCTGCTCAACGCGATCTGTTTTCAGTACAGCTCGCGAATGACCAAAGAAGACATCGATCTCGTCGAAGACGGCGCGTATTTTGAGTTCAAAATCGCGGAAAAAATCTTTTACGAGGGTTACATCCGCGATTGTCCGGCGGGTGCGGGGCTGATGGGCGTTTCGACCGATAACGGTCAGTCCGTCTTCACCAACGGTTGGCCCACTCCGGCCGGCCGTCGCACATTCGGCAGTTGGGCCAAGTACATTCCGCCGTTGACGCGGTTTTCGTTGAACCTGTTCTTCAACGGAAGCAATAACGTCGTCGCCGGAGTTGCGACGCCTCCCACGCTGTCGGGTCCGGTAGGGCTCTACATGCGTGTGGTGCTCGACGGTATCACCGCTTTGCCGGTGCAGTAGACTGGAGAGCAAAGCAAGCGGGCGGTCTTTTTTTGTGTTCAGGGCCGTCCGCTCGCGCAACTTTTGTTTTGGCCTCATCGGGCGTTCGCGCTTCGATGCGGCTGTATCGCGTTCGACATGGGCGGGATTTCTGGCACCCGCCCTGTCGAAGGCGAAACCAACTGGCCGGGATTCCGGGCGAGGCCAGAATAGAAAAACCAATGTCCTACGTACCCTTCACTAACGACTATTCCGCGGACCTTGCCGGGCAAGCGCGAACCTTCGCCAAGCAAGCGGCGAGACGCGCGCAAGTTCAGGCGCAAATCGCGAACGGAAACCAGGTGCTGGGCGATCTGGGCACGGAGTGTTGTAGCGATCCGGCCTTTGGCGGACAATCTTATTTTGGTGTTTTTTCAGGGACCCCGGCGACCGCTGTTACCCCAACCGGTTCGGTGGCGGGGACAGCGGCGTTTCCGCTTACTCCGGTCGATATTCTGACCGGCTCGAACGGATTTCCGATGCAACCGAGCGGCAAGCCGTGGCCTCGGCCGTTGCTGCCCGCAAGCTATCAGCGTGCGCAAGCGAGAGGCTACCCGAATTTCGGAGCGATGATCGATGCGACACGTCTCGTTCCGCCGTGCGGTCCCGTTGGTCCTCCACTGCGTCCGGTTCGTCCTTCTGAACATCCATCGGCGCCGGTTGCGACCCCGGTTGCTCCGTCAACGCCGGTTTCGTGTCCCTACCCGGCATGCTCCACAGGCAACGTGTGCCTTGATCTGGTGACGGGGTGCGTTCTCAATTCTCAAATCGATCCGGCACAGCAATTGGCGTGCGCCCTCGCCAATTACGGCGTATTCGGAAACAAGGGGCTGTTTCTTTCGGCGGTCATTCACGGCTGCCAACCCCCGGCGTTTCTGGGAACTCCAATGCCCAATCCTCCGCAGGCCGATCCTTCAATGATGGCGACGATCAATGCGGTGGCGACAAAGGCGGGATTAGGGGGACTAGGGCAGGATAGTACTTCTCAGCTTGGAGGGTTCTTGGCAGTGGTGGCGGTTTTTGGTATTGTTGTGTGGGCAGTGAAGAAGTGAACACAAAAACCACTCACGCAACGGGTTGCGCAACCGAATGAACGACGGCAAACTCACACCCGCGAAACTGCAAGCGTGCATGCCCTACACGTGCCCGCAGGGGAAGTTTTTGCAACTGCCGCTCATCTCGACTTTTGAAATCGTGCTGAACAACGTGGGCAACAGCACGTTTCTTTCGATTCCGGGTCAGGAGCTAAACGCGCCTCCCAAGTACGATTACCTGATTCACGCGCTCGGCGCTCTGGTCGATCTGCCCTACACCTACATGCGGCTTCAGTGGCCGGATGGTCACTACTTGTCTAACGTTCCGGTGGATATATGGTCGATGATCCAGACCGGGCGCAACGGGCGGCTTTTAGCGAAGCCGAAACTGGTTGAGAAAAACTCGGTCATTCGCATGGAGTTCGGAACGTCGCAAACCGGGGCGGCGGTGAATGTGAAAGTTTACTTTGAAGGGTGCCTACTGATTCCGGCATGAATTTAAGGGCCAAACCATGAGCAGCACACCTCAACCTCCATTGCTCGGCCGCTGGGCAGGCAACATGTACGCGCCGCGCTGGGCCGGAGTGACGCCGCAACTGCCCGGCTTCTGCGACGTGGATTTCGACTATTCGCTCGGCAACGCGGGGGACTTCTTCGTAACCGTGAGTCTCGGGCCGGGCGTCATCTCGCTCAAAAATCCCGTGGCGATCGACACGGACGCCGATTATCTCGCCCGGGAAATTTACGTCGCTCCACTCCCTGGATCGACGCTCGGAGTCTCCGCGCACATCAATCCGCAGGATTTGAAAATCCGGGTGCGCGATGCGGACGGGCAGGCGATTACTTCCGACTGGGTGACGGCAAACGATCTGTGCGGCCCTCTTGGGCCCTCCCCGCTCCCGTTCGCAAAAGGCGGCCTGGTGTTGATCGATCTGTGGAACCAGGGCGACGGAACCCTGCTCGTGCAAATGGGCTTCAAGGGCTGGAAGCGCTTCCCCTGCTCTGAGACACAGGACCCGATCCCCGCGTTTATTCCGCAGTCGCGCCGGTTTTGCGTTGAGCAACCCGGCCAACGCTTCGAGGACTACGAGTATTTTTACGAATTTGCGAACGGATCGAACACGCTTTACCCTCCGTGGGTGACAAATTTGCAACCGCAGTCGCCGGGGCAGATTTTCGCGCGCCTTTCCTTGCAGACGGAGCAGGACGCGGATTTTCTTTGGCGCGGAACCACGGGAATGATTATGCAGCACGGCGGTCCGATTTCCCAGGTGCCGGATCAATTCTTCCTGACCTTCTACGACCGCGATCAGATCGCATTGCAAAATCAGGTCCCTCATCCGGGAATTACCCCGACTCCGTCCGGTCCTTCTGCTGAAATGCTGATATCGAACGGCGGCGGGCGGATGTCTCCCCATTGGCCGGAAGTGTTCATTCCTCGGGGTGCGCCGGTCCTGGTTGACATTTTGCTGAAGACGCCGGCCACGGGCTTGTCGCGCGTCCAGGTTTCTTTGCGCGGCGTCAAGGTTTACACCGACGCGGATTGCAGGCTCTCATGAGCGGCCTTATCGAGCGCATGCAGCACTACGTGTTCCCGGTTTCTGCTACGAGCTTGAATCCATCGGAGGGGCTGTCGCTAAAGATCGAACTTGACGCTCCTTTCCGTCTGTTCGGTATCGTCGCCTGGAATCTCGGAGTTGTGAGCACGCTGGGAGTAGACGGACAAATCGCGGTGCGCTTTGCCGGGCCCGATGGTCGGCAGATTCAGCGCCAACTGACCGCATCGAATTTACTTGCGCCTGGGAATCAGTACAATCTGACCGGGCTTTCTCCCAACAAGGCATTGGCCGCGCCGATCCATCCGGGCATTCTCTATCCGGCGGGCAGTGTCATCGACGTGGATGTGATCGGTCTGAATACGGGAATCGTCTCGCCCGAGGGCGTTATCCTGATCTTCGTCGGTACGAATATCTACCAAAAAAGCGACACATGGGCTCCCGAATATCCGGCGAAATGGACGGCGCGGCCCTACCTCGACAATCTCACTCTGCCGAGTGTCGCGGTTCCCGGCGGGTTGCCGTCGCTGAACAATCCCTTTACGGCGCAAGCGGATTCGGACTTCGTTTGGCAACTGGGCGAATACACGGACCTGGCTTTCACCGGAGGCGGTTGCGGCGGCGGCGGCAGCGATGACATTTGCCAGTTGGTCGATTTGGGGATCATGATCCGCGACCCGATTTACAAAGCCTACTCAAACGACTTCGTTCCGGTGGGCTTACTGTTTCCCTTCCTGGGCGCTCAGGCTCCGGGCTGGCTCTATCCTGAAATTTACGTGCCTCGGCTTTCGCAACTCTACTTCGATTTCAAATATCTGGTGCCCGGCTTCACCCCGACGGCCAGTCCGGTCACGATTACGCTGGGGTTGAAGGGAATGAAGGTCTACGCGCAATGAGCCTCTGGGTCATCACGGCATATTTCAATCCGGCGGGCTTCTGCTCGAAGCGTGAAAACTTCCAGCGGTTTGCAGAACGAATGCGGGAGCATAACGTATATGTCGTGGAAGCCGTTTATCCCGGTGAATCGCGGGAATCGCGGGACACAAGATTCTGGCGTTTGTGTCGGTCGTTGGACCTTCCCGCCGTTCCAGTTAGGGCGGATTCCGGTTTCGTTCACTCGTGGCGTTTTACGTCCGCCGTTCTTTTCCAGAAAGAGCGGCTGCTTAACGTTGCGCTCGGTCGTCTTCCTGCGGACTGCGATAAGGTCGCATGGCTCGATTGCGACATTCTTTTTGAAAACCCCAACTGGGCAGAGGATGCCTCGAAGCTGCTCGATAAAGTTCCCATCGTGCAGTTATTCGACTCCGTGAGAACGCTGGAGCCGTGCGGCCGGGAAATGTTCACCGAAGCGGGCATGATCGCGCGCCGTGGCCGATACTGGGCTGACCGTGTTCCGGGTCCGCACGGTTACGCATGGGCGGCTCGCCGGGAACTGCTCGACAAACACGGTTTCTATGATCGCGCGATTGTCGGCGGCGGCAGTGTCATCATGGCGCAATCGATTTTCGGCCGCACCTGGCCGCGCGAGGAGCCGCGTCTTTTTACGCAAGCCCACTTGCGAGATATACTCGCTTGGAGCACCGCGTTTCATTTGGACGTGCAAGGTAGCGTCTCCTTCGTTCCGGGCGCGATCAAACATCTTTGGCACGGATCGATACCAAACAGGCGGTACATGGAGCGGCATGAAATCCTGACGCGCCATGATTTTGATCCCGTTTCCGATATCGCAATGGACGCGGAAAGCTGCTGGAAATGGCACTCGGACAAACCAGAGTTGCATCGGGAGGTAGCGGAGTATTTTGTCGAGCGCGATGAGGATCGGGGGGTCCGGCCTGTAAAATCGGTGGTGTGGCGTCAACCGGACGCGCTAGGACGAATCGCCGAGGGTGGGGGAGGGGTATAGTGCCTGGGAAAACAGTCGCCAAACGTACGCCGCGCCCCAACCCACACGACCCGGTTGCGGAGTTGAAGCGATGTATCGGAATATGCGCCAATGCTCATGAACATCTGATCGTGGGGCGGTGTTTGGAGGATCTTGA
>VFSW01007313.1_pt1 | contig 16038 bp, 6 predicted proteins | sample 5358111 | NCBI WGS metagenome assembly VFSW01 (sample SAMN11554181, study PRJNA540505) | mine drainage metagenome | isolation source: sediment from site ElyBrook_90M | place: USA: Ely Copper Mine, Vershire, VT | collected 2017 | reverse complement strand
CTTTAACCGCCTGACAGGCTCGCGGCGCTCCATTGTGGGCGACGAACCGGGCATCACCCGCGACCGCATCTATGGCGAGGTTGCGTGGAACGGGCGCACCGCGCGGCTGATCGACACGGGCGGCATCGTTCCCGACGACGAGGCACGGATTCCCGCGGAGATCTTCCGCCAGGCGCGTTTCGCGCTCGAGGAAGCCGACGCCATCATCATGGTTGTCGATGGAAGGACGGAACTGGCTGCGCCCGATCTCGACCTTGCGCGGCTTTTGATGAAAACCGGTAAGCCACTGTTCCTCGCAGTGAATAAGATCGACGCCCAGTCCATGGAAGCGGCCGCGGAGAATTTCCGTCGGCTCGGGATTCGTAACCTCGTGCCGATCTCCGCAGAACATGGCCTGGGTATCGGCGATCTGCTCGACGCGGTCTTCGCCGTGCTCCCCAACGAAACATCGGAGCCGGAGGCCGATGCGATCTTCCCCGATGGCAACCCGGCCGAACATACCCACCGGACCCACGGAGAATTTGAGCAGCACGAAACACGTGTGGCCATCATCGGCCGACCCAACGTCGGCAAATCCACACTGCTGAACGCCCTCACAGGATCGGACCGGGCCATCGTCTCGCCGATTGCCGGAACCACACGGGATGCGGTCGACGAAGTGATCCGTTACAAGGACCGCGATCTGCGCATCGTGGACACGGCCGGGATCCGGCGCAAAGGGAAAACGCACCTCATGGCAGAGAAATTGTCTGTCGTGATGGCACGGCGGCACCTCGATGCAGCCGATGTGGCTTTGCTGATGATCGACGCTGCCGAGGGCGTGACCGCTTCGGACGCGACCATTGGGGGTTACGCGCACGAAAGCGGCCGCTCCGTGATCGTCGTCGTGAACAAGTGGGACCTCGTGACCACCGGGCGCACGGACGGCAAGCCGCCTGCCGACCGTGCCATCTTCGAGCGTCAGCTCCGCAGCGTGCTCAAATATCTGAGCTATGCGCCGGTCCTGTTCATCTCGGCGTCGGAGGGACGCAACGTCCCGCGCGTGCTGGACACGGTGCTGCGCGTTGCGGCCGAGCGGCGCAAACGCGTTTCCACCGGGCAGATCAATCGCTTCCTCGACCGTGTCGATTTTCAGCGTGCCAGCGTTCCCATGTCGAAACGAGTGCGCATTTATTACATGACTCAGGCCGCCGTGGCTCCGCCCACATTCGTGCTCTTCACTGACCGGGACGTGAAGCTGCACTTCTCATTCGAGCGCTTCCTCGAAAACCAACTCCGCGCCGCGTTTGGATTTGAGGGCACACCGATTTGGTTCAAAGTGCGCGCGCGCAACGAACCTCCGAGTACGAAAGGATCGTCGCCAAAGAGTAAAAAGTAATCGCGAGAAACTTATTTTGGAATTCCACGCCGAGCGCGCAGCAAAACTGGCAACGCCCATCGCACTCCTGCAATCGAACAAGGTATGAGGCGGAAACGCCGCAACCCCGAAGAAGGAGGATGGATGTCCCGAGCAAGGACAAAACCTGCCGAATCGGCTACAAGGCGCGATGTCTTCGCAGGCATGCAGGCTCGCGCAGGAAGAGTGACTCGTGCCGAGTCCTCACCCTGGAGGGCGCTGCTGGAATATTCCGGCCCGTCAGGAGGCACGACCAAATGGTGCAGCCTCTATTACGGAGGCGAGACCCGGGCGGGTTCTTAGCTTCCTCGGCCCATGCACGCTCATAACCGGTGTGGTGCAACTTGGCGATTCCTCCAATTATCGCCTCGCAGCACGGGGGAAGGCGATGCGACCGCGGAAGCAGCAGAAAAGCAGAAAACGGGCCAGGCCCTTTTTCTGCCGCACAAATCCTCACCCGGGCTCAAAAGCCCGGCTCCAACGGCGGGCTGTTCGGAAATGGACAGCCCGCTTTCCTGTGCTTTCGAACTTCCCTTCCCACCGCCGCGCATTGCTACTCAGGCACGCAGGGCCCTGAATTCGTGAAGCCCGAGGCACTGTTGTCGAATCCAACGGTGAATCCCAGTCGGAAAACCGTTCTTCGTCACAGAAGTCGAACGCCAAATTCCTGTATCCTGAGTTGTTTCTGAATCGTTTGATTTCGGTGTTGTCGACCCTGGTTCGAGGTCCCGCGGTGAAACCGTACTCCATAGTTCCGCTTCTTACTTTGCCCATTCTGCTGGCCGGAGCTGTCGGCTGCAACAAGGCGCAGCAACTGCAGCCGGCAGGTGCCGGCATGCAGGCGCTCCCTGTCCAGACGCTCACCGTCGCGGCGGTCCCCGTTCCACAGTCCGATGAATACGTTGCTACCATCAAGTCACGGCGCTCGGCAACGATCAATCCTCAGGTAAGCGGCAACCTGGTCAAAATCCTCGTCCACTCCGGCGATCAGATGAATACCGGCCAGCTAATGGTGGAGATCGACCCGTCGAAGCAGGAAGCCACACTGGCGGCGCAGACCGCAACCGAACAGCAAAAGCTCGCCGTCTACCAGTACAACCAGCTCCAGGTGGAGCGGCAGCGGAAGCTCTTCGCCGCGGGCATCATCAGCAAGGATGCGCTGGACCAGGCCGAGCAGGCCTATGCCAATTCCAAAGCCGATTATGAATCCGCCAAAGCCTCGTCTCAGGAGCAGGGCAAGGAGCTTGGCTATTACAAGATCACCGCTCCATTCGAGGGCACCGTCGGTGACATTCCCGTGCACGTAGGCGATTACGTCACGACCTCCACCATGCTGACGACGGTGGATTCCAATAAGGATCTCGAAGCGTACATCTACGTGCCCACCGAGCGCGCCGGTGAAGTGCGCAAGGGTCTCGGCGTGCAGATCGAAGACAACAACGGCAAGCCGGTCGAGAACACGTCGATCGATTTCGTTTCCCCGCAGGTCGACGACCAGTTGCAGGGAATCCTGGTGAAGGCTCCCATTCATTCGCCGCTGCTGCGCAATGAGCAACTGGTCAAGGCGCGCGTGATCTGGGGAGTGTCGCCCAAACCCATCGTTCCCGTGCTGGCGGTGACGCGGCTGGGCGGCCAGGCCTTTGTTTTTCTCGCCCAGCAGGCGAGCCCCGGCAAGTTCATCGCGCATGAGCAGGCCGTCGATCTCGGCGATACGGTGGGCAACAATTACGCGGTGCTCGCGGGCCTGAACAACGGCGACAAGGTCATCATCTCCGGCACCCAGTTCCTGCAAAACGGTATGCCCGTGATGCCTCTGCCCGCTGGTCCGCCGCCGGGCGCGCAACCGCACGCCGGCAGTTAAGCCATGGCCCGAACAGAGATGCACGGAGAGGCTACCCTTGGTTGATTTCTTTATTCACCGCCCGGTCTTCGCCACCGTTTGCGCGCTCCTGATCATCCTCGCCGGAGCCGTCGTCATTCCCTCCCTCCCCATCTCTCTCTACCCGCAGCTCGCGCCGCCGCAGGTCACCGTGGCCAGTGCCTACATCGGTGCCAACTCCAGCCAGGTCGAATCTGCCGTCACCATCCCGCTCGAAGAAGCCATCAACGGCGTCCCCGGCATGCGCTACATACAGTCCACCAGCGCCAATGATGGCACCAGCGCCATTACCACGACCTTCAATACCGACTACGACCTCGACGTTGCCGCAGTCGACGTGCAGAATCGCGTCTCTTCCGCCGCCGGACTGCTGCCCGCGGAGGTCAATCAGTCGGGCATTACCATCAGCAAGGCCAACCGCAATTTCGTCTTCGGCGCCGGCGTCTACGCCGACCACGGCCAGTACAGCAATCTCTTCATGAGTAACTACCTTAACGTCTACGTTAAGGATGACCTCAAGCGCATCAGGGGCGTCGGGGACGTCACCATCTTCGGCATCGGCGATTACGCCATGCGCATCTGGCTCGATCCCGTCAAACTGGCGGCCCGCCAGCTCACCGCCACTGACGTCGTCAATGCTCTCCGCGAACAGAACGTCGAAGTTCCCTCCGGCCAACTCGGCCAGCCCCCCTCCGATTCGAAACAGGCCTTTCAGATCGCGGTCAACGTTCAGGGCCGCCTCACTACTCCGCAGCAATTCGACGACATCGTCGTTAAGAACACCCCCGAAGGAATCATTCAGATCAAGGACGTCGGCCGCGCCGAGCTGGGTTCGGACTCTTACGGCAGCACCCTCACCTTCAATGGCATCCCCGCCGTCGGATTCGGCGTCCAGCAGCTCAGCGATGCCAATGCCCTCCAGGTGGACCGCGACGCCAAGGCCGAACTCTTCCGCCTTGCCAAATCCTTCCCGCCCGGCATGAAGGCCGTTGTCGCCTTCGATACCACCACCATCATCGGCGCCTCCATCCACGAGGTCATCAAGACCCTTATTGAAGCCATCGTGATCGTCATCCTCGTCATCTTTTTCTTCCTGCAGGATTGGCGCGCAACCCTCATCCCCGCCGTCACCATCCCCGTCTCCCTCGTAGGAACCTTCGCGTTCATCCGGGTCTTTGGCTTCTCCATCAACTCGCTCACCCTTTTCGGCATTACGCTGGCTACCGGCCTCGTCGTCGACGACGCCATCGTCGTCATCGAAAACGTACAGCGCCACATCCAGGAAGGCGACAACGAACCCCACCACGCCACCTCGGCCGCCATGGGAGAGGTCACCAGCGCCGTCATCGCCACCTCGCTGGTCCTCATCGCCGTCTTCGTGCAGGTCTCTTTCTTCCCGGGAACCACGGGCATTCTCTACCGGCAGTTCTCGCTGACCATCGCATTCTCCATCGCCATCTCCGCTTTCAACGCGCTCACCCTCTCACCCGCCCTGGCTGCGCTGCTGCTTCGCCGAGCGGATGAGAAACATTCCGTCCTTCACCTCGCCGAACGCGGCATTAAATCCCTCGGCCGCGGCTATGCGCGCGCCATTCACGGCGTTCTGCGCATCCGCTGGGTCATGCTCCTGCTCTTCTTCGTTGGCCTCTTCGGCGCGTACTGGGAATACACCCACGTCCCCACCGCCTTCGTCCCCGAAGAGGACCAGGGCTTCATGTTGGTGCTTATCCAGGCGCCCCAGGGCGCTTCGCTGGCCTACACCACGCACATCGAAGCGGAAGCGAGCGCCGTTCTGGGCCAGGACAAAGACGTGACGGGCGCCTTCGCCGTCGGCGGATTCAGCTTCTCCGGCAACGCGCCCAACTTCGGCATGATGTTCTGCCGGCTGGCGCCCTACGAGCAGCGTAGCGGTCCGGGCCATTCCGCGGATGAGATCGTCGCACGCCTGCGGCAGAAGTTCTTCATGATTCCCGGCGCGCTGATCATCCCCCTCACACCGCCTGCGATTTCCGGCGTCGGTACCCTCGGCGGCTTCCAGTTTGAGTTGCAGGACCTCGGCGGCAATTCCATCACCGATCTCGATCGCACCGCCCACCTCCTTGTCGCCAAAGCCGGCCAGAACAAAAATCTCACCGGCATGTTCACCAGCTTCACCTCCAATGATCCCCAGGTGCTGGTTCGCATCGATCGCGAGAAGGCCAAAGCTCTCGGCGTTCCCTTCAGTCAGATCTCCGACGCCCTCCAGGTCTACATGGGATCCGAGTACGTCAACAATTTCGATTTCAATAACCGCAGCTATCGCGTCTACGTCCAGGCCGCGCAGCAGTTCCGCGAGAACGCGTCGGACATCCGTCAGTTCTACGTCCGCTCCGCCACCGGTCCTATGATCCCGCTCGACAATCTCGTCTCCATTGAGAACACCTCAGGCCCGCAGGTCATCAGCCACTACAATCTCTTCCGCTCAGCCGAAATCGACGGTTCGGCCGCGCCCGGTGTCAGCACCAGCGTCGCCCTCCACAGCATGGAACAGGTGGCCGACCAGAACATGATGCATGGCATGGCGTATCAGTGGACCGGCCTCGCCCTCGAGGAAATCGAATCCGCGGGCAAAGCCGTCGTCATCTTCGGTCTCGGCATTCTCGTCGTCTATCTGACGCTCGCCGCCCTCTATGAGAGCTTTGCCCTGCCGTTCATCATCCTGCTCGCTGTGCCTACGGCCGTGCTCGGGGCGTTGCTGGCGCAGTCGACGCGCGGCTACGCCGACGACATTTACTGCCAGATCGGCCTGGTGATGCTGATCGGGCTCGCGGCCAAAAACTCCATCCTGATTGTGGAGTTCGCCGAGCAGTTGCGCGGCAAAGGCCGGTCGATCGTCGACGCCGCGATCGAGGCCGCCGAACTTCGGCTCCGGCCGATTCTGATGACTTCTTTCGCCTTCATCCTCGGCGTGATTCCCCTGGCCATTGCCTCGGGCGCGGGAGCCCAGGGCAGGCGCTCCGTTGGCACGACGATTATTGGCGGCATGCTCGTGTCGACTGTGCTCAACCTGTTCTTCATCCCGGTGCTCTACATCATGCTGCAAACGCTGCTCGGCAAGTTCGGCGGAGGTCGCGCAACTCGGCGCCCGGCGCAGAGCGTGGACGCCAGGACGTATGCTCCTTCTGCCGCGGGGAGCCACTCCTCGTAATCGGCACTCGCCTCAAAAACAAAAGCCTTCCTGCCGGAGCAGAAAGGCCTTTTTGTGAGGGACGCTTCGGATCTACCAGCCGCCGTCGCGATCGTGAGCCTGATCCTTCACACCCGTTCCCGGCGTGAACGCGACACCGCGCAGCACCTCGCCAAAGCGTGCCGTCTGCAGCGTGACGAATTTCTCGCTCGCCGCTCCGGCCGCCGTGGTGTTGCTCAGGTTATCGGTGATCCTCACCAGCTTGTTCGGATCGGCGCCCGAATCTCCGCTGCCGCTCTCCGTTGAAGTGATTCCCCAGATCGTCACAGTCCCGTCCGGATTCACCCGTCCGGTTATGTTCCGCAGGCCATCGGTCGCGGGACTCCAGGGCAGTCCATCCGGATTGCTCGTGTTGGCGCTCCCCGGATTGTTCCCTGTCGGATATCCCCACACCGTATAGGGCGTGCCGAGATCCAGCCCGTTGGTCAGCACATAAGCCATCGACCACGTTTTCGTCGTGGAGTCGTACACCCACTTCTCCAGGCCTGCGTTGTTCTGCGCTGCCGCGTGTGTGTAGAAGTCCGTGCCAACTCCGTCGGTGGAACCGTCCCCCTCATCTGCGACGTAGAGCGTCGTCGGATTCGCGAACCAGATCGCGAAGGGGAAATTCACCGGGTTCGCCCCCTTCGACTTGTTCGAAAGCGTGGGGAACCCGGCCAGGATACACATGTTGCTCGGCAGCCCGCTTGCGACCACCGTTGAGGCGTCGTACGTCAGCGGAGTTGTCGGCAGCGTCGCTGCAGCCGACGGCACTCCGGTCCCCGTTGGGCACGCCGTTCCGGTCGTGTCCACGAAATAGACGGTATTCACGCCATTGCCACCGCTGCCTTTCGTGTAATACACCACGTTGTTGTAAATCGCGATCCCGCGGAAGTTATCGTCCTTCCCCACTTTCTTGTCCGCAGGGTCTCCCAGCTCGACTACGTCGAAGCTGCCCACCGGAGTGGGAGTAGCTGAGGGTGTCTGATCCTTCTCCCGCTCATGGGACGGCACGATCAGCTGCGCCCCGGCCCCAATATCGATGCCGAGAGGCTGGGGACTCGCCCCGTTCCCGGCATTTCCTGCCGTGTAGAAAAGAATTGCGCCGTTGCTGTCGTTCAGAATCGCCGATCGTCCGTTGTTGCCGCTGTACGCCGTCGTCTCGGTGAAGGTGAAATGTCCCCACCGATCGACGCGAGCCACCGCGCGGTAGTAGCTGTCTCCCGCAGGATTGGTTGGATCCACAATCCCGGGCGTGTTCGAGTTGGAAACGTCGATCGCATTTACCGGTGCTACATACCCCATGAACGTCAGGTAACGATGATCCGTCGACAAATGCAGCCCCAGCTCGGACTTTGAACTGAAGCTGGTCACCAGCTGATCGTCGTCGGCGTCGATCCTTCTCTCGATGCTGTTCGGCACTTCCAGCGTGCTGACTCGCTGTCCCCACGGCGTCAGCTGATCCAGAAAAATTCGCGACGTGATGCCGAAACTGCCGTCCACGACATCGTTGTTGAAAACGTAAGGATAGGTTCCGTCGTAGGCAGCCGTCACACAACCGCCACTCGCGGCCGGACAATTGGGAGGGAGCGCCTGTCCCACCATCACGTTGCCTGCACGATTGTCGTAAACGCTCCGGCTCACGACCAGGTTGCCGGGAGAGAAGGGCTGCTGCTGGTGAAAACCAAAATCCTGAGCAGAAAGGCTGAGCGGAAAAGCCATGGCGGCCATCGCCGTGATTGCGACGAACCCTGGCTGTATGCGGCGCCGCCGGGCGCTGCCGTGAGCGGATGCTGTCATCTGCGGAGTCTCCTGAAGTGTCTGCGAGTTTGGCGCGACGCCGGGGATGCTTCGCGCACCGGCGATGACCCTAACAGGACAACGATGAAAATCGGATCAAAGGATTGTTACTCCCGATGCTGCATCGCGGAAAAGCCTGAGCCAGCTTTCGCCACCCGGCTACAGCCACGAACTGCCGGCTGCTCCTATCGCCTCTGAAACTCAGGCGATCCCAGCAACAGCCCGCCCAGCAACGCCGCGTCCTGGTCCCCCGGGGGAGGGAGGGGCGGCATCGATAAGAGCAGTTGTCCGAACTCCCGCGGGCGTACGAAGTTCACCGGCCGCGCCATCTTCCGGGGCCCGCCGATCGGCGCGGCCGCGTCGTTGCCGGACTGATGGGCCAGCTGCGCCAGCACAGCGCTCCGCGTGTGATCGGAGACTGTGCCGTCCAGCAAAAGGTTTTCGAGCTTCGCTTCCTTTGCATCCCCGTTCAAGCCCGATGGCCCGTCGAGGCTCATCAGCTTGTCCCAGGCCATCACGGTCCCGGCGTTGTTGTCCGCCAGAGCCATGCTGAAGTTCATCCGGTCGAGTAATTCCCCGCTGTTCAGCCACGCATCGGCCATCCATGAGTAGCCATTCGGCGTCTGGCATCCGTACAGCGGCATCCCCAGCTGCCCGATCGCCTCCACCAGCGCCGCCGGATGCGCCACTTCACCGCCGGTCGCGCGCACCGCCGAGATCACATACTCCTCCGGCGTCTTCACCTTTGCGCGATACGCATCCTTTGACCAGAATTCCGGCGACTGCAGCATTGTCCGCAGCACTTCGCGGATGTCGCCGCCGGTCTTCACCCAGGTTGCGGCCATGCGATCCACCAGCGCCTCCGGTGGATTGTCGCTCACGAACCGCTGCGCAATCTGCAGGGAAACGTGATGTCCGGTGACCGGGCTGGTGGCGAGCAGATGCAGCACCTCGCGGCCTTCGGATTCTCCGCTGTTCGAAAATTTGTGTCCCAGCGCGAACTTCGGACCGGGCTCATGCCGCCGCGGATTGAAGAGGAATGCGCCACCTTCGTCGGACCGCTCGATGCCCCAGCCGGTAAAGATCTTCGCCACCTCGGTGACGTCGCGCTGCGTGTACCCGCCGTCAACCCCCAGCGTGTGCAGCTCCATCAGCTCGCGCGCGTAGTTTTCATTGATGCCCAGCGGACGCGCCTTCCCGTTGCCTCCGCGCTGGAACCACTCCGCGCGCATCGCGGCCAGCGAATGCGGCCCGACGCTCTCGGTCTGATCCAGATAAAACAGCATCGCCGGACTCTGCGCCGTAGCCACCAGCAAATCCTCAAATTTTCCCAGCGCATGGGTTCGAATCACCTTGTTCTGGTAGTCCACCAGGTACCACGGCGCAAACGGACCCTTGCGCAGATAGACGTTGAAGTGGTTCAGCCAGAAATCGGTCATCACCGCTTCCAGCTGGCGCTCGCTGTACACATCGCGCAGCACCCGCGTCACCAGCAGCTCGCCGCCCACCACCAGCTGCGGATTGATCAGCGCAAACACCGTCTCCTTCTGCTCCGGCGTGAGGCCCGCGAAGAGCGCCACACGATCCGGCCGGCGCAAATGCTGCAGAAATCCCCGGAACTCCTCAGGCTGCATGGCGATGAGTTTTCTCACCCGCTGATCCGGCGGCAGATTCACAACGTTGGTCGCATCGAGATCCGCATAGAGCTTGTTCTCCTGCTCGGCGAGCGGAGGCTCCTCCGGTGTCGGCGAAGCGGAGGCCTGCATCATGTCCGGGGGCGGCGGCGGTGCCATATCGCCAGCCTGTGCGCTCATCACGCCCTGATCCTTCTTCTCTTCTGCCGGCGCCTCGATCCTGGTGCCGGGAACAGCAGGCTTCTTCTCCTGCCGTTCGCGTAACGCCGCTATTTGATCCGCGTAGATCGCGCGCTCCACGGGATTCCCCGGGATACCGCGTCGGCCCTGCTCTGCCTGACGGATCATCGCCGGCGAAGGAAAGCGCTCGATCAGCTCGCGCTGACTCAGCTGCATTGCGGGATAGGCCGCCAGCCGCGCGTCGAGCGCCGAGTCGTCCATCGTTTCCGGATTCAACTGCTCGTCGATACACTTGTCGAGGCCCATCGCTTCAACCGCCGCCACATCGCCCGGCCGCGGCCCAAAGGTCAGGCGGTTCAGGGCTTGGAGCACGCGCTGGTCCGGCGTCAGTGGCGACGAATTCGCCACCGCCAGATCAGCCTTTTTCTTTTTGCGGGCGAAGGCGAGCGGTTCGCCCAGCGGCAGAGCCAGCAGTGCGACCAGCACAGCGACAACAAAACGCTGAAATCCGGAGACAAGGTTCGTGGGCATGCAGGGGACGTCCTTAGGACAGTCTGTCCTCCCCTGCTAACCCGCGCAACTCAGAAAAAGTTTCGCAGCACCGGCATTGAAGCTGGCCCAGGCGCCGCTGCTACTGGTCCCGCAACAGGATGATGGGATCCACCGCCAGCGCGTTTTGCGCCGGGATCCACGCCGCGATGAGCCCGAGCACGATCATCGTTACCACCACTCCACACAACACCACCGGATCTTTCGGCGTCGCCTGGTACACGATATACGACAGGATCTTCGTCGCCAGCAGTCCCATCACGATGCCGGCCAGCGAACCAGCCGCCAGCAAGGTGACGGCACGCCCCAGCGCCGCACGCAGAACCTGACTCTGCCCCGCACCCAGCGCAACGCGAATACCCAGCTCCCGCAGCCGCTTGCTGACAACGTAGGAGGTCATGCCAAAGATGCCGGTGACGGCCAGCATCGCACCGAGCAACCCCAGCACGCCGAGGGCGACACTGGCGACACGCGCCGGAAAGAGGGCTGAACCCAGTTCCTGATTCCAGGTTTCGATCGTCAGCGACATGCCCGGATCGATCGCCAGCAGCGTCCGCTGTACGGCTCCGGCAATCTCACGGGGATCGCGGTTCGACCGCGCCAGCACGTAAATGCCAGATGCCTGATGCTGCTGGATGGAAAAGAACATCGCCGGCTGCTGATCCTCGGTCAGAGACCGGTACTTGCCGTTCTCTACCACCCCGACTACCTCAGCCCGCACCCCTTCCCAGAATTTGAAGTGTTTGCCGACGGCTTTGTTCACTGAGCCAAAGACCTTGCGTGCGAACTCCCGGTTCACCACCGCGACCACCGGCGACTTGCTGTCGTCATGCCAGGTGATATCGCGCCCCGCCAGCATCCGTGTGCCCGCCGCCGCGAAGTAGCCGGGAGACACCCGGTAGTTCATCGCATCTGCGGCATAGTTCGTGGGGCGAAAGTCGGTCGTTGCATCGGTATAGACAAAAGAGTCGCCGCTCCCCATGCTCAAGGGCAGGCCACCTGCATAGCCTGCGGACCTGACTCCAGGAATGGCGCTCACGGCATCCAGCATCTGCCGTTGCATCACCGGGACCCGGTCGCCGGTGTAGCCAGCCCATTTCAGATCGGTGGCGGCCAGCACGACGTGCTCGGGATCGAAGCCGAACTCGCTGTGCACGGACCGCGCCAGCCCCCGCACTGCCACCAGGGAGGACGTCACCAGCACCGCGCAAATCGCGATCTGCGCTACCAGCAGCAGGTCCCGCAGCGTGAACTTCCGCATGTGTCTCGTCGCGCTCCCACCGGCACGGATGATCTGCCATGGATCGGACTTCAGCACCTGGCGCACCGGCACCAGGCCGAAGAGCACCCCGCTCAGCACAGCCAGCACGAACGCTACGAGGTAAGTCCATAGATCCGGGTTCACCGGCACATTGATCGGAACATTCGGAATCGGCTGCCACGCACTCAGTCCGCGCAGAAGGAAGATACCCCCGGCCAGGCCTGCCGCGCCGCCCACCAGAGAAACCAGCACCGTCTCGGTCACCAGCTGCCGCACGATCAGCCGCCGCCGCGATCCCAGCGCTATGCGCACCGCGATCTCCTTCGCGCGATCCGCCGTCCGCGCCGCAAACAGGCTTCCGAGATTCGCGCATGCCGCCAGCAGGATCAGCCCGGCGAGCAGCATCAGGCCGGCCATGAACGCCCGCGCCGGTGCGCCCAGCGCATCGCCCACCAGCCCCGGCCGCGCCAGCGTGAACTTCACTCCGTCGTCATCCTGCGGATAGCTTTTGGACAACCACGCCCCAATCACATTCAGGTCGGCCGTTGCCTGTTCAGGAGTCACACCGCGCTTCAGCCGACCTACGACCATGGACGAATGATTGCCGCGCTGCTCCAGACTGTTGTATCCCTCCATTTGCGGCTGTTCCACCATCGGGACCCAGAACCCCGGCGCAAAGAACAATTCCGTCCCGCGGAAATCCGCTGGCGCCACGCCCAAAACGGTGTAGGGATGTTTGTTCACCTGCACGGCTCGCCCGACGATCCCGCGGTCGTCGTGGAACTGCGTGTGCCACAGGGCGTAACTCAGGACCACATACGGTGCGCTGTTCGCTCCGTGCTCGTCGGCCGCATGAAAGAATCGCCCCAGAAAGGGATGCATCCCGAGCGCGTCGAAGTAGTTCCCGCTCACTTCATAGGGCCACGCCGTAGTGGGATTGCTGCTGGTTTCCAGACCTGCCGGACCCATAATGTTGTACGAAACGAGACTCTCGAAGGTGTGGTTCCGGTCGCGCAGGTCGCGATAATCCGGTATCGACTGCGATGGATACCGAAAGCGCTGCACCATGTAGAGGTTCTTCGCGTTCGGCACATTCAGCGGATGCAGCACGATTGCGTTCAGCACGCTGAACACCACCGCATTCGCGCCAATCCCCAGCGCCAGCGTGAGGATCGCGGTTGCCGCGAATCCGGGCGACTTTTTCAGCTGCCTGAGGGCGTATTTCACGTCTGCGAACATAGTGGACCCCGCCGCACCTGTTTGCGGTACGCTCCACCCTACGCTTCGGTTCCTCGGCCACAAGCCTTTTCTCTGCGCAGACCTGCCTTCCGTAACCGCAGGCCGCACACTTTCGACGCAGCAAACCTGCACGGGTGTGCGCGTTCCGCTGAAGTCCATTGGCGACGGGCGATGGGCTACGGGCTACCGGCTGGTGTGCGCGCAACGCGCGCCTCACTCGTCCCGTAGCGCCTCCATGGGATCGACACCGGCAGCTCGCCGCGCCGGCAGCCAGCTCGACAACAATGCAATCGCCGCGACCGACACCACAATGCTGCCGAACACCATTGGATCGTTGGGCTTCACGCCGAACAGCAGGCTTGCGATCCCGCGTGCCAGCAGCACGGCCATGGCCACACCGATCACCGTGCCCACACCGGTCAGCACACCGGCCCGCCGCAGGATCATCCGCAGCACATCCTCGCGCCGTGCTCCCATCGCCAGACGCACACCGATCTCGCGCCGGCGTTCGGCGACGAGGTTCGCCATCACGCCGTAGATCCCAATCGCCGCCAGCAACAGCGCAATCACCGCATCCAGCCCCAGCATCGCCGTCGCATACATCAGCCCCGTCGTCTGGTCCCGGATATCCTCCGCATACGTCTGCATCGCGTCGAGCGGTAAGGTTGGATCGATGGCCCCCAGCACCTGCCGTATCTCCGGACCCAGCGCTTTGGGGCTCCCGTCGGTCGTTATCGCATACTGCGTGTCTTGGGGCGGGGACTGCATCACGTCCGTGTACATCGCCGGCTGCGGTGTCTGCACCACCCACTGGTACGCTGCATCTTCACTAACGCCGACAATCCTCATCCACGGCTCATGACTGTTGCTCGCCGCATCCATCTGGATGCGGTGGCCGATCGGATCCTCACCCGGGAAATACCGCTCGGCAAATTTGCGGCTCACCACCGCGACCGGATCGGTATTCAGCCCATCGCCATCCGTGAATCCACGGCCTCGCACGATACCCACGTGAAACGCCGCAAAATATCCGGGACTGATCGCGACCCGTACCGCGCTGTCAAATTTGCCGGGGGCCAGAGGGCGGTTCTCGATGCGAAAATCGTCTGTCCAGCCGCCCTGTCCGTACGGCAGCATCGTGGTTGCCGCCGCCTGCTTCACGCCGGGCAGCGCCTGCAGCTTTGCGAGGCTCGACTTGTACCATGCCTGCTTGTTCACCTCATCCCCGTAGCGCGCGGTGGGCAGCGTAACGCTGAAGGTGAGCACCTGCTTCGGGTGATACACATTGGCGAACTGCAGCGTGGACCACATGCCCTTGCACATCAGCGCCGCTCCAATCACCAGCGCCACGGCCAGAGCAATCTGTGCGGTCGCGAAGAAATTGCGCAGGCGATGATTCCTGCTCCCGCCGGTCTCCGTCCGCGATCCCGACTTCAGCTGATCCAGCAGGTTCACCCGCAGGGTGTCCAGCGCCGGCGCCAGTCCTGACACGATTCCCGCCGCGACCGCCAGCGATGCGGAGTACACCAGCGCGCGCATGTTCAGATGAATCGTGTACCAGCCCGCCACCCAGCGCGCCACAGTCGGCGGCATGTACATCAGGCAGAGGTGCAGATCCAACCACGCCAGCAGCATGCCGGCGCCGGCGCCGGCCAGAGCCAGCACAATATTCTCCGTCAGCAGCTGCCGCAGCAGCAGCTTGCGCGGCGCACCCAGCGCCGTCCGCATCGCGATCTCGGGCCGCCGCGCCACCCCGCGCGCAAACTGCAGGTTCGCCACATTCGCGCACACAATCAACAGCACGAAGAGCGTGCCGCCCATCATCAGGCGCATGTAGAGCGGGGTCAGCTCACCGCTGATGTTGTCGAGCAGCGGTTCCACCTTCACCGACCACCCCAGGTTCGTGGCTGGGTACTCCTTCTGCAGCCGCGCTGCGATCCCGCGCAGCTCGACGTCGGCGCCTACAGACGTCACTCCCGCACGCAGACGCCCCACCACCATGTACTCGTGCGCAGCCCGATCGTTCCATTGCGCCGGAGTCAGTGCCAGCGGCATATACAAATCGATCGAGGGCGGATAGACGAGCCCTTTCGGCATGACGCCGACAATCTCATATTCGCGATCGTCCAGGCGGATCTTCCGCCCCAGCACATTCGGATCCGATGCGAACTGCTTCTGCCAGAAGCTGTAGCTCAGCACCACAACAGCGTCCCGCCCCGGCTGGCACTCATCGGCGCGAAAGACGCGACCCATGAAGGCGTCGATCTTCAGCACATCCCAGAAATTCGCGGACGAACGCGACGCCGACACATGCGCGGCCTCGCCGGCACCAGTCAGCGCCATGGCGTAACGCTTAAAGATCGCCAGATTCTCGAAGGACTTGCTCTGCCGTTTCCAGTCCTCATAGTTGGCTGCCGTCACCCATTCATAGGCAAACCTGCCGCGCCCGCGATCCTCGGCCACCGTCATCACGCGGTTCAGGTCCGGCACAGCCAGCGGCCGCAGCACGATCGCATCCATCACGCTGAATACCGCCACGTTCACCCCGATCCCAATCGCCAGCGTCAGCAGCGCCGTGATCGTAAACCCCGGCGATTTGACCAATTGCCTCCAGGCGTATTTCAAGTCGCTCAACATGGCCCCTGCCCTCTTTCTCTGATCGCCGCTACTCCTGCCGCAGCAGGATCATCGGATCTACCGCCAGCGCCCGTTGCGCCGGGATCCACGCCGCGATCAGCCCCAGCACCATCATGGTCAGTACCACGCCGCCCAGAACCAGCGGATCCCTCGGCGTCGCCTCGTAAACGATGTACGACAAGAGTTGCGTGGCCATCAGGCCCAGCCCAACACCCGCCACCGCCCCGAGCGCCAGCAGGCGGACGGCGCGACTCAGGG
>VFSW01007312.1_pt1 | contig 16040 bp, 17 predicted proteins | sample 5358111 | NCBI WGS metagenome assembly VFSW01 (sample SAMN11554181, study PRJNA540505) | mine drainage metagenome | isolation source: sediment from site ElyBrook_90M | place: USA: Ely Copper Mine, Vershire, VT | collected 2017 | reverse complement strand
CTGTCTTGCGACAACAAAGGAGTATTCTCATGGCTGTGGTATTAACTGGTACGGTGAAATCTGCGCGTCTGCTGGAAATCAATGTCAAGAAAACCAATTCCAAGGCGCAATTGGTGGCGTTGGATATCGCTGATGAGATTGGCAATGTCTATCCTTGCCAGATGTGGCCGGATGACCCGCAACATGGAGAACTGGCGGCGGCCATTGATAACCTGCGTCGTCAACCCGTCCAAGCGATTTTTTCGGGCTATTCGCTCCGCATGCGCCCGATGGCGGATGGGAAAGAACGCCCTCAAATTAACTTTATTGTCACGAATGTGACGTTTGGACGCAACGCCTAAGCGCGTCGGTGTCTGCTGCGCCCACATGGCTTGCTGTTTGCGATAGCTGTTCTCTCTGCTCTGGAGGTGTCTGTATGAAAATACGCTTTGTGATGGGTACATATCTGACCCATCAACGGCTTGAGGTGCTGCTCGCGGTCCTGACGCCGTTTTTCTTGATTATTGAGTCTGCCATGGCGAATGCCTGGGTCTACGCGGGCGGGTCACTCGATTTTCACGATCTGCGCACGTATATCGCGCTGGCGCGTGGCCTGTTCTTTGAAGTGATGACCTTCTCGTGTGCCAAATTAGCGCGCCTGCTCTTCGCCAAAGGGCGACGGCATTCTGTTGGGGCGGTGATTGCGACTCTGGTGGCTCTCTGGGCGATAGCGGTGTCGACAGGCAATAACCTGGGTTGGGTACTCTCCGGTGGTGATCTGGGTGGCATGCTGGCGGCGGTCGGGCATTACCTGCCGCACTGGTTTGATGAAGTCTATCAATTGGGTCTGGGGGTGCTGTTGCCGCTCTCGGTCGGGGCGTTAGCCTTAGTCGATGTCGAACATCTGGTCCATGCCATGTTAGACTCGGCTCATCTGGACAATAAAGCCATGCAAGTGCAAGAGTCGGAAATGCATCGCACGGAATACCTTAAAGCGCAACATGCCCAACGGTCAACGATTCGTCAAGCGTATGATGAGATTGCGGAGCAACGGACTCAGAAGTTTATTGAGCGCGTGAAACAGGGCAATATGGACTTTGGGGCGCAAGAAGTTGCCTCTGGGTTGCCTGCGGGTCCTGTCGTTCGCCGGCTCAATGCTCCTGGGGGTGCTTCCTTTGTGCCGTCTGGTCTGGGTGGGTTTGCTGGGCAACGTCCGTTGATGCCGCCTTCTGCGACGGGTCCAGTGTTGCCTGGTCAGGTGTTGCCTCCGCCTCCCTTCTCGCAAGGCAACACGCAACCGATTTTCGTGCCGCCTCCCTCGGCGCGTCAGTAACGTAACCTCTTGCACGCCTGAACGCCTGAACGCGGTCGCCTGACCCTTCGGGCGTTCTTTTTTTGTCTGTGAGGACAGAAGCATGAGAACGGCTGATGTGATTGCGGCATTTGCCTCCTGGTTTGTCGGTCGCACGAGTGATTATGCGTGGCAGCGGGCCGATGGTCGCTATGTACGTGCGGGTGCTGCCCTCTCGTTAGAGGTTCTGGCGTCTCATCTGGCGGGTGCGTACACGGTAGGGACCTATCTCGCAGATGAGGATGGTCTCTGTCGGTGTGCGGTTTTTGACGATGATCGCGTGCATGGCTTGCTCTCTCTGGCAGAAGTCCAGAGGCAGTTGGTCGCTGCGGGCTGGCCTGCGCTCCTCGAAAGCTCGCGGCGTGGTGGGCATCTCTGGCTCTCCTTTCTGCGTCCAGTGCCTGCGTGGTGGGTACGTCAACAGTTCCTCCCGTTTTGCCCTCCTGGTGTCGAGTTCTATCCGAAACAAGACACCCTGAGCGGGGCGGGCTATGGCTCGTTAATTCGCTTGCCGTTAGGGGTGCATCAACGCACGGGACAACGGTATCCCTTTATGACAATGCAGGATGGGCAGCTGGTCGCGCTCCCTGATGATCTGGCGACGGTGCTGGCATGGCTCGAAGTCCAGGGGCGTTGTGCCGTGCCGTGGTCGCTGCCTGTGCAGACGCCAACGGCTGCGCTCCCTCGAGACCAACGAGCGGCGCGCAAACACCACACATCGCAAACAAAAAGCGCGGGGGTGTACACCGGTTCCCCCATCGGTAGTATTCGGAACTGGTGTGCGGCCCAAGACCCGTTCACGCTGCTTGGTCGTTATGTCGCGCTCGATGGTCGAGGCATGGGCTGTTGTCCGTTCGGGTCGCATCACTCCGATGGTGTCGATCAACATCCTTCGTTTCGGGTGTATGCGCCCTCCTCGCCTGGGGGTTGGTGCTGGTATTGCTATACCTGGGACACGGGTGGCAACGTCTTCAATTTCCTGCAACTGTACTATGGACTCGATGCCCGTACCCTCTGGTCGCGCATCCTGTCCGGTGAACGATTTTAAGGAGAACCTCTCATGACTCTTTGGAGAGAAAAATCGTTGGCTGATTTCCCGTTTCTTGTCGTGGAGTATGATGATACCCAACCTTCGACGGTCGTCGTGTGCTATGCAGTTTCGTATGAGCAAGCGCACATGCTCTGGGCTGCGTTGGTCCAGTGTGCGAAAGGAACAGGGTCGGGTTTGGTGTATGGCATTCGGGAAACGGCGTCTATTGCGGCGTGGCAAACATTGTAGGTGTCTGCAAGAATGGCGCAAAGCAAGTAACACGCGCCATTCTATCTACATTGGGTTTTTCTTTTTGGTTTTTCCTCTGCTGTTTTGCTCCTGGGGGTGTGCTGATGTGGAAACCTCGTTTGCTTGATTTGTTCTGTGGAGCTGGGGGTTGTGCTGTTGGCTATGCACGTGCAGGCTTTGAGGTCATTGGTGTCGATTTGGTGCCACAACCTCATTATCCTTTTGCTTTTATCCAGACTGATGCCTTACGATTTCTAGACACACAAGACCTCTCGTCATTTGACGTGCTTCATGCAAGTCCGCCTTGTCAAGGCTATAGCCGCTCTCTCTCATTGGCACGGGTCCATCGTGTTGTTGAGCATCCATTGCTCATAAAGGTTGTGCGCAAACGATTTGTGCAGAGCGGCAAACCATGGATTATCGAAAATGTAGAAGGCTCAGATTTGCCAGATGCGTTGCAACTCTGTGGCTCTATGTTTGGGTTGCCGATACGTCGTCATCGTTGGTTTGCTAGCTCTCATTTGCTCTTTGCGCCTGGCTCATGCTGGCATACAGCAGGCTTTTATAATCCGGTCGGAGGCAAGATCAGAAGCTATGGCACGTTTGCCAGTGGTCGCTTCTATCGCGATGCAAGGGGATACAAACGCAAACGAGAGGGACAGGTGAGGGTTGCCGAGGCGCAACGCATTATGGGGATTGATTGGATGACTGCGAAAGAACTGAGTCAAGCTATTCCTCCGGCGTATACAGAATGGCTTGGGCGTCAATTGTTGGAGGTGTGCTGATGGGGCGTTATGATGTGGCGTTATGGCTGTCCTGGTCGCCGCTCTGGCCTGAGATTGTTGCGGATGGGGTCGCCGCGGTTGATGCGTGGTCGGCGGTCGTGACCGTGATGGAAGCTGCTGGCCTGACCAAAGTAAAAAAAGCGGCGGTCAATGATGGCTCGGTGATACGGCGTTGGTCTTCGATTGATCTTGCTGCGGTGGCTGATGCTGCTGCGGATGACTAAAGGAGGTGGCGTATGACGCAAGCGGTTGGTCTGGTCGGCTATGGGGTCGATACCTTGATCTTGAATGTGCGCTATGCGGATAGCTTTCTCTGTCCGGTCAAGCGCGAATTGGAAACCTCGTTGCAACAAGAGTTAGATCAGTTGCAAGCGGAAGCTCGGCGTGATGAACAAGCGGTGGCCTCGCGCTGGGCCTTTCAGAATGCGTTGTTGTTTGTGGAACCGCACGGGGCGGGTCGTCAATGGCGGTGGCTGCTCACCTGTCGGCTGCTCTCCATTGCGATCTCGCGGGGCAAGTTTAACGATATCATTGCCCAAGTGCGCTTTTCTTCTGAGTTCCTGTGGTCACAAGCCTGGGCGGGTGATGCGCTCTCAGAAGTGCATACCTTCCTGATGTCGGTCTTTGGTGAGCATCTGCATTTGCAAGTCTCGGAAGTCCATCTCTGTGCGGATGTCGTCGGGTTCGATTTCTCGCAAGCGGATTATGAGACGGGTTTTGTGACGCGGGTACGCAAAAATGAGACCATCTATGGTGCAGGGGTTGAGAGTGTGTCCCTCGATTATCATCGCGTCTCCTCGCTGCGCTTTAGTAGTCATGCTTCTCCGATTTCCTGCATGATCTATAACAAGACACTCGAAATACAACAAAAGTCACACAAGACGTGGTTTTTTGACTATTGGGCAAAAGAAAAGCCTGGGTGTGTGGCCTGGGATGGCGCGTCTAAAGAAAAGCCTGGGTGTGTGGCCTGGGATGGCGCGTCTGAGGTCTGGCGTGTCGAGTTCCGTTTTAAGCGCGAATTTCTGCATAACCTCGCGACGCCTATTGAGGGGGCCTATGATCTGCTCGACCAGTTGCAAGCGTTGTGGAGCTATGCGGCGGGTCAAGCGGTTGGCGGTGCGGATGGTCTGCCTGATGGCTGGTTACGCTACGTTGTGCCAACAGGGGATAGTAATCGTTCGCGCTGGCCTGTGCATGCGGCCTGGGCGGTCATTCAAGCGGCGTTTACGGAAGCCTCGGAAGTCGAGCTAGGGCCTGTGGTCCGTGAGCGTGTGCGTGAAGTCAGTCTTGCGCGTGGTCTGGCGGCGGTGATTGGCTATTGTTCGACGCTGGCGGCCTGGCTCGGGGGCGCGTTCGTTGCGGCTGAAGCGGATGTTTCGCAAGTGTTGCACTGGCTCTATGAAGAGGGTGTGACCTACCTTGATGAGAAGCAACGCGACTACCTGGAAGAAGTTATCAAAAAGCAAAAGCGGTTCGGTTTGGCTGTTTAGGAGAGGAGGTGCTGATATGCAACTAGAAACCAAACAACCACTTTTACTGACGGTCAATCAAGTATGTCAGATGTTGGGTTTAGGCCGTACAAAAGTTCACTACCTTATTAAAGGTGAAGGACTTCCGGTCATTCGTTTTGGGCGATCAGTTCGCGTGTCTCCTGCATCTTTACGGCAGTGGCTAGAGGAACGAGAAAAACATACGTCATTGGCATAAATTAGTGATTTACTGAGAAACCACTTTGTGATTGTATACAGAGCGGTTTTTCATTTAGGATGAAGGTATAAGCATGAGTAAGAGAGGCAACGGTGAGGGTTCGATCTATCAACGTAAGTCTGATGGTAAGTGGGTCGGAAGTATTACCATAGAGGGTGGTAAACGAAAAGTACTCTATGGTGATACTCGCAAAGAGGTACAAGAGAAGCTAAAAGCTGCGTTGCATGAACAGCAACAGGGTGTACTGATAACTGCTCCTCAACAAACGCTTAGTCAGTATCTTGAGCATTGGCTTGAACATACTATTAAGCCAACAATTCGCCCTCGTAGTCATGAGAGATATGAAGAGATTGCACGTCTGCATATTATCCCTACCATTGGCAAGATTAAGCTTCAAGCTCTTACTCCTCAACATGTAGAGACGATGCAATCAAAGAAGCTTAAGCAAGGCTTATCTCCTACAACAGTTGCGGCTATTCATGGTCTTCTGCATAAAGCGTTAGAAGATGCTGTAAAAAAAGGACTGGTTGCACGGAATGTTTGTGATGCTGTTTCTCCTCCGCGCAAACAGCATAAAGAAATGAAGCCGCTGACTGCGGAACAAGCGCGTCAATTGATAGAAGCGGCTAAAGGGCATCCACAAGAGGGGTTGTTTGTGCTGGCCCTCGCTACTGGTATGAGACGAGGTGAGTTACTTGGTCTTAAATGGCAGGACATTGACTTTACTAGCGGTGTGTTGCACGTTCGTCGTGTCTTGAGTCGCACGCCAACAAAGGTGGGAAGAGCTACAGGTGATCGCTATGTCGAAGCTGAGACGAAAACAAAAAAGAGTCGGCGTAGCATTGTTCTAGCTGATTTTGCGCTTCAAGCACTTAAGCAACATAAAGCACGTCAAGAGGAAGCTCACAGGGTCGCGGGTGATGCTTGGGAAGATCATGGCTATGTGTTTTGCAATGAGATAGGAAGACATGTTAATCCTGGGCATGGTGTGCTGGTCCAGTTAAAGCTGCTGCTGAAAAAAGCTGGTCTACCAGATATCCGCTTTCATGATCTGCGGCATAGTACAGCAACGTTGTTACTCAGTCAGGGTGTGCATCCAAAAATTGTGCAAGAAATACTGGGGCATAGTGAGATTAGCATGACAATGGATGTCTATTCTCATGTACTGCCGACAATGCAAAAGGATGCGATGGAAAAGCTTAACCAGACCTTTCGGCCTGAATAAGCGCGTTGCTACATGGGTTGCTACATAGGTAGATAAGGTAGAAAAACAGAACAGGTCTCAAGCGGCTTCTCGTGCGCTCTGAGACCTGTTTCTATATGTTTTTAGACAGCACAAAGTGCCAAGGGACGGAATCGAACCGACGACACCAGCATTTTCAGTGCTGTGCTCTACCAACTGAGCTACCTTGGCATGGCCTGTAATATATCACTTTTCCTCCTCAAAGTCAATACTTTTTTACCTCAGATTGTCCCACTCACTGCCATACACCACTCCACGCCCATCTCTTTTTCTTAACCGCTACTAGCCATTTCTTCTTATGTATCACCGTATTTCAAGCTGTACTATCTTCCTGATACGCTAATATGCCAACCAGAACCATTTATTCTATGTGCAGGCGATGGGCCTGCCTTGTTTCTCGTATTCTAGCAGAGGAGGCTTACGTGCAAGCACGCAATCACACACGCATCTGGGAGTATGTGCAACAGCACCGTCTAGTGAGTATTGTGGCGGGACAGCTGATTGTTATCTGTGTCCTGGGTGGCGTTTTTCTCAACACAGCCTTTGGCTCCGCTCTTCTAGGTGCGTTCGCGCAATCGCCCTGTTCGAGCGGCGATCAAACCTACATGGTCGTCAGTGGCGATACGCTTGGCCTGATCGCACAGCGCTATAACACCACGTGGCAGCGACTCACGAGCTACAACAAGCTAGCGAACCCCAACGTTATTTACATCGACCAGCATATCTGTATTCCAGGCAAGGGTAGCGGCAGTAGCACCGCCCATATGCCTGCACCTGTGGTGGGACTCGGTAATTTCTTCCCTTATGGACAGTGTACCTGGTGGGCAGCTCAACGTTACTATCAAATCCACCATACCTATGTGCCCTGGACAACCAATGCGGACGCATGGCAATGGGTGAGCAGAGCCAATAATTTCCACTGGCGTGTCTCCAGCCAACCCTCGCCGGGAGCCATTGTTGATCTCCAACCCTGGGTCCAGGGAGCCTATGGTTTGGGTCACGTAGCCGTTGTCGAGCGTATCCTGAGCAATGGGCATGTGATTGCCAGCAATATGAACTGGGGTATTTACTACTGGCAAGTAACAAACGTGGAGTTTGCACCCGGGCCAGGTGTGACCTTCATTACGCTGTAACATATGCTCACAGCAAGTTAGCTAAACAACAACGGAAGAGCGTTTAGATGCTCTTCCGTTGTTGTTTAGCTAGATAATCATAGGCACTAGAGGTTTCCTGCTTTAGCCTGTGTATAGCGGTCGTTAAGTTCCTGTTTTGCACGAGTATAGACCTCGCGGCCCTGAACAAGGGCAGCATTGGCACGTGTGCGAATATCATCGCTCAACGTTCCTGAGCGCAACATAACGCTTTGCTCGCCAAGCTGGGCGCGGGTCTCCTCGCCAGACTGAGGAGCCAGCAACAAGCCCAATGCGACGCCGAGGGCCATTCCTAAAAAGAGTCCGGTAACAAACTTCATGACATAACCTCCCTTTCTGATCGATGGTACATTCCTTGTGGGCAAAAACAGTATCAATAGACAGAAAAATAGCCGGATACTGTTCGCTCAAACACAGAGATGCGCTTGAGCCTTAGTGACCGGGGTTGCCAAGCATATTTTCAACTTCTTGTAAGAGAACATCCAACTCAAATGGCTTTTTCAACAAGTGAACGTTTCTATACTCTTGTGGACTGGCCGCAATCAGATGAGCGACCTCGTCAGCTTCAAAGACCGCCGCCGTATATACGATAACAGGAACATCAGTGGTCATGCTATCACTCTTTAGGGTCTTCAAAATGTCCTGACCGGAGATATCACCTAATTTGAGGTCGAGAATAAGCAAATCAGGCAATGTACTCTTGACCCTTTCAACAGCATGATGCCCGTCCTGAAGGATAGAGACTTGATATTCTTCATCTTCAAGCACTCGACGCATTAAATGCAAAAGTTCGTTCCTGTCATCAACCACGAGGATGCTTTTTCTCACGTCTAATCGGTTTCACTATCCGCTCCGCTGGTTGCGAGTACGGATGTGTACCGCCTCCTGTTCTTGTTATGCGGTCTCGTCTCCTCTACATGACCAGGGTCTCACTTCGATATACGCTAGTGTATCATGTTCCAAGGGGGTAGACAAGGACGCTGGCATTGCCTTTTGAACATTCTTTCGCTGTTTCCTGTTGCTGTTGTGTACGAAAGAGAGCGTATGTTGTGCAGAAGAGATCAGTGATCGGTCGTAGAAGAAATGCATTGCTGTACGGGGTACTGTAGCAGGAGCGCAAATCATCTACCCTGGACAAAAAAGTGAGCGTGGTGGGGCTCGAACCCACGGCAACCCGATTAAAAGTCGGATACTCTACCACTGAGTTACACGCTCATAGGAATTGGCTTCTTTGGCGGGTTTATGTGGTTATGACAGTCTGATATATTACCAGAGTCTTATTCCCGTCTATGAAAATCTTATTTCCTACCGCCAGAGTATAGCATAGAGCGTTTGTGTCGTCAAGGTTTTATTTCTCCCGTTCTCCCGCATTAGTAAGTGAGTAAGAGCTTGTCTGCTACGACTTCTTCTTCTAGTGTCAGGCCATCCATTTGAAAACGTTTCAACATAGAGCGTCCACAATTTACCAGAATTTCCTGTTCAAACAACCCGTCGGGAATTGGAATATCACAAATAAAGTTACCAGAGCGTTTTGTGCCATCTATACTAAGAGCTACTTTTACGCCTCTTGCCTTACATTGGCTGATTTCATCAAATAATTGCTTAAGGCTGAAACTTTGCGCTCCATACAGTATGCTCTGGCTAAATGTATAAGGAGGATCACAATAAATTAAATCTCCCTCTCTCGCCATTTTCATCGCAACAGAGTAGTCCATACTTGCAATTTTAGCCCTCTTAGTAAGTGGATACCATTGATCTACCCGCATTGCAAATGACTCAGGAGACATAGGTTTATGAATACCACAAGGGGTAGACATATAGCCGTCTCGTTTACGAAAGCGCATAACGCCCCCATAGCATGTACGACACAGGAATAGCAGATCAGCACTATTAGGACAAGCATTATAACTGGCTTTTATATGTTCATAGACAGCAACTTTTTCGCCCAGCACCATTTCTTGCCATCGGTCTCTATACCATCGCTTCAAAGTTTCGGGATCATACTGAAGCATTTGCCAGATACCTACCAAAGGCACAAAAATATCAGAAATGACAGCATTCCTGGGTTCTAACGCAGCCCAAATTGCTCCACTACCTAAAAAAGGTTCAAAATATGTACCGTAATTATCGGGGAAATAAGAAACGATTTCACTGGCAAAACGCTGTTTGTTTCCTATCCATTTTAGTAACTGTTTTCTTTTAGACCTCTCTGTTATTTCTTCGCCTTCATCGTTCTCTTGAGCATTATCAAGAGGCATTTCTTGTTCAATCAATTTTTTCTGCTTCAAAGTACTCAATTCAATATTAGTACCTCTCATACTACTACCAGAGGATGGCTTGTTCTGATTAACCTTCCTGTTTTTTTGGGCAGGTGACTTATCAAAGACTGAGGTACTTTTGGAAACATCTGCTTCATCCACTTCAGAAATACCAAATAACGAATATTGCATACCGATATCCCCATACGAAACTATGAAAACAAGTAAATACACTGACCTAATCTGATAGATAGGATATACTATGTTACATAGTAAACGAAAATGATAGCAGAAGCTAGGTTTTTAGCCAAATATTCCTTTTTGGAATACTGACGAGCTTTCAGTATAGTGTCCTCATGAGTAAAGGCATATTTACCTCACGTCAAAAAAAACTGCTGGCATTACTTCGGCAAGTGCGTATAGAAGCAGGGTTGAGTCAAAAAGAACTAGCTAATCGACTCAATCGCTCACAGTCTTTTGTTAGCAAATTTGAACAAGGAGAACTGCGCCTAGACCTCCTAGAACTTTATCAACTTTGTGAAATAGTTGGTATCTCCTTACAAGAGTTTACAAGAAGATTTGAGGAAATGTTAGATGAGGGCCAATAAGGATTTTTTGGGACAGGATAAAATATTTTGGGCGCATGTTAGAACTATTAGCGGGCTGGTAGGCTATACTAACAGGAAAGCCGTGAAACCGAACATCTCGGCTGATAATGAGTCAGCCCAAGTAAAAGTTCCCACATATGACGAGATCAAGCAAGCATTCGAGAAAATTGGACTTGACTCGACACACATCCAACAAAACGGTTTGCTCACACATTTTGGTAAAACACTACTTGATTATTTTGAATATCGAGCAACAACCTTAAACAGTTTTGTAAGTTCTCATCTAATGACAGCAATACAAGCACGAGGAATTTTTGAAGAACTTAAAGCTACACATAACGCAGCTTTTATTGCCCCTAAGAATAAACAATCCGGCGACAAAAAGAATGATGCCTATTTTACAGGCATTATAAATCTGCTGATTGATGCGAATGCGCAAGGACTACCCTGGAACCACGATCCTCAAAAACTAACTACATTTGTTCGATCCAAAATACCTCTACGTACATTTGCGAGAAGACTAGATGGGGCATTCACAAGTACAGTTAATCCAATAGCCATATGGGAGATTAAAGAATATTATTACACTACTACTTTTGGTAGTCGTATAGCGGATGGGATTTACGAAACCTTGCTTGATGGCATGGAAATAGAAGAAGTGCGTGAGCATGAAAAGGTTGATGTATTGCACTATCTCATGGTAGATGCACACAATACGTGGTGGTCACCAGCAGGAAGACCTTATCTCTGCCGCATGATCGACATGTTGCATATGCGTTATGTAGATGAAATACTCTTTGGTTACGAGGTTGTAAAACGTCTACCAACGATTGTAGCCGAATGGGTAGAGGTTGCCAGAAGTCGTCCAGATTTATTTCAATATAATGATACATTTACGAAAGTTAAAAAAGTAAAAGAAGATGTAAATCTTCTCGAACAAGGCTCACTGTTTACAGACACTTTATAATCTTGAAGCCAACCTTCAATCAATATTAGAAATCCCATAACGCACAAGCAACGGGGCAATCTCTTTTTCATAGAGGACAGGTTGCTGCTGTTCAAGCAAGTGGAGAGGGGCCAGCAGAGCGGGAAACATGCCCATCGCTAGCGCGCGTTCAATCGCTACCACACCGCCGTGCTGACCCTCCCAGCAGGCAAACACACCTTGCCAGAAATAGCCATCCCACATCGTCGGGCGTGTGTGCAACACCTCTTCTGCCAACAATTGGGCCTGCGTCAGATCACCACGTAGCCAACACACAACAGCATGGCAAAGATAGCTCAGATAGTGCTGATTGTCACGCCCCGCGATCTCTTCCAAACGTTGCGCCAGTTCCTCGTTGGCAGTATTTGCCTGTTGACAGAGTTGCACCCACTCGCCCATCCAGCACGCCAGCACATCAGGCGGGAAAAGCTGACAGTTATGGGCAAAATCTTGCGCGGCCCGCACGTAGTTATGTAGTCCCAGATACGCGCTCCCACGCCGTCCATAGGTGCGCCCATAAGTCGGGTTGAGCCTGATCGCGCGCGTAAAATCTTCGATAGCACGCTCATACTGCTGTTGCGCGAGATAGGTCAGGCCGCGATGGCTATAAATCCAGTCGTTCTGCGGGTCAAGGGCGATGGCACGATTGTAGTCCGCTACCGCCTGCTCATACTGCCGCAGATGATAGTAGGTCCGCCCACGCGCGGCATAACACCACGTATACTCATCATTGAGCTGGATAGCAGTATTGTAGTCATTGATCGCCTCTTCATAACGGTTGAGCAGGAAGTAGATCAGGCCACGCGAACCGTAAGCCCAGAAGTAATTGCCATTGCTATCCAGGGCAATAGCCGTGGTGTAGTCCGCCAGGGCCTGAGCGTACTGTCTCAGGCCGCGATAGGCTTCCGCTCGTTGTGCATAGGCCCAATCTAGTTCTGGGTCCAGAGTCAGTGCGCGGTTAAAATCATCTATCGCGCGTTCGTACTGGTGGAGCAAGCGACGCACGCGCCCACGTCCGGCATAAGCAGCGGCATAGGCCGGGTCTAGCGTCAGGGCATGATCGAAGTCATTGATGGCCTGCTCATACTCTTTCAAGTGGCGATAGACCTCGCCGCGTCCGGCATAGACCCAATCGAGCTTCTCATCGCGTTGCAAGGCCATATTAAAATCACCTAGAGCATCTTTATACTGCTTCATGGCACGATAGGTAATACCTCGGTTGCCATAGGCGACTGCATAGGTGGCATCGTCACTGATCGCCTGCGAGAATTCTTCTAATGCCGATTGATAGCTACTCAGCGAGCGATAGATAATGCCACACGTGTTGTGGATACGTGCCTGCTGCTCACGCGAAAATTGTGCCGCTGTTGCGATTTTCTGCATGAGGGCATTGCCCGCTGCCAGCAGATCAAGGCTCATTGGCTCGGCTTCAATATATGCCAGTAGCAGCGTTGCCCACTGGCGCGTATCCGCGCTGGCATGATTGTAAAGCTGGTCCTCCGTCATGTCGCGTAAAAGGCGTGTGACCTCTTCATCCTCTTTCGTCACCGTATAAACAGTCAAAACACGTTCGGCAGCATCTGCATGACTGGCCTGATCGGGCAACAGGAAGAGTTGGTGGGCCGCAGCAAGGGAAAGCGCGCTCCATTCGCCAGCATATTCATCTATGGTTCCACGCACCGATTCCAGTGCGTCAATGTGGGCGCAATAATAGCGCGCCAGAGCCTGCCGGGCAAACAGATAGGTCTCCGGCGAACTTTGATAGAGATAACGACTGAACTGCTCTTTCGCCACTTCGTGATAGAGGTAGCGTCCATCTTGCGCGTTCTGACGCACAAACGGTTGCGTAAGCAACCAATGGTACAAAGTAGATCGCTCCTGCTCATTGAGATAGCTAAAGGCCGCCAGATCGTCCTGGTTGAATGGACGCGAGAAGAGGGCTGCATCTAGTACGAGGCGACGTTTCAGCGTCTCCTGGGTAGGAATCCAGCGCAGAAAGTTGGCAACGACATCGCTTGTGGGGTCAACAGTATCGTTTGGATGGGATGTGAGCATACTCAAATAGAGTGGGAGACCACGTGAGAGACGCCAGATAGTTTCAACCTGCGTTGGCTCTCTGATGGCACGCTGTGCCAGATAGGTGCGTGTCTCTTTTTCTGTAAAGCTATTGAGCGAAATTGTATAAATTTCATGGCGATCATAATATGGCATCCAACGTTTAGGATCGTTGGGCAATGAACGATCAAGCGATACGCGCCCCGCGATGACGAGTACGACATCACTACTGATCTCAGCGGGCAAGAGATAATCAAGCAGCCAGGGAGCTACTTCTTCGGCGAGCTGCTCAAAGGTATCGAAGAAGAGCAAGACCCGGCGTCTGCGGCGCGTGCCACTACCCTCAAAGAGGGTGAGCGTCTCAGCAAGCTGATTCAGCTCTTTGACAAAAGTTTTCGTCAGGTCCGCGATAGGATGCTCCAGATGTTCGGCATCGTCGCGAGTCTGCCCCACACGGTAGTTATGCGCCATATGGGCAGCGGCAATTTTCACGCTCTGGCCCAGAATGGGACCAACAAAGGGAATACCCTCAACGGCAGCACCCGCGAGGTCTGGAGCGTGGCGCAACACAGCATCATCCATCGTCTCTTCTTCGCTTTGTTGTCTGCGCACAGCCTGCCTATAGCGCACCACGGCCTTTTTAAAGTTCACGAGATGGAGTTGATCGGCCAGTTTTTCCATCAGGCTCGCAGGCGTCGCCTGTCGCTCATCGACAAAAGCCGCCATACAATAGGAGCGGTATGCAGGTGCATGTATCTCATCGAGCAGACGCGACAAAAAGGTTGATTTGCCAACACCGCCATTACCATAGATAGAGATAATATTGTATGCGGGGTCCTCTAGCTTCAATATCTGCTCAGTAAAAAATTGTAGCTCACCAACACGCCCCACAAAAATGCTACCTGACGCGAGTGGTTCACCGCGCAGGTCGCGGCTTTTCTTGACGAACGGCATGATGTTCAACCTCACTCCTGCATCTATTTGCGCTACAGTATATCACGAGAGGCGGGCGGATAGCGGCCATAGAGAGATGTGATATACTCTGTACGATGAGAGCAACAGAGAAGATCATTACGCACAATTGTCGCTCTATTTTAGGATGTTCCAGGAAGGAAATGAAGCAATATAATGAACAACACTAATGATATCACAACAATTGAAGAGGTCATGGCGCGCGAAATTCTTGACTCGCGTGGCAACCCCACCATACAGGTGGAAGTACTTCTCATGGGTGGTGCGCGCGGTGTCGCCGCAGTGCCCTCGGGGGCTTCGACAGGGGCACACGAAGCAGTTGAACTACGCGACGGCGATAAGCAGCGTTATGGCGGCAAAGGCGTTCTCAACGCGATTGCCAATGTCAATGATTTCATCAGCGATGCGTTGGTTGGACTCGACGCCGCCGATCAGGCTATGCTTGACGATGTGATGATTGCACTCGATGGTACAGCCAACAAAGGCAAATTGGGGGCGAATGCCATTCTTGGTGTCTCGCTTGCCGCTGCCAAAGCAGCAGCCAATGCCTACAATCAGCCACTTTATCGCTATCTGGGTGGCGTCTCGGCTCGCGTGTTGCCTGTACCAATGATGAATATTTTGAACGGCGGCAAACATGCTGACAACTCGACCGATATGCAGGAATACATGATCCTGCCCGTCGGAGCCACAACCTTCCGCGAAGCACTGCGCATGGGCGCCGAAGTCTATCAAGCCCTCAAGAAGGTCTTGCACCAGAAGAAATTGAACACCAATGTTGGCGACGAAGGTGGCTTTGCTCCCTCACTCGGCTCGAATCGCGAGGCGTTAGAGGTTGTGCTGGCCGCCATCGAAACGGCTGGCTACAAGCCCGGCGTCGATATCTTCATGGGCATGGACCCGGCTGCGACCGAGTTCTACGAGAACGGTAAATATGTGCTGGCACGCGAAGGCCGCACGCTGACCTCACAAGAGATGGTGAACCTCTATGAGCAGTGGATCGGCGAATATCCGATTATCAGTATTGAGGATGGTCTTGCTGAGGATGACTGGGAGGGCTGGTCCCACCTGCGCCAACGCCTGGGTAGTCGCATCCAACTCGTCGGCGATGATCTCTTTGTCACCAACACCAAACGGCTCAAACGCGGCATCGAAGAGCATTCCGCCAACTCCATCCTGGTGAAGCTCAACCAGATTGGCACGCTCAGCGAGACGCTGGATGCCATCGAGATGGCGAAACGCGCCGCCTTTAGCGCTGTCGTCTCGCACCGTTCGGGTGAGACCGAGGATACCACGATTGCCGATCTGGTGGTTGCCACCAACGCGGGCCAGATCAAGACAGGCGCGCCCGCCCGCAGCGAGCGTGTCTCCAAGTATAACCGCTTAATGGTCATCGAAGACGAACTGGGAGCCGAGACAGCGCGCTACGCGGGCTTCAGTGCCTTCTACAACGTACCCTCACTTTTAGCAAAAGCACGCTAAGCATTTAAAATGCAACCATGTTGGTATGACAGGGCGAGGACAAGCCTCGCCCTTATAATGACACAACGCCCGTTTTACCGTAGCACGCTGTCAAACGTGATTGCATCCCTATCCATGACACCCACAAGACGCATGACACCCACAAGGGGTGTCACTACATGTTGCCACCCCACAAGACGCATGAG
>VFSW01007311.1_pt1 | contig 16043 bp, 14 predicted proteins | sample 5358111 | NCBI WGS metagenome assembly VFSW01 (sample SAMN11554181, study PRJNA540505) | mine drainage metagenome | isolation source: sediment from site ElyBrook_90M | place: USA: Ely Copper Mine, Vershire, VT | collected 2017 | reverse complement strand
GCTGCGGCGAGCCTTCGTGCGCGACGCCGTAACGCGCGTCGCCGAAGCCGAAGCTTTGCGCGCGCGCCGCGCGTTCGACCACGGCGCTCTCGACGTCTCGCACCGTCGGCAGCTCGATTCGAAGCGCACGCGCGAGGCCGACGAGCATCTCGAGATCCGAAAGCGGGCCTTCGGGAGCGACGAGCGAGGACGCGAGCGGCAGCAGATCGCCCGCGAAGTTCGTCGTCGTACCGCTCTTCTCGAACGCACCCTTCGCGGGCAGCACGAGCGTAGCGCATTGCGCGGTCTGCGTCATGAACAACTCGCTCACGGCGAGGAACGGAGCGGCTTCGAGCGCCGCGCGCACGTCCCGCGCGTTCGGCGCCGTGCGAACCGGATTGACGGCAAAGAGCGAGAGTGCGGCCATCTTGCCTTCGCGCGCATCGTCGAACATTCCGAAGGTATCGCGCCCGCCGTCCGCCGGCAGCATGCCCATCGCTTCTGCGCCACGCGCGTTGGGCTGCTCGCCGAGCACGTACGTGCGCAACCCTGGACGCCCCGACCGCCGCTCGTACAGCCGCTTGCCGCGCGCGAGAGCCACGCCGTCCCACCCGAGCGCGACGCGCTCGGCGGCGCCGGCCTTCGTGCCGGCGTCGTCGGCATCCGTTACCTTCAGCACCCGAGCCCCGTTGCGCAGTGCCGCTTTGCGCACGCGCAGATCGAAAACCGGTGCGAGTTCGGCCGGGCCCTCTCCCGCGACGAGAATCACCTGCGCGCGTTCGATCTCGACGATGCTGCCCGCGTGCGCTCCCGGCGTCGCTTGGCGCTGCCAGCCGGCGCGCCAGTCGAGATTTCGCGTGCCGAGCGCGTCGAAGAGATACCGTAGGACGTACGCTTCTTCATTCGTCAACCGGCCGCCGCCGATCGCGCCGAGCGACTGCGGCGTTGCGGCAGCCCCGCGCAATGCCGCAGCCCAGATCTCGAACGCGTCGTTCCACTCGACCTGCACGAAACGGCCGTCGCGCTTGTACAGCGGTTGCGTCAGCCGATCGCGCGCCTCGTAGAACCCGATGTTGTAGCGCCCGCGATCGCAGAGCCAACCGTCGGAGATGGCGTCGTCCTCCGCAACCGTCATCGTGCGCATCAGACTGCCGTAGCGCACGTCGACCTTCTGGCGGCAGCCGACGGAGCAATGCGTGCAGCTCGTCTCCGTCCGATTGAGATCCCACGGACGCGACTTGAACCGATACGTCTTCGAGGTGAGCGCGCCGACCGGGCAGAGCTCGGTGACGTTGCCCGTGAAATGATGCCGGTACGGTGCGCCCGTTGCGGTAGCGATGATGTCGCGGTGGCCGCGATCTTTGACGACGAGCTGTTGGTCGCGCACGATGATGTCGTCGAAGCGCACGCAACGCTGGCAGACGACGCAACGCTCTTCGTCGAGTACGATCGTGGGCCCGAGGTCGACGGCCTTGGGCTTGCTGGACTTGGGATCCACGACGTCCGACGATCCGCGCCCGTATGCCATCGCATAATCCTGGAGGTCGCATTCGCCGCCCTTGTCGCAGATCGGACAATCCAGCGGATGATTGACGAGCAACAGCTCGACGACCGTCGCCCTGCCCGCGTGGGCTTTCTCGCTGCGCGTGCGCACGACCATTCCGTCGGCGACTTGCGTGTTGCACGCAATCTGCAGCTTGGGCATACCCTCGATCTCGACGAGGCAGACGCGACACAGCCCTGCCGGGCCCAGCTTGCGATGGTAGCAGTAGACCGGAATCTCTTGATTGACGACGCGCGCCGCTTCGACGAGCAGCGTGCCCTTCGGCACGGCGAGCTCGACGCCGTCGATCGTGAGCTTCACGAGGTCAGCCACGGCTATTCACCCGCGAGCCTCGCTTCGAAGGCTTCGGGAAAGCGTACGAGCACGGATTTCAAGAACGGCTCGATCGAGTCGCCGAGCGGACAGAGGTTGATGCCGGTGATCGCCGCGCTGACGCGATGCAACATTTCGAGGTCGCCGCGCAACCCGCGACCTTGAGTAAACCGTTCGAGGACGAGCTCCAGCCAGTGGCCTCCCTCGCGACACGGCGTGCACTGTCCGCACGACTCGTGTGCGTAGAAGCGCACGAGATTGTAGGCGGCTCGCACGAAATCGGTCGTGTCGTCGAAGACGACCATCGCGCCGGAACCGAGCATCGTGCCCGCCTTCGCGAGCGACTCGTAATCGTACGGCAGGTCGAGTTGCTCTTCGAAGATGCACGCCGACGAACCGCCTCCGGGTTGGATCGCCTTCAGCGTGCGCTCGGGGCGCAGGCCGCCCGCGAGCTCCAACAGCTCGCGCACCGGCGTACCGAGCGGCACTTCGTAGTTGCCCGGCCGCTGCACGTGCCCGGAGACGGAAACGATCTTGTAGCCTTTGCTGCGCTCGGTGCCGGCGGCGGCGAACCATTCCCAGCCGCGCGCGAGAATCGGCACGAGATACGCGAGCGTCTCGACGTTGTTCACGACCGTCGGCATTCCGTACAGACCTTCGACGGCGGGAAACGGCGGCTTCAGGCGCGGCTCGCCGCGTTTGCCTTCGAGCGAGTTCAACAGGCCGGTCTCCTCGCCGCAAATGTAGGCGCCCGCTCCCCGGTGCACCGTCACCTCGATATCGTATCCGCTCTTGCGGACGTTCTTGCCGACCAATCCGGCCGCGCGCGCCTCCTCGAGCGCGCGGCTGAAGACGCGATGACCTTCCTTGAACTCGCCGCGAATATAGATGAACGCGTGATGCGAACCGATGCCGTAGGCGCCGAGCAGCATTCCTTCGAGAACCAGATGCGGCGCGTTCTCGATCAGCATGCGATCCTTGAACGTACCGGGCTCGGCTTCGTCGCAGTTGCAGACGAGATAGCGCGGCTTCTCCACCTTCGGAAGAAAACTCCACTTGCGCCCGGTGGGAAAGCCGGCACCGCCGCGGCCGCGTAAGCCGGACTTGTCGGCGTATTCCATCACCTGCTCCGACGTGAGCGACGCGAGCGCGCGCGTCCACTGTTCGTAGCCGCCGCGTTTGCGATAGACGTCGATCGAGCGCAGATCAGCTTCGCCGATGCCTTGCGTCAAGACTTTAGTGACCGGCACGACCGTCATTCCCGAGCGTACCGAGGTGGTCGCCCGCGAGCTCGACGATCTCTTTCGCTTCGCGAACGCTGCGCTCGTGGGTCGCACCGTGGAACGCAAGGCCCAGCTCCGCGATGCGATCCAACATGATGACGCCGCTTGCGTCACCCACGCCGCCGGCGTTGTCCGGACTGCGCGTCCCCACCGCTCCCGACGACTTGCGCCCGCGCGCGACGTCGGCGTTCTGCGCTACGCTCCACGAGCGCCCCGGAATCTCCGTCTGCGCCATCGGCGCAACCGCGTACGTCCCCGCGCGCATCGCCGCGAGCATCTCGTCGATCGCTCCTTCGTCCAAGCCGTACACGAACTCCAGATTCACTTGCCCGCAGCTCGCGCGATCGCACGCCGCGAGACACTCGACTTCTTCGTAGGAGACCAGCCCGTCCGGCGTGGTCTGCAGGCTCGCGATCCCGAGCTTGCTGCGAAAGATGCGCATGACGTCCTCGGCGCCGTTCAGGCTGCACGCGAGGCCGCGGCAGATCTGAACGACGTATTTTCCGACTGGTTTGCGATAGAAGAGCGTGTAAAACGAGACGGTGGACTCGACGACGGCGGGCGTGAGATCGAGCATCTGCGCGGTCGCACGGACGGCCTGCGGACTCACGAAGCCTTCGTGCTCCTGAAAGAGCTGCACGATCGGCAGCAGCGCCGAGCGATGGTGTTCGTACTGCGCGATGAGCGCTTCGCACTGCGGGCGCAATCGCGCGAGCAACGCCGGAAATTCCGCCTCGCGCTCGTTCACCGATCGACCTCGCCGAAGACGGGATCGAGGGAACCGATCGTAACGACGAGATCGGCGATGAGATTCCCGCGAGCGATCGCCTTGATCGCCTGCAGGTTGTAGAGCGACGGCGGCCGCGTTCGCACCCGGTACGGGCGATTTCCACCGTCGCTCACGAGGTAGAAGCCGAGCTCGCCGCGCGGCGACTCGACGGATTGGTAGACGTCGCCCGGCGGCACGCGAAAGCCCTCGCTGACGATCTTGAAATGATGGATCAGCGCCTCCATCGAGAGCGCGATCGTCTCTTTGGGAGGCGCCGCAACCTTCGTATCGTCGATCATGACCGGCCCCGGCTCGTCGAGCCGCTTTCGCACCTGCTGCAAGATCCGGTGCGCTTGCTCCATCTCTTCGAGGCGCACGAGAAAACGCGCGTACGCGTCGCCCTCCGTGCGCGTCGGTACGTCGAACTCGTAGCTCTCGTATCCGCAGTACGGGAACGCGCGGCGCACGTCGTACGCGACGCCGCTGGCGCGCAGGGACGGTCCGGTGACGTTCCAGGCAACGGCGTCGTTCGCGCAGAGGTTCGCGATGCCGATCGTGCGATCTTGAAAGATCGGGTTCGCTTGCAGAAGCCCGCGAAGGTCGGCCATGCGCCCTGGAAACTTTTCGATCAGCGCGTCGAGTTTTGCGAGAAATCCCTCCGGCAGGTCGCCGTTGCAGCCGCCGATCCGCAGGTAGTTCGGGTGCATGCGCGCGCCGCCGGCTTCCTCTTGCAGGTCCAGGATGTTCTCGCGCAGATCGAACGTGTAAAAGAACACCGAGAGCGCGCCGAGATCGATGCAGTGCGTTCCGAGCCAGACGCAATGCGATGCGATGCGCGTCAGCTCGGCAAAGAGCACGCGAATCGCCTGCGCGCGCGAAGGAATGCGATCGGCGATCCCGAGCAGCTTCTCGGCCGCAAGAACGTAACAGAGGGAGTTGGATTCGGGCGCGAGATAATCCATGCGCTCGATGACGGTCTGCGCTTGCGACCAGAAGAGGTTCTCGGCACTCTTTTCGATGCCCGTGTGGAGGTAGCCGATCTCGGGGTCGACGTTGACGACGTTTTCGCCCTCGATCTCGAGCACGAGCTGCAGAACGCCGTGCGTCGACGGGTGCTGCGGCCCCATCGACAGGACCATCGTGTTGCCTTCGCGCGAAACGATCTCCGGCGTGAGCGGCGTCGTCGAGAGACTGCTCACGATTTCTTACGCTGCTCTTGGAGTGCGGCGAGCGTCTCGCCCGAGGGCGGCACGCCGGCTTGCACGTTGCTCTTAAGCGCGAACGCAGGGCGCGGCGAGCGTTCGCGCGCCGGGCCGCGCAGCGGATAGTCCTTGCGCAGCGGGTGCCCTTCCCACGTGTGCGGCATTTGGATGCGACGCAAGTCCGGGTGGCCGTCGAAGACGATCCCGAAGAGATCGAAGACTTCTCGCTCGGCCCAGTCTGCCGACGGCCAGAGATCGCTCGCGGTCGGTACGCGCGCGTCGTCGGCCTCGACGCCGCATAGCAGGCGCATGCGCTCGGGCGTTCCCACCTCGGCGACCGTTCGCGCCGCCGCAGACAACTTCAAGAGATGGTAGACGACGTCGAAGCGCGGCGTACGTAACGGGTAGTCGGCGGCGCCGAGGTCGAGCAGCATCGTCCAGCCCTGCGCGTGCAGTTCCTCCAGCCGCGCGCGCACCCGCGCTGCGTCCACGCGCTCGATCCGCGCGTCCGCGATCGGCGGGCGCAGGCTCGGCGGGTCGATTGCGCCGCCGGCGATCGGTGGGGTTTGGGTACTAGGCACGAGCGAGGATGCCGCCGCGTCCGCCTTCGCGGATCTGCTGCTGGATCAATGTGATGCCGTGGAGCAGGCCGTCGGGCGTGGGCGGGCAGCCGGGCACGTAGACATCGACCGGAATTACCGTGTCGACGCCCTGGACGATCGCGTAGTTGTCAAAGACGCCGCCCGAGCTCGCGCACGCTCCCATCGAAATCACCCATTTGGGCTCCGCCATTTGATCGTAGATGCGCTTGATGATCGGCGCCATCTTCTGCGCCACGCGGCCGGAAACGATCATGAGGTCCGCCTGCCGCGGCGAGCTGCGAAAGACTTCCGAGCCCAAACGAGCGATGTCGAACTGGGGATCGGTAACGCTCATCATCTCGATCGCGCAACACGCAAGGCCCATCGTGAGCGGCCAGACGCTCGAGCTTTGCGCCCAGCGTGCGACGTCATCGACGCGTGCGAGCAAGAACTTCCCAGGGCCTACCTCCACTGAAATCCGCCCTTCTTCCACACGTACGCATATCCGATGGCGAGGATGGCGACGAAGACGACCATCTCGAACAGGCCGAAGAGGCGCAGCGCGTGCATCTCCACCGCCCAGGGATAAAACGAAGCCGTCTCCACGTCGAAGACCACAAAGAGCATCGCGATGAGGTAGAACCGCACGGGGAAACGCCCGCTGATCGGCGAGGTCGGCTCGACGCCGCATTCGTACGGATCGGCCTTCTGGGAGTTCGGTTTGCTGCGGCCGAGCAGCCCCGGCAAAATCGTGAAAAGCAAAGCGGCTGCAAGGGCAACGAGCAGGAAAATGCCGACCGGCGCGTACGGAACCATTCGCTTGTGACACTTTTCACAAGCGGGCGGCTTCCCCTTGGAGCGCGCGGCTCGCCGGCTTCGGAGGCGAACGCAGCAAGCAAGGCGTAGGGTAGCCGCATGCGCTGGCTTCCTGCCGTTCTCGGCTGCCTCTTACTGCTCGGTGCGGACGGCGGCGGGTGCTCGCAGCCACATGTGGTCGGCGTACAGGATTACGGCTCGGTGACCGGACGGATACTCGATGCCACGACGAACCAGCCGCTTGCCAACGCGCTCGTCTCGGTGGGATCGCTGTACACGGCATCGAGCGACGGCATGGGAGCCTTCGAGATCGCGCGCGTCCCCATCGGCCAGCAAATCGTCACCGTTCGCGCGCCTGCGTACGCGACGATCGACATTCCCGTGACCGTCACGAAGGACCAAGGCATCTCGATCGGCTACGCGCGCTTGGTTCCGATCGCGATGCCCGCCGGGATGACGACGCTTCCGCCTCCGCCGGTTCCGTCCGCGCCGCCGAGCCAGCCGCCGTCGCCGCTGCCTACGCAAACGCCGTAACGCGCGTGGGCGCCGGCGATGTCGTGGTGCTTCTCGCCGGGATCGCCTCGATTGCTTTCGCGCTGACGGACATCTTTCAAGCGGTCATCGTTCCCCGAGCGCCGACGCTCTCGTACCGCATCAGCTTCATCGTCTGGCGCAGCCTCTGGAGGGTCTGGCCGGCACTCGCCACGCGTCTGCATCCGCGCGACGCGCAGCGGCGCGAGGAGTTCCTCGCGACGTTCGCGCCGCTCGCGCTCATCGTTATGCTCGTCGCGTGGGTCGCCGTGCTCGTTCTGGGGTACGGCGCCGTGCTGTGGGGGCTGCGAGGCGAGCTCGCGCCGGCGCCGCACTCGTATTTCGATGCCGCGTACTTTGCCGGAACCTCGCTCTTGACGATCGGGTTCGGCGACATCGTCGCGCGTCAAGGCATCGCGCGCTTCGTCTCGCTCTGTGCCGCGGCGTCCGGTCTCGGCGTCGTCTCCGTCACGACGGCGTATCTCTTCGCGCTCTTCGGAACGTTCCAGCGCCGCGAAGCCTTCATCGTCACCTTCGCGGCCAGGGCCGGATCGCCGCCGAGCGCGATCGGGCTGTACGAAATCGCTGCGATGACGCACACGCGCTCGCACCTGTCGGACCTCATGCGCGAAGCGCAAGGCTGGACCGCCGCCCTGATGGAGAGTCATCTCGCGTACCCGGTGCTCGCGTTCTTTCGATCGAGCCACGACGAGCAATCGTGGGTGGGAACGCTCGGCGCGCTGCTCGACGCATCGCTGCTTGCCGATACGATGCTCGACCCGGAAGAGTGCGGCGAAGCGCGCATTTGCTTTTCGATCGCCCGCCACACGGTGCGTGACCTCGCGAGCTTCTTTCGCATCGCGAAGATGGTATCGGGCGATCCCGGCATCGCGCGCGCCGACTTCGATCGCGCTTGCGAGCGGCTCGTTGCCGCCGGTTACGCGTTATGCGAGCGCGATGCGGCGTGGGAGCGATTCGCGCGAACGAGAGGCGAATACGCAGGACCGCTGAACGCCATGGCGCGCTTCTTCAGGATTCCACAGGTCGCGTGGATCGGCGACGGCGCGGTATCGCACGCGCACGAGGGCCAAGCAAACGCTCGCGGAACCTAGGATGCCCTCTCTGAAAGCCTAGCAGGCTAGGGAAGGACCGACGATGGCATTGCCTGTGTCATCCTGAGCGTAGCGTCGAAGGCGCGGAGTCGAAGGACCGGCGATGGCGTTGCCTCTGTCATCTGAGCGCAGCGACACCGAGCTTGTCGAAGTGGCGCGGAGTCAAAGGACCGGCGATGGCATTGCCTCTGTCATCCTGAGCGTAGCGCCGAAGGCGCGGAGTCGAAGGACCGGCGATGGCGTTGCCTCTGTCATCCTGAGCGTAGCGCCGAAGGCGCGGAGTCGAAGGACCGGCGATGGCACGGATGCCTGCGCATCGCCGCGATTCGCATCATGTGCATCGGCTTCGCCCGCATCGACCTGGTCACCGAAACCCTTCGCCGTAAACGTCGATAGATCAAGAGTTGCCTTAGCGAATCAACGAACGAGCCAGAGCCGCCGACGCGTTAAGCTCGTGCACTACACGCCCTGCCAATTTCTGCCCGTAGCCGATCGAGTCCGAGCCCCGTCTTCGCACTGACCTCCAGCGCGCCGTTCGCCTGTGGCGGCGCTACGGTCACGTCGATCTTGTTCAGCACGACGAGCTTCGGCTTGCGATCGAGATCGAGCTCGTGCAGGATCGCGTCGACGGCCCGGCGCTGGCGCTCGCGGTCGGAACTCGACGCGTCCGTCACGTGGATCAAGAGATCGGCTTCGCCGAGCTCTTCGAGCGTCGCGCGAAACGCCGCCACGAGGTCCTTCGGCAGATCCGTGATGAAGCCGACGGTGTCGACGACGCGAACGCTGCTCTCCGCGCACAGGTAGACGCGGCGCACCGTCGGATCGAGCGTCGCGAAGGGCTGGTCGGCGACGAGCGCGCCCTTCGACGGGCTCACGGTTCGGGCGAGCGCGTTGAGTAACGATGATTTCCCGACGTTCGTGTAGCCGACGAGCGCCACCAGCGGTTCGCGGCGATGCGCCGCGCGGCGCGTGGCTCGCTGGCGCCGCACGTGTTCCAGGTGCTCCTTGAGCGTCGCGATGCGTTCCGCGATGCGGCGCCGATCGATTTCGAGCTTCGTCTCGCCGGGGCCGCGCGTGCCGATGCCGCCGCCCAAGCGCGACAGGTCCGCCCCGACGCCGATGAGATTCGACTGCCGGTAGCGTAACTGCGCCAGCTCGACCTGGAGCTTTCCCTCGCGGCTGCGTGCGTGACGCGCGAAGACGTCGAGGATGACCATCGTGCGATCTACGATCGGCACTGGGATCGCGCGTTCGAGCCCCTTTCTCTGGCGCGGGCGCAGATCGTTGAGGACGAGGACGACGTTCGCGCCGAGATCGCGCGCCGCATCGGCGATCTCATGCACTTTGCCGCTTCCCACGAGCGTCGACGGATCGAGCGCGTCGCGCCGCTGGACGATGCGCCCGACGACCGCCGCTCCAGCGGCGCGCACGAGCGCTTCGAACTCTTCCAGCTCCGGCTCGAGCGGACGCCGCGGGTCGCCGAGATCGACCGCGACGACGATCCCACGTTGCGCGGCGGGCAACGTTTCCTTCATGGCGTACACTTAGCGAAGCATGACGCTTCGCCTGGGCCTGCGCGTCGCAGCGCTCGCGTTCCTCGCGCTCGTCGCAATGTTTGCCGCGCTTCTCGTCGGCGCAACGCCGATTCCGGCCGGCAGCATCGCCGCGGCGCTCGCACATCCGCAAGCAACCGATACCGTGAGCGTCATCGTATGGCAGCTCCGCCTGCCACGCATCTGCGACGTCGCGTTCGTCGGCGCCGCGCTCGCCATTGCAGGAACGCTGCTGCAGGGCCTGCTGCGCAACCCGCTCGTCGATCCGTACCTCACTGGCGTCAGCGCGGGTGCCGCGGCGGCGATCGCCGTGGCGCTGCTCCTCGGGGTGAGCGCCGTCGCCACGCCGGGAATCGGCTTCGTCGCCGGCCTCGGCACCGCCGTGCTCGTCGCGGCCCTGGCGCGACGCGGCAGCGGCTTGGACGCGCAGCGGCTCATCCTCGCCGGCGTCTCGCTCTCCGCATTTTTCTCCGCAATCGTCGCGCTAGCGCTCGTGAGCGCGCAATCCGGTTCGTACGCAAATGCGATCGTCGGATGGCTCGCCGGATCTCCGGCGGGACGCACGTGGCACGACGTATGGATCTGTCTTCCCTATGCCGCGCTCGCGTGCGCCCTCATCGTGCCCGCGGTTCCCGCGCTCAACGCGTTGCGCATCGGCGACGTCCAGGCGCGCAGCGTCGGCGTCGACGTCGAACGCGCGCAATGGCTCGTCCTCGCAGCCGCCGCGTTGCTGGCTGCGTGCAGCGTCGAGCTGGCGGGAATGATCGGCTTCGTCGGCCTGATCGTTCCGCACGCCGGGCGCAGGATCGTCGGAACCGACATCCGCTTCTTGCTGCCGGCTTCGGCGTTCGCCGGGGCACTGCTCTGCGTGCTCGCCGACGCCGTATGCCGGACGATCGTAGCGCCTGCCGAGCTTCCGATCGGCGTGCTTCTCGCGTTCATCGGCGTGCCCGTCTTCCTCTGGCTCTACCTTCACGCGGGAGGCGAGCGATGATCGCGGTGCGCGACGTCTGTCTCGAGGTCGGGGGCCGGCGTCTTCTTTCCGATATCTCTCTCTCCGCCGCCTCGGGCGAACTCGTTGCGATCGTCGGACCGAACGGCGTCGGTAAGACGACGCTTCTGCGCGCGGTCGCCGGGCTTCATCCAACCGCATCCGGAACGATCGCGATCGACGGCGCCCGCGTCGACGCGCTGTCACCGCGCGAGCGCGCGCTGCGCATCGCGTTTCTCGCGGCCGAGGAAATGCCCGTGGAAGCGCTGCGCGTACGCGACGTCGTCGCAGCCGGGCGCTATCCGCACCACCGGTGGTGGGAATGGCGCGAAAACGCGGCGGACGAAGCCGCCATCGCGACGGCGCTGGCCGAAGTACACGCGGGAGCGCTCGCCGATCGAATCTTCTCGACGCTCTCGAGCGGCGAACGGCGAAACGTCTGGGTCGCGGTCGCTCTCGCGCAGGAGACGCCGGTGCTGCTGCTCGACGAGCCGACGACGCACCTCGACCTGCACGTCGCACAGCGAATGCTCGCGCTCCTGCGCGCGCTCGCGCGACGCGGTAAGGCGATACTCTGCGCCCTGCACGACCTCAACGAGGCGGCCGCCTATGCGGATCGCATCGTGCTCTTCGGCGACGGCGCCCTCCGCGCCGCCGGAACGCCGGACGAGGTGCTCGCCAACCCGCTCCTCGACGTCGTCTACGAGAGCGCGATCGCGCGCGTGCGGCTGGCCGACGGGCACCTGCGCGTCTATCCATCTGGAGCACCTGCGGCGCCGGAACGTTAACCGGGTGGATAGCGGCTCGGCCGCCGCCTTGCGGAAGATCCGTTCCATGACTAAGAAGACTCCGCAGACCGCAAGAGATGCCGTCGCCTTCATCAAGGAATGCGGCGCGAAGATGATCGATCTCAAGTTCACCGACGTGCCGGGAACCTGGCAACACACGACCGTTCCGGCCGATCGCATGGACGAGGACGCGTTTGCGGCCGGCATCGGCTTCGACGGTTCCTCGATTCGCGGCTTCCAATCCATTCACGAATCGGACATGATCTTGAAGCCCGACGCCTCGACCGCGAACCGAGATCCGTTTCGCGCCGCGCCGACGGTGTCGTTCGTCTGCGACGTCTTCGATCCGGTCAAACAGGATCTCTACGAGCGCGACCCGCGTAACATCGCCCGTAAAGCCGAAGCGTATCTGCGCTCGACCGGAATCGCGACGACCGCGTTTTTTGGCCCCGAAGCGGAGTTTCATTACTTCGACCGCGTCTCGTACGAGAACACCATGAGCCGCGCGTTCTACGAAGTCGATACCCGCGAAGGGTCGTGGAACTCCGCCGTCGAGCCGAGCGGCTACACGATGCGGCCGAAGGAAGCCTACTTTCCGGTACCGCCGAACGACACGCAAGCCGATCTGCGCGCAGAGACCGCGCTCGCACTCGCCGACTGGGGCATGCAGGTAGAGATGCAGCACCACGAAGTCGGCGCGAGCCAAGCCGAGATCAACTTCCGCTGCGATTCGCTGCTGCGAACCGCGGACAACCTCATGGCCTTCAAGTACATCGTCAAGAACGTCGCGGCGCGAAACGGACGAACCGTCACGTTCATGCCCAAGCCCGTCTTCGGCGACAACGGATCGGGCATGCACGTGCACCAGTCCCTCTGGAAGGACGACGCGCCGCTCTTCTACGACGCATCCGGTTACGGCGAAGCGTCGCAGCTGATGCTCTACTACATCGGCGGCCTGCTCGCGCACATCGATTCGTTGCTCGCGTTCTGCGCTCCGACGACCAACTCGTACAAGCGACTCGTGCCGCACTACGAGGCGCCGGTCAACGTCGCATTCTCCGCGCGCAACCGCTCGGCGGCCATTCGCATCCCCGTCTTCTACAAGGGAAAGCCGAGCTCGAAGCGCCTCGAGTTTCGCCCCCCGGATCCGGCCGCCAATCCGTATCTCGCCTTCTCGGCGTTGCTCTGCGCCGGCATCGACGGCATCAAGCGCAAGATCGATCCGGTTGCCGCCGGTTTCGGGCCGCTCGACGAGAACATCTACGATTTGCCGGCCGAAAAGGCCGCGAAGATTCGCTCGGTGCCGGGCTCGCTGCGGCAATCGCTCGACGCGCTCGCCGAGGATCACGCGTATCTCGTCGACGGCGGCGTCTTTACCGAGAACTTTATCGCGACGTGGATCGCCTTTAAGACCGAGCGCGAGCTACGCCCGGTCGAGATCCGGCCGCACCCGTACGAGTTCTATCTCTACTACGACTGCTAGCGTCTCGCGTCGGAGCCGAGAACCCAGCCGCTTCGGCCGTGCAGCGGACCGGTGAGGATGCGCACTTCGACCGCGTCGTCGAGCGTGAGCCCGTAGCGCGGCTGCACGAACTGCGGCAGGCAGGCAATGACGATCGCTCGCGTTCCCGCGGTGACGAGCAGGGCTCGCGCGATCATATCCTGCGCCTCGTCGAACGACGCCGCGTGATACGCGCGTAGCCGAAAGCGCGAATCCCAGAGCAACACGCCGGGATCGTCGCCCGCGCCAAAGAGGACGACCCGCTCGTGCGCGCGCAGCTGGCAAGCGGCAGCCGCCGGAAGCGCGCAGAGCAACGCCAGGAGCACCGCCGCGACGGGACGCGCGAGCTCACGCATCGCCGCCGTCCTCTCCCGCGTACCGCACCACGAGCAACGCCAGATCGTCGGTAGGACGATTGCCGCTGCGCTTGCGCACGTGCACCGCAAGATAATCGGCCAATGCCTGCGCCTCGCGAGGAGCTGCGCCGATCAAGTCCATCGCCGCGCGTTCGCCCAACAGCTCTCCCGAACGCGCACGCGCCTCGGTGAGCCCGTCCGTCGCGAGCACGAGCGCGTCGCCGACCGCAAGCTGCACGCTTTTCGTCCCGTACGTTGCCTCGATAACGCCGACGAGCGGCCCCGTCACCGGCAATGATTCCACGCTCGTAGAACGGCGCACGTAGGCGGAATCGTGCCCCGCGCTTGCGTAGGTGAACGACCCGTCGCTGCAGTCGAGAACGCCGACGAGCATCGTGATGAACAGCGACGGGTTGTCGACCGTCCTCCCGAACGTCTCGTTGAACTCCGTCAAGATGTTTCCCGGGTCGACGTGGCGCAGCGCGATCGAACGCACCGTGAACCGCACGAATGCCGTCAGCACGGCGGCGTCGACGCCCTTTCCGCTGACGTCGGCGATGAGCAGGAGCGCGCGCTTCTCCGACAGGAGAAAGACGTCGTACACGTCGCCGCCGACGCGCAGGCGTGCGCTCGCCGACAGATATCTCGCGCCGATCTCGCAGTTCGGCACCGGAACGTGCGCGCTGCGGAAGGCCTCCTGCAGCACGTCCGACACCATCCGTTCCTCATGGAGCTCGCGCGTCAGGCGCGAGCCGTACGCATTGAACAGAATGGCGAGCAGCCCGAAGATGAGCAGCCAGAAGGCTCGCATGTACGAGGAACGATTGATCTGATCTTGCGTGCTGCGCACGAGCGCCGCGCTCGTTACGACGAGAATGGCGCGGACGCCGTCTGCCGTTTGTGCTTGGTAGTCGACGAACGCTTTGTTCTTCTTGTCCAGCTCGACGAGCTCGCTACGCGGCCGCGTCAGAAGCGGCAGCGCGATCTCCCGCCTCCAGCGCGTCTGCACGGTATCGTACTCGTCGAGCATCTGCAGCGCGGTACCCAAGCGCTCGTCGACGAGCGCGTTGTGTACGGCGGTTTCCTTCGCCGCCCACTGCGCCGAAGCGAGAGCGTATTGCTGCACGTAGAACGGGTCGCGCGTCAAGACGAAGCCGCGCAGCGAGTTCTCCTCGTTGATCTGCAGGCGCAGCATCTCTTGCAAATCGATTTGCGCGCGTTGCATCTCGGCTTCGCGATTGAACGTGTCGGCAATGCTCGCTCGCGTTTGAAAGGCGCCTTCCACCGCGATCAACAGCACGAACACGAGGAAGAGCGTGAAGATGACGGTGCCCGCCGCCCGCTCCGTGAACGCAGGCGAAGGTTTCAGCGTACCGTCTCCGAACAGGGCGCCATGCAGTCCCGCCTGGACGCAAACATTTTCAAGTCCTACGACGTTCGCGGGATTTATCCGTCAGAGCTCAACGACGACGTCGCCTACGCCATAGGCCGGTGCTTCGTGCCGGAGCTCGGCGCGCGCACCATCGCAGTCGGACGCGATATGCGCCCCTCGGGTACCGCTCTCTTCGACGCGTTCGCACGCGGTGCGACGGACGCCGGCGCGGAGGTCGTCGACATCGGACTCGTCTCGACCGACGCGCTATACTTTGCCGTCGGCAAGTTCGGCTTCGACGGCGGCGTCATGATCACGGCGTCCCACAATCCCGCGAACTACAACGGCATGAAATTCACGCGTGCGAACGCCGAGGCGATCTCGCTCGATACGGGCCTCGCCGCGATTCGCGACTGCGTTCTCTCGGGAGCGTTCCCGCCGCCGGCGAAGACGCCGGGCTCGATCTCGAGCCGCGACGTGCTCGACGCATTCGCGGAACACTGCCTCTCGTTCGTCAACCGCGCCGCGATCAAACCGTTCAAGATCGCGATCGACGCCGGAAACGGCATGGCCGGAAAGACCGTCCCGTACGTGTTCAAGCACCTGCCGTGCGAGGTCACGCCGCTCTTTTTCGAACTCGACGGCAGCTTTCCGAACCATCCCGCGAGCCCGATCGAGCCCGAGAATATGGCGGACTTGCAAGCCGCGGTGAAGCGGCACGGCTGCGACGTCGGGGTCGCCTTCGACGGAGACGCGGACCGCATGTTCATCGTCGACGAGAAAGCGCAACTCGTCGACGGTAGCACCGTCACGACGCTCGTCGCGCTCAACACCCTCAAGCATCATCCCGGCGCGAAAATTCTCTACAACCTGATTTGCAGCCGCAGCGTCCCCGAACTCATCGCGCGCGCGGGCGGCGTGCCGATTCGTTCGCAAGTCGGCCACTCGATCATCAAGAAGACGATGCGCGAGCAAGACGTCGTCTTCGGAGGCGAGCACAGCGGCCACTTTTTTTTCAAAGACAATTGGTACGCAGACTCCGGAATGATTGCGCTGATGCAATGTCTCGAAGTCTTCGGCGAGGCCGCCGCACCGGTGAGCACCGTCATCGCTCCGATCGACACCCGCTATCGCTCGGGCGAGATCAACACGCGCGTCGACGACGCGGCCGCCAAGCTGAAGCTGATCGAATCGCACTATCGCGACGCAGCAATCGACCATCTCGACGGCGTCACCGTCGGCTATCCGCACTGGTGGATGAACGTACGCCCTTCGAATACGGAGCCGCTGCTGCGGCTCAACGTCGAAGGCGACACGCGCGAGCTCATGGAGC
>VFSW01007310.1_pt1 | contig 16046 bp, 13 predicted proteins | sample 5358111 | NCBI WGS metagenome assembly VFSW01 (sample SAMN11554181, study PRJNA540505) | mine drainage metagenome | isolation source: sediment from site ElyBrook_90M | place: USA: Ely Copper Mine, Vershire, VT | collected 2017 | reverse complement strand
AAAAAAGACAGCCTGCACTTCATAGCTCAGACTTTTGGCCATTTTGATCCACTGGCGGCGCTCGTGAATGGAAAGGTTCGTCGCATCCACGTAATTCCATGGCATGCGCGCAATCAGGCGTGCCCGCAGCAGCGATCGCAGGGTGGAGAACACCAATCCCTGATAGCGCTGCTCCTCGACGTCGTCGAAGAGGATGTTGCGCAGCAGGTCGCTGGAGAGCGGGGTCACGCCGCGGCGGCGAAACCAGGTGGTCTTTCCTGAGCCGGGAAGGCCGATGGCGAGCACGACGTAACCCTTGGGCGCCTGCGGCGAGCGATCGGCGGCCTGGGCCTCGGGAGGGGGCGACGAGGGCATCTCCGGCTGTGTCTCTAATTCGAGGCGGCCCGCAGAGGCAGGTTCATCCCAGTCGCGGCGCGCAGAGCGTTCGGGCCGCTGCGAACGCGCAGAGGGCGGGGTACGCGATTCGTGCGAACGACGAGGTTCCTGCGGGCGGCTTTCCTGAGCCTGCGGCGGGGGTTGAGGAGCACGAGGCTGCCGTGCGGGCGCGCCGGCCTCATCAGGATAGTGCGGAACCAGCGGAGCCGGTTGATTCGGTGGAAGTTCCTGGCCGATCTTGCCTGTCGATTCCGAAAGATTGGGTGCGCGTCTGGAGCGTCTTCTCATTCCGCTTTGAACACCTGCTTGATACTACCGGGATACCATACCAGCCCAAGGCGCTGCAAATCATGTGCAAATCGTCACAGACAGTCGTCCATACCCAAAAGCAAACTAGCGTTGAGCGGTTTTCATTTTGGTCTTTTGCGGCGGGGAACGCCGTCCAGGCATTTGGTTCCCGTTGACAACGGTGTTAGCATCATGAGTTTGGTGGAATTGCCTGATGGGCGTCATTAAAGCCGCCGAACGCCACTAACCCATTTCACGACTTTTCATCAGTACGAAGGAGAATTCACACATGGCAGTTAAGGTTGGCATCAACGGCTTCGGCCGGATTGGCCGCAACGTTTTGCGTGCCGCGCTTGGCAATACCGAAATCGACTTTGTCGCCGTCAATGATTTGACGAGCCCGGCCACGCTGGCGCATCTGCTCAAGTACGACTCGATCCTCGGTAACCTCCCCAACGAAATCACCGCTGGCGACGATTTCATCTCCGTCGACGGCAAAAAGATCAAGGTCTGGGCGGAGCGTGATCCCGCCAAGCTGCCCTGGGCTGAAGTCGGTGCGCAGATCGTGGTGGAGTCGACCGGCCACTTCACCGATGCGGCAAAGGCAAAGGCGCACCTCGGCGAAACCGTAAAGAAGGTCATTATCTCTGCCCCCGCCACCAACGAAGACATCACCCTCGTGCTCGGCGTCAACCAGGAAAAGTATGACCCTGCCAAGCACAACGTGATTTCGAACGCCAGCTGCACCACCAATTGCCTCGCCCCCGTGGTTAAGGTTCTCCTCAAAGAGACCGGCCTCGTCTCCGGCATCATGACTACCATTCACAGCTATACCAATGACCAGGTCATTCTCGACTTCCCGCACAAGGACCTGCGCCGCGCCCGCGCTGCTGCGATCAACATGATCCCCAGTTCCACCGGTGCTGCCAAGGCCCTCAAGCTGGTTCTGCCCGAGACCAACGGTAAACTGGACGGCTTTTCCATGCGCGTCCCTACCCCCAACGTCTCCATCGTTGACCTGACCTATGTCTCTGAAAAGCCCACCACGGTTGCCGCAGTCAATGCCGCCCTCAAGGCTGCTTCAGAAGGCGAGCTCAAGGGCATCCTCGGCTACGATGAGAACCTGCTGGTCAGCTCCGACTTCAAGGGCAACCCGCTTTCCTCGATCGTGGACGCGCCCCTGACCAAGGTTGTGGGTCAGAGCGTGAAGGTGCTGAGCTGGTATGACAACGAGTGGGGCTACTCCAACCGGGTTGTCGATCTGATCGGCTTCCTCGCTTCAAAGGGACTGTAAGAACAGCGGACAGTGAACAGGGGCAAGTGCTCAGATCTGTGGTTTGCATCTGGGCGCTTCCCTGAACACTGTCCACTTTTCACTGTGCGCTTTTCGCAGGGGCATCCATGCGCAAGAACATCAGCGGCGGTTCACCGTATGAGCCCATCATCGGCTTCTCTCGAGCCGTTCGCATAGGAAACTCCGTTCATCTTTCCGGCACCGGTCCGGTGGGCGCTGATTCGCTCGACGCCGCGGGACAGACACGCCGCATCTTTGCCATTGCTGCTGAGGCGCTGGAAAGCGCCGGCGCGTCTTTGGAGCACGTGGTGCGCACGCGCATGTACCTGACGCACGCGGAAGACTGGGAAGCTGTGGGGAAGGTTCACGGCGAGTTCTTCGGCACGGTCAGGCCGGCGGCCACCATGGTCGTAGTGGCGAAACTGTTGAATCCCGCATGGCGCATCGAGATCGAGATGGACGCCGTGCTCCCCGACTCAGGCACTGAATAGCAAACGCATCACAAGGAAGGCATTCTCATGTCCAAGCTCTCCATCCGCGATATCGAACTTGCCAACAAGCGTGTCTTTATCCGCGTCGACTTTAACGTGCCGCTTACCGAAGATGGGTCGACCATCACGGACGACACGCGCATCGTGGCGACTTTGCCTACCATCAAGTACGCGCTGCAGCGCCGGGCCAAGGTGATCCTGGCGTCGCACCTGGGCCGACCCAAGGGCAAGCCGAATCCGAAATATTCGCTGCGCCCGGTGGTAGACCGCCTCCGCGAACTGCTCGACAAGGAAGTGGGCGAGAGTGTCAATGTCGCCTTCTCCCCCGATTGTGTTGGCGAGATTGCCAGCGAACTGGCCCGCCAGCTTGAATCCGGCCAGGTGCTGCTGCTCGAAAATCTACGTTATCACGCCGAAGAAGAAGCCAACGATGCGGCATTCTCAAAAAAACTCGCCTCGCTCGCCGAGGTGTATGTAAATGACGCCTTCGGCTCGGCCCATCGCGCGCACGCTTCGACGGAAGGCATCACGCATTTCCTCAAGCCGTCAGTGGCAGGCCTGCTGATGGAAAAGGAAATTACCTATCTCGGCAAGGCGCTCGAATCACCCGAGAAGCCATTCGTTGCCATCATCGGCGGCTCGAAGATCTCAGGCAAGATCGACGTGATCGACAACCTGCTCGATAAGGTTGATACGCTCGTCATCGTCGGCGGCATGGCGTACACGTTCCAACGCGCGCTCGGCGTCAGCACCGGCAAGAGCCTCGTGGAAGAAGACAAGATCGACATGGCCAAGGCGGCGCTGGAGAAGGCCAAGGCGAAGGGCGTCAATCTTCTGCTGCCCGTCGACAACATCCTCGCCGATGCATTTTCACCGGATGCCAAGACCCAGCCCTGGGATACGTCAGTAAATTTTCCTGCTGACTGGCAGGGATTGGATATCGGACCGAAGTCGATTGCGGCGATCGAAGAAGTCGTTTCAACGGCGCGCACGATTGTGTGGAACGGGCCGGCGGGTGTATTCGAATTCCCGCGATTTGCCGTGGGCACCAACGCCATTGCGCATGCGGTGGCGGCGAACAAGGCAGCCATCTCTATCATCGGCGGCGGCGACTCGGTGAGCGCCATTAACCAGGCCGGGGTAGCGGATCAGATTACGCATATCTCCACCGGCGGTGGTGCAAGCCTCGAATTTCTCGAAGGCAAAAAGTTGCCGGGCGTGGAAGCGCTGACAAACAAGTAGGCGCCTGCGGTGCGGCCAACGCTCTCACGGCGCAGAGGCGGCATCGTTCAATCAAGAGCGCGTCCGCCTCTGCGAAGGGCCGGATGCGCTTTTGCCTTTGTATCGGGCCCGCAGAGTTGGAGGCGGGCTGGCATAGGGACCGCAACGGCACTTGTACGGCGCAACCATCGTTATTTTTTGCAACGGGGCTTGACGATGATCGAGTCTCGCCCGCACGCAGCTTCGGATTCAATGAACCTCTCACATGAGCAGGAGAGATTTTATGGCATATTACACGCGGGTCTTATCGAAGGATGAAGAGTTCCCTTCCCTCGAAGAACTTCAGGCTTTGCTTGCGGAACATCATTCCAGTTACAAACTCACCGTTGAAGACGGCGAGGAAGAGGAATGGGAGACATTGCTGCTCTCTGGCAACGATGAGGTTGAAGTCGCGGTCATTGAACGCAGCCTTGTCGAGGATGGATCGCTGGGTCAGGATCAGATTGCGGACTTTCTCGAAGACCTCGAAGATTGCAAGCCGGAGACCGGCGTCGCGTGGCTTAAGGAATTTCTGGCTGAGGCCAAGACCGTCTATTCGTTTCAGCATCTGCAAGGATCCGAGACGGAGGAAGGGAGCAATGCGCTTCATGCTTTACGGTCGGCCATCTGGGAGCGCGGCGATGCGATCATGCAGGCTGATAATGAAGGATTCACTAACGAGGAGGGCTTTCATATCGTTTGGCAGTTTACCGACTCGGTATCGGGACCGTGGAACATGGGCGTGCTTCAGGACGGGACCTGGCATCACTTCAAAATGGACCTTGGCGATCCCGATCATCGCGCTGCCTTTTTAAACGGCGAGATGCCCTCTGACCTTTCGGCCATTCGTGTCACAGGCTCACGAGAATAAGTGCCTCCATCTCTTTCGCAACTGAGAGATTCGCGCCGTAATGTGCCCGTCGTCACCCGGCTGATATATCCGATCCACTAAAATCGAAAGTGAGGATCCTCAAAAAATGTCACGTAAAGCTCTGATTGCTGCCAATTGGAAGATGTTCAAGACGCCGGCGGAAGCCAAGGCGTTCGTCGATGCTTTTCTGCCGCTCGTTGCCGGCCATGATCGCGATGAGATCGCGCTGTTTCCGTCGCCTGTGCTGCTGCCCACCGTCATCGAAGCTGCCAAGGGCTCAAACGTCGCTGTGGGTGCGCAGAACATTCACTTCGCCGAAGAGGGCGCGTTCACCGGTGAGACTTCGGTGGGTCAGTTACAGGCTGGCGGCGGCACGCATACGCTGATCGGCCACTCCGAGCGCCGCCAGTATTTCGGCGAGACCGACGAGATCGTGAACAAGAAGTTGCACACCGCGCTCAAGCACGGCGTGATCCCGGTAGTTTGCGTCGGCGAAGTGTTGGCGGAGCGCGAGGCCGGAAAGACCGCTGAAGTGCTGAAGACACAGGTGACAGGCGCATTTGCCGGCATCACGCCGGAGGCGGCCGCGCCGATCGTCATCGCCTATGAGCCGGTGTGGGCAATCGGCACGGGCAAGACCGCTACGCCGGAGATGGCGGTCGATGCGCACAAGACAATTCGTGCGGAAGTGGCGAAGCTTCTCGGTGCCGAAGTCGCTGCAAACATGCGCATTCTGTATGGCGGCAGTGTTAAGCCTGACAACGCGACCGCTCTGATCGGGCAGGAAGAGATCGACGGCGCTCTCGTAGGCGGCGCAAGCCTCAAGCCCGACTCCTTTACAGCTATCGTCAAGTACTAAGACTGAACAAGGCATTGTCTGGCCGCGAACTAATCATCGCGGCCAGACGTATGATGTCTCATGCCATCGCGTGAGTTATATATCGATCGCCTGCGCAGCGTAATGACCGCCCTGGTCATTCTGCACCATACGGCCATTACGTATGGAGCGCCTGGGGGTTGGTATTACAACGAACTGAAGCCATCAAATACCGTAGCAAGCCTGCTATTGACCCTCTTCGTCGCCACCAACCAGGCATATTTCATGGGCTTCTTCTTCCTGCTTGCCGGCTATTTCACGCCACCAGCACTCGAGCGCAAGGGATACGCCCGCTTTCTCGGCGACCGGTTCCTGCGCCTGGGACTGCCGCTGCTGGCCTTCATCGTGGTGTTAGGTCCGCTCACCGACGCCATCCTGAACGCATACCGGGGCCGAGGCTTCTGGCCGACGTTTGCCTATCTCTGGAATCACGCCATCATCGGTAACGGCCCACTGTGGTTCGCGCAAGCGCTGCTGATATTCAGCCTCGTTTATTGCGCTTGGAGAGCAGCGCGTGGAAGGCCGCTGAGTCAAGATCCAAGCCGAACAAGCCCGGTACCAGCAACGCGGTGGTGGCTGCTGAGCGCCGTTGCGACGGGCGCGGCTGCGCTGGCGATTCGCCAGTTTGTACCTGTCGGGCAAAACGTATTCGGTCTGCAACTCGGATATTTTGCAGAATACATATTCTTGTTCGCAGCCGGAATTGCGGCGGGGCGTCATGACTGGCTTCGTCAGTTGCGATGGAAGAATGCGCGGCCTTGGGTCATCGGCCTCGTGATTTCGTGGCCCGTGATGCCGATCGCCATAGCTGTTGCGCACGCATTGAATGGCGCGGGGAAGACCAATTTCAGTGGGGGAATGTCGTGGCCCGCGATCGTTTATGCGATGTGGGAGCCGTTTGTGGCGTGGGGGCTGATCGCCGCATGGCTATTGGTCTTTCGAGAACACATGAATCAAGCTTCGAGATTTTGGTCGTGGCTCAATCGACGCGCATATGCGGTCTACATCATCCATCCGCCTGTCCTCGTGTCGATTGCATTGTTGCTTCATGGCTGGAGTGCGCCGGCACTTCTCAAGTTTGCGGTTACTGGATTTCTCAGTTGTACGGCGACATGGCTGCTGTCCGATCCTCTTGTCAGACTGCCGGGCGTGCGGCGTATTGTGTAGTTGACTGAGCACGCGCGCGCAATGGGGAATCGAAGATGAAACATCGAATCGGAGTGAACCATGCAACTGCGCCGACTCGGCCAGCCATCTGAACTTCAAGGAGAATAGTTATGGCAACTAAAAAGGCAGCCAAGAAGAAATCCAGCGTGAAGAAATCGAGCGCGAAGAAGAGCCCGGCAAAGAAGCGCACAAGTGTGAAGAAGAGCAGCAGTGCGCGCAAGGGTGTAAGTGCAAGGAAGACAGCTTCGAAAAAGACCGCGACGAAGAAATCGTCTTCACGCAAGTACTCGCCATCTGCCGGCAAGAGTGTTGAGAGAGAGATGAAGGCGATGAAGAAGGGCCAGCTTAAATCGGGCCGCAGTGGCCGCAAGGTCACGAATCCGAAGCAGGCTATCGCGATCGGGCTTTCGGAGGCGAGGAAGGCCGGAAAGAAAGTTCCCGCGAAAAAATCCTAGAGACACTTAAATTCATGGCAAGAGGTTCCGAGCCGCTCTAAATCATGCGCGCCGCCTGCAACATCCTCCACGATGATCAGGCAAGAGCCTCGAAGACCACTTCGGCGGTCGATTTCTGCCAACGCGGCATTGAGAAGTCAAAAAACTCTTTGAGCAGGCGGCAATCGAGGCGCGAATTGGCCGGGCGGCGAGCCGGCGTTGGATATTCGCTGGTGGGTATCGGAAGCAGCTTCGCGAACTTTGTGCCGGGGCGAGCTTCCGCCGCGACGCGAAGGAATTCCTGCGCGAAGCCAAACCACGTGGTATCGCCGCTGCCCGCCGCATGATAGATGTTCGGGAGTGCGCGAACCATCTCGGGCACGGACTTTCCCGCTGCCGCACTCTCGACCTGCATTTTCTTCACCACATGAAGGACCAACAGCGCCAGGTCGCGTGACCACGTCGGAGAACCGTGCTGGTCGCAGACGATGCGTAATTCTTCTTTCTGCTGAGCCAATCGCAAAATGGTCAGGAGGAAGTTTTTTCCGCGGCTGCTATAGACCCAGCTGGTGCGAAAGATGAAGTGAGCGGCGCCGGATGCGGCGAGCGCCTGTTCGCCTGCGAGTTTGGTTTCCCCATAGACACCAAGCGGCGCGGTGGGGTCGGACTCCAGCCAGGGCCTGGTGCCCGTTCCGTCGAAGACGTAATCGGTAGAGAAGTGAAGCACTGGGATACCGAGTGCGGCGGCCTCTTCGCCCAGGGCGCGAGGCGCCTCGGCGTTAATCGCATAGGCAAGTTGCTGCTCGCTCTCAGCCTTATCGACTGCCGTATAGGCGGCTGGGTTGACGATCCAATCGGGCTTTGCCTGCTGCACAAAGCGTCGTATGGCCGCGGCGTCTGCAAGATCGAGTTCGGAGCGCGCAGGCGCAATCACGGTGCCAAGCGATTGCAGCAGCGGCAAAAGATCGCCGCCGACCTGGCCGTTCACCCCGGTAAGTAGAATGCGTGGTTGCGTCGCCATATGATCCTTCGGTTTCTCTGCGCGGAATGGATCGATTATGCGCCGCCGGCCAAATAAGGCTCGGGCAGGTCAGCGTCTTTGAGCGATGATCCGACAGCGTCCTTGGCGTAGACGATGGGCCCGCCTATCGCGTCGAGTGGCCAGTGAATGGCGAGGGGCGGATCGTTCCAGCGTACGCAGCGCTCGCCTTCCTTGTGGTAGAACCGCGTGGTCTTGTAGAGCACGTTGGCCGTTTCGGACATGACGACGAAGCCATGGCCGAAGCCCTCCGGGATCCAGAGGAACTCAACCTCCTCGCCTGTGAGATTGAAACCTTCCCACTTGCCGAAGTCCGGTGAGCCAGGGCGCAGATCGACCGCAACGTCCCAGATGTGGCCCGACACTGCACGAACAAGTTTGCCCTGCGGCTCACCGAGCTGATAGTGAAGTCCGCGCAGCACGCCTCGTGTTGAGAAGGACTGGTTATCCTGCACGAAACGATCGGGCAGGCCGGCGGCGGCGAAGGCTTTCGCATTGAAGACTTCAGCGAACCAGCCACGCTCGTCGCCGAACTTTTTCGGCCTGACCAGTTTCACATCGCGTAATGTGGTATCAACTATTTCCATGATGAATTTCCGTCGTTAGCTTATGTAATTGCCGCACTCTGCGCGGTTTTGTCTTATTGAAAAACGCCACTACGCCAGGTGCCGTCGATCTTGACTAGTTCCTAGGCGGCAGTCGCCGGCGAAGTTAGTAGACGGTTTCAGTGAGTATCTGGCGAAGATAGTTGCCGTACGTGCTCTTGCCGATTTTTGTGGCCAGTGCGCTCAGTTGATGTTCACTGATATAGCCGAGTCGAAAAGCGATCTCTTCAGGGCACGCCACTTTAAGTCCCTGCCGGTGTTCGATGGTGAAGATGAAGTTGCTGGCGTCGAGAAGCGAGTCGTGGGTGCCCGTGTCGAGCCACGCAATGCCGCGACCCATCACCTCGCAACGCAGTTGACCGCGCTCCATATACCAGCGGTTGACGTCGGTGATTTCAAGTTCGCCGCGTGGCGAGGGCTTCAGCGCTTCTGCCACACCTACCACCTGGTTGTCGTAGAAGTAGATGCCGGTAACAGCGTAGCGCGACTTGGGCTTCTCGGGCTTTTCTTCAAGCGAGATGGCGCGCCGCTCCGCGTCGAACTCAACCACGCCGTAGCGCTCCGGGTCATGCACCGCATAAGCGAACACCGTTGCGCCGTCTTTTTGCGCCGCGGCCGATTTAAGATCGTTGGCAAACTCGTGCCCGTAAAAAATGTTGTCGCCCAGAACCAGGCAGCAGGAGTCGCCGCCGATAAACTTTTTGCCGATGATAAAAGCCTGCGCGAGTCCATCGGGTGAGGGCTGCACCGCGTACTGGATGTCGATGCCCCAGTTCCGGCCGTCTCCCAGCAGGCTCTCGAAGCGCGGCGTGTCTTGCGGCGTGGAGATGATCAGGATCTCGCGGATGCCGGCCAGCATCAGCGCCGAGAGCGGATAGTAGATCATCGGCTTGTCATAGACCGGAAGCAGTTGTTTCGAGACGGCCTGGGTGACGGGATGAAGCCGGGTGCCGGAACCGCCGGCGAGGATGATGCCTTTCATTTCACACCTGCCGTTGTCACGGATGCTTTGGTTTCATCGCTGCGCTCGCCATAGTTGGCGCGCATCCAGTTCTGATAGGCGCCGGAGGTCACTTCGTCCATCCATGCCTTGTTGTTCAGATACCACTCGACGGTCTTGCGCAGTCCCGTCGCGAAAGTCTCCTGGGCGTGCCAGCCCAGTTCGCCTTCCAGCTTGCGTGCATCGATGGCATAGCGGCGGTCGTGCCCGGGGCGGTCCTGCACGAAGCGGATCAACTGGCTGTGCGGCTTGTAGGGAGAGTCCGGCACGAGTTCGTCAAGCAGCGCGCAGACCATGTTCACCACGTCGAGATTGGCCTGCTGGTTGCCGCCGCCCACGTTGTAGGTTTCGCCGATTCTGCCGCGTTCGAGAACGGTCTCAATGGCACGGCAGTGATCCAGCACAAAGAGCCAGTCGCGCACCTGCTGCCCGTCGCCGTAGACAGGGAGCGGCTTGCCCGCCAGTGCATTGTTGATCATGAGCGGGAGAAGTTTCTCGGGAAACTGCAGGGGGCCATAGTTGTTGGAGCAGTTGGTGATCAACGCGGGCAGCTTGTAGGTGTGAACCCAGGCCCTGACGAGGTGGTCGCTGGCCGCCTTCGACGCGGCGTAAGGCGAGTTGGGCGCGAAGGGCGTGTCCTCGTGAAAAGCCGGATCGTTTGGCTCGAGGGTGCCATAGACTTCGTCGGTCGAGACATGCAGAAAGCGGAAGGCGTCCTTCTCTTCCGCGGTTAAAGTCGCCAGGTAGGCGCGCGCGGCTTCGAGCAGATGGAACGTGCCGTAGATGTTGGTGCGGAGGAACGCTTCAGGGCCGAGAATGGAACGGTCAACGTGGCTCTCGGCGGCGAAGTGGACGATGGCGGAGGGGAGATGTTCGGCAATCAGCCGGTCAACAAGCGCGCGGTCGCCGATGTCGCCTTGTACGAAAATGTGATCCGGGTGGCCCGCGAGCGAAACCAGGTTCCCAAGGTTGCCGGCATAGGTGAGCAGGTCGAGGTTGACCACCTTGCCCTTTTGTTGCGCGATCCAGTGGAGGACGAAGTTGGATCCGATAAAACCGGCTCCGCCCGTCACGAGAATCGTCTTCGTTTCGTTCGTCATAGTTTTATATAACTCCCTCGCCGGCATTGCCTCGATTCCAAACTTTGCATTTGCAATAAAACTTCAGCTTGGATTTCGGGACGATCCAGGCAATCTAAGCCTACAAATTGTACGCGGCAAGTTACCCTCTCAACGCACAGGCAAGCATAGTAAGCGGTCCGAAATCATTGAATGAAGTTGCCGTTCAGGAATCGCTTGCCTCCCTTTCCGATTATAACTTTGTGTCGCGCGACGCCGGAAATGACTCTCGCCCGGAGACTTATGGTCTGTTCTCTTGGCGATATCAGATCTTGCCCAGGCGGCGAAGCGCCAACCGTGCGGCGTGGTAGCCGCACATGCCATGCACTCCGCCACCCGGGGGCGTTGATGAAGAGCACAGGTAGAGGTCGGGGGTGCCCGTGGAGTAGTTCGAAATGCCCGGCCTGAAAAAGAATTGCCGGACGGTGTAGGCGCCCCCGCTGATGTCGCCGCCAACCAGGTTTGCATCCATGGACTCGAGGGTCGCCGGAGAGGAAACATGGCGAGCCAGGATGCAATCGCGAAAGCCGGGGGCGAAGCGCTCGATCTGGGCCTCGATGCGGGCCGTCATATCCACGGTTGAACCATTTGGAACATGGCAGTAGGCCCAAAGCACGTGTTTTCCGGCGGGGGCGCGCGACGAGTCGAAGAGAGTGGGTTGGGCCGCCAGCACGAAGGGCCGCTCAGCGGGACGGCCGCGAACCACCGCCTCCTCAGCCTCGGCAACTTCTTCAAACGAGCCGCCGATGTGCACCGTGATGGCGCGCCGACATTCCGGCGCTCTCCACGGGACAGGGTCAGACAGAGCGTAGTCAATCTTGAACGCACCCGGAGCAGGCTGGAACGCACTAAAGGTGCGCCGGAGACGGGGACCGATCTGTTCGCCTGCGATGTTGAGCAGAGCGCGCGGGCTGGTGTCGAACAATTTCGGCATCGTTTCTCCGCCTAGTTCGCGAAGCGCCTGCGCGTCGATGCGGCGCGATGTGTGCAGAGTTCCGCCGAGCTTTTGCAGATGGCTGATGAGCGCCGAAGGAATGGCACTGGCTCCGCCACGCGGTATGGGCCATCCCACGGCGTGAGCGGCCGCTCCGAGCATAAGGCCGGCGGCCGAACTCAACGGGCTATTGAGGCTGAGGAAAGAGTGCGCGGCGATGCCGGCGAAGAGAGCGCGCGCTCGCGGCGTGGCGAAATGGCTGTTCGCCAGCATCCGGGCTGGTTGCACCGCGCTGAAGCCGAATCGCGCCATCAGGAGGGGGCGCCGCGGAATGTGGAGCACGGGCCGCAAAGCGTCCTCCGCGAGTTGCACCCAGTGATCCGCCAGCGGCTGCATCATGCGCCGCCACGGTCCGCCGTCGATGCCAAGTTCCTGTTCCGCGTCGTTCAAGTCGCGCTCCAGCATGACCGCCGTGCCATCGTCGAGGGGGTGCGCCAGGGGGGCCTTTCCGTGGACCCACTGCAGTCCGTAGTCGGCCAGGGGGAGAGATCTGAAAAAAGGAGAGCCTGCCGCCAGCGGATGGACCGCGGAGCCGAAGTCGTGCAGGAAACCAGGCAGTGTGAGAGGCAGGGTCCGGGTGGCGCCGCCCGGTTCCGACTCAGCTTCAAACGCCTCGACGCGGAGGCCAGCCTGGGCCAGAACAATAGCAGCCGCCAGTCCGTTGGGGCCCGATCCGATGACAAAAGCGCGCTCCAACTCGACTTCCCTCCCGACCTGCTCATTTCCGGATGGACGCAGGCCGCAAAACCACCACTATTGGCGCACCCTGCAGAAAGCGCCCTCTGCCCATGACTTGCAAGGCAGCGTTTGACGGCCCCTCCCAAGCCTAACCGTGCGGCGGCAACTCGTCAGGGAACTCGATCACGCTGGGTCTGCCGTCTGGTGTAAGCGTAATCTCCGGAGCATACAGGCCCATGAACTCGCGACGCCACCAGTTGCCGGTCCGCCGCTTTTCGTCCAGCGACGTGAGCCAATATCTCCACAACACTGCGCGCACGAAGCGAGGAGGCGCCTGCGCAAACGGGTTGCTCTGAAAGAGCGCGAGAACATCGGGATCGGTCGCCAACAGGCGTTCTTCGGTGAGGGGAACCATGTCGTTCTGATTCCAGTCGCCGAGAGAGGCAAACCAGAGATTCCACTCAAAGCGCGGCTGATAGGGTGCGTAGATGCCGGGAGCCACATTGAGTGCCTGCGGCTTGTAGCGAAAGGGATAGGCCGTCCAATGCACGCCATCACTCGATCCCTGAAATTCAATTTCGTAGCGGCCACGCGTCATCACGGCGAACAGGCCGTACTGGTTCGCGATGCGGAATGGATCGAGCGCCGCAACGGGGCCGGTGGGGAGCGGTATTCCGCGCAGGGGGATGCCGATCATCTCCACGGTGGTGTCATAGGCGATCCACGAAAGCATGACGGCAGAGATGGCAAGCCGGACGGTGTTCAAAGCCTTTACGAAGGGCAGCGCTGATTGACGTGCCCGTTCGGCTGTCGGCGTCCGGGTGTTGGAGACTTCAGCGTCCACGGCATCGGTTTCGTTCCCGAAAATGGAAAGCGACGCAGCAACGCTGGGCTCCGCGGCCCTCATATTCCGGGGCGGCTCCGGACGGAATCGAACGGGAATCAAGCGCAGAACAAAATTGTCGTCGAGGAGCAAAAAGCCCAGAGACAGCACGAGGTAGTTGAGAAATGTGTAATTAGCCGTGAGGATGACGCCGATTTCCCACGGGGTGACGATGAAGAAGCAGATCAGGCGGAGTGGCCGGGGAAGAAAAAGCATGAAGACCAGGCCCAGTTCGAGAACAAGTGTGCCAACGGCCGTCGCGGCATGAAACCAGTGTGGAAGGTGCTCGATATACCAGCCGATCCAGGTGGGTAGCGGCCCGTTCTGGTAGTACTCGTCCATGGCCGTCATGTTGCGCCATTGCTCGTCTCCACTGAGCAGTTTGACCATGCCTGACTCGAAATAGATGCGGAACCACTCCCATTGCAGCAAGAACATGCTGGCTCGCGAGGGGGGCCGGTCGGCGCCCCAGCCCGGCAATACGCCCCGAGGCGCGAAGAACAGCGCCAGAAAGCCAGCCTCGAGCAGCATTCCATCCGATTGGTAATTGGAGAAGACGTTCGACGCGCTGGTAAACGACAAAAAGCAAACGAAGCAGACAAGGAAGCTGAGCCTCGGCCAAACATTGAAAAACGCCACCAGCGACGCGACCAGGCCGAGAAGCATAACCCCCATAAGCATGTGCGAACTGGCAGAAACCCAGAAAAGTGACGGGGCAAACCAGTAACGTGTCGGTCCCACGGCACGCGCCACAGCAGCCAGATATTGCTGCGCGGGCAGCACACCCTGCGGCCCGATCAACCCCCTGATTTGAAACAGGAGCGAATAGAAAGCGGAGAAATAGATGAGGGCCAGCGCACGCAAAAATATCCAGCGCGGAACCAGCCGGTTGCGCAAGCCATGCCCCGAGTCGAACAACCAGCGAACTGCGCCGCCTGGCTCCATGTTGCGAACAGGATAGCGACTTAAGGGCAGCGTGTCATGTAGCGGACCACTCCAGGGGGTCGGCGCCCCATTGGCAGCATTCACCCGTCACATTTGATCTCAAACCGAAAAAAGGGGGTCCAAACGACCGTGGCATCAACAGGATCGGGCACCGGCAGAGGCTTCAGGGACTTTACTGCCGGCGCAAAGAGGACGATACTGCCAACTACAGGTAACTCGCCGCACGGGTGTGCTCCTTTTGAAGGAGCAAGCCCGTTCGGCTCTGTGAGACGAATTCTGGAGCGCGGGTCTTCCCTTTCAAATCCCCTCTCCAAGGCAAGAAAAAAGCGAGCAGACAGGAACTATGCAGCTTGTAGCCACCGAAATGGCCCTGCTGCACGTCTACTCTAAACACGGCCCATCTTCCCTTAAGACGGCCCACAGGAGCTACCCATGCCTGCAGCTCACCCTCTTCCCCAAACACTGGGGGAACTGCGCAAGAGCACCAAGTTTTCTGCTGCCCATATCAATGCGCGGTCGATCAAGGATGAGATGCGCAGTAACCTGATTGCGCGGCTGAAAACTCGTGAGACGATCTTTCCCGGCATCGTCGGTTATGAAGACACGGTCGTTCCGCAGATCGTCAACGCGGTTCTTTCGCGTCAGAACTTCATTTTGCTGGGTTTGCGCGGCCAGGCCAAGAGCCGCATACTGCGCGCTCTCACGGCTTTGCTTGACGAGCAAACGCCTTACATTGCGGGATGCGAGATTCGCGATAATCCTTATCGCCCGCTGTGCAAGCGTTGCCGCGACCTGATCGGCGAACGCGGCGAGGATACGCCCATCGCTTATCTTACCCGCGACGACCGTTATATTGAAAAGCTCGCCACGCCTGACGTGACCGTTGCCGATCTGATTGGCGACCTTGACCCGATCAAGGCCGCGCGCGGAGGTCAGGACCTGTCCAGCGAACTCACGATGCACTATGGACTGCTGCCGCGCGCCAATCGCGGTATCTTTGCCGTGAATGAGTTGCCTGATCTGGCGGGCAAGATCCAGGTCGCGCTCTTCAACATCATGCAAGAGGGCGATGTGCAGATCAAAGGCTACCCAGTCCGTCTGCAACTCGATGTGGCGCTCGTCTTCAGTGCCAATCCCGAGGACTATACGGCGCGCGGCAAGATTGTTACGCCGCTCAAAGACCGCATCGGTTCCGAGATCCGCACTCATTATCCCGAGACGATTGAGGAAGGTATTGCCATTACCACGCAGGAAGCCTGGTCGGAACGCGATGCAACCACGATCAAGATTCCGCAGTATGTGCGCGAGATTGTTGAGCAGGTGGCTTTTTCTGCTCGTGAAGACAAGAAGGTGGACAAGCGCAGCGGTGTCAGTCAGCGTTTGCCAATTTCCACCATGGATCTCGTCGTTTCAAATGCCGAGCGCCGCGCACTTTTCCATGGCGAGGAACTCGCGCTGCCCCGCGTAAGCGATCTGTACGCCGCGCTCCCGGGAATTACCGGAAAGCTGGAGTTGGAGTACGAAGGCGAGATGAAGGGCGCCGACACGGTCGTGCGCGACTTGATTCGTACAGCGGTTGGGAAGACTTACGACCGCTACTTCTCTGAAACAAACACGCAGCAGATCGAGCAGTGGTTTAACCTGGGCGGCACTGTGAAACTGGACGATAACCAGTCCACGAGCGCGGCGCATGCTGACCTCAAGCAAATTCAGGGACTGTTTGAGAA
>VFSW01007309.1_pt1 | contig 16047 bp, 11 predicted proteins | sample 5358111 | NCBI WGS metagenome assembly VFSW01 (sample SAMN11554181, study PRJNA540505) | mine drainage metagenome | isolation source: sediment from site ElyBrook_90M | place: USA: Ely Copper Mine, Vershire, VT | collected 2017 | reverse complement strand
CTTCACACGGCAGGGGTCACTGGTTCGAACCCAGTACCGCCCACCAATAAAACAATGCCTTATGATCATTCTTGATCATTGCGAATCATCCAAAATCATGCAATTTGCACGGTGATTTTGCACAGATTTGCACAGGTCTTTTCTCCACTTTCTCTGCTTGATTTAGAAAAGTGATGACCTCGCAATTCAGCAAAAGTTTGCGGCAGATTTCATTCGACTTTGTCAAAGAGTCATGAGAAATTGCTCTTGAAGATTTACGCTTCAAAGACTATTATTCGTCATGTTAGATCATTGACCGCCTTCCGTGAGAGTGATTTTCTTTAGCCACGGACATGCCGCAAGGCAAAACGTAGGGCCACCATCCCAAAATCCGTTCGCTTAATACGTGAGCAGATTCATCCAAATCAGCCTCCTTTGAGGCGCACAAAAACTAGACTCCCCGCTGTTTAGGTCGCTTGCAAAAGCCACATCACGAACTTTTTTTGTTCGAGTTACCGCTTTTTAACTTTATCAATAGGTCGCGCGGGGCGTTCCTTCCGGTTTCCAAACTGCGTCAGCAATGGCGCGATTATCTCTCGGAAGGAGAAGGTCAGCATGACTCAGCATGAAAGACATCATATTGAAAGAATCCGCGCGATGATTTGCGCACTGTACCCAGGCCAATTTAATTTTGATCGCGCGACGGTGGCGAAAATAATCGGCTGCACGAAGGAACACCTGCGCAATCGCGAATGCGAAGGGAAACCCCTGATCCGCTCAGTACCGCTGGGCCGCAAACGTGTGACCCAACTGCCGGACCTCATTGAGTTTTTGATTAACCAAGGCGAAGAGGAAAAGAGGAGGAGGGGACCGCGCAACAAAGCAGAACGCATCGAGTCGCATGGAGGTGTGGAGCATGGCTGAGTCAAGACTTGTACCAACAAATCTCTTGAGCTGGCCACGAATCAAGGACCTCCTTCCAGATCAGAAGCTGATTGCATATTATTTATGGGCAAGCCGATTCTCAAATTCATGTGGCTGCTATGAAATTCCATTCGAACTATCAGCGGTTGAAATGGGTTTATCTGAACTTGCCTTGGTTGAGGCTATTCGGGAATTAGAACGTCGTGGATTGGTAATGTTTGATCACGCGACGGGTGAAGTGTTTGTGCTGGATTGGTACAGGTTCCACAAATTTAGCTCCGGAGCTCAACAGTCTCAACTCCGGCAATCCCTCGCAAAAATCCAGTCTGATCGACTAAAAAAGATAGTGATCCATAAAATCAATGAATTGCACCCCAACTTAACTCTAGTTTTAACTGTAACAAAGCCACCACCACGGAGTGGTGGTGGTTCTGCCAACCCAGAAGACAGGAAGCCATTCAATCTGGCTGATGGTGTGGAAGCGGTATTGCCGATACTCACCGAGTTTGAAAGCAAGATTGTGAATATTGAGATTGGGAGGCTTCCTCCACATCTTCAGCTCTTGGTTGCAAACGATTTTGCCGTAGGAGTAAAACAATCAGAAGGTAGTAGTGACGGAATCAGAAGGCCGATTGCATGGTTGCGCGCCGTAGTTAGAGACGTGCTGGAACTTGGGGTGTTTTCTCCAAGCTACAGCTTGCCGTTAACATCTGGTCGGCACAAACCATGGTTTTTATCTGCCTCTGGAATTAATGCGAAGGCAGCAGATCTAGGGCTTGCGCAAAACAAGGACGAGTCATTTCCGGCTTTCAAAGATCGCGTACTTGCTGCTGCGGGCATTAGCCCAGAGGTCTATCGGGAAGCCGCGGCCAATCTTCGTGACTGACAGGAGGTGTTGAAACAAGAAATCGCTAACCCGGCTTGAATCCCGCATCTACGATGAAAACAATGCCCTCAATTTTTGTGCATCCGGGACAAAGAGCTGGAATTCAGGTGGCGTCTCCTTTTTTATATCAGTTGCTAGCCGCAGATCCTGAATGATGTAGCCGGCCAAACACTTCCTAACGATAAGCCGACGAGCACTTGCGCCAGGGTAATATTCGGCAGCGATAATGGCTTGTTGTTCAGGACTTAGACTTGGATGGGCTGTCACATAAAAGCTTACTGTTTCATTCCATTCTTTGTCATTGGCCCTTGTGTATGGAGCAACTTCATCAAATTTCACGATTGAAGAGATTCTCCCTAGTGTGAAATCTCTGAATTCTTGTCGTTTGGCACACCAAGCCCGCACATGCCATCTGCGCGGAGCTCGAACCATAGCATGAGGAAATATCTGGCGTTCAGATCCCTTCGGATCGTTCATTGAGTGATATACGATGCTCAGACCATTTTTTTTCTTTATTGCCTGCATGATGGCAACGAAGACATTGGGAGCAACGATAGAAAGATCAAGTCTGGCATCTTCTACAACTTCTTCACCCGCGCATTGAGCCTTCACAATGCGCAAGTAATCATCCAACGCGCGATTCTTGCTTTTCTCTAATGCCCTAGGCGTGAGCCGTAAAGGGGAGCGGCTCGTTTCTTTGGTAGCATGTTTTCCCACCCGTTTGACCAACTCGGCCATCAACTTGCTCGCCCATACAGGTTGTACGCCGAGCAATTCGCGAATGCGTTGATTATCGATCTCGCCTTCCCAATAGAGGACCGTTTCGAGATCGGAGATTCTGTCTGAAATGGTAGTTGCCATGGTTTTATTATCCTATAGGATAAATTAGCTTGCAAGATAATTAAGCTTGGGGTATAAATTTGCCCACGGTAAACCATGAACATTTTCGATCGCCTACCTTCTGGGATATTTAATGCACTCACCGGCAAAAACAACCGGCGTACATGGGATCTCCTTGTCCGGCTTTACGATCACTATTTCGGCCCAGATGCAGTTCCAGACTACCCGGACGGATACCTACACGAAAAAGTCGTCAGAGAAATCGAGCGATTCTTGCTGGATTCAGGATGGGAAAATGAATTCGATGGAGATGCCGGAGAGTCAGTGACACCAATAGCAGTTCAGGCAAACCAGCTTCTTGGGCGCTTGATCGAAACTGGGTGGCTCTGCGAAGAACGTGTAGGGCTTCGCAATTTCATCAGCATGCGCCCGTCGGTCGCTCGCTTCTTCGAGCTCCTGCAGCAATTCACCAATGAAAAGCCTCAGTTGCTGGGTGGAAACGTTCTTATGATTTACAACCAACTCAAAGGGGTAAAGCAGGATCCGAAGGGGCAGGCTGCTGGTTTTGTTAGCGCGGCTCAACTGTGCGTTCAGCTCATTAGCTCCCTAAGTACTACGACCTTGCGCGTACGGGATCTTATGAAAGAGCTCACCAATGAAGAGGCGACTCCTGTATTCGTCAGGCGTTTTTTTAGTGAACACATCAGCAAACTTTATGTTCGCGACTATAGGCAATTGCGTACAGAAAACCATCCACTACGACTACGTTTTGAGATTCTGGAGCTTGTCAGAGAAGTAACGCAAGATGATTCGATTAAGAGTACGCTGCTGAGTGGTTATGCGGACCTGCCGGGGGCAAGAGCAGGAGAGGAAGAAGAGGCCCTTGACCGTGACGTAGGACGATTTAGGCAGTTGCTCGATGTCGAGAAATTCCTTGATCATATGGACAATGTGATTGACGCGGCCACACAGCGCGCAATTGCCTATCTTGGTTACCGCCTAAAGGCAACTGAACGCATCGAGGAGGTACTATCAGATACGATCCAGGCTATCAACAAGGCCGAAGCTGTCGGCCTGCCACTTGAGGGTAAACTGATTAGTCCCGACCCGCTATTAAGTGAAGAGCGACTAAGAATGTCGCCCCCGCCACCTCAAAAGCCAACTCGCACCCCATTGCAAAAACGCGAGATGACGGTGCATGAGCGAGCCGCACACGTACTACGAAAAGCAATGCTGAAACATCGCGAGGTCTCTCCAGCTTCGATGAAAAGATATGTCGAAACTCATATGAAGCCGGGGACGTCAATCGAAGCAACGGAGCTGCCGCTAGAGAAAGTCGAAGATGCGGTGGCTTATCTTGGGCTACTAAGACTCGCGGGTATATCTACAAGGCATCCAAAATCGATCACAAGAAACCCGTTACTTCGCAATCTTGATTTCGAGGTTACATTGGTCGAAGGAGATCGATTCGACGGCGAATACTTCAATACACCAAACTTCAGAATCACAAGGAGGACTGGCAATGCCTCGTAACTGGAACTCTTTGGCGGAAGGCTCAGAAGGCATCTATGTGGTGGATGACTTCAAGAGAGCCATGTATCAACTGGTAACTCATCAGTGCCTTTATTCACGATTCAATCACCACTCTACCGCTTTTCGGCTCATTTCAAAATACCGCGACGAGTTTGAAGAAGCTGTCGCGCTGTTGGGTTTGAGATTGGGATTCAACGATAGATTGGAGTTTTGTTTCCTGACGCCTGAGGTGGTTAAAGATACGCCGCTCGGTATCGATGAAACACGCTTTCTTCTGGTATTGCGGCAACTGTACCACTTGAAGGGAAGTGCCGGTGATCTGAGTATTGACGGGGATGCGTATATTTCACTTGATGAGCTTGAATCGACATATCGCTCAATGACAGGCGAGGAACTCGATTCCAAGGTTCATGTTATACGTAGACTAGTAAAGATGGCCTCAAGAAAGGGGATGGCCAAGCTGTTTGAAAAGCTGGAAGACGATCCACAGCCTTTCGCAATCATTATCCTGCCGGCAATCGCGGAAATATTGAGTGAGCATGTTGTTGCCAGGTTCGGTGCTCAGGTGAAATCTGGCTTAGTTATCCATTCAGCTTCGGCTAATGGTGCTAGTAGAGAAGAGGTGAACAATGAAGGCGCTTAGCACTCTCCATTTAGTCCAGTATTCATTCTGGGATTATGAGACTTTCAATTTAAAACTCGGCGGAACGGCATTTCTCGGGCCGAATGGTGCAGGTAAAACGTCTCTGGTCGATGCTGTTCAAGTAGCCTTGGTGGGAGGGCATGGAAATCACATGCACTTTAATACGCAATCAGTCCACAAAGATAATCGCTCGATCCGGGATTACGCCCTTGGGACAATGCGATCCGGTGAGGGAGGGCAAGATGTCATTAACCGTAAGCGTGATGAGGCGCTGTCCTATATTACGCTGGTATTCGAAGGTGAGACGCCGGCTGATGTGGTCAGTGCAGGAATCTGCGTGCACTCCCTCGCTTCAGAGAAAACACACCGCACGCTTGGACTATACATTTTGCCTGGGGTGAAACTGAAACTCGAAAATCATCTCGGAGCGTTGGATGATGGTGCGAAGGCCCCCCTAGACTGGCCGACTTTTGAAGCATTGGCCAGAAAGCTTGCAAAACAGGAAGGACGAACACCAACGCTAACCAACAAGCCAGAAACTTACCTTGATGAATTACTTCATGCGCTCCAGCACTCTGGGCGCTCTATTGATCGAGAAAAGTTTCTAAGATCCCTTGCACAAAGTCTGCGACTCAAAGGGATCAGTAGTGTCAATGATTTCCTACGAGGATATCTGGTCGATGCACAACCCATAGACAAGCAGGGCACGCTCAAACACATCAGGACGGTTCGCGCACTAGGCAAGCAAATTCAGGAAGTAAAGGAGCAGATCGTTCGGCTAAATGATATTGATGCCAAATTTACAACTGTCGCAAACCATTATGTGACGCGAGCCAACGCCAGTGCGGTCAAAGCACAGCTATTGCTGGAGGGGGCAGACACTAGGGTCGCCGAACTGGAAAGTCGCAAGGCCAGCCTGGAAGAAGAAATTGAACAGCTCAAAGGGGTGATTGCGAGCCTTGAGAAAGAAGATGAACTTCTGTCCAAGTCTCATGACGACCTGCTTCGATCATATAGCTCAGATCCTGCCATGCAAGATGCTGAGCAAAACCAGAGATTGCGCGAGGCGTATCAAGTAAACGTCAACGAACATAAGTCTAGCGTTGATCGTTTAGTGCTCGACTTGCGTACTGCGCTCAATACTGCGGCTGAGGTATTGGAGGTATCCGGAAATGATGGAGCACCTGCTGTTTTTGCGTTGTTGAAACGCTTCGACAGTGGTGCGAAAAATGGTACCCATCCAGGACTCGCAGAAATGAAGGAGGGACTAGATGTATTGAAATCATTGTCTTCTACCATTGATTCAATCCTTCAGGAGACTGCAAGTCAGCATGAGACGGCAGCGAGGCAGCTTCAAGCTGCTACTGCCAAAGTTCAGGTCGCCAGGAAAGGGATGAAACTTTCAGACGATGATGTCGCTGTGGCTATGTCGCTATTCAAGCAAAATGGCATTGAGTGCCGAACCGTAGCTAGTTTAGTGAAGGTGCGTGATATCAGATGGCAACCTGCGATTGAATCCTTTCTCGGGAGGAACAGATTTTCTATTGTGGTTGATGCCGGACGTGAAAGCGATGCTGTCCGACTCCTTCGTGCATTGAACAAACCACTTTATGATGTGACGGTAGTTCAGCCGAACCACCTTAAAGAAAATTTCGGTTCTGGTGTTGAGCCACACTCTGTCGCCGAACTGTTGATGAGTGAAAACAAAGTTGCTTTGGCATATTTGCGCAGAATATTCGGAAGGATGCGACAAGTCGAGACCGAGGCAGAACTTGAGAAATATGATAGGGCGCTTACGGTCGATGGCATGTTGAGTGCCAATGGAGGAACCAGAAGGATAAGACTCATTTCTCAGGCCGACTGTGCTCTGGGGGCGGAAGTGACTGCTGCAGATATGACGCGGCTTACTGAAGATTTTCAATTCGCGACCACTGAGGAAAATCGAGCTAAACAGCGCTTTGACCAATCCAAGGAAGCCAGTGAGAAAGTTAGACGCACAATTAGAGACACTACTGTCGACAAATATAGTCATGCCGTTACAATCCTGTCCGTAGCCCAGGCATCACTATCTTCAGTCCCCGAAAAAGATGTCTCAACCTTGCCGGAGCACTTGTCCAACATTAAGTCCCGTATGGAGATAGCCAAAGTCTCATCGGAAGAGGTAAGAACAAAGCTCCACAAGGCTATTGGAGATAAGGCGAATTCCCAGGCAATTCAGAAAACCACTGCTGAAAACTTGGAAAAAGCAAAAACCGATCTTGAGCAGGCAAAGCATAATCACATTCGAGCTATTGAGGATGTTGACTACGACAATGATCGGGCGCTAAGGCTATACGACTATTCGAGTAACTTGGCAGCAAGCGATGGACCTGAAGTGGCCCTCAAGCATCTGCAAGACACAGCCAATCTGGCAAATTCAAAGTTGGTCAATGCGGAAAGCACTGCCAAATCTGAGTTCACTTCCTATATTAATGAAATGTCGATCAACTTGGTCGACGAACGCAGTGATTGGCGCAAGGCTTCGAAATGGGTCACTAATCACGTTCAAAAACTCACTGAGTCCACACTTGTGGAGTACGAAAGTGAAGCCTGCGCTGCTCGTGATGCGGCAAATCAGTCATTCAGGGCTGATGTGTCTTTCCGTATGCGCGAAGCAATCAAACGGGTCGAGCACGATATCCATGACTTGAACGGCATCTTGAAGGTGTGTCCTGAATTCACAGGTGGTGAGAAATATAAATTCGTCGCAGAACCCGCCTTGGCGCACAAGGGCTTGTATGACTTGATCCAAAGCAGCGCATTTGTTGAAACCGGGACAGCGCCACTGTTCGAGGCCGCCGACGACATCCAAAAGACGCTGATAGGTTTTCTTGAAGCGTGTGAAACAGGTGAAGGAAAAGCAAATAACCCACTCGAGGATTATCGGCTGCTATTCAACTTCGACCTTGAAATCAGGGTTGGAGACAAGAAAGTGGATCGCCTCAGCAAACGTTTGGGCGTCGGATCCAACGGCGAACATCTGGTGCCCTTCTACGTGATCGCAGGTGCCTGTCTTGCCAATGCCTACCGCATGAAAGCTGGCGAGCTGCACAATGGCGCTGCGGTGATGATCATAGATGAGGCATTTCATGGTTTTGATGCCCAAAATGCTTTCGTTACCGCCAAGTTCTTAAGATCGCTCGGCCTTCAACTCGTCATGGCGGCCCCTGATGCGGATGTTGGGAAATTGATTCCTGTTCTTGGTTCCTACTACGATCTTGATCGATTTGGTTCCGATGTATTTACCGAGGAAATACTGATCAAAGACAGCGCTGAGAGTATGTTTGAGAGTGACATGCCGACTCGTAACCCTGAATTGGTTGCGAAGATGGTTGAACAACTGAGCCTCGCAACATGACTTCTGTTGCCAATCATGCATTAGAGAAGCTGCTTCGACGTGCTGAAAATGCGCTGGCCAAAAGCTCGACGAATAGGGTCATCTCAATAAACTTTACAGATAAATCGTTTCCAGCATATTTGAAGCTTGAGACATTTGCTGAAAAAGAAGCATGCAATGGAGAGCTGCGACTTGCGGAGCGTGATGGAGCAATTAAGGTCATCTGGGATGAGAGGGCTGGGGTAGAAAAACATATCGGACAAATTGTGTTAGATGACCCAGTTGCGCTGGCGAAATTTTTAGGTATCAAGCCCAGGTGGGTCGCTGTAGCTGAAGTTGAAGGCAAGCTCTCGAGTAAATTTGAAAAGTACCCAGTTCTGAAGGAGGTTGTTGCTCAGTGGAATATTGGGAAAATGCCACGCGGCACGACTACGGAAGACGTGAATGATTGGTTGGATGGTGTGCGCGTGGTTGAGTATTGCCGTAGCAGCGATACGCTAGATATTCCCGTCAGGCGTATCAGCGCGAAACTAACCTGTGACAGCAAGCGTGTTGAGGGATTATTTGATGTTATCGATGTGTTACTTCATAACGATATCCATATTAGGCAACGTGACGCAGAGGAAGTATTCGCTGAAATCGGGCTAATCAAATATCCGCCCACTCTTCTAATCGCAGGAGATGCGAGGGTGTTAGTTGGGTTTAATAATGAAACTGCTGATCTGAAAATTGAGCGCCCCTATCTCGGCCTGGCCCCGTCGTCCATCAAGAGCTTCATCGTGAGTAATAGTCCAATTACCATTCTGTCGGTCGAGAATTTGACCACATTTCATGAGCTGGCAGGAGTCAAGGAAAGTCCGAAATATCACATCTTGCTATACACCGGCGGGATGCCAAGTCCTTCGTGGAAGAGAGTCTATGGGCTTTTGTTAGGCGTCCTTCCAAGTAGATCGCGCATATTTCATTGGGGCGACATTGATGCTGGCGGCTTCAGAATTGCCAGCCATTTAGCTGCGTGTTGCAAGGCAGTCGGCAAGCGTCTTGAGCTACATATGATGGATCTAACGGCCCACACATTCTCTAGTCAAGACGCTGTGCGGCGTGACCTGACAGACAGGGAAGTCAAAGAGATAGAGCAGATATGCATGCAGTGGGAATGGCTGCCGCAATTTGCATGGGTTTCAAGCAATCCTCTTGCTATTGAGCAGGAGTCATTGCCTGTCACTTGGCCATAGGGCAGGTATAGGCCAAATGGCATATATGTCACGAATGTCCTTCGTGATAGCATCCCTAGAAATGTAGGGATGCGTGCATAAGGGGAAATATTGTGGGAAAGAAAAGCTCAGGAAGCCCTTTGCTTATAGGGATAGTCGTCGTCATTTGGCTTCTGATTTCTATTCCCAAGGAGGTGTGGGCAGGGCTAGTCATCCTAGCGCTCGCCGTGCTGGGTATACGATATTTCTTTATATCTCCAAGCAGTACCAGCATTTCTTCCTTGTCCGATGATTCCTCGCTGCAAACTGGTCAGCGGAACATCAGGCCTTCAACTTCCCGGTCTTCGATGGTTGGGTCAAATGTCGATGACTTAGTAACGATCACTATCAACGATGGCAGATCTGGCAGAGATTATTCGATTCCTGCGACTCCGTCTGGACGTCTAGACAACGCAAAGTGGATTCCGCCTGGGCAAACAACGACGATTGCTGGGATAGGCCTTGGAGGCGGAATGTTGTATGTCAGTACCGCCTCAAGAAGGGGTTTTCAGGATACTGATCCAGCACTTATTGACCCAAATCTCAAGGTTGCTTCTGCAGAAATTGATATCTCTCTGCCCCTTACCGGTTACTGGCCGAGTTATGCAACGATAACTCCCGATGCAAGGAAAGCATACCTACGTTGGCTTGCTGGAGGTAGACAGGCGCCAGCAGCCAATATTGGATATGTCTTTTTGTTCTTCTATGGTCTTGAACGAAGAGTCTTGGTGGATGCTCAGACAGAACCTGACGCACGTGCAGAGATTCCTTTAATCAGGACTGAAATTCAGCGATTGCTAGAAATTTACGGAGAGAACCACTCATTTCACCGCTACGCTACTCAGCTGCTGGACTTTGTCACGTTTTCTCATTGGGCTGAGAAGGAGTACTTGTCCGCACCGCCAAGCGTTCCCGAAAGCTGCTTCGAATTGCCTTTTCGTCTCCGCGTTGGATTGGGACAGATGGCAGTTGATCAAAAGCCAGTTCCTTCCGACTGGGCGCTTGCGTGGGCGCTTTCCGACCCAACTATCGTGCGCAGAACCCCTGTTACTCGGTGCGAAGATCTGTTTGCAGTCTTGTTTAAACAAAAATATGTCGAGTCTTGCGGTGCAGGCATAGCACTCAAAGTGAATCGAACAAAACTCCGGATTTCCTACCATCCGGCATCTTCCAGACTAAGTTATAACGACTTCACCCACTCTATAGCTGACTTGCCCGACGTATCAGCAGTCAGAACCCCCGTAACTAAACTGCAGCAAATTGTGGATGAATGCACAGATGAGCTTGATTCCTATAGTCGTTATCTCGGGCGCAATCCTGACAAGGAGGACACACTGGATGCCCTGTTGTTGCTCCCTGTTTTTCTATGGCCAGACGCCGTACGCGCGGAGTTGGAAGATATTAAGAGGCGAGTTGGGGATGGCCTTTTGGTGATGTCTTTTGGCGAGTTTTCTGGTCGCCTCAAGAGTGCGGGAAGCTTGTCACGCGAAAAAGTCTTGGGCTTAGCGCGCGCACTTGAAAGCCTACACTTAGGGCTTGAACCTGATGTGCTAGCCGGATACAAAACTCCCAAGGCGGAAGACAAAATTGCGCTCTTTGCTACCCCAGCCGAGGATAGCGCTGCGCGCAATGCTCCGGCTTATGCTGCCGCTGTAGTAACTTTGGATTTGGCATGCGGGGCTGCGCTTGCCGATGGCGAGTTTTCATCGCACGAGATGCTGCATTTAACCCGTCAAATCGATTCATGGGCACATCTCAGTGATACTCATCGAAAGCGCCTTAAAGCTCATCTGCGTTTAGGCATGGATCAGCCATTGCCATTATCTTCTCTCAAGAAGAAGATGGAAGCGCTACCGGTTGAGGCCAAACGATCCATCGGTCGCTTCTTAGCTCATCTCACCCAAGCCGATGGAAAGGTTACTCCCGACGAGGTCAAATTTCTGGAGCGCGTCTACGCAACACTAAGCCTCAATACGCAACTTCTGTATTCCGATCTTCATGTTGTGCCCGATCCAAACGGAAAGGGACTTTCACCTACAGTCAGCACCACTCAGAAACTCAAGCCAACATCCGGCTTTACTCTCAATGCGGAGCGCATCGCCCAGCTGCAGAAAGAGACAGAGGAAGTGTCTGCATTGCTAGCAGGTGTATTTACTGAAGAACAGCATAATGAACCAGATTCAGAGGAAGTCATCATTGACGAATCTCCTGATGTACCTGCGGGCATACTTGGCCTGAATGCGGAACATTCCGCCTTTGTTCGACGCTTGGTTTCACGGTACAGTTGGCCTAAATCTGATTTGAACGATGTGGCGGCGGATATGGAATTGATGCTAGACGGTACGTTGGAACATATAAACGAAATGATGCTGGATATGTTCGAAATACCGTTGACCGAAGGCGATGACCCTATAGAAATTAACCGTGAACTAGTGGAGCAACTACCCATATGAGTACCATCCGAGCAAAAGATCGTGATGCAGTAATTCAATCCCTACGGGCAGGGGTTGTCCCACGGTCAGGGCAACACCTCGTGCAGGTGGGGCGCGTCAAGGAACTCGAAGCGCTAATGAAGGACATTGAGCGGATCACTGATTGCGGTTCAGGTTTTCGTGTTGTGATCGGCGAATATGGATCTGGTAAAACATTCTTCTTGAATCTGGTGCGTGCTATTGCGCTGGAGAAAAAACTGGTCACCATGTATGCCGACCTCAATCCGGATCGAAGGCTGCACGCAACGGGAGGCCAAGCGCGCTCACTTTACGCCGAACTGACCAAGAACATGGCAACACGTACTAAACCTGATGGCGGCGCTCTATCTGGGGTCGTTGAAAAGTTTGTGGCGCAAGCAATATCAGATGCCAAAACGGATGGGACGACCACTGAGGTGCTTATAAGGCGGCGGTTAGAACATCTGATGGAGATGGTAAATGGCTACGATTTTGCGGTAGTCATTGCTGCGTACTGCCGAGGGTTCGAAGAAGGAAACGAACAATTGAAGGCGGATGCGATTCGCTGGCTTCGCGGCGAATTTTCGACCAAGACTGATGCCAGAGCCGCGCTAGGGGTTCGAACCATTATTGATGACGCATCGGTGTATGATCAGCTCAAGCTACTTGCACGTTTTGTCCGCTTGGCCGGTTATAGTGGTTTGATGGTCTGTCTCGATGAACTGGTTAACCTGTACAAGTTAGCAAATACGCAGGCTCGGAATTCCAACTATGAGCAGATTCTTCGTATCCTGAATGACTCTTTACAGGGCTCTGCCGAAGGGTTGGGCTTTGTGCTCGGTGGCACACCTGAATTTCTCATGGATACTCGCCGGGGTCTTTACAGCTATGTCGCGCTGCAGTCGCGGCTTTCAGAAAATACCTTCGCCAGAGACGGGATGGTTGATTACTCAGGGCCGGTCATGCGCCTGGCCGGTTTGACACCAGAGGACTTCTACGTGTTGCTTCATAAACTGAGGCATGTTTATGCTTCAGGGGACGTTGCCAAGTTCCTTCTGCCGGACGAAGCAATACCGATATTCATGGAGCATTGCTCCAAGCGTTTAGGTGAAGCTTATTTCCGCACCCCTCGGACTACGATAACTGCATTTATTAACCTCCTTGCTGTCTTGGAGCAAAATCCTGGTGCTGATTGGAAGGAACTGATTGGCGCGACCGAAGTGACGGTTGATGACGGGGCAGCAGCCGATCTTGCGGTTGATCATGACGACGAATTTGCCAGCTTCCAACTCTGACTCCCAAGGTTTTAACCAGCTAAATGGACAAATCCAACGCTGGATTTGGAATGAGGGTTGGACCGAATTGCGGGATGCTCAGGAGCGAGCCATCCCCGCCTTGATAAATGCTGACCGCGATGTAATTCTGGCTGCCGCAACTGCGGCAGGTAAAACCGAGGCGGCCTTTTTCCCCATTCTGACGCATTTGCTGAGCAAAGCACCCGACATTGGTACTGTGCTTTATATCAGTCCTCTGAAAGCGTTAATCAACGACCAATGGAGCCGACTTAACGGCTTATGTGAATCGCTCGAAATCCCCGTTACTGGTTGGCATGGCGATATTGCCTCCAGCCATAAGAAACACTTCCTTAAGAATCCCAATGGCATTTTATTGATTACGCCTGAATCGCTTGAGGCACTATTTGTGCTGCGTGGTACAGCGATGCCAGGCCTTCTGGCGAACCTCCGCTATGTGGTGGTGGACGAATTGCATGCGTTCATCGGTTCAGAACGAGGTAAACAACTTCAATCGTTGCTTCACCGGCTAGAGCAAATTGTTGGACGTCGTGTGCCTCGCGTCGGGCTATCGGCTACTTTGGGTGATATGCGGTTGGCAGCTCATTTTCTTAGGCCGTCTGCTGCTGATCAAGTGGAACTTATTGAGACGAAGGGAAGTGGTCAGGAGTTGAAAGTACTTTTGAAAGGGTACTTGGCAAAGCCACCACGTATTGAGTCCAATCCAGATCTAGACAATCCCGAGATGGAGGATGTCGTTTCTGGAAGTATCGTCGATGTAGCTGCGAATCTCTATAAGGTGTTGCGTGGCTCAAATAATTTGATATTTCCGAATAGCCGACAGAGGGTTGAAATCTTCGCAGACTTGTTGCGCAGAAGCTGTGAGCGTGACGGTGTTCCGAACGAATTTTGGGCGCACCATGGAAACCTGGCCAAAGAGTTTAGAGAAGAGGCGGAGCAAGCTCTAAAGGAGGGTACTCGCCCGGCTACGGCGGTTTGCACTACAACGCTGGAGCTAGGTATTGATATCGGATCGGTCAAAAGTATTTGCCAGGTTGGAGCTTCACCATCGGTGGCAAGTCTTCGCCAAAGGCTCGGGCGCTCCGGACGCAGAAAAGGTGAAGCGGCTATTCTTAGGGCCTACTGCATTGAACCTGAGCTTCAACCTAACTCGGGCATTTCGGACCGCTTACGCGAAGGGCTAGTTCAATCAGTAGCAATGATTCGATTGTTGATAGCCGGGTGGTTTGAGCCGCCGCGAATTGGTGGTCTACACGGCTCAACTTTGATTCAACAGATATTGTCGATAATCGCTGAAAGAGGAGGGGCAAGTGCCGGCCAATTATGGTCAACCTTAGCAGCCCCAGAAAGTTCGTTTGAAGGGCTAACTCGGGACGAGTTTGTTCTTCTGTTGAAACATATGGGTGAGTTGCAGCTGCTGACTCAAGATAGTTCTGGGACTCTCCTTCATGGCGAGCTTGGTGAAAAACTTGTTAATCATTATGAGTTCTTCGCTGCATTTTCCAGCGAAGAAGAATTTCGATTGTTATGTGAGGGCAAGGTGCTTGGTTCACTGCCAGTAAGTCGTCCGCTGCTACCAAAACAATGCATTATTTTTGCCGGACGCCGCTGGCGTGTCATTGACGTTGATTCAGAGAAAAAACTCATTGTCGTTGCACCGGATAGGGGAGGGGCGCCGCCAGCTTTTGAGGGGGGTGGTTCGATGATTCATGATCGTGTTCGGCATGAAATGCGGTTGGTGCTCGCCGAGGAGGCTTCGGTACGATTCTTGGATCAAGGAGCACACAGTCTCTTGGATGAGGCGCGGAGTTATTACAAGCAGGCTGGCTTAGACAAGATACAGTTGATCCAACGGGGCTCTGATGTTCAACTCCTGACTTGGCGTGGGGACTGGGTTAATGATGCGCTCGCACTAATGCTCGCGCAGCAACGCTTGACTGCAAGTAACGAGGGACTGATCATCAATGTCTCTGGTGGCGCAAAAGATCGAGTCCTCGATGTGCTTGAAGAAATCGCTCAACTTGGGGAACTCGACCCTATTGAACTTCTCGCTAACGCCAACAATATCATTCGGGAAAAATGGGATTGGGCTATGCCCGATACCATGGCACGGCGATCTTTCGCGTCGCTTTGTCTTGACTTAGAAGGGGCGAGGGATGCAGCACGTCACTTGATCTCAGTTGAGTCCTGAAATTTGAAGAATCCCGGTGTCCATACATATTCCACGATGCGCGCGAGTGGGGCTATCAATCGGAAGATAGTCCAAGAGGTGTAACAGTTGCGGCTTCTCTGCTGGAATAGATATGTGATGGATGAACGAAGAAAAACGACATCATATATATAACAGCAATACATAAAAACTGAGTTTTCTCAGGCTGTACCCCAGCTATCTAATGCATCAAGCATACCGGCGATCTGCGATGTCGCTTCTTCGCTGAAATTATAGTGTGTTAGTTGAGGAGCGCTGGACGCCTCTGAAGGAGGTGTCACTGTTACTACTTGCGCTTGATTTGCAGCATGAATTGCAAGTCCCTTTCGCAGAGAGAAGCCAATTTGCGCTAGTTCAAGCAGTCGCCTCGATCGATAGTACGGCCCGATTTCTTTTAGATACTGATAGAACTCTGAATTGGCCGACGATACGCAGACCTTAAATCGCAGTGTATCTTTCGTACTCATAGGACTTCCTTAATACGGCTTATGTGAAAGTGTACACTTAATGGGCACTTTTTTGCCGTTAACAAATTGAATTTGCAAAGCGCGGAAAAAAGGGGCCACTATTGACTACTTTCTTAGTTCGTAAGCGTCCAGCCGACTCACCTTTTCAGGTCAGTCAATCTGTGCAGTTGATGT
>VFSW01007308.1_pt1 | contig 16047 bp, 10 predicted proteins | sample 5358111 | NCBI WGS metagenome assembly VFSW01 (sample SAMN11554181, study PRJNA540505) | mine drainage metagenome | isolation source: sediment from site ElyBrook_90M | place: USA: Ely Copper Mine, Vershire, VT | collected 2017 | reverse complement strand
TTTTCGGGTAAGTTCCGAAGCGCACGAAAGGCGTAATGACTGGGGAACTGTCTCAGAGGCAAGCTCGGTGAAAATGCGATTCCCGTGAAGACGCGGGATACCTGTAGCGGGACGAAAAGACCCCGGAAGCTTTACTGCAGCTTGGTATTGATTTTAGAGTCTTGATGCGTAGCGTAGTGGGGAGGATTCGAGGCGGCGCTTTCGGGCGCTGCTGATCCGACGATGAAACACCCATCTTCAAGTCTTTAACGTCTCACTGGCGGGAGATTGCGAAAGCATAAACCTCGCCAAGACAGTGCTTGGTAGGCAGTTTAAATGGGGCGTTTTCCTTAACTGCGATAGTGCGCTCCGTGCTATCGCGATGGGGGACACGTCCGATCCGTGAAGACGGATCGGAGTGAAAAATCTGGTGTATATGCTGGAACATCTGAGTATCCGACATTACTGTAAGTCAAGAAAGATTTTATGAAAATTTAACCTTCTTTGAGTTATAGTGAAAATATGTTCGGTGCAGACAATCAGCAGGCAGCCACGAAAGTGGAAGTCCTCAGAGACTATCAGCCAGAGCGGCGCGCGTCCGGCGCACCGTATGATATAGTCCGATCTTCATGGCGACATGAAGGCCACGCGAAAGCGTGGCAACCTAAAAAATGAACAAAAAACAAAAATCGATTCTTGTTGGATTGCTTTTGGGTGATGGACATTTGGAAACGGTAACTCGTAACCGAACCTATCGCCTAAAAGTCGAGCACTCGCTCAAGCAAAAAGAATATGTCGATTGGTTGTATGGCGAGTTTGCGGATTTTATCCGTCATGAACCATACGTCAAAACAAAATCATTGAACGAAAAGCAATTTTCGTGCTGTGGGTTTACGACATGTTCGTCGGGATTATTTCGATTTTATGCTCAACAATTTTATTCCGGGCGTAAAAAGATAATCCCCAAGCTCTTTGCAAAGCTTATTGATCCGCTGGCGCTTGCGATATGGTTTATGGATGACGGCTCGTTTAAATCGATCCGCCATAAGACGTACATCATTCACAGCGTTGGCTATACAAAAGACGATCTTGGAATTGTTCAAAAAGTTTTTGAAGAAAAATTCGGTATTAAAGTGGCGTTACATAAGCAATACGATCGGTGGAGGATTTATTTTCTTTCCGAAACCGCAGACAAGTTCAAAAAACTTATCGAGCCGTATGTAATACCATCCATGAAATACAAATTAGGTTAACACATGCCAAAAGAGTAACGGAGGAGTTTATTAAGGTCGGCTTAGCCCGGATGGAAATCGGGCAGGACGTGCAAACGCAAAAGCCGGCTTAACTGCGAGACCTACAAGTCAAGCAGGCGCGAAAGCGGAAGTTAGTGACCCGATGGCAATGTTTGATTCATTTTTAATGTTTCGAACTCTTTATAGAAAGGCCAGAGACACCGGATAAAAGCTACTCCGGGGATAACAGGCTAGTGAAGTCCGAGCGTCCCTAGCGACGACTTCGCTCGGCACCTCGATGTCGGCTCGCCACAGCGCGGGGGTGTAGAAGCTCCCAAGCGTTTGGCTGTTCGCCAATTAAAGTGGCACGCGAGCTGGGTTCAGACCGTCAACCAAGATAACCCAATCGAGCATAGAATTTGTTTTTTAGAAAGCACATTCACTGTTATAAAAAAAGAAACGGCGGCCTCCGACGGCAACGTCGGAGTGTAAAATCGACTCATATCGGTGAAGTCCTGCGCAACGGACCTGGTTGCGAAAGGATAATACCGAGGGAAGTTCATTGATGCGGATAAGGTTGTAGTGTTATGGCGTTGTAATGTTTTTATGCATCACAACAAGGCCGTTTCGGCCTATGGAAAACATTTACACCATCAGCGTTTTAATGTAACCCCGTAGAGACTCAGCTGCGAAAGCGGCTGGATGGAAGAAAATTCCATAAGACGTCGGTCATCTCGATGCGGATCGAGATGGTGGTATAGTCCAAACCGCCAGTAATGGCGTGAAGAATGAATTGCGTGAGACAGGTCGGTCTCTATCTGTTACAGGCGTTTTATACTTGAGGGGAGTTGGCCTTAGTACGAGAGGACTGGGCTGAACATACCTCTGGTCTACCGGCTTTGCTACCAAGTGAATTGCCGGGTAGCTATGTATGGAAGGGATAAGCGCTGAAAGCATCTAAGCGCGAAGCCTACCCCAAGATTAGGTATTTTAGGTTCGTGGAAGACTACCACGTTGATAGGCTCTAGGTGTAAGATCCGCAAGGATTTCAGCCGAGGAGTACTAATACCTGCCAACCATCCCAATGCTGACTTGCCGTGCATAACGCACGGTTAATATTCCATAATCCATCTCAAATAAATCATTATTTTGAGATGGATTGCAATATTTATTTTTTGTTCTTATACAAAACAGCGAGCAAACGTAGTGACGGAGTGTTTCTTCTTTGCAAGGGAGTAGAAAGAGCTCCTCCTTTAAATTTTTTCTGCACCAAACGGAGCCATTCCTCTTTGGAAAGGAGTTAAGGGAGTCCCTCCTTTCCAAAGAGGAATGCGTAGTCATTGAGTCCTTATATGCTGGTGTTTTATCCGCGCGTGAACCACCTCTTCCCATTCCGAACAGAGAAGTGAAGCCGTGCGCAACCGATGATACTTGGGGCTTCGGCCTTCGGGAAAGTAGGTTATGCCAGCATATAAGTATTGAATACAACCCGTCTCAAAAGCAGCTTTTCAGGCAGCGTCCGCGGGTCTTAAGGAAATTTTATGAAACTCTGTTTTATCCGCCGGTTCGCCCTGAGAAATGAATGCGCGGACGCATTTATTTTCTCCTCGCTGCCGACGGCCGGCAATTCCCGCCGACCTGCTTTTGAGACGGGTTCTCTGTTTTTATTTTTGGTACGGGCGGATTATAATAAAAACATGGAAAGACAAGAATTCAACATGTCGGCCGCGAAAGAATCCATTGAATCCAGACCGCAGATCACGCCGCGCAGGTTGATGTTGGCTTTGGAAGCGGCAGTAAAACTGCAAACAAAAAGCGTTGAGGTTGACGGTAAGGATCACCTCAAAGAAATTCCTCCGGACAGTAAGGTGATTGTCGCTACCACGCATCTTTCTGATCTTGATGTGCCTATGGCGGCATATGTTCTTGGCAATGAATTAAATTTGATCATTACCGATCAGTCCGTCCATCATCATTTTACGGAAGAAGGAGGTTCCTATATTGAGATGATCTTGGCGGGCAAGGAAAATTTTATTCCTATTGATCATAAAAAGTCCCACAAGGGAAAGGAGCCAAGCTTTAATCCGGATAATTTCGCGCCAATGGCGGAAGCCCTTGAAAAAGGGAAAGATGTGGTATTTGCCGCGCACGCTCCAAGCAAAAAGCATGAAAAGAATCTGAAAAACGACAGGGGCGGTTATGGGGCTGTTTATCTTGCTGAAATTTCAGATGCGGTCGTCCTTCCTGTTGCGGTTGAGGTTATATTCGACGGCGGTACGGGAATGTATGAAAATCATTTTAAAACCTTTTTTAAAAAACCAGATGTTAAAGTCCATATCGGGGCTCCTTTCAAGCTTGAAAAAATCAAAGGAATTGAGCGGTTTTCGGAACTTATGAAAAGACATTCCGAAACGGGTCCGTTGACCATTGAAGAATTCAAAGAGTTCTCCGGCACGAAAGCGGCTCTTAAACTGCAATCGAAGTTTTTAATGTCGAAGCTGGTCGCATTGTTTCCCGATTCGGGAAAATGATACAAAAAGTTTCATGAGTTTAAATATTTAATCAGGACGTGCGCATTTGAAAAAAATCATAAGAAAATGCTTCAAACCGCAGCGGCGCAAGCGCGTACGTCCTCTATTATAAAATAATTTTCTGAAATGAGGCGCTTTCGCATAGCACTGAATTGTTTTACAATAGCGTTATGTCCCGCATCGCAAAACAGATCGTTTACGGCGCATTGTATCTTTGTGTTTTGGGCGGCATCGGCGCATGGATTTATTTCTTTTATTTAAAGCCCGCGCCGACCTGCTTCGATCATATCCAGAATCAGGGCGAAGAAGGGGTCGATTGCGGCGGACCGTGCGCGAAAGTATGCACGCCGGCAACTCTCCAGCCGATCACCGTCCTCGGCGCCGTCATGACATTCACGACCAGCCCGGGGCGCGTGACGTTCCTTGCCGGCATTGCGAACACAAACACCGATTTCACGGCGCGAAATTTCGATTACCGTTTCGATCTTTCCGATGCGTCGGGCACGGTCGTTCAGTCGATTGCCGGACAATCGTTCATCTATGCCGGTGAAGAGGAATATCTCGTTGCGCCGAACGAAGCGGTGACGTCCTCGGTAAGTAATGTCGCGCTCGTCATCCGGAATCCCGTGTGGGCGAAGAGTTCCGATACCGGTACGGCGCCGCAGTTCGACCTTGAAAACGTGCAAACGGGAACGATATCATCAGACATGATTGGCACGAGCGGCACGCTTACGAACAACGACGCGAGTGCTTTCGATACGGTGACCGTCATCGCTCTTTTCAAAGATGCGTCAGGCGCGATCATCGGCGCATCGCAAACCGAATTGGATAATGTCGCCCCGAACGGAACATACGATTTCTCGGTAACGTATCCCGCCGACCCGAACATCGATCCGGCGGCGACAGAGGTTCATGCTTACGGATTGAGACCATAGAAGCCATGATGTTGTAATGCCGTAGTGATGCAATGTTCCGTATTTTTCTCATTACTTGCACTTATAACATTTACATCATTTGCAACACTTTAACATCAATACATGTTCGCTTTATTTTTTCCCGTTTTCATTATTGTCGCGGCGGGGCTCGTCATGCTTTCCGCGCTTTCGTGGCATCTTTTTTTTATGCAGCTCATCTGGGTCGCGCTGGGAACGGCATTGGTTGTTCTTTTTCTTTTTGTCGACTGGCGGTCGGTTTTTAACGTCCGGTGGGTCATCGGGGGGTTTTATGCGGCGGGACTCGCCCTTATGATCCTTGCTTATGCGAGAGGCCCTGTCATACGGAACACGAGAAGCTGGCTTTCGCTCGGCCCCGTCACTCTACAGCCCGTCGAACTTGTGAAGATCGCCCTTATTTTTCTTTTTGCGAATTATTTCAGCCGGCGGCATCTCGCCGTGGCGCGATGGCGGACTATCCTCTCGTCATTTTTCTTTTTCATCATTCCCGCGGCGATCGCCGTAAAACTTCCCGACCTCGGTTCCGCGGTTATTTTTGCGGGCATCTGGTTCGGTTTCCTGCTTCTTTCGGGGCTTCCCGCGCGAAGAATCCTTGCGGCATCGGCGATTTTTATTTTGGTGGCGGGATTCCTCTGGGTTTACGTTCTCAAGGACTATCATCGCGCGCGGATCATCGGTTATTTTTCTCCGCAGCAAAGCTCGCTTGGCGTGAATTACAGCACGATCCAGACGAAAATCGCCATCGGTTCCGCCGGATTTTGGGGAAAAGGATACGGGCAGGGGACGCAGACGGAACTCGGGTTTTTGAGCGAGCCGACGGAGGATTTTATATTTGCGGCAATCATCGAGGAATGGGGCATTGCGGCAGGCCTGCTTATCATCGCCGCTTTCCTTTTTCTTATTTTCCGGATTCTTGCCATAGGGCTTCGCGCCGACAAGAATTTCGAGAAATTCATCTGTCTCGGCACTGCCGCGATGCTCGGTATCCAGTTCCTTCTGAACGCTGGTTCCGCGACGGGATTGACGCCGGTTGTCGGCGTCACATTTCCGTTCCTGAGCTACGGAGGATCGAGCATCATCGCCGACTTTTTCCTACTGGCGGTCGTAAATTCGGTGCGGCAGCGCTCGCGGGGAAGTTCGTAAAGCGCTATAGATGTTGTAATGTTTTAATCTTGGCGGCGAGAAAAACGTAAAGATTTCTTAATATTTATATTTTTCGAACGAATCAAGATATGAAATTTTATTTCATATTGTTGTAATAGTAAAATATAACGTTATAATAAGGCAGTTTCGGTCGATGGAGTATTGCGTAATCCCTCACTGCCTATAATAAAGTATCGATTAGAGTGAGGCGTTTCCTCTCTGTCGTCCCCCAGGAAGGAGGGGATCCATATTTCCGATCAGGAGATTTCAAAGCGTGGATCCTCGCCTCCGCGAGGACGACAGAAAAGAGGAGCGTGAGGGGTTGCGAGATTTCGTCATTACAACTATTTGTGTCGGAATTATGAATATCAATTTTTCAAACAAAAAAATAATTTTCGCGCCGGCGGCAACGTTTCTTATTTTACTCGCATGCGCCGGTTTTTTTTATGCTTTGACGCCGGTTGGCGCACAAAAAGGAGATGCGCCGCCTGTTTTTGAAATAAGATCGGGTGAAGGATTTCGCGAAGTGAGCAGGGATCTTTATCAGGCCGGTTTTATCCGTTCGTCGGTCGGTTTCGATATTCTCTTATTGGTTTCCGGACGAGCAGGGGCATTGAAACCGGGGGATTATCAGCTCACCCGCGCGATGGGGGCGCCCGCTATCGAGGATGTATTGACGAGTAATAGCGCGCTGCAACCGGTTACGGTGACGGTACCGGAAGGATCGAATATTTATGAGATCGATAAGATACTGAGCGATGCGCTGGTCATCCATCGCGGCGATCTCATTAATTTTCATGCCGACGGGAATCTTGAAGGAAGGCTGTTTCCCGATACCTATCAATTTTTCACCGGTATGCCGGTCGCCGCCGTCGTCCAAAAATTTTTGGATGATTTTAATGCCAAGGCGGAACCCGTGCTCGGTTTCAATGACGCGCAGTGCGCGTCCGATGCGGTATGCGAAAAGAATCTTATCCTCGCGTCCATCATTGAAAAAGAGGTGCCCGATCCGGAAGACCAGAAGATAGTTGCGGGGATATTGCTGAAGCGGCTCGCGGCGGGAATGCGGCTTCAAGTCGATGCCACGGTGTGCTATGCGAAGATGATGGCGGCTCCGCTTTCGGAATCCGGATGTTCTCCGCTGACCCCTCTTGACTTAAAAATTGACTCGCCTTATAATAGCTATTTGTATGGGGGGATGCCCCCTGGTCCTATAGGGAATCCGGGTGTTTTGAGTATAGAAGCGGCCATGCATCCCGAATCTTCTCCGTATTGGTTTTATATCAGCGACCCAAAGACGAAAAAAACGATTTTTGCGAAAACTCTTCAGGAGCAGGATCGTAATGCGGCGACATTTTTATAAATAAAATCCCCTTGCCGCGGTAAAAAAAAGAAGAAGCGTTGGCTTTACGGAATAACGGCGCTTTTTGTTTTATTTTTTTTTTCATAGGACGTGCGCATTTGAAAAAAATCATAAGAAAATATCTCAAGCAGCAACGGCGCCAGTGCGTACGTCCTGTTTTCAATAATCCATTCACCAAGCGGCACATGATTTCCATCCCATATATAAAGGTCAGAGACGGTATCCCCCGGAGCAGGGGAACGCCATTTTTTCATATGGGTTGCCCATAGGAAAAGAACGGCGCGTTCTTTCCATTTTCTCTTGAAAAATCAGGGCGGCAGACTTTTAAAACTTTTTAAACTTTAATAATTTTATTATCAACGTTATGGCAAAATTCTCTTCGACGAAAAGATTTTCGAAATCAAAACCGCTGATTGCGCCTTCCAACCTGAACGAGGTGCAGCTTGTTTCGTACAAATGGTTTCTGGAAAAAGGATTAAAGGAGCTTTTCGAGGAGATCTCCCCGATCAGGGATCATACCGGCCACGAGTTCGAACTTTATTTTTCCGACTATCGCTTCGACGAGCCGAAGTTCGACGAGGTAACGGCGCGTTATAAAGAGGCGACCTATGAGGCGCCGCTCCGCTGTATTTTAAAACTTATCAACCGCCAGACAGGGCGCGAGGAATCGCAGGAAGTGTACCTCGGAGATTTTCCCGTGATGACCGATCGGGGCACGTTCATCATCAACGGCGTCGAGCGCGTCGTCGTATCCCAGCTTATCCGTTCGGCGGGTGTTTATTTCACTTCCGTCCCGTATCGCGGGCGGCAGCTTTTCGGCGCGAAGGTGATCCCTTCCCGCGGCGCGTGGCTTGAATTCGAAACGGACGCGGACGGCCAGATCGGCGTGAAGATCGACCGGCGCAGGAAAGTCGCCGTGACGGACATGCTGCGCATTTTCGGGATGGATAATGACGCGATTTTGACGGCATTTGAAGACATTGATACCGGTCCGATAAAATTTATAGAGGCGACGCTCAAAAAAGACGCGGCGAAGGACGCCGCGGCATCGTATGTCGAAATTTACCGCCGCTTGCGCCCGGGCGATCCCGCCAGTCCCGAGACCGCGAAAAATCTCGTGAGCGCAATGTTCGAGCGCGCCGACCGTTATGATCTTTCGGAAGTCGGCCGTTACAAAATGAACCAGCGGCTCGGCTTTTCGCGGGAGAAAAAGGAAAAGCTTTTGGATAAAGAAGATCTTATCGCCATCGTCCGCGAGATTATTTCCTCGAACAATAATCCGGATGCCGAGTCCGATGATATCGATCACTTGGGAAACCGCCGCCTGAAAGCGGTTGGGGAACTTTTGCAGGGCCGTTTGCGGATCGGCCTTGCGCGTATCCGCCGCGGCGTGCAGGACCGGATGTCCACGGAAGACAAGGCGACCGTGATGCCGGCGCAACTTTTGAGTTTCCGGCCCATTGTCGCCGTGATAAAGGAATTTTTCGCGTCGTCGCAGCTTTCACAGTTTATGGATCAGGTGAATCCTCTTGCCGAGCTCGAGCACAAGCGGAGAATTTCGGCACTGGGTCCCGGCGGCCTTACCCGCGAACGGGCGAGTTTCGAAGTGCGCGACGTACATCGTTCGCATTACGGACGCATTTGTCCGATCCAGACGCCGGAGGGATCGAACATCGGTCTCATCAGCTATCTTGCGAGTTTCACCCGTGTGAACGATTTCGGATTCCTCGAGGCGCCGTACGCAAAAGTGAAGGACGGCAAAGTGACAAAAGAAATCGTATGGCTTGACGCGACCGAAGAGGAAAAATACAAGATTACGCATGCAGGCATCGCGCGTGATGAGAGCGGGCACATTTTAGGGACATTGATTGAGGCGCGCGTGAACGGCGAACCGGCAACCTGCACTCCGAAAGAGATTGATTTCGTTGATGTTGCCCCGAACGAATTTATCAGCGTCGCGACGTCCTTAATCCCTTTTCTCCAGCACGACGATGCCTCGCGCGCGCTTATGGGTTCGAACATGCAGCGGCAGGCGGTCGCGTCTGTAAAACCGGATGCTCCTTATGTTTCGACGGGCGAGGAAGACCGGGTGGCGCTTGATTCGGGCCATGTGGTCGTGGCGGAAGAAGATGGCGTTATTTTGGAAGCGGATGCCGATCATGTCAAAGTGAAATATGCGAAAACGGTAAAAAACCACGTTCTCGAAAAATTCAAGCGGTCGAACCAGTTCACGTGTATTTCCCAGCGCCCGCTTGTCTTAAGCGGAGAAAAAGTTACAAAGGGCCAGATTCTCGTGGACGGTCCCTCCATCGATAACGGGGTGCTTGCGCTCGGTCAGAATTTGCTGGTCGCTTTCGTTTCGTGGGAAGGCGCCAATTTCGAGGACGCCATTATCCTTTCCGAACGCGTGGTGCGCGAAGATCGTTTTACGTCCATTCATATCGATAACTACGATTGCGACGTCCGCGACACGAAGCTCGGCGCGGAAGTCACGACCTACGACATTCCGAACGTTTCGGAAGATAAGCTGAAAAATCTCGATGAGGAAGGCATTATCCGCATCGGCGCGGAAGTGAAGGCCGGCGATATCCTGGTCGGCAAGATTTCGCCGAAGGGCGAGTCGGACCTTACGTCGGAGGAGCGGCTTTTGCGCGCAATTTTCGGCGAGAAGGCGCGAGATATGAAGGACGTTTCGCTCACCCTGCCGCACGGAAAAATGGGACGCGTGGTGAACGTTAAAATTTTCGATCGCGAGCGCGGCGACCGGCTGGATCCCGGCGTCATCCGGAAAATCCAGGTTGAGATTGCCGAACTTCGCAAAGTCCAGGCGGGCGACAAGCTCGCGGGGCGGCACGGTAACAAAGGCGTCATCTCGCAGGTGCGCGCCGTCGAAGACATGCCTTACCTCGAGGACGGAACACCGGTTGATATTATTTTGAATCCGCTGGGCGTCGTATCGCGTATGAATCTGGGACAGATTCTGGAAACGCATCTCGGCTGGGCGGCATCGAAGCTCGGTTATCGCGCAATCACGCCGGGGCTTGATTCGGCGACCGAAGAACAGATCCGCGAAGAACTCCGCAAAGCGGGCTTGCCGGAGGACGGCAAGGCGAAACTTTTCGACGGGCGCACCGGCGAGGCGTTCCATAACCGCGTGACGGTCGGGCAGATTTATTTCATGAAACTGAACCATCTTGTCGAGGATAAGGCGCATATGCGTTCCATCGGGCCTTATTCTTTGATCACGCAGCAGCCGTTGGGCGGCAAGGCGCAGTTCGGCGGACAGCGCTTCGGCGAAATGGAAGTGTGGGCGCTCGAAGGATACGGCGCGCGGCATACGCTGCAGGAGATGCTCACGATAAAATCGGACGACGTGATGGGCCGCGCGGCGGCGTACGAATCCATCATCCGCGGCGAGCCGATCAGGGAACCGAACGTTCCGGCGTCTTTCAATGTGCTGGTGAACGAACTGAAGGCGCTTGCATTGAACATCCAGCCGCTTTACGCGAACGCGGAAACGGATCGGAAAGACGATTTCTCCGCCATCAAGATTGGCGTGGCATCCCCGCAGGATATTTTGCGGTGGTCTCACGGCGAGGTCATCAAGCCCGAGACGATCAATTACCGGACCCAGCGTCCCGAAAAGGACGGACTTTTTTCGGAGCGCATTTTCGGGCCGACGAAGGATTACGAATGCTATTGCGGCAAATACCGCCGCATCCGCTACAAGGGCATCGTCTGCGACAAGTGCGGCGTGGAAGTGACGCGCGCCGCCGTGCGGCGCGAACGTATCGGACACATCGCGCTCGCATCGCCGGTCAGCCATATCTGGTTCCTGAAGAGCGTGCCATCGCGGCTGAGCTTGATGCTCGATGTTTCCACGCAGAAACTCGAACGGGTCATTTATTACTCGGCGTATATCATCACGGACATCAAGGAAGAGAACCGGAAACAGGCGCTTGAGGAATTGAATCGCGAGCTCAAAGGAAAACTGAAGACGGTCGGCAATAAAGACAAGACGGTGAAAGGGGAGATCGAGGACGCCGCCGATACGACACGTGATTATCTTGAAGATATGCGTATCGGGCAGATTTTGAGCGAGAACGAATATTTCACGCTGTCGCGGAAGTTCGGGAATATCTTCAAAGCGGGCAGCGGTGCCGAAGCGGTACGGCAGATTTTGGAGAATATGGATTTGCGGAAAGAGGTACGCGCCGTCGATGCCCAGCTCGAGAAAGCGAAAGATCCCATGGCGCAAAACAAACTGCTGCGGCGTTTAAAGATGCTGAAAGCGATGATTGAGAACGGCACGCGTCCGGAATGGATGGTACTCACGACGCTTCCGGTCCTGCCGCCGGATCTCCGTCCGATGGTGCCGCTGGACGGCGGCCGTTATGCGACTTCCGACCTGAACGATCTCTATCGCCGCGTCATCAACCGCAATAATCGTCTGAAGAAGCTGCTTGAGATCAAGGCGCCGGATATCATCGTGCGCAACGAAAAAAGGATGCTGCAGGAAGCGGTGGATGCATTGATCGACAATTCGGCGCGGTTCGGCGTGCAGCAGCTTTCGGCGCAGCGCCGGCCGTTGCGTTCGCTTGCCGACATGTTGAAAGGAAAACAGGGACGGTTCCGCCAGAACCTTCTTGGTAAGCGCGTGGATTATTCCGGCCGTTCGGTTATCGTCGTCGGCCCCAAGCTCGCGCTCGACGAATGCGGTCTGCCGAAACGGATGGCGCTTGAACTGTTCCGGCCGTTCGTCATCAGCGAGATCATCAAGCAGGGATTGGCGCACAATATGCGCAGCGCAGGCCATTTCATTGAAGAGCATACCCCGGAAGTGCTTGCGATTCTTGAAGAGATCATCAAAACGAAACACGTGCTTTTGAACCGCGCGCCGACACTGCACCGTTTGAGCGTGCAGGCGTTCCGTCCGTTCCTCGTCGAGGGTCTTGCGATCAAGATCCCGCCGCTCGTTTGCACCGCGTTCAATTCCGACTTTGACGGCGACCAGATGGCAGTCCATCTTCCGCTTTCGGATGCCGCGCAGAAAGAATCGGCGGAGATCATGACGGCGGGCAGGGGGCTTTTGAAACCGTCGACCGGCGAGCTTGTCGCCGCGCCGACGAAAGATATCGTTCTCGGCATCTATTATATTACGCGCGGCGATCTGGAATCCGAAAAACCGCGGCCGATGTCGAGCGCGGAAGAAGCGTCGCTTGCCTATAACGCCGGCGTGATAGGTTTCAAGACGCCGATCTTTATAAACGGGATCGTGACGACCTACGGGCGTCTCATCTTTAACCAGTCATTGAACGGCAAGGTTGATTTTGTGAACGAAACACTGAATGCCCCCAAGCTGAAGAAAATCATAGAGCGGATTATCGACGCGCACGGCATCGACATCGCGCGGGAAGTGCTCGACCGCGTCAAACTCCTCGGCTTCGAGATGGCAACGGTATCGGGTATTACGTGGTCAATGGCGGACCTGGTGATTCCGAAGGAGAAAAAGGACATCATCAAGAAAGCGGATGCGGAAGTCGATCTGGTACACCGGCAGTTTGCGGAAGGGCTTTTGACGCCCGGCGAGCGCCGCTCGCGCGTAATCAGCGTCTGGGACAAGGCGAAAATCGATATCGCGAAGCTCGTTTCCGTCGTCCTGTCGCCGGAGAACAATATTTATCAGATTATCGACTCGAAGTCGCGCGGCTCGTGGTCGCAGCCGATCCAGATGATGGGTATGAAAGGGCTGGTGCAGAATCCGAAAGGCGAGACCATCGAACTGCCGGTGAAATCATCGCTCAAAGAAGGACTTTCGGTTCTGGAATATTTCATTTCAACGCACGGTGCGAGGAAAGGAACGACCGACACGGCGCTGAAGACCGCGCAGGCAGGATATCTTACGCGCCGTCTTGTCGATGTCGCGCAGGATCTCGCTGTCCGCGAGGGGGATTGCCGGTCAAAGGAAGGCATCGAACTTTTCCGCGCCGACGGCAAGGAATTCAACCAGAGCTTCGCGTCGAAAGTTTTTTCGCGCACGGCGCTCGATGATATCAAGATAGGAAATAAAGTTATCGTGAAAGCGAATGAGATCGTCGACAAGGCCGCGGCGGAAACAATCGACCAGTCGAAGCTCGAGTCGGTCATCGTGCGGTCGCCCATCACGTGCAAAACGCTTTACGGCATTTGTTCGAAATGCTACGGCTATGACCTGGGAAGCAACGAGCCGGTGGTGATAGGAACGGCGGCGGGCGTTATCGCGGCGCAATCCATCGGCGAACCGGGGACGCAGCTCACCATGAGAACGTTCCATACGGGAGGTATTGCCGGCGCCGACATCACGCACGGCTTGCCGCGCGTCGAGGAAATTTTCGAAATGCGCCTGCCGAAAGGCCGCGCGATACTCGCTTCGTTCGACGGGAAGATCGACAGGATAGAGGAAAAAGGCACGCTCAAGATGGTCCGCATCATCGCCGACGACAAAAAAGCGAAAGCGCAGGAAATGAATATCCCGCGCGGCACGATCCTGTTCGTCAAGGCGGGGGACAAAGTGCGGCAGGGAGACCAGCTTTCGGAAGGCAACCTTGATATCCACGAACTTTACGAGCATAAGGGCGTGATGGAAGTGGCGCGTTATATCGTGAACGAAGTGCAGAAGATCTATATGTCGGAAGGCGCGCCGATCAACAATAAGCACATCGAAATGATCATCCGGCAGATGTTTTCGCGCGTGAAAATAAGCGCGAGCGGCGACGTCTCCGACTTCATCATGGGAGAGGTCATTGAAAAATCGAAGTTCCTCGAAACAAATAAGGCGGTCAAGAAACAGGGCGGAACGCCCGCGAAATCGGAGCAGATCCTTCTCGGCGTTACGCGCGTCGCCTTGTCCGCGGACAGTTTCCTTTCGGCGGCGTCGTTCCAGGATACCGCGCGCGTGCTTGTGAAGGCGGCCGTCGAATCGAAAGTGGACAAGTTGCGCGGCCTCAAGGAGAATGTCATCATCGGCCGTTTGATACCGATGGGAACGCGGGAAGCGATCGCCGTCGATACGCTCAACGAGATGGAGGAGGAGGAAACATTGCCGTCTCCGGTGGCGGTGAAGGAGTAAAGGAGTAGAAGAGAAGATAGAGCGTTTTGTTTTTCTTTTCTGTCATCCTCGCGACGGCGAGGACCCATGTTTTTCTATCTTGGTATTTGGAACTGGAATTTAATTTTCTATTGAGTATTTGATCGGAGCAAAGATGGGAAACGTGGGTCGTTCGCCTTCGCGGACGATGACAAGTGGACGCTTGCAATCGGGCATTTATCTGGTACAATACAAAAACTATGGAAGACAACGAAAAAGACAAGAAGAACTACGAAATTTCCTTTCTCGTAAAAAGCGAGGACGATATTCCCGGCGTGGTTTCGTTTTTGAGCCGACATAACGCTGAGGCGGTTACCGAGCCGCGCGCCAAAAAACTTGCGCTTGCGTATGAAATAAAAGGAAACAAGGAAGCGGTGTTCGCGTATTGCCATTGCAGGGCGTCCGGCGCCGACGTGAAGAATCTCGAGCGCGATTTTATCATGCGCCACGATGTCATCCGCTCGCTTATCATTTCGCTTTCTTCAAAAAAACAGGAAGTCGTCCGGAGGGATATTCCGGAAAGAAAGCCGATATCGCCGCAGTATTCCGCCGCGCCGCGTCCGGAAATGAAAACGTCATCGCCCGTGATCCTGAGCAACGAAGCACTCACGAAGAAAATAGAGGAAATACTTAAATAGCAAAAAGTGAATAGTGAAAAATTTCAGAAATGCTTAATTATTAAATTTTCTTAAACCAAAACTTTTCGTTTTTCACTTTTAGTTTTAAACTAACAAATATGGATTTCAACAAAGTAATTATCGTCGGCCGCGTCACCGCAAATCCGGAGCTTCGGACAACGCCGGGAGGCCAGCCCGTAACCACGATCGGCGTTGCCACGAACCGCGTCTGGACGGATAAGAACGGAGCGAAACAGGAAGCGGCGGAGTTCCATAATGTCGTCCTGTGGGGACGACAGGCGGAGATTGCGAGCCAGTTCCTCGTGAAGGGCGCGACGGTATTGATAGAGGGGCGTCTTCAGACGAGAAGCTGGACCGACAAGCAGGGCAGTCAGCATCGGACGACGGAGATTATGGCGGAACGGATGCAGCTTGGTCCGCGGCCGATGGGGCAGGGCGCGGGGGGTTCGTTCGGTTCGAAATCAGCAGCCGAATCGGATGATATAAAAGGATCGTCAGCGAAAGAAGAAGAAATTCCGACCATCAACCTCGAAGAGGAAGAAATGAAACCGTTGGACGATATACCGTTCTAAGCAAACGAAAAACGAAAAGTGAAAAACTAAAAACGGAGGTATTCGCTTCGCGAATTCAATAACTTTTCATTATTCACTTTTAACTTTTCACTTATTATCATGGCTAAAAAAATAAAAACAATCATCAAATTACAGCTTCCCGCGGGCGCCGCAAATCCCGCGCCGCCGGTCGGCACCGCCTTGGGGCCGCAGGGAATCAACATCCAGGAGTTCTGCAAGCAGTTCAATGACGCGACGAAGGATATGAAGGGCGACATCGTTCCCGCGGAAATAAAGATCTTTGACGACCGGAGCTTCAGCTTTGTGCTGAAGACTTCGCCGGCATCCGCGCTCCTGAAGAAAGCCGCGGGCATTGAAAAAGGATCGAAAGAATCCCTGAAAAGCAAAGTCGGCAAAGTGACCAAGGCCGATATCCGCGCGATCGCCGAAAAGAAAATGCCCGACCTGAACGCCGATACGCTTGAAGCTGCCGAACGCATCATCGCCGGCACGGCAAAGAACATGGGAATC
>VFSW01007307.1_pt1 | contig 16050 bp, 12 predicted proteins | sample 5358111 | NCBI WGS metagenome assembly VFSW01 (sample SAMN11554181, study PRJNA540505) | mine drainage metagenome | isolation source: sediment from site ElyBrook_90M | place: USA: Ely Copper Mine, Vershire, VT | collected 2017 | reverse complement strand
GCTGTGCGAGTTACCAGGATATGCAATGGAAAGAACCTCAATTGTTGATCCGCCAAATTAAAAGTGGTGTAGAATGGAATTATGATACCTGGCAAACTGGTGGTGGTTGTCTCCGGTAAGGATGAACGTGAGTTTATCCTGGAAACAGAAACTGTCACATTGGGGCGCGCCGTGGACAACGATATCGTCCTTCCAAACCCTGAGATCTCGCGCCACCACGCCCGGCTCATCTTTCGGCCAGATCCCATGATCGAAGACGTCGGAAGCTCCCTCGGAACGCTTGTCAATGGCAAAAAGATCACCTCCAGGCATCCGCTGCATTCCGGCGACATGATTGGCATTGGCGACCTGCTTTTACGCTTTGAGCAGCCACAACCGGCAGCCCCTGCTCCATCCCCGGTTGTCAATGCAAGGACGCCCGCCCCTCCAAAATTACAGCAGTCTGCCTCCAAGGCTTCCTCCACCCATTCATTGCTCTCATCTCTCTTATCGAAATTCCTCGGTTTCCTCCACGAGCACATTGTCCTCACATTGGCGATTCTTTTCTCGATCGGCATGTTCCTGATTCTGGTGAATCTTTACAATCTCGCCCAACAGATCAACAAAGACTCGGCTGAGAGCTATGCGGCAGTGTTTGTACGCTCTCTGGACAAGTTTCGTAGCCTGTATGGTACAGATGTCGTCAACCGGGTACAAAATCACGGCATTCTGGTGACTGCTGATTATGCCAACCATGAAGGCGCCATCCCGATTCCATCGACCCTGGGGATTGAAATTTCTCAACAAATTACTGAACCAGGCAGCGGCGTGGAGGCGCGCTTATACAGCGATTATCCTTTTCCAACGCGCAAAGATGGAGGCCCCCATAACGATTTCGAAACGGAAGCGCTGGTCAGGCTGCGGCTAGAGCCGGACAAGAGCGTCCCCTACGTTGCCTATACAACCATCAACGGTCGCCTGTCATTGCAGTATGCCCACGCGGTCATTATGGACCCGGCCTGTGTCGCCTGCCATAACACGGCCGCCGATAGTCCCAAAAAGGACTGGAAGGTTGGCGACGTGGGAGGGGTTCAGGAAGTGGTCTTCCCGATTGACTCTGCTTTCACAACGATTCGTAAAGGGCTTCTGACCACACTGGGCCTCATGATCATCATTACGGTGGCAGGTTTAGGTCTCCTGGCGTTAGTGCTCAGCGCCTTACGATCCTCGATCCAGATGCTGTCTCGAACCAACACAGCCTATGCACGGTTTGTGCCAGGTGAATTCCTCAGCCTGTTGGGCAAGCAAAGCATTATCGACGTGGCGCTGGCAGACAATGTGCAAATGGAAATGACGGTCTTGTTTTCCGACATCCGTTCGTTCACCACAATTTCGGAAGGCATGGACCCGCAAAGGAACTTCCAATTCCTCAGTGATTTTCTGAGCAAGATGGGGCCAATCGTACGTAAAAACCACGGTTTCATCGACAAATACTTCGGCGATGCGATCATGGCCCTCTTTCAAAGCACCGACGATGCGGTTGACGCCGCCATCGCCCTCAGCCAGCAACTGATTGAGTACAATCGAGTCAGGCAGGAAAATCAACTGCCCCTCATCGACATTGGCATTGGCCTGAATACAGGCAGGATGACCTTAGGCACCCTCGGCGAGCACAACCGTATGGATGGCACCGTGATCAGCGATGCAGTCAACCTGGCCAGCCGCATAGAGGGGATGACCAAAATGTACAGGGTCACTCTGTTGATCAGTGAGCGCACATTCCGCGGGCTGAAAGATGTCAATCGATTTGCGGTGCGCCTGCTCGATCGCGTGCGGGTGAAAGGGAAAACCGATCCGGTCACGATCTACGAAGTGTTCAGCGGAGATCCACCGGATGTTTGGGAAAAGAAGCTCGCTACAAAACGTGATTTCGAGCAAGCCATCGGTCTGTACCAGTTAAAGCAATTTCAGGCAGCGAAAAAGTTGTTTGAAAAATGCATGCTGATCTACCCCGGTGACCGGGCGGCCGAGTTTTACATTGAACGCTGCAACCAATTCATCGACAGTGGGGTGGATGAAAACTGGGATGGCGTGCTCAACCTGGATAGCAAATAGAAACCTGCAAAATTAACAAAATAGCACAAGGTTTTGTGTATTAATTGTTGATTCCCCAAAAAGCTTGACTTTTATTGTTCGTTTCGATAATATATAGAGAGATTCCCCTAACGTCTTGTTTCTTCGTTATCGTTTCCTCGCGCTGGTTTCCTATCCAGCCCAACCTAACCTGTTTACCACCGGAGCGTCGTATGGACATCAAAATCAGCTTGATCGGTGCGGGAAGTGGTGCTTTCTCGCTGTCGTTGATTCGCGATATCTGCCTGACCAAAAACCTGGAAGGCTGCACGGTCAGCTTCATGGATATCAACCTGGAACGTCTGGAAGGCAGTTATAACGTCTGCCGCCGGTACGCCGAAGAACTGGGCGTCCACCTCAACTTTGAGAAGACGCTTGACCGCGCCGAAAGCCTGCAAGGTGCGGATTTTGTGATCAACACCGCCCTGGCTGCCGGGCACGAGCGCCTGCGCGGCGGGTGGGAGATCGCCCTCCGGCATGGTTATCGCTGGGGCGGCTCGCTGGCGATCATGCACGACGAAGCCTTCTGGATCGATTTTTACCAACTGCGCCTGTTCGAATCGGTCGTCCAGGATGTGCTGCGCATCTGCCCCAATGCCTGGTACCTGCAGGTCGCCAATTCAGTCCTGGGCAGTACGACCTACCTGACCCGCAAATACCCGCAGCTCAAAATGACCGGGCTGTGCCATGGATTCGGCGGGGTCTACCACGTAGCCTCCCTGCTCGACCTGGAACCCGACGGCGGTAAGATCGATAAAAAGCAGCTCACCTTTGAGCTTCCGGGGGTCAACCACTTCATCTGGCTGACCAAGATGTTCTACAAAGGTCAGGACGTCATGCCGCTGTTCGACGAATGGGTCGAGAAAAAATCGGCCAAATACTTCGAGACGTGTAGCGAAAGCGATCACATGGGCCCCAAGCCGGTAGATATTTATCGGCGCATGGGCGCCGTACCGATTGGCGATACCGCCACAGTCGGCGGGGGCACCTGGGGCTGGTGGTATCACACTGACGAAGACACCGAAAAACGCTGGAAAGAGAACCCGGCCAAATGGTGGAACTGGTATTTCGACTGGGTAGCCAGCAATGCCAGTGAAAACTACCGCATCGGCCAGGACCCCAACGCGAAAATGACCGAATATCTCAAGCCGGAAATGTCGGGCGAACAGATGGTGCCGATCATCGAATCGATTGCCTGCGACATCCCACGCACCTTTATCGTCAATATCCCCAACCGGGGCAGCTACGTGCCGGGTGTGCCCACCGATTTCGCCGTCGAAGTGCCCGGGTTGGTCAGCAAGCGCGGTATCCAGGGCATCCAGACGGATGGGTTGCCGCCCCTGCCGCTGAGTTACCTCCTGCGCGACCGGGTGGTGCCGGTCGAGCTCGAACTGGAAGCCTACGACCAGCACAGCCGCCACCTGCTCGAAGAGTTGGTGTGCATGGACCCGTGGACCCGCTCTACCCGGCAAGCGCACGATTTCGTACACGAATTATTAGCCATGCAGGGTCACGCCGAAATGGAAAGCTACTACCGCTAATATAAGGTGTGCGATGACGAAAATTTTTATAAAGACTGACGGCCTGCCAGAAGAGACGGCTGAATATCTCACCGGCCTGCTAAAACGTAAACTGGCCAGCCGTACTGACGTGGCATTTACCGGTGCAATACAGTGCGACCGGGTCATCCGGTTAGAACTCGATCCAACCATTGGGGAAGAAGGTTACCGCATCCTTGACGGAGCCCCGCAGGAATTGGTGATTGCCGGCAATGACCCGCTCGGCCTGCTGTACGGCATCGGCAAGCTGTTGCGCACCGCCGAATACGAGTGGAATGACGGTGGGCGTGGGTTTCACCCGGGCGCCTGGCGCGGAACTTCTGTGCCGGAGCGCAAAGTGCGCGGTATGTACTTTGCCACCCACTTCCGTAATTTTTATCACCGCGCTCCCATCCAGGAAGTCGAAGCCTACCTCGAAGACCTGGCCCTGTGGGGTTATAACGCCATCACGGTGTGGTTCGACCGGCACCATTACACCTCGATTAACGACATCGAAGCCCAGGCGATGATCGCCCGGCTGCATAGTATTCTGCAGGCCGCCCACCGTATCGGCATGCAACCGGGCCTGCTGGTGCTGGGCAACGAAGGCTACCACGACAGCCCTCTCGAACTGCGCGCGGATTGGACATCCGGGCACGATGGTTATTCCAAAGATCTGCCCATGTACCACGTCGAAGTCTGCCCCAGTAAACCGGCCGGCGCCCGGCTGATCCTGCAGCAGCACGAAGAAGTGTTTGCCGCCTTTGCCGACCTGCCGCTGGAGTACGTATGGATCTGGCCCTGGGACCAGGGCGGCTGTTCCTGCGCCGACTGCGCCCCCTGGGGCGGCAATGGCTTCCTGAAGATCGCCCACCCAACCGCAGATATGGCGCGGCAGTTCTTCCCGCAGGCAAAAATCATCCTCTCCACCTGGTATTTTGATTGCTATACGAATGGCGAATGGCAGGCTTTTGCCGGCCGGATCAATCCTGACCACGCCTGGATCGATTACATCATGGCCGAGTTCCCCGGCAAATTCCCGGATTATGTGCTCCAGAATGGCGTGCCGGGCGGGCTGCCGCTCTTAGGCTTCCCGGAGATCAGCATGTTCCAATGCGCCCCCTGGGGTGGCTACGGCGCCAACCCCCTGCCCGGCTACATCCAGAAAATGTGGAACGAGGCCGGCAGCCGGTTGGCGGGTGGCTTCCCCTACTCCGAAGGTATCTTCGAGGACATCAACAAGGCCATCGTCGCCATGTATTACTGGCAGGGCCAGGGTCAGCCAGAACAGGCCACCCTGGTGGAATATGCCAACTATGCCTTTTCTGGCCTCTGCAAAGGCGAGATTGCCCGCGCCGTGCAGATGCTCGAGACGGCCAACCGCCGCGAGCGCCGTGCCAGCCGCAAGCCAGAATGGATGCCTCTGGATACCCAGGCAGTCGAAGAGGAGCAGTTTGTGATCGCAGACACGGCCAACTGCCAGCCGGCGTTCGAAATCCTGGCCGCAGTCGACGCCCAATTAGCCCCGGCTCAACGCAGTTCGTGGCGCTGGCGCATCCTGTATCTACGCGGGCTGATCGACAACGAGCTGGCCCAGCATGATTTCCGCGCCACTCAGGTGTGCGAGGATGCATTTGAGGAATTAATCCGCATCTATCACGCCGAGGAAGCCATCTGGGCCGTGCGGCCGCCTGCCAGGGCTAACCGCCTGGTCGGTTGGCGCTAAAGCCGGCGTGGTTCGCCTGAATTCTCATAATAAGGAAACCGATGCCATGGACCAACATAAACCAACCCTGGCGGCAACCATCCGCCCCCTGACCGAAAATGACAGCGCTCTGATTTACACCTTCTTCACCTCATTTTCAGAGCCGACACGCAAGTTTTTCACCCCGCACGCCATCGACCTGCCCGGCCTGACGAGCATCATGCACAACATTCCCACCGATCCCAGCGTGGCGCGCTTTTGCGCCACGCTCATCGAGGATGGGCAGGAAGTCATGGCCGGGTACGTGTTCTTCTGGGACTGGCATACCCAGGTGCCGTGGTTCGGCATCGGCGCCACCGATCGCTTTCACGGTATGGGGTTGGGCAACCGGATGATGGAATTTTCCATCGATTATGCCAAAAGGCACGGCAAAGGCGGCATCCTCCTCACTACCGCGAAACACAACCTGCGCGCCCAGGCCCTGTATAAAAAGTTCGGTTACGAACTGCTCGGCCTGGATACCCACCTAGATGAGTTGTTGATGATTTTACGCTTCAAGGTCTCAGAGGTCAGGGATCAGGGGTCAGGAAAAGAGTACTAAGATCTGTCAGAATTCTGATACCTGATCCCTGAAACCTGATACCCTGATCTCTTCCCATCCGTGTATCCTATTTCAAAAGTGGAGGAACCAAATGGCACCTAAGATAACCATCATCGGAGCCGGCAGCGGCGCTTTTTCACTGGCAATGATCCGCGACCTGTGCCTGACCGGCAACCTGGCCGGCAGCCACGTGTGTTTCATGGACATCAATGCGCAGCGCCTGGATGCAGCTTTCACGCTGTGCCAGCGCTACGCCCAGGAACTCGGCTTTCAACTCCACCTGGAAAAGACCCTCGACCGGCGTGTGGCCCTGGAAGGGGCCGATTTTATCATCAACACCGCCCTGGCGGCCGGGCATCCTCACCTGCAGGCCGGGTGGGAAATTGCCAGAAAGCATGGCTACGAATTGGGCGGCAGCTTCCACGTCATGTACGACGAAGCCTTCTGGGTCAATTTCTACCAACTGCGCCTGTTCGATTCGATCATCGAAGACCAGCTCAAGCTGTGCCCGAAGGCTTACCACCTCCTGGTGGCCAACCCGGTGCTGGCCGGCATGACCCACATTGGCCGCAAATATCCCGAGGCCAGGGTCATCGGCCTGTGCCACGGGTTCAGCGAAATTTTTGCCATTGCCGACCTGCTCGGCATGCAGCGCAGCCAGATGACCTACGAGATCCCCGGCGTCAATCACTTTGTATGGTTGAACAAATGGTCCTACCAGGGCCAGGACGCTTTCCCGATCCTCGAGCGCTGGATCGAAAATGAAGCCCCTAAATACTGGCAGGAACACCGCCATGGCGCCCTGGGTCCCAAGCTGGTCGACCTGTACCGGCGTTTCGGCGCCCTGCCGGTCGGCGACTCAGCCCATTGGAGCGGGGCCTCCTGGCCGTGGTTTTACCACAGCGATCCCGAAATCGAAGCCGGCTGGCAGGAACACCCCATCGATGGCTGGAATGATTATTTTAGCTTAGTGATCAAGAACGCCGAAGGGACCCAGCGCATTGCCGCCGACCCCACAGCGCGTGTGACCGAATGGCTCAAACCGGTTCATTCGGGCGAGGTGATGATCCCGATCATCGAGTCGATTGCCTGCGACATCCCGCGCGTGCTGATTGGCAACCTGCTCAATTCTGGGAACTTTGTGCCCGGGTTGCCCACCGATTTCGAGGTGGAAATCCCGGTTTACTTCAACGCCGGCGAGATGCAGGGCACCCAGACTCGACCACTGCCCAAACCGGTGATTGCTTATATCCTGCGCGCACGCGTGGCGCCCGTCGAATTGGAACTGGCGGCTTACCAGCAGGGCAGCAAGGATTTGCTGCGCCAGCTGATCCTCACCGACCACTGGTCGCGGTCCACCGCACAGGTAGATGCATTTTTGGATGAGATCCTGGCGCTACCCTACCACCAGGAAATGTTGGAGCACTACCGATAAAACTTAAGAGGAATGCGAAATTTTGGATGCAGCGGGTGTTGCACACCCGCTGCATCCAAAATTTCGCAGTTTAAAAAATCGCCAGGAGGACAAACATGCCTGAAATGACCAAGCGCGAACGCCTTGTCTGCGCCCTCTCACGCGAGGAGCCGGACCGGGTCCCAATCTATGACCTGGTCGATCACGTGGGAGTGATCTCAAAGCTGGCCGGCGAGCCATTGACCCTGGAAAATTCTCACCAGGTCATCCCGACCGCCCTTGGAAAAGTGCTGGACACCACTCGGGTCTGGTTTCCGGAACCCGTGGGGCAGCGCGTCGACCCGCGGGGTTTTGTGTATGAGCGTAAAGATTGGTGGAATGAGTGGATGATCGGCAAACCCTACCATGACCGTGAAGGCCTGCTCGCCTATATCCAAAACGATATCGACCAGCTCGAAAACTGGCGCCCGACCCACGGGGTCTACACGCTGGACGAAACGCGCCTGTGGCAGGAAAAATTTGGCGAAACGGTTATCCCGGCCAACATGGCTGCCGAAGCGCTGACCGATATTGCCATTTTAATCGGTATCGACGAATTTTCGTTTCTGGAAATCGATGAACCCCAACTGGTGCGGCGCTGGATGGACGCCCATCACCAGCGCACCATGCGCAAGCTGCAAGCCGAATCAGACTGCGGCTCCATTTCGCCCATCGGCTGGGTGTTCGCCGATTGCGCCTTCAAGAACCACCTGATGTTCTCGAAAACCTTCCTGACCTCCCACGGCTTTTTCGACCGCCTGGCCGAAATCATGGGCGCCATGCACGCCTTCGGCCTGAAGGTCATCTTTCACTCCGATGGGGATATTACCCCGATCGTTCCGAACCTGATTGCGGCGGGAGCGGATGCACTGGCTCCCATCGATACCGCGGCGGGGATGGACCTGGCAAAGCTCAAAGAACACTATGGCGACCGGGTTTCGTTTTGCGGCGGAATCGATATTGGGCTGATCAACTCAGCCACCCCTGACGAAGTGCGCCAGGCCACCCTGCAAGCCATCCAGACCGCCGGTCGAGGCGGAGGCTATATCCTTGGCTCGTCCTCCGAAGAGCTCTATGAGACTTTACCGGGGGAAAATATCCTCGCCATGTGGGAAACAGTTCTTGAAAGTTGAATTTTTAGATCATTACCGGCGTAGCCGCCGGTAATGATCTAAAAATTCAATTAGCCCTTCACCCCGGTCACCGAAATGCCCTGGATGAAGGTTTTTTGCGCAAAGAAGAACAAAATCACTGGCGGGAGGGTGATCATCGTCGAAGCTGCCAGGAGCTGACCCCAATCGGTACGCGACCAGCTGGGTCCGATGTAGTTATACAGGCCCAGGGTGAGGGTCATCTTTTTAGGGTCAGACAGGTAAATCAATGGGCCCAGGAAATCATTCCAGTTCCACATGAAAGTAAAGATAGCCATGGTGGCCATGGCAGGTGTGGAAAGGGGCAGAAAAATCTTCCATAGAATCACGGGGTGACTGGCTCCATCGATCTTAGCCGCGTCGACCAGGTCAACCGGGATCGTCATGAAGAACTGGCGTAGCAGGAAGATCAGGAAGGGCGTGCCAAACCAGGCCGGCACGTTTAGCGGGTTAAACGTGTTGATCCAGTGCAGCTTGCTGAAAATGATGTACTGCGGGATCAGGGTTACCTGGTAGGGCAGGATCATAGTGGAGATCAGCAGGTAAAAGAAAAACTCACGCCCTTTCCACTGCAACACGCTGAAGCCATATGCCACCAGCGTGCAGGATATCAATGTAGCCACCACATTGTAAAGGGTGATATACGAGGTGTTGCCAGTTAAGCGTAGAAAAGGAATCGCGGAGAAGGCGTCCGGAAAGCGCTGCCATAACAACTGGCTCGGGAACCACCTGGGCGGCATTAAGAACATTTCTGCATTCGGTTTGAGGGCGGAAGAGATCATCCAATACATGGGCAGGATGAAGATCAAACCCACCGTGATCAAAGCGAAATGTTTGGCAAAACTTCCCAGGATCTTCCCAACCCGCTTGCGCGTTTTCATGCGCCGCGCCATCTTCTCCTGTACAGCGACACCAGCTTCGAGAGAGGTTTCAGCGGCCATAGTATACAAACCTCCCAGTGAGTTTGAAGATCAGCAGGGTCAGCAATAATACAAATACCAGCAGTACCCAGGCCATAGCGGAAGCATAGCCCATCTGGAAATAGCCGAAGGCGTTGCGATACAGGTACAGGTTGTAAAACAGGGTCGAATTCATCGGCGCCCCGATGCCCCCTGCTCCAATTGCACTGCCCAAAAAAGCCTGGGCGAAATACTGGAAACCACCGATCAGGCCCATGATCACATTAAAAAGGATCACCGGGGTGAGCAAAGGAATGGTGACGAACACGATTTTCTGGAACCCGTTGGCGCCATCCAGCTCAGCCGCTTCATAAAGGTGGACAGGAATGTCCTGCAGCCCGGCCAGGTAAATCACGGTGGCGCCGCCCAGGCCCCATAAGGACAGGATAATCAGAGCCGGCTTGGACCAATGCGGGTCTGCCAGCCAGCCCGGCCCTGGGATGTGCAGTAACCCCAGCATGAAATTCAGCGGGCCTACCTGGGGGTTGAGGATCCAGGCCCACAACATCACCCCCGCGATGACCGGTACAACGGTGGGAAAATAATAAATCGTGCGGTAGATCGACATACCGCGTACTTTCGCATTCAAAAGTAGCGCCAGAAGAATGCTCAACAAAGTCCCTAAAGGCACCGAGATCGCCACAAAGTACAGCGTATTGAGCACCGAGGTCCAAAAGAGCTTGTCCTTGGTGAACATGGTGATGAAATTATCTAACCCAACCCATTTGGGAGGAGTCAGGATGGCATACTCGGTAAAACCATAATACAAAGAAGCCACCAATGGATAAAGGGTCAACCAGAGAAAACCGAGCAGCCAGGGAGAGATAAAGGCCAGCCCTAATAACGTTTTCTTCCACTCCCGCTGCCTGGGCGATATAGCCTTGACCTGGCGCACGGATAGATCAACATTCGCCATAGGAGTCTTCCTCCATAATAAAAAAATCACCTGGGAGGATGGTGCACCATCCTCCCAGGTATATTGAGAAATCTTAGAAAGTACCCTGGGCCTTATCCAGTTCCGGCTGCAGGGTTGCGACCACTTCATCCATGGCTTGCTGAATGGTCTTCTCACGGCGAGCGATGGTTTGCATGGCGGTCCCGAACTGATCGCCCAGCTTGCTGTAAATGGGCGTCCAGGGTTCGAACCAGGCGCCGACCTGTTTCGGAAGCGAGAACAGAGACATGTATGGGGTCAAACGGTTATTCTGGCCCATGATCTCAATCGTGCGTTTCTCGAAGGCCGCGAAGGCGCTGATTTTGCTCGGCCAGTTGATTGTATCGGCCAGCACTTCGGCTTTATCATAGTAACCGTATTTAATGAAGCCCCAGGCTTGTTCCGGATGAGCTGAGCCCTTGGGGATGGCCATATCCCACACCCAACCGGTGTAGCCCTTTTGTTCTTCTGCCGTGCCGTTCATGGTCGGCAGATAATTGACAAAGTAATCCATATCGGGAGCATACTTGTCGATGGCCAGGAACATCCAGTAATCGTCCTCTTCCATACCCCGGATGCCTGCCATCCAGGCGCCGTACTGGTTGCCGGGTGCGCCGCTTTGGACGGCCGCGATATCCTCGTATTTAACGTCGGCCGGCAGCAGGCTGAACCATTCGGTCAGCGCCGCCACCGACTCGGGCCCATTGATCGCCAGTTTGGTCTTGGCCGCATCATAGACTTTGAAATCGAAGATGCCGCGCATTTGATTCCACTGCGACAACACGTCGTGCCCGATGCGGACGATCTTGCCGCTGGCATCTTTCTTATACAGCTTATCATTCCACTCTTTAAACTGTGCCCAGGTGGGGATCTTGGGGAAGTTGGTCGTATCGATGCCGGCGTCCTTATAGACTGCCCGATTGATCATCATCAGGATCGATCCGGAACCGCCCGGGATACCGTACGGCTCACCCTTATACAAAACGGTCTCCCAGGTGAAGGGGATGAATTCCTCTTTCTTCACCCCGGCCGCATCGAAGTATGGCTTCATGCTGACCAGGCCGCCCTGGATCGCCATCTTGGGGATGCCATACCCCTCATCGATCAACGTGCAGTCCGGCGGGTTACCGGCGGTGATAGCAGAGATCAGCTTCTCAGACACATTGGGTAAGAAAGTCATCGTCACAGTTACGTTGGGATTGACATCCTTTTTATAACTGTCACCCAGCGCGATCATCGGTGGATTGTAATCTTTACCCCAGTCAGACTGCCAGAGAGTGATCTCGACTGGTTGGCTGGCCGCCGGGGTATTGCCCGGCTGGGCAGGTTGATTGGCAGCAGGTTGGGTGGCAGCAGGCGCGCACGCTGCGAGCACCGCTCCTGTGCTGGCCAGCATGCTGGCCTTCAGAAAATCGCGACGACTCATCTTGGACATTTGTTTTTCTCCTTCAGATCAACCTTAGAGTTAGACCGGAAAACAGAGAGGGGAATTCCCTTAAACTCTTTTGCCCTTATGAAAAAATGTTGATGTTGCACATGGAATGAGTTTATTGTACATCCTCCGTTTGATATTGTCAACTTTTTGGTAGCTTTTGTGTTTTTGGTAGTTTTTTGTTAGTTTTTTGGGAGTTTCATAAGGATTAAAAGGATATGAGTAGTAAAATAGAAGAAAGATTCAAACTGAAAGGGAGACAATGAACACCATCAATCGACCCAAAGTTGGACTGTTGATCACGGCTCTGCTCGAAGATGACTGGAATAAAACCGGTTATCTGCGCCCAACCGCCCAGGCGGCCGTACAGAATTACGTGAGCCGGTTGGAACCCTTCGCCGAAGTGGTTTGCCCGGGACTGATCGAAACCGAAGAACAGGCGGCTGAAGCCGACCTGGCTTTCAAAACCGCCGGCGTGGTCGCCGTCGTCTTCACCGAGCTGGCCTACACACAGAGTGTGGTTCCGATGCGCGCCCTCTCGCAGACCCAGGTGCCCATCCTGGTGTGGAATACACAGATGCTCAGCGCCTGGCCAGCCGACGCCGATTGGGACCTGGTGATGCTCAATTCGGGGTTGGCAGGCCTGCCCGAGACCACTCACGCCCTGGTGCGTTCGGATAAACCCTTTGAGATGATCACCGGGCACCTGGACGATCCCCACACCCTGACAGCTTTGAAAGATAGTATTCAGGCTGCGGCGGTGGTCAAGCTGCTCAAATGGATGCGCGTGGGTATGATCGGGCACCCCTACCAGTATATGGAAGACCTGATGACCGATCCTTTTGGCCTGCGTACCACCCTCGGCCCGACGGTCGTCCACATCGAGCCGGAAGAGGTGGCGGCGGCGGTCGCCAGGGTTCAGGACGGCGAGGCCCAGGCATTGATCGCTGAGGCTGACCGCCAGTTCCGCACCGACGAGGTGAAACCGGACCTGTACGTGCGCTCGGCGCGCTATGCGGTCGGTTTGGAAAAGGTGGTACGTGAACATAAGCTGGATGCCGTGGCGCATTTCGACCAGTGCCTGTTGAGCGACCCGCGCTGCGGATTGGTGCCTTCATGGGGCGAGTGTCGTTTGATGGCAGCCGGCATCCCGGTCTCGGCTGAAGCCGATATCAACTCGGCCGTCGGTATGCGTATCTTGCAAGAGCTGGCCGGCGACGCCACCTTTGGCGAGAACTACGGCTTTGATTTCGACCAGGGCGTAGCCTACATCGCTCACGACAGCATTGGCAACCCGAACATGGCTGCCGCCGTCCCACAGCCGGCCCTGCGCAACAGCATTTATTACCTGGGCATGTACGGCTTCGGCGCCGCTATGGAATTTGCCTACCGGCCGGGGCCGGTGACCATCCTGGCGCTGGTGCAGATCTCCGGCGGACGCTGGAAAATGTGCGTGGCCGAAGGCGAGGCCCTTGAAGTAACCCCGCGCCCGACCGTGGCGCCGCAGATGCTGTTCCGGGCCGCGCAGAGCTCGCTGGAAGAGTTTTATAACCGCTGGTGCCTGGCCGGCGCCGGGCATCATTCGGCCATGGCTTACGGACATCTGAGCGGCACGCTGGCGAAGCTGGCCGGCATGCTGGGCATCGAATATGAATTGGTGCGGTAAAGATGGACTTCAACCTGCGTTTATTCACTGATTCAGACCTGGAACGTATCCACGCCCTGTCCTTGCAGATCCTGGCCGACCCCGGCATGCGCATCATGTCGTCCGAGCTGCGCCAGGCGCTGGCGCAACGCGGCGCGGCGGTCGACGAAACCCGCCAGGTTGTACGCTTTCCCGCACAACTGGTCGAAGAGACCATTGCCGGCATGCAGGCCGAACTGCGCGCAGGGCGCACACCGCTGCTGCTGAACGGGGTGGTCTCCTCGCTCAGCCGCGGCCCCATCCAGGCCAAGTTTGGCGGCGCCTGCCTGGAATACCTGGACCTGGAAAGCGGGCAGTTCCGCCCCCCCACCCGCCAGGACCTGGTCAATATGGTGCGCCTGGGCCAGGCCCTGCCCGAGGTTGCCACGGTCGGTAACCCGGTGGTCTACCTGACCGAAGACGACGGGACGCGCATCGACCCGCGCATGGAGCGGGTTAAAACCGCTGCGCTGATCGCCTGCTATACCACCAAAGCCGGGGCTACCGAGGTGTGGAATACGGCCGAGCTGCCATTCCTGATGGAGATTGGCGAGATCGTGCGCGGCAGCCACGCCGCCTACATGCAAAACCCGTGTTTCGTGACCGCCAAAGAGACGATTTCGCCGTTGATTCTGGACGACAAAGCCGGCGACGTGCTGCTTTTACTGGCTCAAAATGGCCTGCCTACCACCATCATCCCCATGCCGCTCACCGGCGCGTCGGCGCCTATGTCGCTGGCGGCTAACGTGGCGCTGTGCAATGCCGAGGTGCTCGGCGCAGCCACGGCTGTGCGCAGCGCCTGTGAAAGCGCCTGGGTAGCCGGAGGGGTGATCAGCGGCATCCTGGATATGGGCTCGGGTGCGGCCTGTTTCGCCGCCCCGGAAGCCATCCTGCAAGACCTGGGGATTGCCGAGGTACACGAACGCCTGTACGGGTTCGATTTCGCCATCGGCACCGGTTACACGGATGCCAAGTACCCGGGCATCCAGTCGGTGATGGAGAAAATGGCCAAGTACTGGGCCGCTTACCAATCCGGGCGGGTCAACTATCCGCTGGGGCTGGTGTCCGGCGGCAAGGCATTTTCCCCCGAACAGGCCCTGCTCGATCTTGAAACCGCCCGCTGGGTGCATGGCTTTGGCAAAGGCATCCCTGTCGAGGACGCCGACCTGGAGACCTGCCTGGAAATCATCCGGCGCAAGGGCATCGGCGGCAACAGCATCGAAGAAGAGCACACCCTGTTGAATATGCGCAAGGTGGTATGGTACCCCACCCTGATGGACCGCAAGCTCTCGTCCGGCTATGCCAGGGACCAGGAGCGCGATATGCTGGCCAATGCCCGGGCGCAGTACCACAAAGTAATGAAAAATGCAGTTTACGAGATTGACAGCGACCGGCGGCGTGCCATTGAAGACGTCGTCCGGCGCGCTGAGCGAGCCTTATGCGTTTAATTACAAATCGCTTTTTTAGTTGTAGAAAGCTGCGCTTTCTACAACTAAAAAAGTGAACCATTCGAATCTAAGGAGAAACCTTCATGATCGGTCGAACACTGCGTCTGAAAAAATTTATCCCGGATGGTGAGCGCATTATCATCCTGCCCCTCGACCACGGCGAATTCCAGGGCCCGCGCAAGGGACTGGTCGATTTCCGCCAGACCTTGCAGGAGATTGACCACGGCTATAACGCTATTCTGTGCGCGCCGGGGCAATTCGAGCGCAACTGGGACATCTTTGCGGCGCGCAAGAGCGTCACATCCATCGTGCGCATCAACTGGGACTCGGATTACTGCTTCCAATGGGGCTATACCAAAGGCATCCATGGGGTCGTGCTGTCCCCCACCCAGGCGGCTGCCATGGGCGTGGACGTGGTGCTGGCGTCTATCTCCATCGGCTCCGGCGACGCGGCCGTGGACAGCGCCAACGTGGAAATGTTCGCCAGACTGGTGGCAGAAGCGCGCAGCGTGGGCCTGCCGATCGGCGGCGAGGTCTACCCGGGCGTGTACGGGCAGGTCAGCCCCGAGGCCTTCCACGACCTGATTTCTCAAAGCTGCCGGATCGTCTCCGAGCTGGGCGCCGACTTCATCAAGACCTTTTATACCGGGCCGCGCTTCAACGAGATCGTGAAAAGCACTCCGGTACCTCTGATCTGCCTGGGGGCCGATAAAGTCGAAGAGGTCCAGGCGCTCGGGCTGGCCGAGAAGGCCGTAAAGGCCGGGGCGCGCGGCGTGGTGTTTGGCCGCAACGTGTTCGAAGGGGCGCGCCCGAAGGATTTCCTAGCCGCCCTGGGCGAAATCGTCCACAACGGCGCAACTGCGGCCGCCGCGGCGAAAACGTACGGATTTTAACCTGGTCGTTGTCTGTGTAGGGGAGGGTCTGGACAAAAAACGGATTAGATTTAACAGCCTGCCAGACCCTCCCCGGCCGGGTAGCGGCGCGCATTCCGGGGAGGGTCTGGGTTACGATGGGAAGGCGTAATTACCTTTAC
>VFSW01007306.1_pt1 | contig 16053 bp, 12 predicted proteins | sample 5358111 | NCBI WGS metagenome assembly VFSW01 (sample SAMN11554181, study PRJNA540505) | mine drainage metagenome | isolation source: sediment from site ElyBrook_90M | place: USA: Ely Copper Mine, Vershire, VT | collected 2017 | reverse complement strand
CTCAAAATCGGCGCGCTGATAAAAGTCACAGTTCGCAAGGTGTGGGTCCGGATGGAGAGCGGCTACCCGTACCAGGCGCTCTTCTCACAAGTGCTGCGGCAACTCCGAACCTGAATGTCGCGGGCCGCCGGGGCCACCGATCTTTGACAACTTGATTCGACCCAATTCGCCACCTTGTAAGAATCGGTGTGTCTCGGCGCGCCCAACTTTCCGCCATTTCCCTCCAATCAAGTTGTCGAATGACGCTGGCCTGTCAACCTCGGCCGGAAACCGAGGATCGCTCGGGGTTGTGAGATAGGCGGGCTAAAGCCGCCCGGCCATCGCACCTCCGAGGTATCCAGATGACCTGCAAACTATCGCCGATTTCCCTCGTCCCCTTGCTCGGCCTCCTCGCCAACGCCCCCGCTCTCGCCGGTTTCATCACCTTCGCCCAACCGACGCCGGCTTACACGGCGGACACCACCCTCATCCCCACCACCGCGCCGGATTATCAATTCCTCACGTCCATCTCGGACGGCTCGCTTACGGTGTCGTTCAATCAGACCATGCAGGCCCGCACCGTCCCTGGAAGTTGGGGATCGTGGGGAGCGCCGCCGAATACCGAGAGCGCCACGCCCAGAGTCCTCGACGACTTCTACCAGTTAACGACGGTAACCTTCACCCTGTCGCAACCCGAGCAAATCTTCGGCTTCGAAGCCGAGCCTACGCTCATCGGTCTGCATAACATCAGCGCCAGCTTCTACGACGGCGGCACATTGGTCGGCCAGATCAGGCGCAACCTGCAAGGGTATGCCGGGGCGCTGCTGTTCGCCGCTTCGACGGACCAGGCGTTCACCAGCGTCGTCGTGACGGCCAACGCGGGCTCCGACGGCTTCGCCATCGCGGAACTCCGTTTCGCCCCTCCTCCCGCCGTGCCCGAGCCGGCCTCCGTTGTCTTCGTCTTAACCGGCGCCGCCCTGCTCGCCGCGAGGGCTTTCAAACGCCGCGCCCGCCTCTTGCGGAGCAATGGCGGCCAACAACCCCTTCCTTCCTGACAGAAACCTGACACTCCCCACATCCGCCGCTGACGATCGCGGCGTATACTCAAGTCCACTATGCGCCCGCTGACGATCCGGTTGCTATCGGTGCGCCGGAGCCTGCCCCTGTTCCTGGCCATCGTCGTCTGCCTCGCGATCTGGCAAGTTTGGCTCACCTGGCGCTTGATGGAACAGGACCGCAACCTCGCCGCGCAGCAATCTCGCCAGCGCCTGGAGCAAATTGCCGACCTGGCCATGTTTCAACTCGCCGGCTCACTCGGCGCATGGGACCTCGCCCTGCGCGATTTGGAGGCCCTCCCGCCTCCGGCCGCTCTCAAGCCCAAGCTTCCGCCACAGGCCACGTTGATCCTGCTCGCGCCTCGATCCGTCTCCGCATATCCCGCAAAATCGCTCCTGTTCGTGCCGGACCCTCCCTCGTCCAGCCCCCTCCCCGAAGCCTTCGATGCGGCCGGGGAACTGGAGTTCCGCGATTTGAATTTCGACCGCGCCGTCGAAACCTTGCGCCCACTCACCGAACAGCCGGCGACGCGCGCCGAGGCGTGGCTGCGCATCGCCCGCCTGGAGCGAAAACGCAATCATCCCGAAGCGGCGCTCGCCGCCTATGAACGGATGTCCGGGGAAACCGCCGTCAGCGCGGACGGCGTGCCATACGCGTTGTTAGCGGCGGGCGCGCGCTGCGAATTGCTGGCCCTCGCTCCTGGCGCGCCGCAAGGCACCATCGAAGCGGTGGACCGCCTCCGCGCCGCACTGATCGAAGGACGATGGCCGATACACCGCGAGACGTTCGAGTACTATTGGGCCGCAGTGAATCGCCTCCGACGCACGGCGGAAGATCCTCCGGAAGACGCGCTGGAGTTCTCGACGCTCGTCTCGCGGCTCTATGAACAGTGGCAACGCGCCGCGCGCACCGGCTCGAGTTTCAGCGGCCGCGAAACTGGGGCCGGCGCCTCGCTGGTGATGTGGCGGGCCGCCCCGTCCCGCCTCACGGCGCTTTTCGCTCCCGCCGGTTGGCAGGCTGCCGCCCTGAAACTGCCCGCCGACGCGCGCGACATCCGCTGGAGATTCGCGGACTCCGATTCCCCGCCCGGCCCGGAGCCGAATGTGCCACGGTCGCTCGCCGACGCCCAACTCCCCGGCAAGCTCGAATTCTCCAGCGTCTCCTCCGTCTCCAATCGAGGGATCAACCGCCCGCTGTGGATCGCCGCCGTCGCGCTCATGCTCTCGCTCGTGCTCGCCGGGGCCTACGCCATGTTTCGCGGCGTCAGCCGGGAACTGCAAGTAGCCCAGCTTCAAACGGATTTCGTTTCCGCCGTCTCCCACGAATTCCGCTCGCCCCTCACGTCTCTCCGTGGCATTGCCGAACTGCTGGCCGACGGCCGTCTCCCCGATGACGCCCGCCGCGCCCAAAGCTACGTTTTCCTGGAACGCGAGACCGGCCGCCTTCAACGCCTCGTGGACGACCTCCTCGACTTCGGCCGCATGGAATCCGGCCGCAAGCAATACCGCATCCAGCCCCACGAAGTATTCGGCCTGGTGCGCGCGGCCGTCGCCGATTTTCGGGAAGAAGCGCTCGCCGGCGGCTTCCAAGTCGAAATGGACCTCGACTCGCACCCGGCCACCATCGAAGCCGACGAGGAATCGCTGCGCTACGCCATTCGCAACCTGCTCGAAAACGCCGTCAAGTATTCTCCCGTTTGCCGCACGGTTTGGGTGGAGGGCCGAGTCAACCACCGCCAGGTGGCGATTTCCGTGCGCGACCGCGGCATGGGCGTCGATCCTCGCGAGCGCCGCCAGATCTTCCAGAAATTCGTCCGCGGCGCCGAAGCCAAAAAAGCCGGCATCAAAGGCACCGGAATCGGCCTGTCGATGGTGCGCCAGATCGTCGACGCTTGTGGCGGCGAGGTCCGCCTGGAGAGCGAGGCCGGCGCGGGCAGCACCTTCACCATCCTTCTTCCGCTTGCCGGCGCCGGGGAGGCACGCTCATGAGCCGCATCCTCATCGTCGAAGACGAGCCGGGCATCGCCTTCGCTCTCGAAAACGATCTCCATGCGGAGGGCTACGAGATCGCCGTGGTCGCCGACGGAGCCGAAGCCGTGCGGCGCGCGCGTTCCGAGCCTTTCGACCTTATCCTGCTCGATGTCATGCTCCCCAATAAAGACGGCTTCGAGGTGTGCCGCGAGCTGCGGCGCGGCGGCTTGTCCACGCCCATCGTCATGCTCACCGCCAAAACGCAAGAGGCGGAAAAGATCCTCGGGCTCGACCTCGGCGCGGACGATTACGTCACCAAGCCCTTCAGCCCTCGCGAGCTGCGCGCGCGCATCCGCGCCATGCTTCGGCGAAGCGTCGCCGAGGCCGGCGTAGAAGTCAATCGCTTTGGCCGCTTCGAGTTGGACCTGGCGCGTTTCGAACTGCGCCGCGACGGAGTTCGCCTGGAAGCCACGCACACGGAACTGAAACTCCTCGCCGCCTTCGTCCACAGCCGGGGACACGTCCTCACGCGCGAAATCCTCCTCGAACAAGTGTGGGGCTCCGGCGTCTTCGTTACCGATCGCGTCGTCGACAACCACATTGTCGCGCTGCGAAAAAAGATCGAAGACGATCCCTCCGCGCCGCGATACCTGATCTGTATCCGCGGTGTCGGATATCGATTCGATGGGTAACTCGCCCTATGTTGGGAATATCATACGAAGTGAATGAAATGTCCTGACCGAATCCCGCTATGCGATCAGCCCCGACGGGCGCAGGATCATCGCCACAGGCATGATTACCAGTGGCGAAGAACTCTGGTCGCTGGAGAACTTCGTCCCCGCCCCACCGAAACCATGACTCGACTTACATGAAGCACGGGAAGCTCGAATGCATCGCCATGACCGCCTGGCTCCTACCCGGCCTGGCCATGCAGATTCTCGGACCGTTGGCATTCGCCCAAACCAAACCCGCTGTCGAGCTTGAAGCCGCCATCACGAAGGAGCAGGTAGACGGCGACCTCGACACCGCCATCGCCGCCTATCGCAAAATCGCCGCGAACACCTCCGCTTCCCGCGACATTCGCGCCAGCGCCCTGCTGCATTTAGCCCGCTGCTACGAGAAACTCGGACGCGAAGCGCGGAATGTCTATCTCCAAATTGTCCGCGATTTCCCCGACCAGCCCGCCGCCGCGCAGGCCCGCGCCCGCCTCGCCGCGTTGAATCAAGACGGCCACCCCACGGCGATGACCCAGCGTAAAATCGACCTTCCGGGCCCAGGGTTGGGTCCAGGCGATACCGACGGCCGCCGCGTGGTCTATTGGAATAGCGCGGCCGGGGAGTTGATCTTCGGCGATCTCGCCGGCAAGAGCAAACGCGTCATCGTCACGGCGAAACCGGATGACCCTCCCGGCTCGTTCCCCTCCAGGGATTTCTCCATCGTCGGACTCTTCCTCTACCCCAAGGCCGGCCGGCCCTTCACTCTGGCCGTCGTCAACATCGACGGTAGTGGATACCGCGACATCGTCAGGATGGATGGACGCCCCGCATGTGGGACGAAATGGTCTTGGGATAACCGCTACCTCCTGTGCGTTCAGTCTCACGACGCTACAAACCGTCTATTGCGGATCTCCGTCCCCGACGGCAAAATCCGCGAATTGCTGAATCTTCAAACCGCCATGCTCGGGACCGCCACTTACTCTCCGGACGGCCGGTTCATTGCGTATCAGATCCTTCCGCCCTCCGCTGCCGATCCGGTCTCGCGAATCTTCCTTCTGCCTGCCGAGGGCGGAGACCCGCAACTCGTCTATGAGGAACGCTCGACCAACGTAGCTTCCCCCTCGCTGAGGCTCATCGATTGGACCGCCGACGGAGGCTACCTCGCCATTGGCAGCGAGCGCACCGGAAAGCCCGGGCTTCACCTCTTGCCAATAAAGGACGGCAAATCGGCGGGCGAGCCGATCTTCTTAATCTTTGGCAACTTCGAAAGAGGAGTCACCACAACCGCCGGGGATCTGGTCTACGCTTCGGTCAAACCGGGTGGTGAGTGGGCTGTCCATCTCGCCTCCCTCGACTCAAATAGTCGCGTAGGCGCTTGGAAACGCCTGGATCTCCACCTTGGCAAGAACGGCCACCCTTTCCCGAATTGGTCGAGTGACAGCGAGCGAATCGTCTATACCGCCTCGAGCGAAGAAGGTGGACAGGCTGAGCGATGGACCGTGCATGTGCATAACATCCTTACCGGCGAGGATCGCGAAATCCATCGCGGGGACGCGGACTGTAAATGGGCGGCTCAACAGCCGAAGCTCTTCTGTGGCGACGAATCGGGCATTTTTTCGATCGCCGCCGGCACCGGCGAATTCGCCCGTCTCCAGCCGTTCACAAAGCGCTGGAGAATTGCCAGCGCCAGCCGCGACGACGGTGCGCTATACATGTTCACGCCCTTCGGCCAGGGAATGGAAATGATGCGCTGGGACATCGCGGCGCGACAGGAGACGATGCTGGAGCGGAACCCGTCCCACGCCTCTGCGTGGTTGGCGCAGGTATCTCCGGACGAGCGCTCGCTCCTCCGTCACGACCCGCGGGGCCTTGCAATACGTCCCATCTTGGGCGGCGATTGGAGGCTACTGATTTCCATGGGGAAAGACGCAAGCGCGACCGCCACCAGCTTCGGCCACTACGGCTTCACGCCCGACGGCAAATGGATCCTCTACCACGACACGGATTCCGCGGAAAAGCACAGCCTGTTCCGAATCCCGGCGGCGGGCGGAAAACCGGAGCGCCTCGGCGATTTTCCAGGCGCCGGCTTCTCCGGCAACCTGGAGATCAGCCCCGATGGACACAAAATCCTCGCCACCGTTGGCGAATATGCGACGAGCCTCGAAATCTGGAAACTCGAGAACTTCGTCCCCTCTCGGAAAACGCCTACTGAACCGCGGCCGTAGGGCAACGTTAAATGTGTCTGGAAATCCAGACACACTTCATACAAAACCCTGACCAAATCCCCTTAATCCGCAAACAATCGCGCGCCATGATAGGACCGCACTCGGGGCGCGCATCGTGAATTCCCTCCAATTCAATAACCTCGCCATTCCCTGGAGCGGAACTCTGACCATAATCGCCCTGCTGTTGCCGGCCGTCTCCATGCACTCGCTCGCCCCGCTCGCTTTCGCCCAGACCAAACCCGCCATCGATCTCGAAGCCGCCATCGCAAAAGAGCAAGTGGACGGCGATCTCGCCACCGCCATCGCCGCCTATCGCAAGATCGCCGCGAACACCTCCGCTTCCCGCGACGTGCGCTCGATGGCGCTGCTGCGCATGGCCGGATGCTACGAAAAACTTGGCCGCCAGTCGCTGAAAGTCTATCGGCAAATTGTGCGCGACTTCGCCGATCAGCCCGCCGCCGCGCAGGCCCGGGAGCGCCTCGCCGCGTTGAGACAGAACGCCCATCCGCCCGCGCCCGTCACCATGACACAACGCAAAATCGAGACACTTGGTAACGGCATGGGCCCAGGCGACACCGACGGGTACCGCGCCATTTACCGGAACGACACAACCGGGGAACTGATCTTCGGCGATCTTGCCGGCAAAATCAAACGGGTCGTTTTTAAGGCGAAATTGGACGACCTTCCCGGCTGGTTCCCATCCAGGGATTTCTCGATCGTCGGACTTCGCTTCTACCTGAAGCCCAACCAGCCGGAAACCTACGCGGTCGTGAACACCGACGGCACAGGCTTCCGCGAACTCGTCAAAGTGGATGGAACCCCCACCTGCGGGCCGCCGCGTTGGTCCTGGGATAATCGCTACTTCCTGCTCTGCCCCGATCCCAAACAGGGCACGAGCCGTCTGCTGAGGATTTCCGTCGCCGACGGACAAATCCGCGAATTGTCGAGCGCGCCCTCCGGAGTGATCGGCGTCGCCACCTTTTCTCCGGATGGCCGTTTCGTCGCCTATCAGGTCTTCCTGCGTTCCGGCGCGGATCGCATCTCGCAGATTTTCGTCCTGCCCATCGAAACCGGAGGCCCGCAACAGGTATACCAGGAGCGGCTAAGTACCGGAGTGACGCCTACGCCCCAACTCCTCGATTGGACGGCCTACTGACGCTATCTGGCCATCTTCAGCGAACGCACGGGAAAACCGGCCCTCCACCTCCTTCCAATCGACGGTGGCAAACCGGTCGGTGAGTTACTTTTTCTCAGGTACGGCGACTTCGAAAGCGGCATCACAACGTCCGCCGGGAATTTGGTTTACAGTGCGGTGAAACCGGGCGGCAGGTGGTCGATCGATCTCGCGCCTCTTGACTCGTATGGCCGCCCCGGCGATTGGAAACGGCTGGATCTCCTCCTTGGCAACCAGTTCAATCCCGACGTAAGTTGGTCCGGCGGAAGCGATCGATTCGCCTACGCCGTCACGAACGAAGACGTGGGAGAGACAGCGGGCAAGACCATCCATTTACACAACCTCTCCACCGGCGAGGATCGCAAGATCTATCACGGTGAAGCGGGATGTAAGTGGGGCGCTCAACAGCCAAAACTTTTTTGCGGCGAAATGGCGGGCATTTTTTCGATCGCACTCGACACCGGCGAAATTGAGCGCCTCCAACCGTTCCCATCGCGGTGGAGGATTGTCGACACCAGCCGCGACGACCGGGCGCTCTACATGTTCACCCGCTTCGGGCAAGGATTCAAAATGGTGCGGTGGGACATCGCGGCGCGCCAGGAGACGATTTTGGGGCAGGACCCGTCAAGCTCCACCGCGTGGGTGGCGCGAGTATCGCCGGACGAACGTTTCTTGATCCGGAGCGGCGCGCGCGGCTTAGAGTTACGTCCCACCCTGGGCGGCGATTGGATACCCTTGGCCGCCCTCGGCAAGGAGGCGCTCGCCGCCGGCAACGGGAACGGCCACTACGCATTCACGCCCGGCGGCAACTGGGTCGTCTACCACGACAAAGATTCCGCCGGCAAACAAAGTCTGTTTCGCGTCTCGATGGCCGGAGGCAAACCGGAACGCCTGGGCGATTTTCCAAGCTCCAGTTACTTCGGCAATTTAGAAATCAGCCCCGATGGGCGCAAAATCATTTCCGTTTCCGGCGACTACGACACCGGCGACGAACTATGGTCCCTTGAAAACTTCGTCCCACGGACGTCCCGGAAAGCGCTTACCGCGCCGCGGCCCTAAAGGAGCGCCATGCAATCCAACTGGCAAACGAATTTCTTCCGCGGCGCCGCTCTCGACGCATGGCGTCGCTTCGTCAATCCCGAAAACACCCGCGCCGACGCCGACTTCCTCGAGCGCGCCCTCCATCTCAACCCCGGAGCGCGGCTCCTCGACGTCCCCTGCGGCAACGGCCGCCACGCCATCGAACTCGCCGGCCGCGGGTATAGAATGACCGGCCTCGACCAAAGCGCGGAGTTCCTCGCCGAAGCGCGCCCCGCCACCGATCTCGCGATTCATTGGGTGAAGGAGGACCTCCGTTCCGTTCCCTGGTCTTTCGAGTTCGACGGCGCATATTGTATGGGCAACAACTTCTGCTACCTGCCCTGGGACGAAGCCCGCCAATTCCTGAACGCCGTGGCCCGCTGCCTCAAACCCGGCGCGCGGTTCGTCGTCGACACCGGAATGGCCGCCGAATCGATCCTCCCTTCCATGCCCCGCACCCTCTCGTTCCGGCTCGGGGACATCCTCATGCTGAGCGAGCACCGCTACTATCCCTCCGAGAGCCGCCTCGATACCGACTACACCTTCGTACGCGGTGGCGAGCTCGAGACCCGGACCACCACCAGCTATCTTTACACCGCTGGCGAACTCTGCCGGATGCACGCCGAAGCCGGTCTCCGGCCGGTTCAAATGCTGGGCTCGACCGGCGCCGAACCGTATCGAATTGGCTCGCCCAGGCTCATCCTCGTCTCGGCCAAACACGAAGGCAATATTCCTTCCGTCCATGAAACCGCCAACCTGTTCCGCTTTGGAGAATTCGAACTGCGCCCCGGAACCCGCAAGGTCACTCGCGGCGGAGTGGAGATCCCCCTTTCGCCTAGACCGTTTGAAGTCCTCGCTTACCTGGTGATTCACGCCGGCCGCATAGTCACCAAGGACGAGTTACTCACGGCGATATGGCCCGACTCGATCGTCGAAGAGGGCAATCTGAGTCAACACATCTTCCACCTCAGGAAGGCGCTGGACGATCCGCAAGGCGGAGCCGGACTGATCCGCACCGTCCCCGGCCGCGGATACGAGTTCACCGCTCCCGTTAGCGAAGTGCTGAATCCCTCGGATTTTTACACCATCCCTGAACAACCCCTCCCGACAGCCGTTTTCCAACTCACCGCGGCCGGCGGCAGCCTTTAATAACAATTAATAACTTTCCGTTCCGAAATTGAGGACTCCGAACCCCGAGTCGAGTTTTACTGGAATGGTCCATTGCAGCGATCTCCGTTGCGATGTAACAAGTAACATCCTGGTTCAGGAAACGCTTCGGCCCCCGCTAGCCATCTCCTGTCGGAACGAAAGGAACAAGATGTCCAACCTAGCGCGGAGACCTCACACCTGGGAATGCGGGAGTAACAAACCAACAAGGAGCATTTTATGAACAGCAAAACGACGACGATGAATTGCTTTTTGCGGGCATTGGGAACTCTCCCATTGCTCGCCCTGCTGGCCGTCAGTTGTACCACTGCGCGTGCCGCGGAGTTGCAAGTAGCCGGGAGCGCTCCATACGCTTGTGCGGCCGTCCAGGGCGGCAACACCGCCAACGGGACGCCTGTGATTTTGTATTCCTGCGGAGACGGGCCGCCGCAACAGTGGAACTACAAGAACGGCCGGTTGACGGGAATCGGCACGGCAAACGGCATCAGCACCTGCCTGGAGGTGAACGGGACCGCCTCCGGGGCCCCAGTTGTAATTTCCACCTGTAGCGGCTCGCTAAGCCAGCAGTGGCGCTTCCAGGTCAACAACGTGATCTCGATGCTGGAGGGGAACCTGTGTCTGGACAGTTCCCCGGGACTTTTCAACCAACTGGTGGTCAACGCCTGCACTCCCGCGGCCACCCAAAATTGGAATCTCCATGGCATGGAAATCCAGTTAAATTCGAGCGCACCTTACGTGTGTTTTTCATTGGACGGGTCGTTGACGACCAATGGCACGAAGGTGCTGTCCTACTCTTGCGACGATGGGCCAGCCCAGCAGTGGTTTTTCAGCGCGGGTCAAATCGTTGGGCTGGGCACAAATGGCACGAAAAGCAAGTGCCTCACCGCCGCTTCGAATGCTGCCGGAAGCCTCGTGGAACTATCCGCCTGCACCGGCGCCGCGACACAGCAATGGTTGATGGCTCCTGGCTCGCGCATCGGTGTCTCGGCCGGCGCTTTTATCCAGCTCGGAGACAGCGACCTGTGCGTGGACAATTCCGGTCCGCCCGTCGGGCTCGGCATCGAACTCGTGCTAAACACATGCACCGGCGCTGCCAGCCAGAATTGGATCGTGCGTTAACGAGTGCGGCCTTGGCCCGCGTATCTCACAACCCTGAGCGATCCCCGGTTTCCGACCCAGGTTCGTGGCGCACAATTCGGCCCTAATGGCGCGCAAGACCTGACCAAATCCCCTTAATCCGCAAACAATCGCGCGCCATGATAGGACCGCACTCGGGGCGCGCAGGGTGAATTCCCTCCGATTCGAAAGCTTTGCCATTCCCCGGCGCGGAACTCTGACCATAACGGTCTGGCTGTTGGCCGCCAACACCCTCTAAAGGAGCGCCATGCAATCCAACTGGCAAACGAATTTCTTCCGCGGCGCCGCTCTCGACGCATGGCGTCGCTTCGTCAATCCCGAAAACACCCGCGCCGACGCCGACTTCCTCGAGCGCGCCCTCCATCTCAACCCCGGAGCGCGGCTCCTCGACGTCCCCTGCGGCAACGGCCGCCACGCCATTCGAACTCACCGGCCGCGGGTATGGAATGACCGGCCTCGACCAACGCGCGGAGTCTCGGCCAAACACGAGGGCAATATTCCCTGCGTCCATGAAACCGCCAACCTGTTCCGCTTTGGAGAATTCGAACTGCGCCCCGGAACCCGCAAGGTCACTCGCGGCGGAGTGGAGATCCCCCTTTCGCCTAGACCGTTTGAAGTCCTCGCTTACCTGGTGATTCACGCCGGCCGCATAGTCACCAAGGACGAGTTACTCACGGCGATATGGCCCAACTCGATCGTCGAAGAGGGCAACCTGAGTCAACACATCTTCCACCTCAGGAAGGCGCTGGACGATCCGCAAGGTGGAACCGGACTGATCCGCACCGTCCCCGGCCGCGGATACGAGTTCACCGCTCCCTTTAGCGAAGTGCTGAATCCCTCGGAGTTTTATACCATCCCTGAACAACCCCTCCCCACAGCCGTTTTCCAACTCGCCGCGGCCGGCGGCAGCCTTTAATAACAATTAATAACTTTCCGTCCCGAAATTGAGGACTCCGAACCCCGATTCGAGTTTTACTGGAATGGTCCATTGCAGCGGCTGACGTCGCGATGAGGCGAGTAACATTCGGACCCGGGTCGACATGAAAGGAACAGTATGTTCAAACGCGCAAGCTTCGACAACATGACTTCGCGGTTATGCGGAAACGCATGCCGCAATCTTCAACCGGCGTTCGCCGCCGCGCGGCTTCGCGCACCCGGGACGCTCCTCGCGGCGCTAGCGATCCTCGCGCCCTATAGCATCGCGCAAACCGCCGACTCCGCTTTCACGACGCTCTACAGCTTCGCGGGTGGCAGCGACGGCGCGAGTCCTTTCGCCCGCGTGACGATCGGCCCAAATGGAGTGCTCTACGGCACGACCCGATACGGCGGAACCTCGAATGGCGGGACGGTCTTCCAGTTGACGCCGCCGTCTTCTGAGAGCGGTGCCTGGACGGAAACCATTCTTTACAGATTTCCGAATTACTCTTCTCCGTCGGCTGGCCTGGCCATCGGCAAGAATGGGGAACTCTACGGCACGACTTATTTTGGCGGAGCGTCGGGCGTCGGCTCGGTCTTCGAATTGATTCCGCCGTCCTCTTCGAGCGGGACTTGGGCAGAGACGACACTGTATAGCTTCTCGGCCCCCAACGGCGACCCACAGAATCCCGCCGCGGGGGTGGTCATCGGCGAGAACGGCGTGCTCTACGGCGCGACCCAATACGGAGGCTTCTCGTCGAATTGCACGTTTTACGGCTGTGGCGTGGTGTTCGCGTTGACGCCACCGGCCTCAGGGAGCGGAGCCTGGACGGAAAATACGCTCTACACGTTTATGGGCGGCAACGACGGAGCAGTGATAGTGGAGGACCTCATCATTGGCAAAAACGGAGCGCTCTACGGCTCGACTTACTCCGGCGGCTCGAGCTTAAACTGCTCGACCGGGTTTGTTCTCGGTTGCGGCACGATATTCGAGATAACGCCGCCATCCGCCCCTGGGCTTGCCTGGACGGAAACCGTGCTCTACACATTCGCGGGCGGCCAAGGAGGAGGATTCCCTAGCGCCGTCGTCGGCAACGATAATGCGCTCTACGGCACCACTCAGTTCGGCGGGTCTATGACGGCATGCGGCGGCTTCGGATGTGGGGCGGTATTCGAGTTGACCCAGCCCTCTTCGACAGAAGGCGCCTGGACGGAAACTGTGCCCTACGGCTTTAACGGCGTACCGAACGGTTTATACCCGGCCCCCGGCTATCTCGGCTCAATCAATGCTTTCTCCGGAACCGGCTTAGTCATAGGCAACAACGGCGAGCTCTACGGCGCCACCGTCGACGGCGGCAACTCGACCAATTGCCCCGAGAACCCCGGCTGCGGCGCCATATTCGAACTGACGCCGCCAAATTCTTCAAACGGAGCGTGGACGGAAACGGTCCTCCACAGTTTCACCGGCGCCGATGGCTTCAGGCCTTATACCGGCGTCGTCATCGGCAAGAATGGCGCACTTTACGGCACCACAACCTACGGCGGGACTTCGACAGCTTGTACCGGCGGATGTGGCACGGTCTATGAATTGAAGCCATAAGTCTGGCCGCGAACCCTGTGAAAAACCAACCGTATTGGAGACTAATATGAACACATCGAAATCCCTCGGAAAATTAGCGCTGGCGGGCCTCGTCCCCGTCGGCAAACTCAGTTCGTCGGTTCGCCGCATCCTGCCATTGTTCGCGTTGTGCGCCGCCACAGCGGGCTTCGGCCAAACCCCGCGCTTTGTCGGCGGCCCTCGCATCCCACCCGTCCCGCGGGTCGGAGTCCAGCAGGCCGGGCCTGCGCAACCCCTCCCACCAACCGCAAAGTATCGATTCCACACCATCGCCGTTCCGAACGCGATAGGCGCTCAGGCAAATGGCATCAACAACGCTGGCCTAGTCACGGGGTCGTACGTGGATGCCAGTTATGTAACTCACGGCTTCATTTGGCAAAAGGACGCCGTACAAACGGTAGACTACCCTGGGGCCTTGGGTACGGCTCTTGGCGCGCCGAACAACCTCGGCGCCGTCATCGGCTATTATCAGGATGCCGCGTACTATATTCACACCGTCACGTACACCTTCCCAAGCGGCGCTTGGACCGCGCTTCCCGACATACCGGAATATTCGGCCAATGAGGGGTACGGTATCGGCGGCGATGGAGCTGCTACGGGATCTGCTAGTGGCGCACTCGGCTACCTCGCCTGGATCTGGCACCCGGCTTCACTCTCGTACTCCTACTTCACCGCACCTGGGGCGAGGGAGGCTAGCACGATTCCCGTCGGCATAAACGATAGACGGCAAGTAGTGGGGTATTTTTCTGACGTGCCGAGTTTTGGCGGGCACGGCTTTCTCAAGGACGGGGACACAATTACGACTATTGATGTGCCGGGCTCTCCCGCCACCTATGCATTGGCGATCAATAACAGCGGCACAATCGCCGGAGAGTTCTTCACGAACCTGTACACCTACCTGCTGGGATTTATTCGGACGAGCGACGGCGTTTTGTCGGCCGTGAACCATCCAGGCTCGAATGGGAATACGTCCATCGGCGGAATCAACGATGAGAATGACATTTGCGGCTTTTGGTATAACTCGACTTTTGTCCAGCAAGCATTTATCGCCTACCCGGATAAATAGTTGCATCGCTCCGTCCACGGTCGATTCCCGGAAACCCCTCCCGAATCGAAACCTTAAAGGAGGCTGGAAAACCATGAAACCCAATCTCGTCCCACTCCGTTCCTCATTATGCGCACTGACTGCGCTGATGACCTCGGTCCTGTCGTCGGCTCAGGTGTCCAGGCTCATCGAGTTCGACGCGCCGGGCGCGGGCACGATATCCGTGCCCGCATGCGCCCCGTATTGCGGTACGACCCCCCTCGCCAACAACGCCGAAGGAGCGGTCGTCGGTTTCTACACAGACCCACACGTCGTCCCCCACGGCTTCCTTCGCCATCGCGACGGCACTTTCGTTTCCTTCGACGCCCCCGGCGCCGGTCTCGGCCACGGCAAGAACCAGGGCACCGTCGCCTACAGCATCAACGATCTGGGCATAATCGCCGGACAGTTCGAAGACTCAAGCAACGTGTATCACGGCTTCGTCCGTTCCCCGGACAACGCCTTCACCACCTTCGACGTCCCTGGCGCCGGCACAGGCGCAAACCAAGGCACGTTGGCGTTTAACATCAATCTGGAGGGAACTACCGCTGGTAGCTACATCGACGGCGGCAATGCGTACCACGGCTTCGTGCGGTCGCCCCGCGGCGAGATCGCGTCGTTCGATCCGCCGGGTTCGATTTTCACCGAAGTCTGCCAGGACACCTGCCTCAACTTGGAGGGCGCGATCGCCGGATTCTACCTCGACGCGAATTCCACCTATCACGGATTCGTGCGCGCTCCCGGAGGCGGCATCACGGCGATCGACGCGCCGGGAGCGGGCACGGGGGCGTACCAGGGCACCTTCTTGGCGAGCATCACGATGAACGGCACCATCACGGGATACTACGTCGACTCCAACAGCGTGCCTAACGGTTTCGTGTTAACTCGCGACGGCAAATTCACCAAGTTCGACGTTCCCGGTGCACAGGCCACCGTCGCTTTTTCGATCAATCTCTTCGGAGCGGTTACGGGATTATATGCCGACGCAAGCGGCGTCATTCATGGTTACTCCCGTTCTCCCAACGGCACCATCGCTAAATTCGACGCTCCGAACGCGGGCACAGGCCCCGGACAGGGTACCCACCCCTCCACCAACAACCTCGAGGGAACCGTCACCGGCTGGTACATCGACTCAAAGGGCCTGAACCACGGCATCCTGAGGTAAAAGTAGGGCGCGGAGCCAAGTTCTCTCAATCCCAGAAAGTCAGTCACACGTCCTCGCGTCACTCCATCTCCATCATTCCCCTCATCGAGACCTCTTGCCGCGGCTTGACCGCCTTCCCGCGTCTGCTACACTTCCACCGGCATGGAGTTCATCCAACAATACGCTTCCGCCCCACTCGATACCCGCGAAAATCGCGTCTATCCACTCGCCGGGAAAACCTTGCCCTGCGTCACTCCCTCCGTCACTCCTCTCCGTCATCGCACTTACAACGACTTACACCGAATTCGTGACGCACAATTCGGCCCTGTTGACGCAAACTTATCCCTAATACTTGAACCTATACTTCAATTCCAAATAAATCTGCCGCGGATCTCCGTAATGCGTCCCTCCGAACGTCAGGCTGTTATCCAACAGATACCGCCGGTTCGTCAAATTCAACGCCGTCAATCCCAACGACACCTTCTCCCCCAGCGCCTTCCCCAACTGCGCGTCGAACGTCGTATGTCCCTGCAAATGCCGCGGAATCGCGCTGCTCCCGTCCGTAAATCCCGACCCATAATAAGCCCAGCCCGACACCCACGCCGCCTTCGGAAGCGTCCAATGAAAATTCCCGTGCAGCGTGTGCCGCTGGTCGTGATCGAGAAAGAAATACCCCACCGCCGGCGGCGTGAAATCGGTCAACCCTCCCGTAATCGCCCCCTCCCCATCGGCATGTTGAAACCAGTAAGCGATAGACGCCTCGCCCCGCTGCCACAACTGCGGCGAAC
>VFSW01007305.1_pt1 | contig 16056 bp, 15 predicted proteins | sample 5358111 | NCBI WGS metagenome assembly VFSW01 (sample SAMN11554181, study PRJNA540505) | mine drainage metagenome | isolation source: sediment from site ElyBrook_90M | place: USA: Ely Copper Mine, Vershire, VT | collected 2017 | reverse complement strand
CGCATTCCTGTTCGCAAGCCTGGTGGCTGTCGATGCGCTTCACGTATGGGTGCCTGCTGCGCAGCCAGCAAAACTCCTGCATGTGCATCGTTCTTTTACGCTTTTCATTCGCCTGACGTATGTCTGGCTGGTTGTGTCGTGTGTTCTTACCGCCCTAGCGGTGCTCTATGACCATGCAGGTGGCATCTGGGGCGCAAGCCGCCATGCGCTCACCGTGGGCTATGTTGCGGGCATGGTCTTTGTCATCGGCCAGCGCATTCTTCCCGCCTTCTGCGGCATGCGTGTGTTGTGGAGCACGCGGCTCATGTTCTGGTCGCTGCTGCTGTTGCATGCCGGCTGCGCGCTGCGTGTGACGCTCGAACCGCTGGCCTACGAAAGTTATTGGAATTTCGCATGGAAGCTGCTGCCATATTCTGCGGTTGTGGAGTTGACGGCGGTTGTCCTGTTTGCCCTGAATATTCTAGTCACCTTACTGCAGCCGCCTGCGCATCTTCGTCCTAAAATTCATTCCATATCTACCACTTGAGGCGTTGCTTGAAGGTCAATCAAGTCTCCTTGAAGGCGAAACCCGGTATGCTTTCGGTATAAGATTTCAGGGGGGAAAACAATGAACATTGCCGCAAGCGTGACCGATCTTATCGGACGTACTCCGCTGGTGCAGTTGAACCGTGTCACAGAAGGATGCCACGCAAGGGTAGTGGCCAAGCTGGAGAGCGCCAACCCGGCGAGCAGCGTAAAAGACCGCATTGGTTTTGCCATGATCGAGGCGGCGGAGCGCGAAGGCAAGATCAAGCCGGGCGTGACCGTGCTGATTGAGCAGACGAGCGGTAACACCGGCATTGGGCTGGCTTTGACGGCAGCGGTGAAGGGCTACAGCCTCATCCTGACCATGCCGGAAACCATGAGCCTTGAGCGCCGCATCCTGCTGCTCTCCTTTGGAGCAAAGATTGTGCTCACGCCCGGTCCCAACGGCGTCAAGGGATCGATCGCCAAGGCGGAAGAGCTGCTGCGCGAGACGCCCAACGGCTACATGCTGCAGCAGTTCAACAATCCCGCGAACCCGAAGATACATTTTGAAACGACTGGGCCGGAAATCTGGAATGACACGGATGGCAAGGCAGACATCCTGATATCTGGTGTTGGAACCGGCGGAACGCTGACCGGAGTGAGCGAATACATCAAGGCCAGAAAGCCCGGCTTCTGGACGGTCGCGGTCGAACCCGCGGATAGCGATGTGCTCTCAGGAGGCAAGCCGGGGCCGCACAAGATACAGGGCCTCGGTGCGGGCTTTGTGCCCAAGGTCCTGAAGACGGAACTGATCGACGAGGTCATCCGGGTCACGAACGATGATGCAATTGCCATGGCGCGGCGGCTGCCACAGGAGGAAGGTCTGCTGGTTGGCATCTCTTCCGGAGCGGCGGTGCATGCCGCACTTCAGGTTGCGCGGAAGCCGGAAAATGCAGGCAAGCTCATTGTCGTCGTCATCCCCAGCTCCGGCGAGCGGTATCTATCCACGGTTCTGTTTGATGAATGGCGCCAGCAGGCACAGCAGACTGCGACGTCCAGCGTCACGTTATGAACCTTGTTCAATTGATTCGTGAAGACATGCGATGCGTGTTTGAACGCGACCCGGCCGCCACATCGATGGCGACTGTGCTGCTGTGCTATCCAGGCCTGCATGCGGTGTGGGCCCATCGCATTCATCATTGGCTCTGGTGCAGGAACTGGAAGCTGCTGGCGCGTGTGCTGTCTCAGATCACGCGCTTTTGGACGGGTATTGAAATCCATCCAGGAGCGCGGATTGGACGGCGGCTGTTCATCGACCATGGAATCGGCGTGGTGATCGGGGAGACCGCCATCGTCGGGATGGATGTCACCCTCTATCAGGGCGTTACCCTCGGCGGCACCGGCAAGGAAGAGGGCAAACGCCACCCCACGCTGCGCGATGGCGTCTTTGTCGGCAACAATGCCAACATCCTGGGTAACATCATCATCGGAGAAAATTCACGCGTGGGTGCTGGCTCCGTCGTTCTGCGCGATGTGCCTCCAGACTCGACCGTGGTCGGCGTTCCTGCGCACATCGTTTACCAGGGCGGCAAGCGTGTGCTCATCACCGATCCGCGTGAGGTCAATGACCCGCTCTCGGACGTCATCATTGCGCTGGCGGACGAGGTGAAGAGATTGACGGCGCGTGTAGAACGGCTGGACGGCGAGTTGCAGCAGGCAACGCGGCAGGAGCCGGCAAGGACGCTCACAGTGGAGCAGGAAGAGCGCGCGCGGTACAGAAGTGAGCAGACCTCAAGGTCCGATTACGTGAGTATGGGCGAAGGCATCTGACCAGCACACACTCACGAGCACACACGGGCCAGCACTCATTTGCCTTGCCTGCCCACTTTGCCTGCCGGTGGTATGCAAAGTGCCTGTCCGGTGGTGCAAGAAACAGCAGAGCGCTCACTGCATAGCCGCTGAAGGGCCTTATGAGATGACTCCGATCACCTGCTGCTTTCCGCACCTTACCTCAACGTCGCAGGGACGCGGACCAAGCAGGAACCATTTTTCGAATGTCTTGTTTCCATCGATAAACACACCCGCAGTCTCTATTTGAGTATCCGCCGATTTACGGGACGGCTTGATGCCAAGCTGGACCAGCAGCTTTGCTGTGTCAACCGGTACGGAGATGGAGAGGTCAGCCTCCGCTTTTTCAAGGGAGACCACATCCAATCGCGCGACACTACTTACTTGCAGTGAAACGCGCTTTACATCATCGGTGGTACCGCGCTGCTGGAACTGCTTCGCCCAGTTTTCATCGGCGCGCTCGGCCTCTTCGCTCGAATGGAAGTCTGCGACGATGGTGCGCGCCAGACGCTTCTTCACCCCCATCGGGTGCAGTGCGCCAGACGCAACATCGGCCTGCATCTGCTCTATCTCCGTAGCGCGCAGGTCGGTGAGGAAGACCCAGTATTTCCACATCAACTCGTCGCTGATAGACATCAGCTTGCCGTACATCTCTCCCGGCGGTTCCTTGATGCCGATGGCGTTGCCGAGCGACTTGGACATCTTCTGCACCCCGTCCAGGCCCTCCAGAATCGGCGTCATCAGCACAATCTGCTGTGGCTGCCCGAAGTGCTTCTGCAGGTCGCGGCCGCGCATCAGGTTGAACTTCTGGTCTGTCCCGCCGAGTTCTACATCGGCCTCCAGGATGACGGAGTCGTAGCCCTGCGCCAGTGGGTAGAGAAGCTCATGCAGGCTGATGGGCTGTTCCTCGTTGAAGCGCTTGTGGAAGTCCTCGCGCTCCAGCATCTGCGAAACCGTAAACTTTGCCGCCAGGCGGATGATGCCCTCGAAGCCCAGTTTGCCAAGCCATTCGGAGTTGAAGCGAACCTCGGTCTTTTCCGGATCCAGAATCTTGAAGACCTGCTCCTTGTATGTCTCGGCGTTGGCATTCAACTCTTCAATGCTTAGCGGCTTGCGCGTGACGTTGCGGCCTGTAGGGTCGCCGATGAGGCCCGTGAAGTCGCCTATGAGGAAGATGACCGTGTGGCCAAGGTCCTGGAAGTGCTTCAGCTTGCGGATGAGCACGGTATGTCCCAGATGCAGGTCGGGCGCTGTGGGGTCAAAGCCGGCCTTCACGCGCATGGGCTTGCCGCTGGCGATGGACTGCTCAATGCGCTCCTTGAGAGCGGCGATCGGGATGATTTCGGCAGCACCTTTTTTCAGGTAGTCAAGCTGCTCTTCTGCACTCGGAAAAGCGGAAGGATAAATTTGCGCCATGGTCACTTGCCAGTATAATGAAAGGTGAAGGCTTAGGGGCAGGTTACACCCGTGCCTTCTGGTTGCAAGCGCTGGCTGGGAAATTTGCTTTGCGGCGATGCATTCGATTAGCGTCTGAAGGATGAAGCAGATAGAAGAACATTCAGGCGTCGTACTTTCGCTTGCGGGCAAGGTTGCTCTCATCACGGGTGGTTCACGCGGCATTGGCGCGGCCACAGTGCGGCTGTTTCGACAGGCGGGAGCGCGGGTGGTTTTCAACTATCGTGCGGCACGTGCGCAGGCAGAAGCGCTGGCGCAGGAATGCGGCGGCCCGGAGTTTTGCCTTGCGGTGGAGCAGGAGCTTTCCACGCCGGAGCAGGGCCGCGCCCTGGTTGGCGCAGCGGTGAGCGCCTTTGGCCGGCTCGATTGTCTTATCGTCAACCATGGCATCTGGCCATCGCATGACGCTCCTATCTCCAGCATGACAGACGAGCAGTGGCGCGGAACAATGGGCATTAACCTGGACAGCGTCTTCGGACTCGTCCAGGCCGCCGTGGCCCACATGGAGACGCATCCCGCAGGCCGCCCTCGGGGCCATATCGTGCTCATCAGTTCCACTGCCGGGCAGCGCGGCGAGGCCTTCCACGCAGACTACGCCGTGACCAAGGGAGCGGTCATCAGCCTCACCAAGAGCCTGTCGAGCGAACTGGCAGGCAAGGGGATTTACGTAAACTGTGTGGCTCCGGGCTGGGTGGCCACAGAGATGTCTGCTGCCGCGCTTGAGCACCCGCAAACCTCAAAGGAGATATTTTCAAAGATTCCGCTGGGCCGCGCAGCTCATGTGGATGAGATTGCCGGGCCGGTGCTGTTCCTGTGCACGCCCTACGCAGGCTTCATTTCCGGAGAAATTTTCAATGTTAACGGTGGCGCAGTATTGGTTGGGTAGAATGTGGCTGCTGTAACTGGCAAGTTTAGATATTCTCCTGCTACCTTGAGGTACCAACCTAGCTCTACATGCTCATAAGAGAAATGCTCTGTGCTCTGCTGCGGCTGCCGAGGCGGAAACATGAACCGAATTAGCGTCATCGCGCGATCTGCACCGGATTCTGAACTGGCTCAGCGCCGCCGTGCCCAGCCTCGTCTGGCCCTGCTGCAATGCTTGTGCGCAATGATGCTCTTGTGCGCGACACCCTCCTTCGCCGGGCCACCTTTTCAGACAGACGATCCCGAGCCGGTCGAATTTCGCCACTTTGAGGCATATGCATTTGAGCTTTCCGACGGCACCACGGCAGGTGGAACGGTTGTGGAAGTCCCGAGTTTCGAAATGAACTGGGGGGCGGCTCCCAATCTGCAACTGCATATAGTTGTGCCGGTGCTGTTTAACTTCTCTCCTCATAGTGGTCCTGTCACCTATGGCGTTGGAGACACGGAACTGGGGGCCAAATACCGCTTCATCAAAGAAACAAAGCACAGGCCCGAGGTGGGCATTTTCCCATTCGTTGAGCTGCCAAGCGGGAGTCCATTGCGCGGCCTCGGCGTGGGAAGGACATGGTACCGCCTGCCGATGTGGATTCAAAAAAGCTGGGGGCCGTGGACGAGTTACGGCGGTGGCGGTATGGTGGTGGCGCACGCGCCGGGGTACAACGACTATCCGTTTGCCGGGTGGCTGGTGCAGCGGGATGTGAACAAGAAGTTGACGCTGGGAGGAGAGTTGTTCGGGCATGGAGCTGAGGGGCCGTCTGCCACCAGCACGCGCTCCTCCACCATGGCGGACATTGGCGGCATGTACAGCTTCACTCCAGGGTTTCAGTTGCTCTTCGCCGGTGGCCACAGCGTTGCAGGCCAGGCTGAAACCTATACCTATCTCGCCCTCTATTGGACCTGGGGCCAGCGTGGGGGCAAAGGCGATGGCAAGGATGCCGACAAGGACGCAGGTCTGGGCGGCCATAGTGGTGGAACGATGATATCCATGGTGAATTCGCTGGTGCATTAATTAGATAGTGTTCATGGCATATTAATTAGATAGTGTTCATGGCATTCGGATCGCGAACGCCATTTGTGAGGGGATACCGGATGGAGTTAACTCAGCATAGTTTGATGACCGTGCTTCACGGCCTTATATTTGGTGGCTTTTTCCTGCTGGCCATCTTTGGAGTTGTGGCCGAGCTTTGCAGGTCGTTCTGGACAAGGCAGCCAGCTATGCTCACCGATCGAGGGCACGCCATGGAGCGTTTCTACCTGATCCTGCTGGTTGGGCTGGGCTGGGCCGCAGTGCTCTCCGGAGCTTACATCGTCTATCCGTGGTATCGCGCCATTCCGCCCGCTGGACTGTCCGATCTCTCCGGGTTTCCGCAGCGTCTCCTGCTGTCGAGCCCCACGACTGCCGGCTGGCACAGTCTAGGCATGGAGTGGAAGGAGCATGTCGCCTGGATGGCGCCGATCGCCATGACGATGGTGGCGTATGTGTTGACCGTGTACAAGAAAAGGACTGAGCAGTTTATGCGGATTCGCGCAACGGTACTGTCTTTCGCGGTGGTCGCATTTCTGGCTGCCGCATCAGCAGGGCTTTTTGGCGCGATGCTGAACAAGGTGGCCCCGGTAAAAGGCGGCCAAATGATTCACCTGATGAAGGAGAGCAAATGAGCCATCCGGCGCAATTGAGTGAAATCAACCAGACCGCAGACGCAGCCGAGCACGTAGCCGAGCACCTCACTGGTCCAGCCTGCGCCGCGATTCTGTCTGCTGGCGTGGGCTGCTTCGTGCTTGGCGTTCTCGCAGTTGCGGCGGACGCTTCCAAACCGCTGGCGAAGCTGCTCACGTTTTACAGGCCCACAGGGCCTCTTTCCGGCGTAAGCACGGTTGCCATCGTCTTCTGGCTGGCGCTATGGATTGTCCTTGCGAGGACATGGCGGAGGAAATCGGTTGCCTTTGTACCCGTGAGCATTGCGGCGTTTGCGCTGTTGGCCGCCGGCCTGCTGCTCACCTTTCCTCCTATCGGAGATCTGTTCATAGGGAAGTAAGAAACGCCGATCCATCGCCGGCAGGTTTACGGTGGCCAGCTTGGCGGGCGTGGCGTTGCATTTAGAGTTATTAGGTGATGAATAGTCCAATCGAATCTGCGAAGCCAGCCGCGCCGCGCATGAAAAGGATTTTCGCAGTCCTGCTGGCCGTATTAGCGTGCCTTGGCCCTGCTGGTCTGTTTGCGCAGCCGCAGCAGGCCTTGGATGCCACTGCCAAAGCCAACCAGCAGAAGGCGCAGCAACTGCTGGACGCCATGGTGGACGCGCTCGGTGACCTTTCCTGGAGCACTCTTCAGGATTGGGAGCAGGAGGGGCGCATCTCCTACTTTGAGCATGGCAACCCCACCGGAGAAATCACGCCGTACTGGTTCTATCACCTCGCGCCGAACCGCGACCGTTACGTCTTCGGCAAGAAGAGGGATGTGGTGCAGATTTTCACCGGCGATGCGGGTTACGAGTTCACCTACAAGGGCCGCGCCCCACTGCCGAAAGACATCGTTGAGGACTACCTGCGGCGGAGGGACCACTCTGTTGAAGTGGTCATGCGCACCTGGATGAAGCAGCCCGGCACGGTGCTGATCTACGAGGGGCAGACGCAGGTGGAGCGGCATCTGGCGGATAAAGTGACCATCTTTTCGCCAACGAATGATTCCGTAACGCTGGAACTGGATGCAACCAGCCACCTCCCGCTGCGCCGCACCTTCCAGTGGCGCAACCCAATCTATAAAGACAAAGATGAGGACGCGGAGGAGTACGACGACTATCATCTAATTCAGGGTTTCCCTACCCCTTACACGGTCACACGCTTCCGTAATGGAGACATGGTGAGCCAGCGCTTTCTTTTCAAAGGGACCTACAACACCGGGCTTCCCGCATGGCTGTTCGACCCCGATAGTTTAGGGAAAAAGAAGTAGCGGGCGCGGTTTATAATCGCCCCTCGGAAGCTTTCAGCAAGAGACCAATAGATCACAAGATCAAAAAAACAATGGAAAATACAGACAGCACCGCAATCGCAAACGCCAACGAGACGAGCACGTCCTGCCCACCAGACCCAACCCTGCTCGCCATGGACATTCAGGAGGTGATGGCCATCCTGCCGCACCGCTACCCATTCCTGCTCATTGACCGCGTGGTGGAGCTGACGCCGAAGCAGCGGATCGTCGCCATCAAGAACGTCACCATCAATGAGAGCCATTTTCAGGGACATTTCCCCGGCTATCCCATCATGCCCGGCGTGCTGATTGTGGAGGCCATGGCGCAGGCCGGCTGCATCCTTCTACTCATTGAGCTTCCTGACCGCGCCGATAAGCTGATCGTCTTCACTGGCATCGAAGAGGCGAAGTTCCGCCGCGCCGTGGTTCCCGGCGACCAGGTGCGGGTCGAAGTGGACGTGCTCCAATGGAGCCGCCGCGGAGGCAGAATGCGCGGCAACGCGTTTGTCGACGGCAAACTGGCTTGCGCAGCCACCATCACCTGCCAGGTGGTGCCACGGCAAAGGAAGGCCGCCAGCGCGTCCACAGCGCCAGAGGCTGCCGAGTGATGGTGGATGCAACGGCAGTTGTGCACGCAACGGCAATCGTAGCGGATGGAGCGGTGATTGGCCCGGGTTGCATCATTGGCCCATACTGCATCGTGGGCGCCAATGTCTTGCTCGGGGAAGAATGCGAGCTGGTGTCGAACGTTGTGCTTGATGGCCATACCACCTTCGGGAAGCGCAACAAGGTGTTCTCCTTCGCCTGCCTGGGCATTGCTCCGCAGGACTTGAAATACAACAATGAGCCAACGCGGCTGGAGATCGGCGACAACAACAGCATCCGCGAGTACGTGACGATTTCGCGCGGCACCGCCGGCGGCGGTGGAACCACGCGCATGGGCAGCAATTGCCTCATCATGGCCTACACGCACATCGGGCATGACAGCCAGATCGGCAGCCATTGCATCCTGGCCAACGCAGCCACGCTCGCCGGCCACGTCACCGTGGAGGACTATGCGACCGTCGGCGCTCTCTGCCCTGTGCATCAGTTCTGCCGCATCGGCAAATATTCCTACGTCGGTGGTGGAACCACCATCACTCAGGACGTGCTGCCGTTTTCGCTCACCTCGGTGAAGCGCGAAAACCACGCCTATGGCCTCAACAAAGTCGGCCTGGAGCGACGCGGCTTCTCACCCCAGGAAATGAAGGAACTGCGCCACGCCTACCGCCTTCTGCTGGCGGCAAAGAAGAACACTTCCCAGGCGCTGGAGGAGCTCAAGCAGGCAATGAGCGCCGGTAACGCAGGCAAGCATATCGCGTATCTGGTGGACTTTATAGAAGCCGCCGAGCGCGGCATCATCAAGTAGGCGAGCATGGTCGAATCCGGCGCCAATACGCCAGCAATCAATAAGCTCGGCATCATCGCCGGCAACGGGCGGTTTCCATTCCTGTTGCTTGACGCGGCGCGCGCACATGGCCTTCATGTCGTGGTGGCGGCCATCAAGGAAGAGACTGATCCGGAGATGGACAAGCGCGCGGCGGACGATGCCGGCATTCGTGTGCATTGGCTCTCGCTGGGCGAATTATCCAGGCTCATTGAGACCTTTCAAGCGGAGGGAGTAACCCGCGCCGTGATGGCCGGCCAGGTCAAACACAAGCAGATATTCTCCAGCATCCGGCCAGACTGGCGGCTTGCCAAGCTGCTGCTCTCTCTGCGGACGCGCAATACTGACATGCTGCTCGGCGCCGTGGCGAAGGTTCTGGGCGACGAGGGCATCGAGCTGATTTCCTCCACCGCGTATCTTGAGCCACTGCTGGCCACGCCCGGTGTGCTCACCTGCCGCGTTCCCGACGAGCAGGAGCAGAAGGACATTGCATACGGCCGCAAGGTCGCCGACGCCATCGCCGGGTACGACATTGGCCAGACGGTGGTCGTCGCAGCACAGGCCTGCGTTGCGGTGGAAGCCATGGAGGGAACCGATGCCGCCATCGAGCGCGCCGGCGCCATCTTCAGGGCCATGCAGATTGACGGAGACTCTTCGACTCTGCGGCGGACGCTCACCGTGGTGAAAGTGGCCAAGCCGAACCAGGACATGCGGTTTGACGTGCCCGTGGTTGGCTTGAGCACGATTGAGGCGATGCGCCACGCTGGCGCAACCTGCCTTGCCATCGAAGCGGGGCGCACGCTGGTCTTTGACATGGATGCCTTGCGCGCGGCTGCAGACGAAGCGAAGATTGCCGTCATCGCGGGATGACCCTCCGCCCGCCCCGCTTGTCGATTGCATAAATATAATTGCGGGTCAGCGGAAGAATCTCCATAGTCGGGGCCTTGCTGGGTGAGGCATACTATCCACACGGCAAAAAGCCCATTGGCCGGTCATTTCAAGCAAACCCAAATTTTCCAGCGAACTCGCATCTTCAACGAACTCGCATTTTCAATAAACCCAGGAGGCAGTATGAAACGCAACGGTACAAGAATTCTTCTTGCGGCGCTCATGATAGCAGTAGCATCACCAGTTGCGGTCAAGGCATATGCTGCGGATGGCCTGCTCCCCGTAGGCGCCACGGCGCCCGGCTTCACGCTACCATCGCAGGACAACACACCCATCAGCCTGAGCGAGTACAAGGGCAAGTGGGTGGTGCTGTACTTCTACCCGAAGGACAAGACCGCGGGCTGCACCATTGAAGCGCACAACTTTCAGCGGGACCTTGCAAAATACACCGCTGCGAATGCAGTCGTGCTTGGCGTGAGCCTGGACACGGCGGGCAGCCACAAGAGCTTCTGTGACAAGGAAAGCCTCACCTTCAAGCTGCTTGCTGATCCGGAGCACAAGGTTGTGGACGCATACGGTGTGCCCACCGTGTCGATACCGATGCTTGGAAAGATCGCAAAGCGCGACACCTTCCTCATCAACCCTGATGGGAAGAGCGTAAAGGTGTGGGAAAATGTCGATCCGCAGAAGCACAGTGAGGATGGTCTGGCAGAGATTGCCGCGCAGAAGAAAATGTAGGTGCATGGCCTGAAAAGTGTTCAGACGCAAAAATGCCCGGCGCATCCTGGAACATCAGGGGCCGGGCGCTTTTGCTTGCCTTGGGTTGCCGTTACTTCTTGACTGCCTTCTTCACTGCCTTCTTTGCGACAACCTTCTTCGCAACAGCCTTCTTTGCAACAACCTTCTTCGCTACGGCCTTCTTCGCAACGGCCTTCTTTGCCGGAGCCTTGGTTGCTGCCTTCTTTGCTACTGCCTTCTTTGCTGCTTTCTTGACTGCCAAGGGAGTACCTCTCTTATGTGAATTTTTACTGCTTGGTGCGCTCTTCTTGCTGGCTGCCTTCTTGCTGGCAGCCTTACCGCCGCGTAGAGCACCTAGCTTTTTCGCGGCAGATACCGTTGATTTCTTGGCGGGCGCTTTCACCGCTTTCTTTGCCACAGCCTTCTTGCTGGCAGCTTTCTTTGCAGCCTTCTTGGCGACCTTCTTTGCAACTTGCTTGGCTGCCGTCTTGGCGACGGCCTTTTTTGCCACTGCTGCCTTCTTCGCCACTGCCTTCTTTGCCACTGCCTTTTTTACGACTGCCTTCTTGGCGGGCGCCTTCTTCATCGCCGGGGGAGCTACCGGTGCTGCGATGACTGGCACGTAACCGATGCGAACTATCTCATTCTCATCCACAGGAAGCGGCTCATCATTTAGAGTGTGGCGCTCTTCGGGCTCGAGCTCATCTTCGTCATCGTCAGAGGTGATGATGATGGTTACCTCTTCCTCTTCGTCTTCATCAAACATGTCATTCCCGTTTTCGTAATCGTCCGCAAAGTCACTATCATTGTTGGCGTAGAGCTTGATGTCGTCCTGTGTCATGCTTCCTCCCGTAAGGCCCCTGGCTGTGCACTGCGTTTGCCTGCAATCTAAAAACTTCAATCATCGCCACGCGCGGATTATAGATCAGCATGCTATGAGTTGGCACTGAAGGCAAGCACGAACTGCGTCTAAGGACATTTTCTTTTTCCGCATCAGGACAATTTCTTCTTTGATGTGCGCTTGCCTGTGCCCTTTGAAGTGGACAAGCGTTGTCTTCCAGACGTTGATTTGGATGCAGATGCTTTTGTTTTAGCTGCCCCGGTGCTCTGGCTGACGGACGCGGATTTGGCTTGAGCATGTTTGCTGCGACTGCGTCCATGCGGGGCCAGGCGTACTGGCTCTGCAACGTTCAACACGCGGCCTGGAGAAATCCTGCTGGAACTCAGATGGTTCCAGTCCCTCACCTGCTCCGCCGTTACACCAAAGCGGTCGGCAACAGTGACGAGTGTGTCGCCGCGGCGCACTGTATAGCGCTGCGTATGCACTCTTGTGGCGGCTGCGGGCGCCACGGGAATCACAAGCCCATCTCCGTCTGCAAGCGGATCGGCTGGATCAAGGTCATTGGCCTGGGCCAGGTCTTTCGTCTTCACATGGAAGTCTTCAGCGATCAGGCCCAGCGACTCTCCGGGCTTCACTGTGTGGTAGCGCCAGGAATTGCGTTTTTCCTCAGGGATAAGCGCAATCGTCTTCTCGTACAAAGGCTTGGCGCCCGGGGGCAGATGCAGGTCGTAGTCCGAATTGTTCGGCGTGTCCATGCGAAGCAGGCTTGGGTTCAGCGCCGCAATCTCCTGCACGCTGGCGCCTGTCACGTCAGATACCAGTCGCATATCCACGCTGTAGTTCACCGTGACCGTATCTGAGAGCACAGGAGCGTCCGGAGTCAGCGACTCCAGTCCATATTGCTTCGGGTTCTTCGCCATGATGATGGCGGCTATGATGCCGGGAACGTAATTCTTCGTCTCCTGTGGCAGCACGTTGCGGCGATAGAGTTCCCAGTAGTCCGCGTATCCGGTACGCTCCACGGCCCGCTGCACATAGCCGGGACCCCAGTCGTAGGCTGCCATCGCCAGGTACCAGTCGCCGAACTGGTCATACAGCGATTTGATGTAGCGCGCATAGGCCCGGCTGGACTTCTCCGGATCGAAGCGCTCATCCACCCAGCCGTTGCGCGTGAGGCCGTATCCCGAGAAGGGCATAAACTGCCACATGCCACCAGCGCCGGAGTGCGCGTTCAGCGCCTGCGGCTGAAAGCCAGACTCCGCAACAGCCAGATAGATCAGATCCTGCGGCACGCCCTCTTCCGCAAGGACCTTCGAGATCATGTCCTTGTACTTGCCGGCGCGCTCCAGCGAACGCAGCAGGTGGGCATGGCCTGCCTGCGAGTTTGTGAAGTAGCTGATGTATCCCGCCACATAGTCGTTGATCACCAGCGGAAGATCGGACTGGGTGATCTTCAACTGCGCGTTCAACTGCGCGTTGAGCTTCGCGTCAGATGGAAACGTCACATCGTTTGCAGCATCCACAGGGGCCGGTTCCACCTTTGGAGCGAAGCCATTGCCCTGCTTCAGGGCGTCCATCTCCAGGCTGTTCACCGCATCCACAATGTGCTCAAACTCATCGTTCAACGGCGGGTTGCTCTGGATGTCAATGCCACTGCTCAGCATCAGGTCCACGGCACGGTCGAAGTCCTGGCGGGCTGCGTCCAGGTGCCCTGCGCGATAGTCCTCCACGCCGGCCTTGTAGGACGTCTCCACCTGCTGGATGACCAGCTGCGCCTTGGCTGCAGCCGCATTGGCAGCGGCAGCCTGTTCCGCCTTCTGCGCTGCCTGCATGGCTTGCGCATCTGTTGTGCTCTTGACGATTGCGGGCGCCGTGGCCTGGGGCGCTACGTGCGGCGTGGCTGTTTGTTGTTCAGGGCAGCCAGAGCACACGACTGCGATCACGGCCGTTGCTGCGCAGGCCGCTGTCCGCCGTAATATTCTCAAGCCCATGCGGTCACAATGCGGATTAGTATTCTTGATATCAATCCTTCCATTGTATGACGCGGCACGGCACTCTTTGTAGTGGCGCCGCTCCGCGCTCCCTTCTGTGGCCAGCGGCACTGCTGCGCGAATGGTAGGATTGCTATTGGAGATTCTGCACTTTTCCAATACCTGAGATCGTTCCTGCCACCCCTCGTCGTGCACCTGCGCAGCCTGCTTCAAGGTGTCCAGACACGTGCTGGACAAGGTGGGAACATCGGTAAAGCGGCAACCCTCGAATGGACTCAAAGCACATACGCAATTTCGCGATCATCGCTCACATCGACCACGGCAAGTCCACACTCTCAGACCGGTTGCTCGAACTCACCGGTTCGCTGACGGCGCGCGAGATGCAGGCGCAGGTGCTGGACGCCATGGACCTGGAGCGCGAACGCGGCATCACGATTAAGGCGCACACCGTCCGCATGATGTATCAGGCGCAGGATGGCGAAACCTATCAGTTGAACCTGATCGACACGCCGGGCCATGTGGACTTCAGCTATGAGGTCTCACGCTCGCTGGCATCCTGCGAGGGCGCTCTGCTGGTGGTTGACGCGTCGCAGGGCGTTGAGGCGCAGACGCTGGCCAACGCCTACCTCGCCATAAATGGCGGGCTTGAGATCATCCCTGTCATCAACAAGATCGACCTGCCCAGCGCGGACGTTGAGCGCACCCGCGAAATGATTGAAGCCACTGTGGGGCTTGACGCTACCGATGCCCTCGCCGTGAGCGCGAAGACCGGCGTCGGCGTTGCGGACATTCTGGAGGCGGTCGTCACGCGCCTGCCCCCGCCCAAAGGCGAGATAGACGCGCCCCTGCAGGGCCTCATCTTCGACTCATCGTTCGATTCCTACCCCGGCGTCGTCGTTCTGGCGCGCGTCGTGCAGGGACGCCTGCGCAAAGGCATGAAGATCCGCCTTATGTCCAACGGGAAGACCTTCGACATTGAGTCCATGGGCGTGATGACGCCCAAGCCCGTCGAGATACAGGAACTGACCGCTGGCGAAGTAGGCTTCTTCGTTGCCACCATCAAGAACGTTGCAGACACCAAGGTGGGCGACACCATCACCGAGGATGCGCGGCCCTGCACAGATGCCCTGCCGGGCTTCGAGGACATCAAGTCGATGGTCTTCGCCGGCATCTATACCATTGATGCCCATGAGCACACGCTGCTGCGCGATGCCCTTGAAAAGCTGCGCCTCAACGATGCCTCCTTCTCCTTCGAGCCGGAAAGCTCTGCTGCGCTCGGCTTTGGCTTCCGCTGCGGCTTCCTTGGCCTGCTCCACATGGAGATCATCCAGGAGCGCCTCGAACGCGAGTTCAATCTCGACCTCATCACCACTGCCCCTGGCGTACGCTACAACATCACGCTGACCGACGGCAGCATGGTCGAGGTGGATAATCCCTCGCGCTGGCCCAATCCCACCGAGATCGAGCAGATCGAGGAGCCGATCATTACGGCGCGTCTGCTGACCAACGAGGAGTTTGTCGGAGGCATCCTGAAGCTGGTGGAAGACAAGCGCGGGCGCCAGCAGAACTTTGAGTACGTCAGCCCTACACGCGTGATGCTCACCTATGAGTTGCCGTTGAATGAGATCGTGCTCGACTTCTACGACAAGCTCAAGTCCGTCTCGCGCGGTTACGCTTCGCTGGACTATCAACTGTCCGGCACATGGGTTTCGCCCATGTTGAAGATGGATATTCTCGTCTCCGGAGAGCCGGTGGACGCTCTCTCTATCATCGTCCACCGCGACTTCGCCTACGACCGCGGCCGCCCTCTTGTGGCCAAGATGAAGGACTTGATTCCGAGACAGATGTTCGAGGTCGCCATCCAGGCCGCCATTGGCTCAAAAGTGATCGCCCGCGAAACCGTCGCGGCCATTCGTAAGAACGTGATTGCCAAGTGCTACGGCGGCGACATCAGCCGTAAGCGCAAGCTGCTCGACAAGCAGAAAGAAGGCAAGAAACGGATGAAGCGTATTGGCAAAGTGGACATACCGCAGGAGGCGTTTCTGGCAGTGCTCAAGGTTGGCGAGGACTAACCGGACCATCGTCACCGATAGTGCCTGCGGAATTTCCATAAAGCCCAGGCCCAAAACCCGGGCCTGGAATTGCAGAAATACATCTAATCCTTTAACCCTGCGGGTGCAGAAATTGCTTGCAAATGCGAGTGATTTCAGGGGGTAATTCATACCCCTGTAATGTTCACCTGTGGAAACTGCAATTCTGCACAAAAATCTGTTCAGACCTCGCGTTTGATCAGAGCGTGACGAAGGCTCCACCTAAGCTATATATAATCAGCAAGATATCTTTTGCCACCCCAGGTCTTTCAGTACTTCGGCGGGGGATGGGGCGTGCCACTATGGAACGCTATCTGCATAATCCACAGACTTTTCCACAGATTGACTAAAGGTTCTCCTTACAGAAAGCCCCTCAGTTC
>VFSW01007304.1_pt1 | contig 16056 bp, 13 predicted proteins | sample 5358111 | NCBI WGS metagenome assembly VFSW01 (sample SAMN11554181, study PRJNA540505) | mine drainage metagenome | isolation source: sediment from site ElyBrook_90M | place: USA: Ely Copper Mine, Vershire, VT | collected 2017 | reverse complement strand
CTATTTCGCCAGTTCGTATCCCGCAAAGAAAAAGCTCAGCTCAAACCGCGCCGTATCTTCGGCATCCGACCCATGAATCGCATTGTGCTCAATACTGGTCGCCCATTTCTTCCGGATGGTGCCTTCTTCCGCGTTCGCCGGATTCGTGGCGCCCATGAGCTTGCGCAGATCGGCAATGGCATTTTCCTTTTCCAGCGCCAGAGCTACGATCGGCCCGCTCGACATGAAATCGGTCAGCGAGTTATAAAACGGACGGCTCGCATGCACGGCATAAAACTGCTCCGCCTGATGCTTGGAGACTTGCAGCATCTTCATGGCAAGAATGCGAAATCCGTTCTTCTCGAATTGTTCGATGATGTCGCCGACCCCATTGCTGCGGACGGCGTCCGGTTTGACGATGGTAAGAGTGCGTTGCAGTGTTTTCATAAGTTCAGTCGTCGGTCCTTAGTCGTTCGTCGTTGGCCACGGTTATCCGCGGCACGTACTCGAGAAGCACTGCGGGGATTTCTGGCCACTGCCCCCTGACCCCTGCTTTTAAACTTTCACACCCAGCGCTGCCGCCAGAGTTTCCCCAATCGCCGCCGGTGATTTCGCCACCCGAATCCCCGCCGCTTCCAGAGCCTGAATTTTCTCCGCCGCCGTGCCTTTGCCGCCTGAAATAATAGCCCCGGCATGTCCCATGCGGCGTCCCGGAGGCGCGGTCTGCCCGGCGATGAATCCCACCACCGGCTTCTTCATATGAGTCTTCACAAACTGCGCCGCAGTTTCCTCGGCGTTGCCGCCAATCTCGCCGATCATGATCACGGCTTCTGTCTCAGGATCGCGATTGAACAGGTCCAGAGCATCCACAAAATTCGTGCCAATGATGGGATCGCCGCCGATCCCGATCGCGGTGGATTGTCCAATGCCGCGCTGCGTGAGCTGATGCACCGCTTCGTAGGTCAGCGTACCCGAACGCGAAACAATGCCAATCGACCCTTCCTTGTGAATCGACGCCGGCATAATGCCAATCTTGCACTTGCCCGGAGAAATAATTCCCGGACAGTTCGGCCCAATCAATCGCGAGCGCCGGTTCTGCAGAAACTCCCACGCCTTCACCATATCGAGCGTGGGAATGCCCTCCGTGATGCAAACAATCAGGTCGAGTTCCGCGTCCGCAGCTTCCATGATGGCGTCGGCGGCAAACGGCGGCGGCACGAAAATCACGGTGGCGTTGGCGCCGGTCTTGTCTGCAGCCTCGCGCACGGTATTGAAAATGGGCCAGCCTTCGTGCGTAGTCCCGCCCTTGCCCGGAGTGACGCCGCCCACAATCTGCGTGCCGTAGGCCGCACTGGCCTTCGCGTGAAACGTGCCTTCACGCCCAGTCAAGCCTTGCACGACAACGCGCTTGTTCTTGTCGACTAGGATTGCCATAAAGAAAATTCCTCGCAATTCCTACCGCTACTACCGCCACTCGGTGACGCCGAGAGTGCCTCGGGCCGCCGCCACCACTTTGTCCGCCGCATCTTTCATAGTGTCAGCCACCACAAAGTTCAATCCTGAGTTCGTCAGAATTTGCTTACCCTCATTCACGTTCGTACCTTCCAGACGCAGCACGATCGGAAGTTTGATATTAGTTTTTCTCGCCGCGTCGACCACTCCAGTAGCCAGCGTATCCACGCGCAGGATGCCGCCAAAAATGTTGATCAGCACGGCTTTCACGCTCTTATCGCTCAGCAGGATTTCAAACGCGTGCGCCACCTGCTCCGAACTCGCCCCGCCGCCCACGTCCAGAAAATTCGCCGGCATGCCCCCGGCATACTTGATGATGTCCATCGTCGCCATCGCCAGCCCCGCGCCGTTAACCATGCAGCCCACGCTGCCATCGAGCTTGATGTAATTCAGGCTGTATTTCGACGCTTCCACTTCCAGCGGATCCTCCTCCGTAATGTCGCGCAGTTCGCGCAGGTCGGGATGGCGGAACAGGGCATTGTCGTCGAACGTGACCTTGGCATCGAGCGCGAACAGCCGTCCGTCCGTAGTGGTGATAAACGGATTGATCTCAACCAGGGAGGAATCCGTATCCAGAAAAGCCCGGTAAAGCCCAGTCAGGAACTTCACCGCCGGGTTGATCTGCTGCGGCTTCAAGCCCAGCTGAAACGCAATTTTCCGCGCCTGGAACGCTTCCAGGCCCATACCGGGATCGATGTATTGCTTCAGAATCGCATCCGGATTCTCCGCCGCGACCTGCTCAATTTCCATGCCCCCCGCGGCCGACGCCATGAACACCGGCTTGCCTTCGGCGCGATCTACAAGAATGCCCAGGTAGAGTTCTTTTTCAATCGGCAAAGTTTCTTCAATCAGCAGGCGCCGCACGATGCGCCCCTCCGGCCCCGTCTGGTGCGTCACCAGCTTCATACCCAGGATTTTTCCGGCGAGCTCGCCGGCCTCTTCCGCCGATTTGCCAATCTTCACGCCGCCGCCCTTGCCCCGGCCGCCAGCATGGATCTGCGCCTTCACCACCACTCCGCTCGCGCCATCGTCCAGCAGGTTCTTGGCCACGGTCTCGGCTTCGTCGCGGGTCGCAGCCATTGCTCCCCGAGGCACGGTCACACCATACTTCTTAAGAATTGCTTTTGCCTGGTACTCATGGATTTTCATAGATGATGCTCTTCGATGACGCTCGTCAGCCAGGAATCGGAAGGAACCTGCTTGCGGCTTCGCGCTCCGTGCAGCAAACTATCAATTTTATAGAAGGGCAGCGGAATAGGGCAAACGGCTGCCTTAAAGACGCTCATGTAGGGGCAGCCGCCCTTGGGTGTCCGGTCGCGCGGAGGAGGCCCGCGTGTACGTGAAATTTTGTTGTGAGAGGCTAGGGGGAACCCACAGGGCGACGCGTGCTAGGGGTCCGTCGGGAATTATCCCGGCGACTCCCGCCCCTGTGAATCCCTGTGTCCGCCGTGGTTAGCAATCTAGCGTGCCACTCCCCTGCGCCTTTCCCGCGAGCCCGGACATCTAACCACCAACCGCTTGCATACCGAACAGGACGCCACCGAGGGCTCAAGCATGAAGCTGATCTCGCTGAATGTCGCGCGCCCGCGAGAAATACGATCACGCCCTGCTGCAGAAAGCGCTGAACACCGCCGCCCTCCCCGAAAGCTGGCGCGACTACTTCGCTCAAAGGCTGGCGCGCCCCGCAGCAAAGCCCTAGCCCTGCACACTATCCCCTTCGGGTGCCCTGTCCTTGTCTCTCCGTCCTTTGGAGAGACAGGGCGGGGATTTTGATCTTTGCCGAGGGAGCCTGCCCTGGCGCCACTACCAGGTTGGCCCGAGGTGCCAGTCGGCGCTACTTTTCTACAACCCTATGTGACATGTAACCTTGCGTCTACATCTCAATTGCGCGACCATTGCCGAAGCAGACGTACTGCGGAGAGCCCCAGCGGTTTCCTCCTTAAGTCCTTTGTTCTTTAGATTTTGACCTCTAATCTCTTTAACATCTAGATTTTGCGGGGAGTTTCTTGCTAACCCGATGATGCCAAAGATTTGGGGGGAGGGGGAGGGGGGATCCGCCCTCAACATCGCCCCTCCCAAACCGGGACCAGCAGCGCCATGGTTTGTTCAAGCAGAAAACCCCCAAGCTGCGCAGTTGCGAGAGCCGGAAGCCAAAAGCCGGGCGCCAAAAGCCGGGAGCCAAAAGCCGTATCTATGCGAAACTCAAGCCATGATCCTCGACTTCCTCCATCGCATCGCCAATCACGGCCAATCGCTCACCCGCGCCGAATCCCACGAGGTAATGGCGGAAGTGCTTGCCGGAAAGTGCACGGACGCGCAGATCGCCGCGCTCCTGGTGGCCCTGCGCATGAAAGGCGAGACGGTCGAGGAAATCGTCGGTTTTGCCGAAGCCATCCGCGCCGCAGCCGCGCTCTTGCCGATCGAACGCGTGGCAGCCAAAGGTGATGCGGTTTTGGCGGCGCTGGACGTCAGCGGCACCGGCCGCGACGCTCTGGCGGAATCGGATTCTTCTTCCGTTGACTCGTCGTACTCGTCGCGCACCGAGTCGCCTCTGGTGGATACCAGCGGTACCGGCGGCGACGCCAGTGGAACTTTTAACATTTCCACGGCGACGGCTTTCGTTACGGCGGGAGCAGGCGTTCGCGTGGCCAAACACGGCAACCGCAGCATCAGTTCGAAATGCGGCTCCGCCGACGTGATGGAAGCTTTGGGCGTGAACATCCAGCTTTCGCCGCAGCGCGCGGCTCAGTGCCTGCGTGATATCGGAATTTGTTTCCTCTACGCGCCCAACCTGCATCCCGCAATGAAGCAGGTGCAGGGAGTGCGCCGCGAACTGCGCATGCGTACCATGTTCAACTTGCTCGGCCCGTTGACCAACCCCGCGCGCGCCTCAGGGCAGGTGGTTGGAGTCTACGCGCTGGACTTGGTCGAGAAGCTGGCGGAAGCGCTCAGCATGCTGGGATTGCATCGCGCTCTGGTGGTCCATGGACTGGACGGCCTCGATGAAGTGACCATCACCGGCCCCACGCGCATTGCCGAAGCCCGCGACGGTACGCTGAAAACTTACGAAGTGACTCCGGAAGAATTTGGCATCGCACGTGCAACCCTCGCGGACATATCCGGCGGCGACGCCACCAAAAACGCAGCAATCATTCGCGCGGTGCTGGACGGGAAGAAGTCGCCGCACCGTGATGTCGTCGTATTGAACTCTGCGGCTGCGCTGGTGGCCGCTGGCCGCGCCGATCACCTGGCGCAGGCGGTGCCGGTCGCGGCGAAGTCGATCGACTCCGGAGCCGCAGCTAGCAAGCTCACTGCTCTTGCGGAGTTCACCACTTCCGGACACTGAGGCTGTCGCTGGGTTTCTCGGCATGTCTCTGCGTTGAATCTATTTTTCTGCTTCCTTGATCTGGTATGTGTTGTTGGGGAGGCCGCGCTCGGGGACGCTGCCGTCGTTGACCACAATCTCGACCGGCGCCGTGGGAACTTCCACGCGAATCACAGCTTTGTTTTTCGCGCGCACCTCGAGCCGCTTCCCGATCTCGCCTCCGGCGAATTTCACCGTGAGTGGGACTTCCGCTCCCGCGCTGCCCAGATTGTCCACAGTAATCGTGAGCATGTACGCATCGTTCATGGTTTTTCTGGAGAATGCGGCCTCCACTTTAAAGTCGGGCAGGCCGCGGTCGCGGTAGACCCAGTCATCGAAAAACCATTCCAGGTCGCGCTGCGTTTGCGCCTGAATCAAGTGAGGCATGTACGAAGGCTCTTTATCCTGCTCCGGACGGTAAGCGGCGAGCGCCTTTTGCAGCGCCGCTTCGCCGATCATGTCGCGCAGCATCCACCAGACGTGCATCGCCTTGCTGCGATACAACTCTTCATTGGACGTGTTCACTAACGAGCGTGTCACCTCGTCGTCCGGTTTGGGCGCTGTGGTCTGTTTTTCGGCCTCGCTGAATGCAGCGCGATGCAACCCCATGTAATCGAGCGCGGTCTGGCGTCCTCGCTGCTGTTCGAGATAAAGTGCCTGCGCGAAGTGGGCGAGACCCTCATCAATCCAGGGACGCGGCGAGGAAAAGGCAGCATGAACCAATTGGTGCGCGGCGATCAGGCCCGCGAGCTTCGCATCCGCCACCGTCAGAGGCGTCAGCAACAGAGCCCCACTTTCGAAGGGAGCAGCGTCCGGGTTGGCGAGGTCGGCGGTTTCGGCTTTTCGCCGAGGCGGTCCGAACCACTCGGTAATGAGCGCGGCAGTTTTTTCGGCCGCTTCGGCGTAGGTCTCAGCCGCGACTGCGTGCTCCGGCAGATTGTAGACCGTGATTGCCGGCCGATCCACGACTCCGTAGTTGGCGACGACAAACGCGGGAACAGACAGGCCAAGCGGCTGATATGAACATTGCGACCCGGGAAACTTGGGGCTTCCTCCTCGCGTCACCGCGTGCAGTTCGGTGCCGCCGCACAGCGTAGTGGGCGGAGTCGCATCTTCGGGAACCGTCGGAGAGTCAAAGAGAACTTTCATCTTCGAGTCGGCCTCTCGCGCCTTCCACTTGCCCAAAACTTCGGACAGACCTTCAACCTCCGAGAGATCAGCCGCTTCCGTCGCTATCGGATACCACGCCACGTATCCCGCGCCGCGTACCGCGGTAAACTTCGCGCCGATCTGGTCCCAGTCGCTGCTCATGGCTGCTGCCTCGGGAGTGCCGATGCGGGTGAGGCGCATGGCATCGAGCAGGATGACGCCTTCGTACGCGATCTCCAGTTCGGCAGTCCCCTTGGGCGCGACCGCCCGCGGCAGCGTGACGATGGCTTCGGAGAGTGCGCCCGTGTGATCGATATCAGAAGTGTAAGTTTGCGTGACAAACTGCACGGGTTGATCGCCGGCTTTGATGGAGCGCCAGTCAAGCGAAGACGAAATCTGCAGGACGGCGATCTTCTGCGGCGTGGCCGAATCGTTTCGCAGCGTGATCTTACCCCGAACGCCAAGCCGTTGCTGCTCGGGCTCGATGCGGACATTCAGTTCGTAGCTGGTGAAGGTAAAAGCTTCGCGGTCGAGAGCAAGCGCATTCGCCACTGAGGCACAGAGGACACAGCAGAGAAAAACGCCCAGGCCGCGCAACTTCATTTTGCACTCGATTTGGCAGCCGGTCCCGCATTCGACTTATCTTCTGCCGAGCCTTCGCGGGCGCGCCGCTGCCGCACGATTTCATACAACACGACGGCTGCCGCGACCGAAACATTCAGCGACGGGACCTTCCCCAGCATGGGAATCGAGACCAGAAAATCACATTTCCTCTTCACCAGTTCGTGCAGTCCCTTGCCTTCGGAGCCCAGCACCAGAGCGCAATCCATGTTGTAGTCGAGCGCGTCATAGGTGTGTTTGCTGCGTTCATCGAGGCCCACGGTCCAGATGTTGCGCTCTTTCAGTTCCTCCACCGTGCGGGAAACATTGGTCACCTTGGCGATCGGCAAGTGTTCGCTTGCCCCGGCGGAGGCTTTGGTGACGGTTCCGGTTACGGCTGCAGCGCGGCGTTCCGGGATGACTACGCCGTCGGCGCCGGCGGCGTCGGCAGTGCGCAGAATCGCGCCCAGATTGTGCGGATCTTCCACGCCATCGAGCACCACCACCAGCGAATACTGTCCGCGTTTGGCTCCCACCACATCGTCGAGATCGCTGTACTGCTTAGCCGATGTGACCGCGACCACTCCCTGATGGGCAGCGTTGCCCGCCATGCGATCGAGCTCCGTGCGCAGCAGAAAGCGCACCGGCACGCTGGCACGGCGGCAATCTTCGATCAGACGCTGCAGGCGGATATCATGGCGTTCCTTGGCCATGCCGACCCATTCGAAAGCGCGTCCGCGAGACTTCAGCGCCTCAGTGACCGCATTGATGCCGTAGATATAGTGCATGGAGTATTCAGTGTACCGCGCCCAGGAGTGTTTTCATTCTGAGTATGAGTTGTCATTCTGAGCGAAGCGAAGAACCCATGCACTGTGTCGGCAGCGCCTCACGGCGGGCAAGTTGCATAGGTCCTTCGCTTCGCTCAGGATGACAAGGCGCGGTTTTACGCCACGGCGTACAGCGCGTTGACGATGTCCGCCGGCTCTGGCCGCTCGGTGTAGTCCTCGTCTGCAGACGCGTAAAACACCCTGTGATCACGATCAATGATGTAGGTAGCTGGAATAGGCAATTCCCAGCTTTCGTCGCCGTTGGCGAATGGCAGATCGACGAACGCGCGGCGATAAATCGCGGCCTGGAATTCCGGCACGCGGTAGGTTAGACCGAACTGCCGGGCGACGGGGTTGCCTGCGTCGGAGAGCAGCGGGAAGCGCAGCTTGTGCTGGTCATGCATGAAGAAAGATTGCTTTACGGTCTGCGGCGAGATAGCGATCAGCTGCGCTCCCGCTTGCTCGATCTGCGGCACGATAAGATTCATGGCCTCCATCTGACCGACGCAGAACGGGCACCAGCGTCCGCGGAGGAAGCAGAGGACGAGCCGGTCCTTGGCGAGCAGCGCATCTGATGAAATGCTCTTCCCGTCGTGATCAGGAAGTTCGAACTCAGTCGCCTTCGCGCCGACGGGCAGGATGTTAGCTGCGAGGCGCCTTTCTTTCAGTTCGGCAACTGCGCGCGCATGAATCGCCTGCGTCTCGGGCGGAACATACTTGGCGATCAGCTCCTTGCGCTCGGCAAAAATTTTGCTCAGTGCGCGGGTGTCGCTCTCCGGGTTGGTTTCTTCAAGGGAGCGCCATTTCATAAGAGCAGTTGCCAGTGGTCAGTGATAAGTTGCCAGAGAATCAAACCCGGACTCCTCAACTGGCAACTTTTTTACATTCCCGGCAGCTTCATCCCTGCCATGCGGCGCGCGAAGCTGGGCTTACCCATCTGCTTGAACATCTTTTTCATCTGCGCATACTGGCGGAGCAGATTATTCACTTCTTGCACACTGGTGCCCGATCCGCGGGCGATGCGCTTGCGGCGGCTGCCGTTGATCACTTCGTGATGATTGCGTTCGTGGTTGGTCATCGAGTTGATGATCGCCTCAACCCGGTTGATCTGCTTCTCGTCGACGCTGTCGGCGGCTTTCTGCAAGCCGGAAAACGGACCGATCGAGGGCATCATGCCGATCAGGTTCTTGATCGAGCCCATCTTCTTTACTTGCCGCAACTGATCGCGAAAATCTTCCAGCGAAAAGCCGTCGCCGGTGAGGGCTTTGGTAGCCATCTCCTGCGCTTTCTTCTTGTCGATCTGCGATTCGGCGCGCTCGATCAAAGAGAGGATGTCGCCCATGCCCAGAATGCGCGAAACGATGCGGTCAGGATGAAAGGGCTCGAGCGCATCGTATTTTTCGCCCACGCCGATGAACTTGATGGGCTGGCCTGTGACATGGCGGATGGAAAGTGCAGCGCCGCCGCGTGCGTCGCCGTCCATCTTGGTGAGGATGACGCCGGTGAGCGAGAGCTTCTTGTGAAATTCATCGGCGGAATTAACCGCGTCCTGACCGGTCATAGCATCGGCGACGAACAGAATCTCTGACGGATTCAGCAGCTTCTTCAGCGACTGCATCTCGTTCATGAGTTCGTCGTCGATATGCAGACGGCCGGCAGTATCGACGATCAGCACGTCGCAGCCGGACACAATGGCCTCGCGGCGCGCTTCTTTCACCAGACGTTCCACTGCTTGTGTGAGCTGCGCGGGCGTGGTCGCCTCGCCCACTATGCCTTCGTAAATCTGAGCTTTGACGGACTGCGCCACGATTTTCAACTGCTCACGCGCTGCGGGACGGTAGACGTCCACCGAAACCAGCAGCGGCCGATGCCCGCCGGCCTTGAACCAATGGGCCAGCTTGCCAGAGGTAGTGGTCTTGCCGGAACCCTGCAGACCGGCCATGAGCACGACGGTGGGCGGCTGCGAGGCGAATTTCATGCGCGCGGTATCTTTGCCGAGAATCTCAACCAGCTCGTCGCGGACGATCTTGATGACTTGCTCGCCGGGGGACAGCGCCGTCAACACTTCCTGGCCTACCGCCTTGGCTCGAATCTGATCGACGAGCTGCTTGACCACCTTGAAATTCACGTCGGCTTCGAGCAGGGCGAGGCGGATTTCGCGCAGCGCCTCGTCAATGTTCTCCTCGGTCAGCCTGGCCTGGCCGCGAAGGCTCTTAAACGCGCGCTGCAGTTTTTCCTGAAGATTCTCAAACATAGGCGTAACCAGCTATTTTATCAGCTCGTGGAGGGGCGGACGCCCTCGTCCGCCCAGCCAGTCCGCCCAGGCAGCGGCACGGCGCTCAACGAGCGGACTTGTGCTCCTCCACCCGGACGAGGGCGTTCGCGGCTCCATGAGTTGGAATAGCTACGGTTTGGGAATAGCTACGCCGCGAAAACTTCCTTCGCGGCGATCACCGTATTGCAGTGAATGGTCACGGTGTCGTCCACATTCTGCGCGTAGCCGCCGGCATAGGTCACCATCACGGGAATGTCGCGTGCGCGGGCCACGCGGAAAACCAGTTCGTCGCGCTTCTTCAATCCTTCGATGGTCAGGGAAAGGCCGCCCAGCTGGTCTTCGCGGTAAGGATCGGCGCCGGCAATGTAGCACAGCAGGTCAGGCGTGAACTGCCGCAGTCCCGAGCTGAGCGCGTTGTCGAGCCAGGCCAGGTAGTCGTTGTCTCCGATTCCATCGGGCAGGTCGACATCAATCGAGGAAGGCGGCTTGTACTGCGGATAGTTGTTGTGCTGATGCAGGGAGATGGTGAAAACGTCTCCGGCGTGCGCGCTGCGCATCTTGCCTGGCGGCGCGGAATTTTGAGCCGACGAACTTCGAGTCGACGACGGCAGCGGCTCGCTCGCTGTGCGCGTCCCGGCGAAGATTGCCGCTGTGCCGTTCCCCTGATGCACGTCGCAGTCTACGGTCATCGCGGTGCGAATCTTATCGTCGCGCTGCAGCCTGCGAATGGCCACGGCCACGTCGTGGATCATGCAGAATCCTTCACCGTGGTCGGGAAAGGCGTGGTGGAAGCCGCCGCCAATGTTGATGGCAATGCGGTCGGTGAGCGCGTGGCGCGCAGCCAGAATCGACCCTCCCGCCGACAGCCAGAAGGCCTCGACCAGATCGCGCGAGTAGGGAATCTCAAGCTCCAGCTCTTCGCGCGGGCTCAGTGTGCCGGTCTTCAGTTTATTTACGTATTCCGGCTTGTGAACGAGCAGGATGTCCTGATCGGTAGCGGGTTCGGGCTGCAGAATATCTTTCGCTTCCGCGACCCGGCTCGCCAGCAGCCGGTCGCGAATACGCCGATACTTCTCGGCAGGAAAGACGTGCTGGCCGATGGGAAGATAGTAGCCGTCACCGTAGATGAGGTTGAAAGGAAGCATGGAGGCCTGTCCATGATACTGCGTCCCGGGCGACTTCATGGACAACGCGACTTGTCATGCTGAGCGCAGTGAAATGCTTCGCGAAGAGAAACCATCTCGGAGTCGAAGCATCCCTACTTTCTTACGCAACGTCTGGGCATTTTTCTTCTCAGGATTCGATCCTGCGCCGAGAAAGGCTAAGAGGCCAACCTTACAGATGCTGGCAGGGGTCCTTCGACTGCGCATAACGCTGCGCTTCGCGCAGCGTCATGCTCCGCTCAGGATGACAGAGATGCGGAAGGAGAGAACTAGCGTTTCTTCCCCGGATGTATGGCCGGCACCACCATCGGCCTTCGCACCGGCACAATCGCGCCTTTCGAGGGATCGGCGGCGGCGTTGGCGCGGGTGAGCACTTCCTGCTGGATATACTGCACAAACTCATGAATCTGGCGCTGCATCTCTTCCATGCGCTCGCGCATTTGCAGGATGATCGCCATGCCGCTGATATTTACGGCCAGATCGCGGGCCAGCGTGAGGATGAACTCCAGCCGCTGCAAATCTTCCTCGGTGTAGAGGCGGGTGTTGCCTTCGGTACGCGAGGGCTTGAGCAGTCCTTCTCGCTCATAAAGCCGCAGAGTCTGAGGATGAATGCCATACATCTCAGCCACGGCCGAGATCATGTAGGCGCCCTTGGACTTACGCTTCGTCACCCGGTTCCCTCGTGTTTCAGTTTATCGCAGAAACACGAAAGCCACGGACTGGAACGGATTCTCACGGAGAAAGAAGCAAATCCGTGTCGATCCGTAAAAATCCGTGGCCGAGGTCTTACGCTGCTGGCTGCGGCTTCTCAACGGGAGCGGACCAGCCTGCCGGCTTCAGCGCATGGTTGATCAGGTATGCCACAACTCCCGCACCAATCAGAATCATGCCGAAGGCAAAGGAACTCATTCCCAGGATCGATTCATGATCGGCACGCGCCACCGCGAAGCCCAGCAGAAGGGCCGGAGGGATGCCGATGGCGATCGCGCCGAACAGGCCGCCCGGAACCTTGAACGGACGCGGCAGTTCCGGCTCGCGGAACCGCAAGACGGCCAGGGCTATGAACTCCAGCACCAAGCTCGCGCCATACAGAAGAATGTCGATCGTCACCAACCGGGCAAAGCCCAGGCCGAGGCACATGGCCCATCCGATCGCCAACGCGATGATGGCAACCCAGGGCGCTCGCGATTTTTTCTGCAGCTTGCCGAACACGCTGGGCAGCATGCCATCCTGCGCCATCGCCAGCGGCAGGCGGGAGTAGCTCATCACCAGGCAATTGAACATGCCGAATGCGCTGATCATCCCTCCGAGCACCACGCCAATGCGCAGCAGCGGGCCGCCGAGCAGTCCGGCGATATCAGCCCAGGAGCCGGTTTCCCAGGCCGTGGGTTTCAGCCCGGTCATCCACATCGCGGCGAAGGGAACGATGTAGCTCACGGCAACGATGCACACCGCCACCAGCATCGCCCGCGGGTAGGTCCGCTGCGGACGCTCCACTTCGGTGGCGATCGTCGAAGCATTGTCCCAGCCCATGTAATTCCACATGCAGATCAGCAGCCCGCCGAGGATATCCACCGTGGAGGTCGTAGGCTTGGTGACCGCATTCACCAGCGCGCCCATCTTGAACGGCGCCATGCAGACGATGATCACGAACGGCGCCGACAGCGCGAAGAACAGCCACAACGACGTCAGCGAAACTACCTTTACGCCGGCGATGTTGAGCGCGGCGCACGCAATCACCACCGCCAGCGCGACCCACCATCCGCGATTTCCCTGCTGGAACCACGGGAACATGCGGGTGAGGTAGGCGACAAACAGCGTGGGATAAATCGCCATATCGAAAATCGAAGCGACCAGCGAGAGCCAGGCCTCCTGAAATCCCCAGAAGTTGCCCAGGCTGCGGCGCACCCATGCGTAGTAGCCGCCCTCGAAGGGCAGCGCGCTCGAAAGCTCGCCGATCATGAAGGCCGTAGGCAGGCTCCAGAGCAGCGGGGTGAGCAGCAGAATCAGGATCGCTCGTCCGTAGCCGGCGCCATGCACGATGTCTTCGGTGCCATAGGTTCCGCCCGACACCATAAAAAAGGTGGCGGCGACGAGGGGCCAAAGCGTGAGGCGGACGAACTTTTTCCGGTTGGGAACGGCGGTGAGGTGCTGGGGATTTTCGGGTTGTTGACGCGGAACGCTAGCTGTTGCCAATTTCTATGTGTTCCTCCTCAAGCGACTCACTCTCACCACCGCGTCTCCCTTGAACTGCCTTGCTTCTCGCGGCTCCCGGGTTACTGCGATTCCCGGGCATTTCGGCGAAGTTAGTTCGCAATTGTGAGATTACGGGAATTTTCCACAGATGCAAGAAATTTCTAGGTTTTTTTGCAAATTTTTGTAAGCGGGCGGTGTGGTACGGAGGTAATGCCGACGGCGGAGATGCGAATGCCAAAGGGACTTGGCCGAGGGCGCAGCCGGAGCGGGGAGACCCGACACTTGCGCTAGTCTGTTTGTCGGGAGGAAATCATGTCTGGCCGATTGATCGCCAACTGGGTCTATGGTGGGTTCCTCGCCGGCTTGTTGCTGCTCTTGCTTTCGCCGATCCTCGTGCAATCCTGGCCGGCTCCCCTTGTGGCCACGTTTCTCTGCTTGCCGGTCTACATGCTCCATCAGTATGAGGAGCACGATAACGACCGGTTCAGACTGTTCGTGAATCAGAAGATTGGAAAGGGAAGAGTGGGACTCTCACCCTTGGCTGTCTTCGTCATCAACGTGCCCGCAGTGTGGGGTATCGTCGGGATGTCCCTGGTATTGGCAGCGACGGTTAGCCTTGGCGTCGGACTCGTCGCAGTCTATTTGGTTCTCTTGAATGGCACCATCCATGTCGTCCAGGCGGTCATTTCCCGAGGCTACAACCCAGGAATGGGAACCGCGATCATCTTGTTTCTTCCGCTAGGCGGATATGGCATCGCCGCCATTCAGCGGGCTGGTGGCGGGACTGTCTTGATGCATGTGGTCGGCGCAGGCGTGTCGATTGCCATTCATGCCGCGATCATCGTCCACGTAATGCGTAAACGGCCTGAGCTCTAACCTTACTCCACGCCTCCATTCTCAGGCCCTTCCAGACGCAGCTTTGCCAGGTGCAGAGCCGATTCGGGCTGAGGTAACCTGGGCTTCCCCGGTCCTACAGGTCCAGTTGCCACGTTTCGGCGACCAGATCCTTGCGGCTCCAGCTCTCGTGCTTTTCCTCCCCAACCAATTGAAAGCCGGCCGCCTGGTAGATGCGGCGCGCAGCGGCCAGTTCGCTCTGGGTCCACAGCATGATCTTCTTGTAGCCCGCCTCCCGGGCAAAGCGGATACACTCCTCGACCAGTTGCTTACCGATACCCAGACCGCGGGCTGACGGTTCAACCAGCAAGAGCCGAAGCTTGGCCACAGACGCCGACTTCTTTACCAGGAACACAGACCCAACGTTGGCGCCGTCTTTTTCGGCGATCCAGCAGCGCTCTCGAGCGGGGTCGAATTTTTCGATGAACTCCGCCACGATTCCGGCCACCAACGCCTCGAAGCGCTCGTCATAGCCGTACTCCCGGCAATACAGCAGGCCGTGACTCTGTACTACCCATCCCATGTCGCCGGGGCGGTGGGGGCGCAGCAGGTGAGAGGCATCGTCTCGATATGAGGAAGACAGGACCTCTTCGATGTCTCTCATAGCGAGCAACAGCTTTCCCTTGTGAGCCGGGGAAAGCTTGGTCAGCATCGCTGAAACTTGGTCGCTCGATCGCTGATCGAGTGGTGCAAACGCCTTCCGGCCTTTTGCCGTTAGCGAAAGAAACACTCTTCGCCGATCGTGTGGAGATGCCGCGGTTTTGATCCACCCCTGTGCTTGGAAGTTTTGCAGCATCCGGCTCAAATACCCGCGGTCCAAGTCGAGATCCTGGCAAAGATCCCCGGCCGAGAGCTGCTCCCGGTGTGCCAGTTCATAAAGAACCCGCACTTCGGTCAGCGAGAATTGGCTCTGCAGCAGATGTTCTTGCAGGACGCCGATTTGGCGAGTGTAAAAGCGATTGAAGCGACGGATGGTTTGAACGGGATCATCGGAAACTGGAGCTGGAAAGTGGGCCGCCGGAGTGGCCATGCAGGCAAGTGTATCAAACTAGTTGACTAAGTCAACTAGTTTGGAACGTGAGACGTTCCCCGCAACCAAGGTCGTTAAACCTTACTCCACAACTCTGCCCGCGGGTCTTCGGGATTCAACTTGGCCAGTTCCCGCAGCAGTTCTTTCGTCCGCTCGTCGCGGGGCATGGGGACGGTTACGGTGATCTCGACAATCTCGTCGCCGCGCGCGCCGTCTTTCGTCGCCGACGGCACGCCCTTCTCGCGTAGCCGCAACTTTTGCCCCGATTGCGTTCCGGGAGGGATCTTCAGCAGCGCCCGGCCATCGATGGTCGGCACTTCGATCTTGGCGCCCAGCGCCGCCTCGGTAGCGTTGACGGGCACGGTCAGGTAGATGTCGTCGCCATCGCGGCGGAAGATGGGATGACCCTCGATCCTGATGATCGCGTAGAGATCGCCCGCCGCGCCTCCGTGCGCCCCGGCATTGCCTTTGCCCGGAACGCGGATGCGCTGGCCGTCGCGCGTCCCGGCCTTGATGCGCACTTCGAGCGGCTCGGTTTTCTCGATCACGCCGGCACCGTGGCACATCGCACAGGTCGAGAGATTCTTGCCCGTTCCGTGGCACCGCGGACACTGCACGTTAAACTTCATGCGTCCGCCGGTCTGCGTGACTTGGCCCGTCCCGTGGCACTCGGGACACTTCCCCGGGGCTTCCAGAAACCCGTGTCCGTGGCAGTTCCCGCAGGTATCGTGACGTGAAATATTCAGCCGCATGACCCCGCCGCGGATCGCTGTCCAGAACGGCACGTCGACCTGATATTCCAGATCGGTGCCCGGCTCCGGTCCTTCCTCGGTGGCTGCCGCGCCCCGCCCTCCGCCAAAAATGCCGCCGAAGATGTCGCGGAAGCTGCTGCCTCCGCTGCTCGTCTTACGGCTGCGGCCCGCGCTGTCGACCAGGTCGGAGAAGTCGAACCCGCCAAAGTCGAAGGGAACCCCTTGGCCCCCACCCTGATCGGGCGCGCCGCCGGGAAATCCTCCCGGAAAACCTCCGCCCCCTGCTGTTCCACCCCCTCGCGCATAAGCTTCCGC
>VFSW01007303.1_pt1 | contig 16056 bp, 10 predicted proteins | sample 5358111 | NCBI WGS metagenome assembly VFSW01 (sample SAMN11554181, study PRJNA540505) | mine drainage metagenome | isolation source: sediment from site ElyBrook_90M | place: USA: Ely Copper Mine, Vershire, VT | collected 2017 | reverse complement strand
GTGATAACTCCATGTCGCCGCTTCCGCCCAATGAATGCAGTGGGACAGAATCTTCGTGGGCAGTACATCCCATCCGATGCTCGCCGCCCAGTCCGTTCCGGGTAGCTGTCTCGTCGTCACAATCTTCCTTCCACAACGGCTTCTGAAGGAAAACCTGCTAGCGTTTAACGATCTCCGTGATTGCGCTGTCTGGCCCGCTCCAGGCAGCGGCGCCCTCATGAGTAAGCTGCTCCTTTGCATCGTCCCAATGAAGTTTGGTAATGGAGCCCGCGCCCTTCTCATAGGCATAAGTCGTACCGTCATCGGAGAAGAGCGTAAAGTCGCTATCGGCGCCGGGATAGACACGAACAGCAGCAATAGCTTGCGACTGATGCGTACTTTCCACTGGTGCTCCCAGCGGAATGATCGAGCCCGCGCGAACGAAGAGCGGGATCGTGTCAATCGGCGCCTGCACCGTGATCGTCTGCCCACCTTTCACGCGCTTGTTGGTCCAGTAGTTGTACCAATCTGCGCCTGCCGGTAGATAGACCTCGCGGCTGGTAGCGCCCTGATCCGTGATAGGCGCAACTAGAAACGCAGGACCAAACATGTATTCGTCGCGTAGATCCGCGACCTTGGGGTCGTCGGGAAAATCCAGCGGCAGCGCGCGCATGAAAGGCGCTCCAGTGAGCCACGTCTTGTAGCCCAGGGAGTAAATATAGGGCATGAGCTGATAGCGCATGCGTAGATACTTCTCCAGAATCGGTTCGGCCTGCTTGCCATAGGACCACACTTCATTGGTCAGGCGACTGCCGTGGCTGCGAAAGATGGGCAGGAACGTGGCGTACTGAAACCAGCGCGTGTAGAGCTCCGGATAGTCATCATAGCCGCCCACATTGGCGCGCGCATCAGAGGGGTCGAGAAGTGGCGGATGTGCCGGATGGTGCTCCGTCGGCAGGTACTGCCAGCCGCCGGTGTCGTTGGACCAGTACGTGATTCCCGACGCCGTGAAGTTCAGGCCGGTGGGAATCTGGCGCTTGAGCGTGTCCCATGTGGGATAGATATCAGAAGACCAGACGATCGTGCCGTTCCGTTGCACTCCCAGGTACGCGTCGCGAGAGAGAATCAGCGCACGCCGGCCGGGCTCGTCCTTGCGAAAGCCGTTGTAGAGCGCCGCCGTATGAAACAGAGGGTACACGTTGAAGTACTGCGTACCGGGACCGATGTGGTAATAAGCTCCGTTCGGCGGCAGGTCCGGCTCTGTTTCATCAGCCCACAGTGAGTCAAAGCCCTTGCTGATGATATTGTCGTGGATCGTCTTCCAATACCACGCTCCGGCTTCGGGATTCGTGGTGTCGATGTCGGAACCTGCGCGGTCATAGGGCAACCCGTCGATCGGCGTACCGTCGGCCAGGTGGATGAGCCAGCCATTCTTGCGTAGTTCGGCATAGTAGCGGTCCTCGGGCACAAAGCGCGGCCATACGCTGATCATGGTCTCAAAGCCCATACTGTGCAGTTGCTTGTTCATCGCCACCGGATCGGGCCAGTACTTGGGATCCAAGTCCATCTGACCCATTTTTGTGTAGTAGAACCAGTCCACCACCAGCACGTCAGCGGGCAGATGGCGGTCGCGATAGCCCTTGGCAACCGACAGCAACTCCTCCTGACTAGCGTAGCGCTGTTTGCACTGGATGTAGCCATACGCCGCCTTTGGCAACATCGGAGTGGGACCGGTCAGCTGCCGGTAGCCGGCATAAATCTCATCCGCCGTCGAACCTGCGATCACGAAAAACGAAACCCGGTCACCCACCTGGCTGGTCCAGCGGGTCTGCTCGTTGAATCCCGGCTCGATGGTGGTCTTTGAGGGGTTGTCCCACACCAGCCCATAACCCTTGTTGGTCACCAGAAACGGCACGCAAAAGCTGGGGGCGGCGGGCGCCGTGTAATCTGCCCAGCAACGCACCGGATGGCCACGGTGGTCAAGAAAGCCTTCCTGATTCTGGCCCAGACCGTAATAGTGCTCATCGTCAGGTGAAGCAAACGTTGCACCCACCACGTAAAACTCCGGATCCGTGGGACGGCGGTCACGGGCCACATCTGCCGTGCCGTCCTTGTGATTGGGAACGGCCTGAGACCAACCGGTAAGTTCCAGCAGCTTCTTGCCCTCGGGGGTGCGGAACGTGATGTGCGCGTCCGGCACAGAACCATTGAAGTACTTGCCAATGTCCGCCATCGTCTGCAAAGGTGGCGGGCCGGCAGGACGCTCACGATCCACGGTGGCGACAATCCTTGCCGACTGGAAAACGTCTGCCTGCCCGGCCTCACTCGCATTCCATCCCGCAGCATCGGGCGCAGCCACAAAGCCATATCCCGGCGCGGCCACGGCCGGTTCGTGCTTCAGGCTCAGCGTCACGCGCAGAATATTCGGCGCGTAAGGCTCCAGCACAATGGTCTCGCCTTTGCGGTCCAGTTCAAGACGCTGGCTTGGATTCTGAGCCGGGGCAGAAACGGCGGTGAGAACGATTCCTGCAAAAAGCGCGAGAACTGCTGAGTAATCTTTCATGGAACACCCCGTGGATGATGCGGGCGCCCGGAAAGGCGCCGCGCAGGTGAGTCTAAACCGATTTATACACAAGCGTTATGAAGAAGCGGCAACCCGGAATATCGACCCGGGCCAGCCGCTTCCACTCGAGTTACGGATCAATGACCGACGACTTGCACAACTGATTTGTCCGGCTCGCTCCATGCGGCCGCACCCTCGTGGGTCAACTGCTGCGAGGCATCGTTCCAGTGCAGCTTCGTCACAGTGCCTTCGCCCTTTTCGTAGGCATACGTTGTGCCATCGTCGGAAAAGAGCGTGAAGTTCGAATCCGCACCGGGATAAACGCGTAGTGTGGTGATCGATTGCGGCTGAGTTGCGTGTTCGATCGCGGACCCCATTGGAAGCATCGAGCCGGCTCTGACAAACAATGGAATCGTATCGATAGGCGCAGAAACACTGATGGTCTGGCCGCCTTTGACTCGCTCGTTGGTCCAGAAGTTATACCAGTCCGTGCCGGCGGGCAAGTAGACCTCGCGGCTGGTAGCGCCCTGATCGGTGACCGGCGCAACCAGAATTGCCGGACCAAACATATATTCGTCGGGAATATTCGCGACCTTGGGATCGCCCGGGAAGTCCATGAACAGCGCACGCATGAACGGAGCGCCGGTCTGGTAGGTGTGATAGCCAAGGGAGTAAATGTACGGCATCAGCTGATAGCGCAGACGCAGATATTTCGCAAGGATGGGTTCAGCCTGTTTGCCATACGCCCAAACTTCGTTATGCTCTCTCTCCCCGTGAGCCCGCATAACAGGCTGGAAAGCTCCCCACTCGAACCAACGCACAAACAGCTCAGGATAATCTGAGTTACTATCAACATTTCCCCGCGCGTCGGAAGGGTCAACCAATGGCGTATGTGCCGGGTGGTAAGTGGGGTAGGTCTCCGGCGAAAAGAAACCTGCAATGTCCGTGTCCCAATACGGCATACCGGAGGCGGTAAAGTTCAATCCCGTAGGGATTGAACGCTTCAACATATCCCACGTGGACATGATGTCGCTGGACCAGAAGATCGTGCCGTTTCGCTGCGCTCCAAGGTACGCCGCACGAGCCAGAATCATGACACGCCGGCTGTCTCCGAAATCACGCCGGAAGCCCTCATAGACAGAAGCTGTATGAAACAAAGGATAGACGTTGTAATAACGAGCCCCTGAACCAACGTAGAAGAAGTCCTTGGCCGGATCGATGTCTGGTTCCGTTTCGTCGAGCCAGATATAGTCAAATCCATACGGCTTCACGTAGCGATCCCGTATTGACTCCCACCACCACTTGGCTGCAGCAGGGTTGGTGGTGTCGATATTGGGACCAATCGCGTTGGTGAAACCGCCGAAGTCCGGGGTACCATCCGCCTTGTTGATGAGCCACCCTTTTTGCTTCAACATGTCGTAGAACTGCGTGTCGGGCGCGAAGTGCGGCCACACGCTCAGCAGCGTGTTGATGCCCATTGAATGAAGCTCTTTGTTCATTGCGGCTGGATCGGGCCATCGAGCCGGGTCGAGATCCAACTCGCCTTGCTTCGTCATGTTCAGGAAGTCCACGACCAGCACGTCGAGCGGCAAGTTGCGGTCGCGATATCCCTTTGCAACAGCCATAAGCTGGTCCTGCGTGGGATAGATTGCCTTGCTCTGGATGTAGCCGTAGGTCGACTTCGGCAACATGTGCGTAACGCCGGTGAGTTGGCGATAGCCCTCATAGATTTCGTCGCTGTTGTTGCCCGCGATCACAAAGAAGGAAACCCGGTCTCCCACCTCGGACGTCCACACGTTCTGGTGGTTGACGCCAAGATCGATCGTGGTCTTCGACGGGTTGTCCCAGATCAAACCATAGTCGCGGCTCGACACCATGAAGGGAACGCAGACCGTCTCGCCCCCAATGTCGGTGTAATTGTGCCAGCAATTAACCCGATGGTCGCGGAGATCGAGGAACCCCTGTTGATGCTGGCCCAGCCCATAGTAGTGCTCATCGGACGGCGAGTTGAACGTCGCCGAAACGTGGTAGCCAGGATCGACCTTCGCCTCGTTCCCCGCGCTCTCATCGGGCTTGTTGGGGAACATCATCCAGCGCCACATGGTCAGCAGCGGCTTGCCGGACGCCGTTGTTATGGAGATGGTGTCATCGTAGGGTCCATGTCCGCGACGAGGCCTGCCGCCGAAGTAGTGCTCTCTCAGCTGCTCATTCAACGCGTCGAGCGGCATGCGGTGCGGCGTCGACATATTCTCCGGGGCAATCCGCACGACCATCCGGCCTGAGCGAATCACATCGTACCCGTCAGAATCCTTCTCGTGGCTCCAGCCCGTCATCGACGGCGTGCCCACAAATCCATATCCGGGCGCGGCTAGAGCTTTGGCTTTCTCCGCGCTCATCGTGATTCGAACGATATTGGAGCCGTAGGGCTCCACCACGATCGAACTCCCATCCCGCTCCAGCACCACCGGATTGTCTGCCGCGTGAAGGGTCACGCACACAAACAGGGCAACCATCACTTCCAGCAGGATGGCTATGCGACTCATCCAGGACATCCTGTTCCAGCTCATCCCACTCGAGCGGGATTCAACAGAGACCGCTCTGTTACCGAAGTTATGGTCAAACATTCCACCGCTGATCATGCCACCCTCCATAGGAAAACCTTTACCTGTAAACGCAGCCCCGCACTAGCTTGAATTTCGCTACGCGGTAACGCACACGCACCGAATCCGGAAAATAGTAGATAGCACCGCCCGCTATTGTCAAGATCGTTCATGTGAACTCAACCGCGGCACTGCGTGGTCCCTTCAGCACAAAAGAGCGCCATACCCTTCGCCGCACGATTCACCATCAATCTTCGCTCCCCACGCCTGCACGGGAGCTGCGCACGACCATCGCCATAAAGAAGCAGACGCCTGAACCGCATCCGCTAAGGATAGATGCCGCGGATCTGCACTGCCTCCGCCACGCGTCCAACACCCAGCATATTCGCAGCGATGCGCATCGAAACGCTCTGCTCTTCATGGATCTTCAGCACATCCTTGAACGCGATCTTCATCACGTGTTCCAGGCGGTTGTAGACATCCTGCGCCTCCCAGAACAAATGCTGTTCATCCTGCACCCACTCAAAATACGAGACCGTCACTCCGCCCGCGTTGCACAGAATATCCGGAATAATAAACACCCCCTTGCCCTCCAGAATTCTGTCGGCTGCCGGCGTCAGCGGTCCGTTTGCTGCCTCGGCAACGATCTTCGCACCCACTGCCGATGCATTCTCCGCGTGAATTGTGTTCTCCAACGCCGCCGGCACCAGGATGTCGCATTTCATTGCCAGCAACTGGTTTGGGTCGATGCTTTCGGCTTCCGGGAATCCCTCCACACGTCCCGTAAGAGCCTTCAGATGCATCAGACTCGCAATATCCAACCCATGCTGGTTGTAGACGCAGCCCGTCGAATCGCTTACCGCGATTACCTTGGCTCCCGCCTCATGCAACATCTGCGCCGCAATCGTGCCCGCGTTTCCAAAGCCTTGCACCGCAATGGTGGCGCCCTTCAGTTGCATCCGCAGATGCTCGCACGCGCACTGGATTGTATAGAACACTCCGCGTCCGGTCGCTTCGTTGCGTCCCAGCGAACCGCCAAGGCAGATCGGCTTTCCGGTCACCACGCCCGGAATCGGATATCCCTTGGTCATGCTGTAGGTGTCCATGATCCACGCCATGGTCTGCGGATTCGTGTACACATCCGGTGCAGGGATGTCCTGCTCCGGCCCAATCAATGGAAGAATGGCGCTCGTGTAGCGCCGCGTCATCCGCTCCAGTTCGCCTTGTGACATGTGCTTCGGATCGCACGTTACCCCGCCCTTGGCGCCGCCGAACGGAATGTTCACCACCGCGCACTTCCATGTCATCCAGGTGGCCAGCGCCTTCACCTCATCCAGCGTCACCTGCGGGTGGTAGCGGATGCCGCCCTTCGCTGGCCCGCGCACCGAGCTATGTTGCACACGGTAGGCTTCAAAGCGCCGAATATGCCCGTCGTCCATGCGCACCGGCACCGTCACCATCAACACGCGTTCCGGGTACTTGATCATCTCCCGCGTGTCGTTGTCGAGCCCCAATGCGTCCGCTGCCGTATCGAAATTCTCCAGGGCAACGTCGTATGCGTTTCCTGCAATTGTTGTCGTAAGCATCGGATTCCCCCTTTGGCCGCACCAGCCCACCGCACGCATTCGGCAGGTTCATCCGTTCAACCAGCATTCCTCCCGGCAATCGAAATCAGATCCTGCTCGTGCTTCATCAGCGATTGGTAAACCGGCTTCAGCCAGTGCCAGTAAGTCAGTAAGTGCCCTCGCGTTGCGTCGAAGTACAGCTGTTGTACTTCGCGAGTAACCGCGCCTATGGTTCCATCTTTCACCGGTCGATGATCCACTCGCACGATCGGTGCAATGCCCACCGCCGTGCCGGTAAAAAACAACTCGTCACACACATAGAGTTCACTGCGATCAATAGCCCGCTCCACAACCTGCAGGCCGAGCTCCCGCTGCGCCAGTTCCATCATTGAGTCGCGCGTGATGCCCTCGAGCACGTTTTCAGTTACCGGCGGTGTGATCAGCTTTCCCTTTCGTACCATGAAGATGTTGCACGTCGCACCCTCGGCAACATGGCCACTCTCGTTCAGCAGGATAGCTTCGTCGAAGCCGCTCTGCCGCGCCTCGTCGCTGGCCAGCACGCTGTTCACATAGGCTCCGCAGATCTTGCCCCGCGCCGGAATCGCATTGTCCTCGATCCGCCGCCAAGAGCTCACGCCCGCGTGGAGCCCTTTGCTGGCGTGCAGATAATCCCCAAAAGGCAGCGCAATCACCGTAAACGCATCCTGCTCGTCCGGGCTCACGCCCACTCGCTCCGCGCTCTTGTAAGCCAGCGGCCGAACATACACATTCGTGCGAAACGCATTCCGCCGCATCAGTTCGATCGTGATCGCGCACAACTGTTCCGGCGATGCAGGAACATGAATGCGCAGGATGCCGCAGTTCTGCTTCCAACGCTCATAGTGCTCCAGAGGGCGCATCACATACAGCTCCTGCCCGGCCTCATCCCAATGCGCGCGAATCCCTTCAAACACGCCCGTTCCATAATGAAGAGCATGCGTCAATATACCCACGCGCGCTTCGCGCAGCGGCATATACTGCCCGCTGAAATACACAATCAGGTTCGGATCCGAATCAGCCTTCATGACACACCTCTTGGAACGACTCTCGGTACAATTCCCGGCCCCGCGCCAAGGCACGTTCATCCAGCTCAAACCAGCGCGGATTCTTCACCAGACGCCGCAGTGCAGCGTCAATGCTAGCCTGCGGCAAAGCCCCGGAAAATTCCAGCAGGGCGCCCAGCATCACCATGTTGGCAGCTCGTGAATCGCCCAGTTCATCCGCCACGTGCGTAAATGGAAGCGCCAGCACGTGCACATCTTTCCGCACGCATTCCTCGGGAAACGTCTCGCCGTTATAGAGCACCCATCCACCCGGCCCCACGCTCGTGTCGAACTTCTTCAGGGATGGCTCATTCATTGCCACCAGCACATTGGGCGCAGTCACCAGCGGTGAATCGATCGGCTGCGTTGACAGCCGCACATGGCAGTTTGAAGTGCCCGAACGCATCTCCGGTCCATACGACGGCAGCCACGACACTTCCAGCCCCGCGTCCAGCCCAGCCTCGGCCAGCACCTCACCCAACAGCAAGACTCCCTGCCCGCCAAAACCCGCCACCCGCACGCGAAGGTCCACCTCTTCAGCCAACTTACTTTCGGCGGTATTTCCTTCGGGCAGGTCCTCATCGGCAACGCCCAGAATGCGCGGGATCTGCTCGAGTTCCGGCGCCGCCTCAGGCAACTTCCGCGGCTGCGCCTCTTTGGTGCGGTCGCAAAATACGCCCAGCGGAAACGTCTTCTCCATCACATCGCACACCCAGCGCTGCGCCTCCACCGGAGACATCTTCCAGATCGTCGGGCAGGGCGATAGCACCTCAATCAGAGAGAAGCCCAACCCGCGCACCTGGTTCTCCACCGCACGCCGAATCGCGCGCGTTGCCTGAACAATCTGCTTGTTGTCTCCCAGCCCCACACGCTCGATATAGACAGGCGCCTCAAGCGTCGCCAGCAACTCGCTCACGTGCAGCGGGTAGCCTTCATTCGCGGCGCTGCGGCCGTTAGGAGTGGTGGTACTCTTCTGTTCCAGCAGAGTCGTAGGCGCGTACTGTCCGCCCGTCATGCTGTAGATGGCGTTGTTCACAAAGATCACGGTGATGTTCTCACCGCGGTTGGCCGCGTGCAGAATCTCTGCCGACCCGATGGCCGACAAGTCTCCATCGCCTTGGTAGCTGGCGACGATGCTGTCGGGCCTGCTTCGCTTCACTGCCGTGGCCACTGCGGATGCCCGGCCATGCGCAGCCTGCACGTTGCCCACATCGAAGTAGTAGTACGCAAACACCGAGCAGCCGACGGGGCTGATCAGAATCGTTCGGTCCTGAATGCCCAACTCATCAATGGCCCGGGCCAACATCTTGTGGATCGTGCCGTGCCCGCATCCCGGGCAATAGTGCGTCTGGTGCTGAAGTTCTTCCTTCCGCTCATAGCACTCGTAGAATGCCTTCGGTTTGGCGTGCACCACCGTATATTCAGAAATCAATTCGTTAGACATGGGCCATCCGCTCCTCCTCCGGCTCCATAGCCGGAAGGGTTCTGCGCGCCAGCGCCTGCACAAACCCGAGCACTTCTTCGTGCGACGGCACATTGCCGCCCACGCGGCTCAGGAACTCCACCGGTCGCGCTCCGTTCAGCGCCAGCCGCACATCCTCCACCAACTGGCCAGTGCTCATCTCCACCACCACAAAGACGCGCGCATGCTCAGCCAGTCGCTGGAGATGCAATGTAGGGAATGGATAAAGCGTGATAGGCCGCAGCAAGCCCACATTGATGCCGCTGGCGCGAGCCTCCGCGGTCACAGCCTTCAGAATGCGGCCCACAATGCCGTATCCAACCAGCACAATCTCCGCTCCATCCGCATACCAGTCTTCGGCGCGCACCTCATGCTGCTCCGCCAGGCGATACTTGGCCTCCAGATGGCGAACATGCGCCTCCAGGTCATTAATGTCCATGTGCAGCGAGGTAATCAGGTTGCCGCGCGATGCGGCGGTTCCGGCCACTGCCCACCCCGGAAGGTGCGGCTCGGTGGCTGTCTGCGAAAACTCCACTGGCTCCATCATCTGCCCGACAAATCCATCGGCTAGAAGCACCACCGGGTTCCGATACCGGTCCGCCAGCTCAAACGCCAGCGTCGTCAGGTCCGCCATCTCCTGCGCGGAATGAGGCGCCAGAACGAGTGTGCGGTAGTTGCCGTTGCCGCCGCCCTTCACCGCCTGGTGGTAGTCGCTTTGCTCGGATGCAATATTGCCCAGCCCCGGGCCGCCGCGCGTAATATCCGCAACAACGCAGGGCAGTTCCGCTCCCGCCATGTAGCTGATGCCTTCCTGCATCAGGCTGATTCCCGGCCCGCTCGATGCCGTCATGCAGCGCACGCCCGCCGATGATGCGCCGTAGAGCATGTTGATCGCCGCCACCTCGCTCTCGGCCTGCAGAAACACTCCACCCGTCTGCGGCATATAGAGCGCCGCGGCCTCGGTGATCTCGCTCGCCGGCGTGATGGGATAGCCATAGAACGCGCGGCACCCGGCGAGAATTGCGCTCTTCACGATCGCTTCGTTCCCCTTCATCAATTGCTTGCGCATCGGATCGCTCCTTCAATACCCGCATCCAAGCCGCCTACTGCGCCGGCCTTGCGATTCACCGCGCGCAGCACCGTAATCGCCCCCGGCTCGGGACACACCATGAAGCAAATCCCGCACCCCGTGCAGCCCGTGCCCGCATACATTGCCGTGCGATAGCCGTAGTGATTCAGCCGCTCGCTCATCTGGATCACCTTCGGCGGACACGCTTCCACACACAGCCCACACCCCTTGCACTCATTCACATCCACCCGCAGCAAGCCTCGGTCCCGCTTCTCCGCGTCCATCATTCCCGCTCCTCTCCAGCCGCTACTTCTCAGGCGTACTCGGCCGCCGCCTTGCGCTCCAGATAATGCGAGCGCACGGCAAAATCTTCCAATTCCCCTTGAAATCGTGGATCGGCGATCGCAATCAACGCCTCGGCACGTTCGCGCAACGACTTGCCATGCAGATACGCGATGCCGTATTCGGTGACCACGTAATGCACATCCGCGCGGGACGTCACCACTCCCACGCCCGGCTCCAGTACCGGCACAATCCGCGACACAGCGCCGCCCATCGCCGTCGACGGCAACGCAATAATCGGAACACCGCCACGCGAGCGCGCGGCTCCACGAATGAAATCCAGTTGCCCGCCAAATCCGCTATACGGCCTGGTCCCCAGAGAATCGGCGCACACCTGTCCCGTCAGATCCACCTGAAGCGCCGAGTTGATGGCCACCATCCTGTCGTTCTGCGCCACTACAAACGGATCATTGGTGTAGGAAATAGACCGGAATTCAAAGCTCGCATTCTCATGGATGAAGTCAAACAGTCTCCGCGTTCCCAGCACAAAGGCCGCCACCGCCTTGCCCCGGTGCAGCGACTTCCGCTCCCCATTGATCACGCCTGACTCCATCAGATCAATGACCCCGTCCGGGCACATCTCGGTGTGAATCCCAAGGTCGCGCTTGTCTCCCAGACACGCCAGCACCGCCTCTGAAATTCCTCCAATGCCCGTCTGCAGCGTTGCCCCATCCGGAATCAACGAGGCCACATTGCGCGCCACGCGCATATGCATCTCCGTGAAATGTTCCGTGCGGAGTTCCAGCAGCGGGTGCGATGTCTCCACAAGCGCAGAAATATGGTTCACATGGATAAACGTGTCGCCATGCGTGCGCGGCATCTTTTCATTCACTTCGGCAATCACAACGCTGGCGTAGCGCACGGCCGTGAGCGTGCAATCCACCGTGGTCCCCAGGCTCACAAACCCGTGCGCATCCGGCGGCGAAACCTGCATCAACACCACATCCAGCGGCAACGCGCCGCTCTCAATCAAGCCTTCAATCTCGCTCAGAAAGATCGGCGTGTAATCGGCGCGCCCCGCGCCCACGGCTGCGCGCACATTCGCACCCAGAAACAATCCGCGATGACGAAAGCGGCCTTCGTACTCCGGCTTGGTATAGTCCGCGCTCCCCAGCGTCATCATGTGAACGATCTCCACGTCGCGAACTACGGGTGCCCGCGCCACCAGCGCATCCACCAGCGCCGACGGGGTACCGCACCCCGATTGAATCCATACGCGAGAGCCGGAGCTGACCGCCTCCAGCGCCTGCGTGGCGCTCATGATTTTGGCCCGATACTCTGCATTCGAGGTCACAGTCGATTGCCTCCCTGCACAAGGTCATCTCGTCCGCCCACCAGCATTTGTTCTCCTCCGCTGCATGCCGCTGACCGGTCTCTCAACCCTGCCCCACCCTCAAAACCCGGCCTCTTGGCAACGGCATAGATTCCCCTAAAAGCCCGCGTTATGTTGCGCTTCGGAAAAGACGGCCGCAGTGATGCGCGTCACCCCGCACACTGGCACATTTTGGGCAGAAAACCGGCGGCTGGAGAGTGAAGGCGGCGCGGCAATAAACGTGTTGGGGAGCGTGCTGGCACCTTCAAAGCGCAGCGCAAACATTGAAAACCCGTTCGGACGGTAGGTCCGCGCCTTAGCCCGGACATCAACGCGGCAGAATCAACAGGGCCTTACCCCGGAGGGTTGCTTTTCCCGCCGCGTTCTTTGTCTGCGTCGATTCGTCAGACGCCGTGAACGCCCCCGCGCCGGCTCGATGCCGTCCGCGCCGATATGCTGCCACTTCCCTCCATTCACCGCACATTCAATCCGCCGCTCTGGAGGTGGTTGACCAGCGAGTAACTCCCGAGTTGGCGGCTACACGCCCCGGAAACAGGTGAGCCCCGCATTCAGCGGATGCGACCAGGCAAATCTGCCGGTTCTAGCCGTATAGCCGGCGACTCCTCGCGATCATTGTTCCAATCAGGCACCGGAGTGGTATTCTGGCGCGTCGCTTTATAGGAACGGGGAGGATCACTTGAGAAAAGGCATCATACTTGCGATCAGCGGTTTGGCGTTCTTGGCAGGATGCGGAAACCAGGGAGACAAGGCTTCCAACATTCCCGCTACGCCCAAATGGAAGGGGGCTCCCTACCGTCTTGCGTTTGACACGAAGGTAGCTAAGCCAAACCCGGCAGGCGTCACCATTCCGGTCATCAAGTACACGGCGAATCCTGACAGCCTGGAGACGAGAGCCATCCTCGTGGTGCGATTCGACTCTTCGGGAGTGAAGAAAGACCAGCCGGTCATGGACCAGATGATTATGGCTCCGGTCGATATCTCTGGCGCAGAGGGCGCACTTCCCGCGGACTACATGGATATGGCAAATAAGGGACTGGCGAGACTGCTTGGGGCTTACTGCATTAAGGGAAAAGTAAAGGTATCCGTGGCACTTGCCAGGTCCTCACTCACCCCCCAGGCCGCAGAGGATGAAGTCAATGCGAAGCGCCTGTCAGACTGGTTGCCCATCGAGGTTGTGTTCAAGAACCCCCATCCGAAATGCTAGCTCTGCACCGCTGACGGGGTGATCCAGATACACGCGCCGCTCACCGGCGCACAGGTTTACCCCATCGCGGCCAGCACCGCGTTGGCAAACTGTCTCATGCTTAAAACCGGACACCGTACCCGCTAAGAACAATGGCGAGTCGCCGGCTACACGCACTGAACTCCGTTTAGACCGCCCGGGGCTGAATTGTGGAATGATTGGCGACGACAAATTCAGAATCTGGACGAGAATCAATCAAATGACGCTGACCCCTTGATCGTGAACGCAAACGCGGTTGCGTCCCGCCTGCTTGGCGCAGTACATGGCTTTGTCTGCCTCATCGAGGAGCCTGCTGAAGCTAGTGGCTCGTCCACTCAATTCAGCAAGTCCTATCGATACGCTTACCTGAATTCGATCCGCCCCCTGCGGAACGATCGAGGCCTCCGCGACGGTCCTGCAAAGCCTGTGTGCCACCTTGAATGCCTCTTCCCCATCCGTCTCAACCAGAACGGCAGCAAACTCTTCTCCGCCAGTGCGGCCAAAGATATCATTGTTTCGCAGCGTATCGCGAATCAAGCGCGACATCTGCTGTAGAACTTCATCACCCGCGGAATGGCCCCAGGAATCATTGATTTTCTTGAAATTGTCGATGTCGATGACCAGCAGTGTGAGCGGTCTTCGGAATCGGATCGCCCGAGTGAGTTCGCACTCCGCCAGTTCAATGAGGTGGCGCCGATTACACACGCCGGTCAGATAGTCTGTTTGGGCCTGAATCTCCATCTGCCGCTTGAGTTCCTGCTCCACTTCAAACTTCCTCTGGACGAGAAGTAACTCAAACGCCGACTGTTGCCCCTCCAGCAGAGCCTGGCGCGCGCGTGTGTGCAAAATCCAGGCGAACAACCCACCGATAACGAGACCGTCAATCACAAGGATCTGCACGGCGCTGAGATTGATGTTCGAGGCAATCCTGGTGAACCGACCCGCTGACCAGAACACCACATTATTCAGCAAAATGAAGAGAAAGAATGCCTGCAGAACACGCTTCCTCGGCGAACCTTCCGAACGAAGCGAGAAAGCAACGACGACAAGAAATACCAACCCGAGTTTGATCAGAATCGCATTGGCAAAGATCGCGAAGCTATCGTGACCTGTCGCTAACGCCGCGAGCAGAACGGGAAATGTCCAGAGCAGCAGCTTGAATACCCGCATAAACAGCGCGGGTGCATCATAAGGCTTAAACAGTTCCCGGCAGAACACCACCAAGGTAAAGTTGATTCCCAAATAGAGGATCGCATTCAGCCAGTCCACCAGTTGAGGAGCACCCGACGGGGCAAAGGGAGCCAGATACCCCGTCGCCACGATACCGAAGAGCGTATAAACAGCCTGATGAAGGGCGAACCATGCCACAACCTGCTGCCGATCCAAAAAATAACTGTGGATCGCCCAGAGCAACAGGAACAGCATGGAGGTAACAAAGAAAACTTCAAGTAGATCGCGCTGGTGGTCTTTGCGATCCGCTTCCTCAAGTTCAATCGCCTGAACGTCAATGGACATCGGGCTCCTGGTTTTGAGGCGAAGATAGTAGGTTGCAGTGGGCGCCGTGACGTCCACTATAAAACCAAGGGAGACGCTGGCGCGGTCGCGATCGCGATAGGGGTAGTGGTTGCCCGTCACTCGAGTCTTCCAGCCCGACGGATTGCCTGGGTCGGCTTCGTAGAGTCGAACCTCATTCAGATAGCTCGGCCGAATGAAGAGCACAACCTTGGTGCCGTGATCCGGCTCATCAACTTGCAAGCGCATCCAAAGCACTGAGTTTGTATTGCCCCGCGACAAGGTCTGGCTAACTGGCGTTCCCGGAAGGCGTGCAACCTCTGATGGCGTCAGGGTGCCGGTTGGATCCTCAATCAGCGTCCGCGAAATGATCAGATCACGGGCATAGACCGGTGCAGCCATTGCAAGGCTGGCGGCCAGAGCCAGGACGCTGAAGAGATATTTCATTAGCGAAAACTCACAAGAAGCTGCGGTTTGCCCGTGTAACGCTGATTCCGGCCGCACCGTCAAAAAACGAATTTATGCTAATCGTCAACAAACTCCTCGAAGCGGCAATCGGTACAAGTGGGTCACTGTGGCGATGAATGTAACCCCACATTCGACGCGCGGCAAGGGACATTCATATATATCGTCCGTCGAGCTGTATTCGTTCAGATTAGATTCAAGGTTGAACACGGCAGGCGGTTTCCTGGTGGCCGGGGCAGTGTTCGGCATCGATCCTCATTTGTCTACCTCGCCGCAGCCTCTGCCACAACCTTCGGAGAGCTTGCCGGGGTCAGTTTCTCGATTGAATTCGCCTCCAGCTTGATGCGGAGTCCCCGATTCTGAATCCCGGTCGAGTAACCGCTAGGCAACATCGGAAACTACTACACGGCCACCCGCCTCCGACACGCCTTCGGCGCCGGCCGCACCCCTCAAGACCCGGTTTGCAGAAAATAACCTGCCGCCATAGCACAATCTCAGTAGGGCAACCAGCAGAAAGGTGCCCTCAGACCCGATTGGCGTTGGGAGGGAGCCCCCTCCCCCTCCCTTTATTTGCGTTTTTTCACAATTCACTTGCAGAAAATTACGCGAATGGTGAATCCGCCTCCCATAGCACGCCGTTCTAGTACTGCTCCAGAAACTCCGGATCTACTGGGTTCTCAAACAAGGAGGCATCGCGCGTCACAATGGTCAGCCCCGACGGCGTAACAAAGTAGCGGCGTTTGTCTTCGACCGGGTCATAGCCGATTACCGTAACCACGGGAATTTGCACGTCGCGGTCAATGATGGCCTTGCGGATGCGGCAGTTGCGGCCGATGTTGACATGGGAAAATATAATGCTAGC